>Ga0334722_10006433_pt1 | contig 11620 bp, 6 predicted proteins | sample C3_bottom_MG_FD_207210 | JGI IMG/M metagenome (GOLD analysis project Ga0334722, IMG submission 207210) | Sediment microbial communities from Yellowstone Lake, YNP, Wyoming, USA - C3_bottom | ecosystem: Environmental > Aquatic > Freshwater > Lake > Sediment | place: USA: Wyoming | collected...
CGCCGAGGTCACCGGCTCCATGACCGTGAGCTACCAGGGGCAGGAGGTTGATCTTTCCCCGCCCTGGAAGCGCTATACCATGGACGAGGCGTTGGTCGAGGTGGGTGGAGTTGATCCGGCTGTGCTTGCCGATTCGGACCGCACCCGGCAGTTTGCCAAGGAAAAGGGTATATCTCTTGAGCCGCTGGCAGGGCATGGCAAGGCCAAGACCGAGCTGTTTGAGCTGCTGGTGGAAGAAAAATTGATTAATCCGACCTTTGTGACCCAGTACCCCACCGAGGTCTCGCCCCTGGCCCGCCGCAACGAGAAGAATCCCGAGGTTACTGACCGTTTCGAGCTTTTTGTGACCGGCCGCGAAATAGCCAATGCCTTCAGCGAACTCAATGATCCCATTGATCAGAAAGAGCGGCTGACCAAGCAGATTGCCGAACGGGGCAGCGACGAGGAGATATTCCCCGAGATGGATGAGGACTTTGTCCGGGCTCTGGAATATGGCATGCCGCCTGCGGCAGGGGAAGGAATCGGCATCGACCGTCTGGTCATGCTGTTGACCGATTCGGCCTCGATCCGAGACGTTATTCTTTTCCCGCATCTGCGCCCAGAGAGTAAGTAACCCCTTGTAACCGTCCAGGAACACCGCATCTGCTTTGTCATCGGCCGGCTCATGTGCAATAGCACACTTCGCCTGCCTCTTCCGCGCATCTGCGGCGCTCCTGAACGGTTACACTTCCGGGGCACCGTTCCAGAAAGAGGGCAATTGTGAATTTCGAATGGTTTGTCTGTCTGCGATATCTGAAGGCCAAGCGCAAGCACGGCTTTATCTCGCTTATTTCGCTGATCTCCATTGCCGGGGTCATGGTTGGGGTCATGGCCCTTATCGTGGTGCTTGCGGTGATGACCGGCTTTACCTCCGAATTTCGTGACAAGATTCTCGGCATCAACTCCCATGTGGTGGTTCAGGATTATACCGGCAATATCAGGGATTATGAGGAGGTTGCCGCCAAGGTGCGTGCGGTTGAGGGGGTGAGCGGGGTCACGCCCTATCTCTATAGCCAGGCCATGATCACCAGCGGCGAGGGCGGAACCGGCGCCGTGTTGCGCGGCCTTGATTCTGCTACGGCCCAGGGCGTGCTTAACCTGGAAAAGAATCTGCGCAAAGGAAAGATCGCAGATTTGTCGCCGGGGCAGGGTGATGGCGCGAGAAGGCTGCCAGGCATCATCCTGGGAAAGGAACTTGCCGCCCAGTTGCATGTCTCGACCCATGACCGGGTGCGGCTGATCTCGGCTTCAGGGCCTCTGACGCCCATGGGTGTGCTGCCCAAGGTTTCCACCTGTGAGGTGGTCGGGATTTTTGAAACCGGCATGTACGAGTATGATTCCGCCCTGGCTTATGTCTCCCTGGAAACGGCGCAGCGCTTTTTTGACCTGCCCGGTGCGGTGCATGGCCTGGAGGTGAAAACCAATGATCTGAATCAGGCGGACCAGATTGCCAAGCGGATCGAACAGGCCCTGGGACCCAATTTTTTCGCTAAGGACTGGATGCGGATGAACCGGAATATCTTTTCCGCCCTCCAGTTGGAAAAGACGGCCCTCTCGGTGATCATGGCCCTGGTGGTGATGGTTGCCGCCTTCAATATTGTCAGCACCCTGATCATGGTGGTCATGGAAAAAAATAAGGACATCGCCATTCTCAAATCCATGGGCGCCACCTCCGGCAGCATCATGCGGATTTTTATCTACGAGGGGTTGGTTATTGGCCTTGCCGGTACTATTCTCGGAGTGCTGGGTGGCTTGGGGCTCTGCGCGATCTTGCGCCGCTACCAGTTCATCAAGCTGCCTGAGGTGTACCCGATCTCCACCCTGCCGGTGCTGGTCCTGCCTTCGGATGTTATCCTCATCGCCCTGTCGGCCACGGTTATTACCCTGGTCGCCACCCTGTATCCTTCCTGGCAGGCGGCTAAGGTCGATCCGGCTGTGGCCCTGCGTTATGAGTAACGGAGACGGCCCCATGCCCAACGGCGCAGAAAAACAGGCCTTCTTTTTTGAAGCGCGGGATATTTACAAGGAATACAGCGATCATGGCAGCCTCCAGGTGCTTGCCGGGGTAAACCTGCGGCTGGTTGCCGGGGAAATGGTTGCGGTGGTCGGCGCGTCCGGTACCGGAAAAACAACCCTGCTGCATATCCTGGGCGCCCTTGATCAGCCCAGCCAGGGGCAGGTTTTCTATCGGGGCGAAAATGTTTTTGAGAAAACAGATGACCAACTGGCTCTGTTCCGTAACCAGGTTATTGGTTTTGTTTTCCAGTCCCATCATCTGCTCCCGGAGTTCAACGCCCTGGAAAACGTTCTGCTGCCAGGGCTTATTGCCGGACAGAAGCGGGCAGAGTTGGTCGGATATGCGGAATATCTCCTGGAGCGGGTCGGGGTGTTGAATCGCTCCACCCACAAGGTGGGGGAGCTTTCCGGCGGCGAGCAGCAGCGGGTCGCCCTGGCCCGGGCCTTGATCATGAAGCCTGCGGTTTTACTGGCGGATGAGCCCACCGGGAATCTCGACCCCAAAACCGGGCTCAAGGTTTTTGAGCTTATCCGGGAGTTGAGCGAAACCCTCTCCCTGGCAACGGTCATGGTGACACATAACCTTGAGCTGTCCCGGCGGATGAGTCGTTGTCTCACCTTGCGGGACGGGGGCTTGCATGAAACTTAGAATGAAAGCAAAGATTCTTGACAGTAGGTTCAATGCCTGATAATTCTGATAAGCTCATTAACAGATCGCCAGCACGTCCATATATTTTGGGCGGTCACTCAAGTTCTCTTTACAGCGAAAGCGAGAGTATGAAACAAGACAACTCAGCCCGGCACATAGTACCCTCCCGCGGTTTTTTGGGGTCCATGCAGATTGTTGTTACAGCCCTTGTCCTCATTGTGGTCCAGAGCCTCCTGCCACTGGCAGGGGAAGCATTTGCCGCAGGGACAGAGCCGAACACCGTCATGGTTCCCCCTCGGATCAATGCCCAGACCGGGGTTGAGCCGCTTCTCGCCTTAAGCGACAAGGCCTTGCTGGAGGTGGTACAGAGCAAGGGCTTGGTGATGCTGTCCAGGGAGGAAGTGCAACAGAAAATCGGCTATGAGCATTGGCCTCCCAAGGCCGAGGCCCTGAAGCCCTTGATCTCCTCTCCGGCGGTCAACTATGTGGCGGTCGGGAGCATCACCAAGCTGGGGGAGCAGCTTAGTCTGGATTTTGTTGTCTATGACATCCTCGGCAATACTCCGCCCAAATTTTATTATCAGGTCAGCAATACCGAGACCGAGTTGCAGAAAGCCATGGGCCAGATGGTCAACGACATTCTGGCAAGCACCGGGCAATATTTTCTTATCCAGTCCATAGCCGTTGCCGGAAACACCCGTACAGATTCCGGGGCCATCATGCGCCAGGTGAAAAGTCAGGCCGGGGAGCGCTATGCCCCGGAACTTTTGCGGGCGGATCTGAAAAATATCTTTCAGATGGGTTACTTTGATGATGTGCAGATCCTTGTCACCGATACGGAAAAAGGCAAGGAGGTTGTTTTTCAGCTCACGGAAAAAGCAGTAATCGGCCAGATTCTCATCAACGGCGAGAAAGAGCTTGAAGAGAAAGACGTGAAAGAGGTGGTGAGTGTTTCGCCCAATACCATTATCAATACCAAGGAGGTCCAGACCTCCGTTGAAAATATCCGTAAGCTCTATAAAGATAAGGGTTTTTACCGGACCACTGTTGCCGCCAAACTCGACTATCCCACGCCTGACAAGGTGAATGTCACCTTTGATGTAGAAGAAGGCGTCAAGATGTATATCAAGGGCATCCGTTTTGTCGGAAACAAGGCCTTCAGCGAGAAGGAATTGCGCAAGGAGATGACCACCTCGGAAAAAGGGTTGCTCTCCTGGTTTACCGAGTCGGGCAAGTTGAAACGCGATCTGCTTGAGCAGGATCGCTCCCGGATTGGCGCCATGTATCACAACAGCGGCTACATCGAGGCCAGGATCAGCGAGCCGGAGGTAACCGATGAGGGCGACTGGCTCTATGTCACCTTTGATATCCAGGAAGGCGACCGCTACCGGGTCGGCACCATTGAAATCGAGGGGGACATCGTTGGCGATAAGGATGAGCTCTTCACTCTGGTCGAGTTGAGCAAGGAAAAATTCTTCAGCCGGAAGATTCTGCGGGAGGATGTCCTGCGCCTTACGGACCGTTACGCGGAAAGTGGCTATGCCTTTGCCGAGGTGGACCCAAAGCTCACCAAGAATGAGGAAGACAAACGCATGGATTTGTCCCTCAAGATTGCCCAAGGGAATTTGATCCACATAGGCCGGATCAACATCAAGGGCAACACCAGAACCCGGGACAAGGTCATCCGCCGGGAGATGCAGGTCAAGGAGGGCGGTCTGCTCGATGCCAGCGCGGTGAGAAAGAGCAGTGAGCGGCTGCAACGGCTTGAGTTTTTTGAAGAGGTGAACGTAACCCCCGAAGCCACGGTGCAGGAAGACCTCATGGATGTCGTGGTTGAGGTGAAGGAAAAGGCTACCGGCACCTTCAGCATCGGGGCGGGTTACAGCTCGGTGGACAACATGATGTTCATGGGCGAGATCAGCGAAAACAACTTTCTCGGCAAAGGCCAGCGTCTTTCGCTCCAGGCCAACCTGAGCTCCCGCAGCAGTCGCTACAACTTCAGTTTTACCGAGCCTCACCTCAACGACACCAAGCTGTTGTTCGGCTACGACCTCTACAATTGGTCCAGGGAGTACGACGATTATACCAAGGATTCCACCGGCGCCGCCCTGCGCTTCGGTTATCCTGTCTGGAACAAGTGGAATCTCGGTTGGGGCTATGGCTTTGATGATACCAAGATGACCAATGTGGCGGTGCTCGATGCCCCACAAAGTTTGTTGGATTCCATGGAAATTGAGACCACAAGCTTTGCCAGAATCGGTCTTGCCAAGGATACCAGGAACAAGCAAACGGACGCCTCAAAGGGCTGGCTCACTAACTATTCGATTAAATACGCGGGCGGACCCTTGGGTGGGGACAGTGCTTTTACCAAGTACGAGGCCACTTCCGGCTGGTACTATCCGTTGATGTGGGATACAACCTTTCACATCAAGGGGTCCATGGGCTATGTGGTTGAAAATGAAGACAAGAAGCTGCCGGTATATGAGAAATTTTATTTGGGTGGACTCAGCACCATCCGTGGCTTTGACAGCGGCAAGATCAGCCCCTTGGAAAAAAATCCCCTCAGCGATACGTATTCCAGGGTGGGCGGCGAAAAGATGTGGTATTCCAACGTGGAATTGATCTTCCCCATTGTCAAGGAGATCGGCCTGAAAGGCTTGGTGTTCTTCGATATTGGCAATGTCTACACCGATGCGCAGAACTGGGATGTTACGGATCTTCGTTACAGTACCGGCCTTGGCTTCCGCTGGCTGTCGCCCATGGGTCCCCTGCGCCTTGAGTGGGGCTACAACCTCGACCCGAAAGAGGGCGAGAAACAGGGCGTCTGGGATTTCAGCATCGGCGGTGGTTTTTAGAAAATGGCCGTCCCCCGAAATGGGTTCGCTGTTTCCGGTGTTTCCGCCATCTCTATGACAACAAATGGACAATAAGCTGACGGCCCTCTTTACCGAGGGCCGTTCCGTTAATATCATTGGCTTGCGCGGAAGCGCTGCTGCCTTTCATCTTGGCCGCACTGCCCGGCTCGGGCAGCGGCCCATCCTCTGCCTTACGCCAAGTGAGACCGCAGCCCAGCATCTTGTCCAGGATCTAACGCTTTTCAGCGACACCCAGGTTCTCTATTTTCCTGGCCACGAAATCCCCCCCTATACCCCATTGTCGCCAGACAGCCGCACCGTGGCCGACCGCCTTGCCACCCTGTTTCAAATCCATAGCGCAGATAAACCGTTTATCTTGGTCATGTCCATTGAGGCCCTGCTGCGGAGGGTTCTTCCCCGTAGTGCTCTTGCCAGCCTGGCCGAGCTGGTCATGCGGGGAGAGGAAACCGACCTCGAGGGGTTGATCGCCTCCCTTGCTGCCTGTGGCTATGATGCTGCAGCCCTGGTGCAATCCGTGGGTGAGTTCAGCCTGCGGGGCGGTATTCTCGATATTTTTCCTACGGGATTTGAGATGCCTGTCCGTCTTGATTTCTGTGGCGATACCGTTGAATCCATCCGCAAGTTTGATCCCATCAGTCAGCGCTCGGTTGAGGATCTCGAGGAGATCGTTCTCCTGCCGGTCAGTGATATCCTCTATCCTGCCGGTGAGCAGGAGCTGCGGCAACTGGTAGATCGTTTCAAGGCCTTTGCCGAGGATTTTGCCTGGGACAGTGAGCGGGCCAGGGTCATGGAGGATTGTCTCCTGCATCGCCAGCGTTTTCCCGGGGTTGAATTTCTCCTGCCGCTCTTCTGCGAAACATCGACCGTGCTTGACTACCTGGCGGACGATAGCCTCATCTTTTTCTCCTCGCCAACCGCCATTGCGGAAAGTCTTGCTCTCTGCCGGGAAAGGATTGGGGCCAATTTTGCTGAGGCATCCGCCGCTTGTCTGCCTGTTTTGCCGCCGGAACAGATCTTTCTGCCGGAAGATGAATGGCGTGAGCGGCTGGTCCGTTTTCAGCAGGGCCGATTCTACGATTTTGCCCATCCGGAGATGGAAGAGGGCGCAACCCTGGAGATACCTTGCGGTAATCATGTCCTGCTCAAGCAGCAGCTTGAGTTGCAACGCAAAAATCAAGGGATGATGCCCGAACTGGCCCGGCAGCTGCATGTCTGGCTGGAGGCTGGAGATACGGTCTTTTTTGCCTGTCGGACCAGGCGGCATGCGGAGCACACGGCGGAATTGCTCCACCAATACGATCTGCCGGTGGCCATAATCCCGGCGCCGGTGCTGGATGCCGCTACTACTGGCCGCGAGATTATCCTGGTGGAGTCGCCGCTGGCAGCAGGTTTCGATCTGCCCGCCGCACGGCTGCACTGGGTTTCGGAAAGCGAACTTTTCGGAGAGCTTCGCCTGGGAGCGGGCAAGAAGAAAGGCGGGCAGCGAACCAGGCCAGCGGTGAGCTTTGCGGAGCTTACGATCGGCGATATTGTGGTCCACACCGCCCATGGACTTGGCAGGTACGAAGGGCTGATCAATATCGTGCTGGGCGGCATAGCCAACGATTTTTTCCAGCTGGTGTATCGCGACGAAGACAAGCTCTACGTGCCGGTGGATCAGCTCAAGGTGATCAGCAAGTATCAGGGGCTTTCCGACACCGAACCAAAACTCGACAAGCTGGGCGGCAAGGTCTGGCAGACCCGGCGGGAAAAGGTCAAGGAAGAGGTCTGGAAGGTGGCCCAGGATCTGTTGGGCCTCTACGCCCGGCGGGCCATGGTGGAGGGGCATGCCTTTTCGCCGCCGGACGAGTTGTTCCATGAGATGGAGGAGTCCTTCCCCTATGATGAGACCGCAGGCCAGCTCAAGGCGATCAACGAGGTGCTCGACGATCTGACCTCGCCCCGGCCCATGGATCGGCTGGTCTGCGGGGACGTGGGCTACGGCAAAACCGAGGTCGCGATCCGGGCGGCCTTCAAGGTGGTGGCCGATAATTTCCAGGTCGCCATCCTGGTGCCGACCACGGTACTGGCCGAGCAGCATGCCGCCACCTTCCGGGAGCGGTTGCAGGGCTTGCCCGTCCGGGTGGAAAGCCTCACCCGATTCCGCAGCACAGCGGAGCAGAAGCAGATTATTCAGGAGTTGGGTCAGGGGAGGGTCGATATCGTGATCGGCACCCACCGGTTGCTGTCCCAGGATGTGGCCTTCAAACGTCTCGGACTTCTGATTATTGACGAAGAGCACCGTTTCGGCGTTTCCCACAAGGAAAAACTCAAAAAACTCAAAAGCCAGGTGGATGTCCTTACCCTGACCGCCACTCCGATTCCCCGCACCCTGCAACTCTCCCTGCTCAGTATCCGCGACCTTTCCGTGATCAGCTCGCCGCCAGAGTTCAGGCGTCCGGTGAAAACCTTTGTCGCTCGGGATGATGAGTTGGTGATCAAGGAAGCCGTGGTTCGGGAGATGCAACGGGGCGGGCAGGTTTTTCTCGTCCACAACCGGGTCCATTCCATCCAGGAAATGGCCTCCAGGGTGCAGAAGCTTGTTCCTGAAGCACGGCTGGCCGTGGCCCATGGCCAGATGCCGGGGAAGGCCCTTGAAGAGATCATGGTCCGCTTTATCAAGGGAGAGATTGATGTGCTGGTCTGCACGACCATTATTGAATCAGGTCTTGATATCCCCAACGCCAACACCATTGTTATCACCAGGGCGGACCGGCTTGGCCTGGCGGAAATCTATCAGCTGCGCGGCAGGGTGGGGCGTGGGCGGGAGCAGGCCTATGCCTATCTGCTGGTGCCCTCCCTGGACGGCCTGTCCAAGGATGCCCAGCAGCGTCTGCGGGCGCTCATGGATTATAACGAGCTCGGCGGCGGTTTCAAACTGGCAATGAGTGATCTGCAAATTAGGGGTGGCGGTAATATCCTGGGGATCTCGCAAAGCGGCAACATTGCCGCAGTGGGCTATGACCTGTACCTCGAGCTGCTCCAGCAGACCGTTCTCGACCTGAAGCGAAAAGGCGCTGCGGTGGAACAACCCCTTGAGCAGATCGAGCCTGAAATCAATCTCAAGCTTTCGGCGTTTCTCCCGGAACGCTATATCCCCTCGACAGAACAGCGCTACATTGCTTACCGCCGCCTGACCAATGCCGAGCAGGTGGAAGAGCTGATGGACCTGAAGGATGAATTCACCGACCGCTATGGCCAGCTCCCCCAGGAGGCGCTCAACCTCTTTGAAGTGCTGGCTTTGAAAACCTTGCTCAGGCGCTTGTGGATCAGCAAATTGGAACAGGGGCCTGCCAATCTTGTTTTCTCCTTTCATGAGAAAACTCCGGTGACTCCGGAGAAGATCATGCGTCTGCTTGAAAAATATAAAAATAAGGCGCGATTCACCCCTGAATTCCGTTTGATCGTCACAACAGAGCCAGGTGTCTTGCCGGAGCAAACCCTCCAGAATGCGCAAAATATTCTTGACTTGCTCGCGAAAGATGACATTTGAAAATGACTGTGGTAAAATTTGCCGGTTATGAAGTTAAATAAGATTAAAAACAATATTTTCAAACTGTTATGAGTGTGTCTGTGAAAATCACCTTACATGTTTTATGCGCGGCCTTGTGTTTTCTTGCTTTTTTCCATACACCCGTTGCCAGGGCGGAGATGGTGGACCGTATCATCGCTATTGTTAACGATGAGGTCATTACCTTTTCCGACCTCAATCGGGAAGGGGCGGCGCTGTTTCGCCGGATCACCCAGGAAGCGCCACCGGAACAGGTTGAGCGGACCCTGCTGAAGGCCAGGGAGGAGATGCTTTCCAGTCTTATTGATAAGCTTATTGTCGCACAGCGGGCCAAGAAGGTGGGGGTTTCGGTGAGTAACCCCGAGGTGGACGCTGCGATCAAGAGTATCATCGAGCGTAACAAGACCACCCCGGAAAAGTTTTGGAAGCAGATGGCGCTCATGGGTTCCAACGAGCAAGACTACCGGGAACTTATCAGAGGCCAGATGTTGCAGGATAAGTTGATCGATTATGAAATTCGTTCGCGGGTTGTGGTGAATGAAGAGCGGATACGTGAATTTTACGAAAAAAATTATGCCCAGAAAACGAAGGAAGACGCCTATCATGTTTTGCAGATGGGTTTTGTCTGGAAGGAAAATACCCAGTCGGCCAAGGATGACGCCCGGCGGCGGGCTGAAGAGGCTCGGCAGCAGGCTCTTGCCGGACAGGATTTCCGCACCCTGGCGCGACAGTCTTCCGATCTGCCTTCGGCCAAGGATGGTGGAGATCTCGGGGTCTTCAAGAAGTCGGAAATGGCGGCCTATATGAAGGCAAGTATTCTCAGCCTACAGCCGGGACAGATCAGCATCATTCAGGAGACTCCGGCCGGGTACCAGTTTTTTAAGCTTCTTTCCGATAAGGGCGATATCAGTCTTCAGGCTTCATATGAGTCAGTGAAAGAACAGATCAAACAGCGTCTGTATGAGGATACGATGAACAGCCAGTTCCAGAAGTGGGTAAAAGAGCTTCGCGATCAGGCGTATATCAAAAAAATACTTTAGGAGCCGTTACGGCGTCCGGCGGTGCGAACATTGCTGTCTGTTTTGTCCGTTGAAATGGCACGATTTTTTATTATAACTGCTTAGTCTCGTCTGTCCCCATAACCTCTGGATAAGGGATGTCTCACATGACCAAGGACTTACCATCTGCTGATGATGCAACCGGCCAACCCACCGCTTTATCACGATCCGATGAAACCCTTGGCAGTTTTTTGAAGAGGCATCGACAAAACCAGGGAAAAGAGCTCGAAGAAATTGCGGAAAAAACGCGCATTCATGCTTCAACTCTTCGGGCCATTGAGGAAGACAATCCCAAGGCTTTGCCTGCGGAGGTTTTCGCCCGTGGTTTTGTGAAAAATTATGCGCAGTATCTTGGTCTTGATCCCAATGAGGCCTTGGCCTGGTATATCGAACAGAACGCTGGAGAAGCCAGGCCAACAGAAAAAATCAATGTTCAGGAGGTTCTTGCCGGTGAGGCCATGGCCGAGGCACAGACTTTTCCTGTGGGACGTTTCATCATCTTTTTTATTGTCGCGGGTGTCCTTTTGTTTGCCGGGTATCTGGTTTTGAGTTTTTTAAATTCTTCCGCCCCTCCCGTGGACATCTCCACGAAAGACACAATTCCCCAAGTTCAAGTTGAGCCGCAATCGTCGCCGGCCGTTCCGGCGCCAGGCGAGCCAGGCACCGAGCCCATCGTCAGTAGCGTAGGAACAGAGCAGGCGCCGCCTGTGACGCAGAGTGGGACACAAGCTCCGGCGCCTCCCCTTCCGCCTGTGTCCAGCCCTGTAAAACCAGGGCAAGAAGAGAAGAAGGTCCTCTCCGTGCCCGAGAAGGTCGGGCAGGTGGAACCCCAAAAGGTTGATGGGGAGCCGGGCCTGGGAGTTAAAAAAAAAACAGATGACGGAAAGCCCATAATTTTTCCGCAGGCTATTAAGGAGAAGCCGGTACCGACTTCGGAGCATCAGGAGGTGATTAAGCCATCTCCTGTATCCGTTGTTGCCCCAGCGCTTTCCACGGTAAAAGCCCCAGGGATGAATTATGTCCTTGAGGCAAAGTTTACCGAGTCAACCTGGCTTTCCGTGCAGATAGACAAGGAAAAGAAAAAATCCGCCATCTACCAACCTGGGGACCATATGATCTGGCAGGCGGAAAAAAAGATTGCCCTTTTTGTCGGGAATGCCGGAGGTGTCGTCCTGACGCTGAATGGTAAACCGGTTCCTTCCCTTGGCAAGTCAATGGACAGCGCCCGGGTTTCCTTTCCGACTGAATAGTCACAGCGAGAGCAGATGTCCTTGCAGCAAAGCCTGGCCATTGTGCTTCAGGTTAAAGACCACGGTGATTCCGACAAGATTGTCACCGTGTACACCCTGGAGCACGGCAAAGTCGTGCTCATCGCCAAGGGCGCCAAGCGCAGCAAGAAACGTTTTGTTAACAAGCTTGAGCTGTTTTCCCT
>Ga0334722_10006434_pt1 | contig 11619 bp, 11 predicted proteins | sample C3_bottom_MG_FD_207210 | JGI IMG/M metagenome (GOLD analysis project Ga0334722, IMG submission 207210) | Sediment microbial communities from Yellowstone Lake, YNP, Wyoming, USA - C3_bottom | ecosystem: Environmental > Aquatic > Freshwater > Lake > Sediment | place: USA: Wyoming | collected...
CCTGCATATAAAACGCCTTTATACCCAACCCCCTCCTGCCTTAATACCTCTAGTGTTGGTTTTAAAACTTTTTCAAAAATTTCTTGTTCTAATTCTTTTGTATAAAAAGCGGGCGGGGAATAAACACCCATACCGCCAGTGTTTGGACCTTCATTGTTGTCAAGTGCTCGTTTATAATCACAAACCGGTACCATGGGGCAAATTGTTTTGCCGTCCGTGAAAGCAAGCACAGAAACTTCTTGTCCTTCTAAAAATTCTTCCACAACAAGTTTGTCACCAGATACGCCAAATTCCTTTTCAACCATTATTTTTTTAATGCCATCTTTGGCTTCTTTTCTGGTTTTACAAATTAAAACGCCCTTTCCAGAAGCTAACCCGTCTGCTTTTAAAACAATTGGCAAGCTAATGTCATCAAGGTGCCTTAAAGCTTCACTGTAATTAGCAAATGTTTCGCTTTTTGCGCAAGGAATACCATGTCTTTGTATTAGTTCCTTTGCCCAGGCCTTGCTTCCTTCTAATTTTGCGGCTACTTTGTTTGGCCCGAAAATCCTAAGTTTTTTTGTCTCAAACTCATCAACAATTCCCAAGGTAAGCGGCACTTCCGGCCCAACAATTGTTAGATCAATTTTATTTTTTACTGCAAAATCCACCAGCCCTTTAACATCATCATCTTTTATATCAATATTTTTTGCAATTTCTGTTGTTCCCCCGTTTCCTGATGCAACAAATATCTCTTCTACCCTTGGCGACTGTTTTATTTTCCACACTAAAGCGTGTTCTCTTCCGCCAGAACCAACAATTAGAACTTTCATATTACTTTAATTTATCTATTGCCTTATTAATCCTTTTAGTTGATTCTTCTTTTCCAAGCGCCCACAACAACTCTGCTGGGGAAGGACTTGCCTCTAAGCCGGAAAGCGCGGCGCGAACTGGCCAGAAAACATCGCCTGGAGACAAACTGGCATTATCCGCTGCATTTTGTAATATTTTATTAAAATCATCTGGGCTTGCGGGCCAACTAGTTAATTTTGATAAATTCTCTAGCGAAAGCGCTAATCCTTTCTTGGTTTTTGTTTTGGTGCTCTTTTTGAAAACAAGCAAACTTTGGTTATATTTTGACTCGGCAAAGAAATACGCAGCCAACTCATCAAATTCTGCTAAGTATCTCAGGCGATCTTTAGTAATGGTTAGGATTTTTTCCAGATAGCTTTTTTCCGCCCTTTTTGCTAATTCTGAAACTTCTGTTACCCTTAGAGCTAATTCTTTAATACCCAACTTCCTAATGTAATGAGAATTAATACTATTTAGTTTTTCTATGTTAAATACTGCGGCGGCCTTGTGTACCTTTTCAAGTTTAAACTCCTTTGTTAATTCCTCAATTGTAAAATATTCGCGCTCGTCGCCCGGATTCCAACCAAGAAGTGCTAAAAAGTTAATAATGGCCTCTGGTAAGTACCCCTTTTTTCGGTATTCACTCACTGAAACAGCGCCAGCGCGTTTTGAAAGCTTTGATTTGTCCGGGTTTAAAATTAAAGGAATGTGGGCGTATTGAGGAATTTCAAAACCTAGCGCTTGGGCAATTAAAATTTGTTTTGGGGTGTTGGTAATGTGATCATCGCCCCTTATAACATGGGTAATTTTCATTTCCGCATCATCTACAACATTGGAAAAATAGAAAGTTGGAATACCGTCTTTTCTCACAATAACAAAATCTTCAAATTCATCCGTATTAAACTTAATTTCTCCTCTAATTAAATCTCTAAACCCAATCTCTTTCCCTTTTTCAATTTTAAACCAAAGCGCGCCGTCTTTTTTGTAAGCGCATTCTTTTTTAACTAATTTTTCGGCAAACATTTTATATGCTGGAAGCCGGTCCATCTGCCGATATTCTGCATCCCACCCCAAACCAAGCCATTCCAAACCTTTCCTGATATCATTTTCAAATTCCAAGGTTGAGCGCTCTTTGTCAGTATCTTCAAAACGCAATAAAAATTCGCCTTTGTTTTGAGAGGCAAACAAGTAATTAAACAAGGCGGTTCTTGCCGTACCAATATGAAACTTGCCCGTTGGGCTCGGCGCAATTCTTGTTCTAATTTTCTCCATTATTCACTCCTTTAGTCCTGGGTAGTTTTGTAAAAATCGTGGGCTATTTTCCATTTTACCACCTTAAATATAAAAACCGGAACGGCCTTAAAAACTCTAACAATTCTTTTTGGCTGTGTTATTAAACGCCAAAGCCATTCTATACCCATTTTTTGAAAAACCTTTGGCGCCCGCTTTTGCTTTCCAGTTACATGATCAAAGGCGCCGCCAACCCCAATGGCCACCCTAACGGTTGTAAAGCGATGCAGGTTTTCCTTAATCCATTTTTCTTGCTTTGGCTGACCCCAAGCCACAAATAAGATGTCAGCACTTGAATCATTGATGATTTTAATTTGTTTTTCTGTTTCTTGAGGTGAACCAGCATATGTACCAACAACTTCAAGTCCGTTATATTTTTCTTTTAATATTTTTTCTGCTTGCTCTGCTACACCCTCGCTTCCCCCTAAAAGAAAAACTTTATAGCCTTTTTTTGATGCTTGTTCGGAAATTTTATAAATAAGATCAGACCCCACAACGCGCTTGGGAATTATAGAATATAAATAGCGTTTGTAAAAAATTAAAGCAAAAAGGGTGTAAATTGCCTGAAAAATTGACCGAAAAAAGCGTAAAACTTTATTTTTGGAGGTTTTAATTGATAAAAACTTTCCCGCCCATATAATTCCCACCCCATCAGCCGTTACAAGAGACGCTTTTTGGGAAATTCTTGCTAAGCCCTGATCCTTCTGTGCTAAAACCGCATATTCTGCATTGGCGGTTATGATGTGATGTGCTTTCCCGCTAGAGACAAAACTATCAATTTTCTCCAACACCTCGCTTGCGGTAACGCAATCAACCCCTAATCCTAAAACATCAACTCTTTCCATTATGCCCCCATTTTTTCTTTGTACTCTAAAACTGCTTTTTGGACAAAATCAGTTATTTTACTTTGAAACTCTTTGGTATCAAACTGCCTTGCGTGCTCCCTAATTTTCTCCGGATTATATTGCGTTTCATTCTTAAGAAATTTTTCCACTGCTTCTAAAACCGCTTCGGGCGTTGGTGCGTTAAAAAACTCACCCGTTTGCCCTTCCACAACAGATTCTAGGACGCCGCCTTTATGCGGCGCTATAACCAGCCGGCCGGAAGCCATGGCTTCAACCGGCGTTAGGCCAAAATCCTCATCCCAAGTGGTAAAAACAAAGGCGCGGCAAGCGCTGTAGTGCTTTTGAATAACTTCATCTGGCTGGAATCCTAAAAATTTGATGTTTGGCTTTGCCACCTTTTCCAATTTTTCTCGCTCTGGCCCTTCACCAATTATAACAAGGGGTAACCCGTTTTTATTAAATGCTTCTACTGCTAAGTCAACTCTTTTATACGCAGAAAGCCGGGATACAACCAAAAAATAATCTTCGGTTTTTGGAGCAATTTTAAATTGTGATATGTCAACCGGCGGATGAATAACCGTTGATTCTTGCTTGTAGTACTTCCTGATACGGCTTGCGGTGTTTTTAGAATTAGCAATCCAATAGTCCACCCGCTCAGCTGAAACCCTGTCCCACATTCTAATTTTTGACAATATTGGCAGCACGACTGCTGTTTTAAGTTTTCCTAAGTTCTGCTCTGCTAAATATTCGTGATACCAATCCCACAAATACCTTGTTGGCGCATGGCAATAGCAGATTTGTGGCACATGTGACTTTGTTAAAACACCTTTTGCGTATGAATTTGAACTTGAAATAACAACATCAAACTCTGAAAAATCAAATTGTTCAATTGCGGTTTTGTAAAACGGCAAAAGATATTTGTGGCGACGGGCTAAAAATTTATGGTTTTGGAGGTTTGAGGTTATGATTTTTTTACCGCTAAAAACATTGCCCATTTTCTCATTATCATAGAGTAATGTGTAGATTGGCGCATCTGGATATAAATTAGAGAGCGCTAATAACACCCTCTCTGCGCCGCCGAACTGATTTAGAAAATCATGCACTAAGGCAACTTTCATAGATCGCAAATTTATCGCTAATAAACAAGTTTGAATCACTTCGTGATATAAACAAGTTTGAAGTTAACAGGTTAACTATAGTTAAATACTAATTTAACTTCAAGGTTATTTGCCTGTGCGAAGTTAGGGCAAATGTTCTTATAGATAAACACTAATTTTACACGAATTAAAGAAATTAAAATTAACGCTTTCCGGCTTGCGAAACGCTTTTTTTATATTCATCTAAGTGCTCTAAAGCAATGCCAGTGCCCTTTGCAACACACAAAAGCGCATCTTCTGAAATATGGGCCGGCACACCAGTTACTTCACTTAATAATTTATCAATGTTTTTAAGTAAAGCTCCCCCACCTGTTAAAACCATACCCCTGTCTATCACATCGCTTGAAAGTTCTGGCGGAGTTTGTTCTAAAACTGATTTTACGGTGGCAATTATTTGGTTTAGTTCTCCAGTTAAGGCCTGTTGAATTTCGTTTGAAGAAACTTTAATTGTTCTTGGCAAACCGCCAATGGCATCCCTGCCTCGCACTTCCATGTGTTCTTCTTGGGCAATTGGAATGGCTGTGCCAATTTGAACTTTAATTTCCTCTGCGGTTCTGTCGCCAATTATTAAATTATGTTTTTTTCTAATGTAGTTTGCAATTGCTTCATCAAAACGGTTGCCGCCAACCCGAACTGAGTTTACGGCCACAATGCCACCCAAAGAAATAACCGCCACTTCAGTAGTACCGCCGCCAATGTCAACTACCATGTTCCCAGCTGGAGTTGCAATGGGAATACCGGCGCCAATAGCCGCTGCTAAGGGCTCTAAAATAGTATAGGCCGCCTTAGCGCCAGCAGCTAGGGCCGCATCAGTTACCGCTCTTCGCTCTGTTGAGGTAACACCAGCTGGAATTGAAACCATTACTTCTGGACGCCGCAACTGAATGCCACCAGAAACTTTGTTGATAAAATATTTAAGCATTGCTGCAGTAATGCGGTAATCTGCAATAACGCCATCTTTTAGGGGTCTGGAAGCTACAATATTCTCTGGGGTTCTGCCAAGCATTGTTTTTGCCTCATTACCAACCGCCATTACCTTGTTATCATCTTGAGAAATTGCCACAACAGAGGGTTCATTAATTACAATGCCCTTTTTAGGAATATATACTAATACGTTCGTAGTTCCAAGATCAATGCCAATTCTTCTTCCCAACATTATTGCCCCTTAATGATAATTATTACTAATTTACTCTTTTAATATTGGCTCCTAGTGCTTTTAGTTTGTTTTCAATATTTTCATACCCTCGGTCAATTAGCTCAATTTTGTTTATTTCGCTTTTTCCTTCTGCAGCCAGAGCCGCTAAAACTAAGGTTGCGCCAGCTCTCAAATCAAACGAGGTATTTTTAGCGCCTTTTAATTTCCCCGGACCTTCTATTTCCATTTTGTGAGGGTCAATAATTTTTGCCTTTGCCCCCATTTTAACCAGCGCTGGAATGTAATTCAATCTGCCCTCATACATTGTTTCAAAAACAATGCTCGTGCCTTGCGCTTTTGTTAGGAGCACTGTAAATGGCGCTTGAAAATCAGTGGCAAAGCCCGGATAGCAATCTGTTTTAATATAAACTGGTTTAATTTTTTTTGAAGGAAAAATTCTAACCCAATCTTGGCCTAACTCAAAAGAAACACCCGCTTGGCGAAGTTTTGATAAAAAAATGTCAAGGTGCCCCGGGTTTGTTCTAAAAACCTCTACTGCTCCTTCTGTTACAGCACCAGCCAAAATATAAGTTGCCGCCTCAACCATGTCTGGGGTTACTTGATGAGAGGCGGAACCTAAAAGTTTTTTGTTGGAACCGGAAACATAAAGAGAGTGCGAACCAACACCCTTAACCTTAGCGCCCATTTTTGCTAAAAATTTGGTTAAGTCAACTACATGTGGCTCTATAGCAGCTAATCTAATTTCAGAATCTCCGAAAGCCAGAGATGCAGCCATTAAAACATTTTCCGTGGCAGTAACACTCATTTCTTCTAAAATTACCCTGTCCCCGCGGAGGCGCGAGGCAGAAAGCTCTAATCGTCCGCCTTCCTTTGACACTTTAGCGCCAAGTGCCCGAAAGGCCTTTAGGTGGGTATCAACTCTTCTGGAGCCAATTTGGCACCCGCCGGGTGCGGCAATTTCCACTTTGCCAAAACGCGCTAAAAGTGGCCCAATTAACAAAATAGAAGCCCTCATTTTAGCAACTAAATTATCTGGAGGACTCCAGCTCTTAACTTTTTTAGTGTTAATGTAAACTCTGTCTGGTTCCCTTTCAATTTGGGCGCCAAGCGCTTTTAGGATCCCGAGCATTGTGTCAACATCGCTAATTTTGGGAATATTCCTAATTTCACAATCCTGATCTGTAAGTAAAGTAGCCGCTAAAATTGGAAGTACCGCATTTTTAGATCCAGCAATTCTAACTTCCCCTTTTAGAGGATTTCCTCCGCCTATCACAAATTTTGACATCGTCTTCTCCTTTAAAGTTACCTTCAAATTTTACCCGTTTCACTTGCTTTCGTCAAGCTAAAAATGTAGAATTAAACTTAATGCACGAAATAAATAAACCAAGTTTTATTATTAAATGGCTCCTAATTTCCTTGGCTTTTATTATAATTGCCGTAGGAATTATTTTTTATGCAAACGGCTGGCGTTGGGATTTCAAGCAAGGAAGAGCCACAAAAATTGGTATAATTGTTTTAAAAGCAACCCCAAAAAACGATTTAAAGATTTATTTAGATGGCCAGCTTCAAAACCGCACAAAAACACCATTTAGGATTGCGCAAGTTCCGGGTGCATATACCCTAAAGGTTGAAAAAGATGGGTTCTTGAGCTGGGAAAAAACTATCCAAGTTTCTGAACAAATAACAAGTTTAGAGGAAAACATAATTTTAGTTCCAAAGGATCCAAAAACAACACCTTTAGTTGAAAACCCAATAACTCCTCAACTTTCCCCAAACCAAAGAGAAATTTTGTACAAAAAAATAGTCCAGGGCAAAGAAGCGCTTTATCGCAGGGCTATTAAAAATAGTGAGGAAGAAAATATATATGAACCAAAAACAGGCACCATTGGCCAGTTTAGTTGGCTTAATAATGACATAGTTCTAGCACAAAACAATCAAACACTCTTGGTTATAGACAAAAATAATAACAACCAATTTATAATTTCAGCACCCGGTATTCTGCCGGAAACAATTGCCTTAAACCCAAAAAATAATAACGAAATTTTCGGCATTATTGATGGTTCCTTGTATAAATTTAACTTGCTTAATCAAAAATTAGATTTAATAAAGCAAAGCGTCTCTGTTTTTAAACCAGCCCAAAACGCCCTATTTTATATAAAACAGCTGGAGGACAAAACAGCTATTTTTAAGTCTGATTTTTCTGGAAATTCAGAAGAGCAACTTTACCAATTTTTAGGAACTATTTCTGACATTAAAGTTATCTTTCCAAACGAAAAACAGCAAAAAATAGCTGTTTTAACAAAAAGCGGCAGTTTATATTTGGTTGATGTTATAAAAAATGAAATTACCACGCTTGGTGAAGGTGTTACTTTTGTTTCCTGGGACCAAGGCTTTGGTCAGCTTTTTTTCAATTCCCTTTTTGAAGCAAAGGTTTACATGATCCAAAATCTTGGTCAAAAGTTTGAGCAATCCCAAATAATTACAAGGTTTTCCCAAGAACTTGAGGCGCAAAGCATTTTGCCAGAGGAACCGGAAACAAACCACATAATTATTAAAAAAGAAGGCAAGCTTTTTTTGCTTGAAACGGATGGAAAAAATTTAACAGAAATTAAAACGCCAGAAATTGCCACCAGCTCCCCTGTTTTTGTTGACGCGGAGGGACAATTTGTGCTTTTTTTAGATAGCAAAAACCAGCTTTTAAAACTAGAGCTCGTTAGAAATCAGGGGCTTAATATCTTCTAATTACTGGCCAGAAGGAATTTGGTTAAAAAGTTTCTTTAATTTTTTAGCTGTAATTGCGCCTTTAGGATCCGGGCTAACTTGAGATGCGGAAACCACCATTCGCTTTACTGTAGTGCCTGGCGGCCAACAAGTAATAAGGGACAAAACCGGCTTATCGCCAGAGAGTAAAACATTCACATCCTTTGGACCAACCAAAGTTGAAGAAGTCACTTGATAAACATATTTCTTGTGGTTTTGGTAAAGAGTAATTTCATCGCCTGGGGCAAGTTTATTTAAAATTGCGAAAACATAATTATATTTACCTTTAGACCAGGCATAATTTGAGCTGTGGCCAAAAACTGCCATGTTGCCAGCTTCTCCTGGCATAGCAGTACCTTGCAGGTGAGCCACGCCTGAATCAAGCTGCTTTTGGATAGCTGCTTCAATAGTGGCGCCATCCGCGCCATCTGGCCATGTGGCATAAACTAAAGGCACGTCAATATTTAATTTTGGAATAACAATGCTATCCTGTTTTTCGTAGTACACTGGCGCTTGCTGGTTTGTGGGAGTTTCTTTTGATGCCACCTCTTCTATTTTATCTTTTTTGCCGAAATAATAGTTAAGGTTTGCCGCAATGAGGGGCCAGTTCAAGAAGCCAAAAACAAAGCTAATGCCAACTAAAAAAATAACAACATATTTAAACACTTTCTTCCCAGCTCGCTGTTGATTTAGCGGCTGTGGACTGTGCCCCAAAGCCACCTTTTTGGCATATTTTAACTTGTAGCGCAGTTGCGAAAACATATGGTGCTGTTACTAATTAGTAACATATTGTATCAGAAAATAGGTCAAAAGTCAACTTTGTTGACCATCTTTAGCTTTCAGAGTAAAATATATTATGGTGTTTGGGCAGGTGGCGGAATTGGTATACGCGTAGGTCTCAAAAACCTATGAGAGCAATCTCGTGAGGGTTCGATCCCCTCCCTGCCCACCATATTAAATTTCATACTTCCTAATTGAGCCCCTTGGAAAATAGACCCCAAGGGCTTTTTTTGTTTCTAAACCCAAGATTTCAGCGTTTAGCATCATTAAAAAATCAGCATGAGTTACTAGGAGAACGGTTTTGCCTTGATATTTTTTCCTAATTTTTGTTAAAACTTGCCTTGCCCTTTTTCTTACATCCTCAAACGTTTCTCCTTGCCTGTTTCCAAGGTGCAAATTAGATTTGGGAAAAATTAATTTTTTGGCATAAGGAAATATTTTAGTAACTTCACTGCCTTTTAAACCCGTAAACTCCCCATTATCGCGTTCTTTTGCAAGCGGCTCTAAGAGAGGCTTTTTTCCGGTTACAATTTCAGCTGTTTTAGTTGCTCTTGAGAGCGGCGAAGAAATTACAACATCAGGATTAATTTTATGACCTTCATCGTTTAGCTTGTGCGCTTCTTCTATACCCTGCTTGTTAAGCGGAATGTCCGTATCGCCAAGCAGACGGTCCTCCACGTTCCAACTGGTTGTAGTATGCCTCATTGCGTACAGCGTTATTTTTGAATTTGTCATATCACAATAACTTAGTTCCAGGCACCGGAAACCCAGCGCAGAGTTCTTTTACCTGATTTTTAAGATTACCTAAAATTTCGTCATTGTTATGGTTTTCTATTGCCTTGCTAATGTATTTGGCAACTTGTTTTATTTCTTCCTCTTTCATGCCCCGTGTAGTAGCGGCAGCAGCGCCCAAACGAATTCCAGAAGGATCAAGCGGTTTTCTTTCATCATAGGGGATCATATTTTTATTAACGGAAATGCCCGCTTTCTCTAGTGCTTTTTCCGCCTCTTTGCCTGTAACATTTTTACTACCAAACACATCAAGTAATACTATGTGATTATCTGTTCCGCCGGATATTACGCGGTACCCATCACCCTGAAGAGCTTTGGCCAATGCTCTGGCGTTTTTAATAACTTGCTTGCTATATTCTTGAAATTCCGGTTTTAGGGCCTCGCCAAACGCCACGGCTTTGGCCGCGGTAATGTGATCATGAGGTCCGCCTTGAATACCTGGAAAAACGGCCCTGTCAATAGCGGCGGCAAATTTTTCCTTGCACATAATAATGGCGCCTCTGGGACCCCGCAGTGTTTTGTGCGTTGTGGTGGAAACAACATCAAAAAATGGCACCGGATTTTCTATCTGGCCTCCAGCAATCAATCCCGCAATGTGGGCAATGTCGGCAAATGTAACAGCATTAATTTTATCAGCTATTTCCTTAAATCGCTTCCAGTTGAGATTTCTGCTGTACGCGGAAAACCCGGCTAAAATCATTTTTGGTTTTTCCCGAAGGGCAATTTCCTCAACCTCATCCATGTTAATTATTTCAGTTTCACGCTCAACAAAATACGGCACAATAGAATAAAGTTTTCCAGAAAAATTCATGGGGTGACCGTGGGATAAGTGCCCCCCTTGGTCAAGAGAAAAACCCAAAACTTTATCTCCCGGCTGTAGCAACGCAATGTAAACGGCAAGATTGGCCGGGCCGCCAGAGAGGGGTTGAACGTTAACATGCTCGGCCCCAAATAATTGTTTTGCCCGGGAAATAGCCACGTTTTCTGCCTGATCAATAATTTCGTTACCGCCATAATAACGCTTGCCAGGATAGCCCTCAGAGTATTTGTTAGTTAAAACAGAACTCATAGCTTCCAAAACGGCCTCTGAAACATAGTTTTCCGATGCAATCAACTCAAGGCCTTCCTTTTGGCGCTGTTTCTCGAGTTCAATAATTTGATAGATCTCCGGGTCAGTTTTTTTTAATTCACTCATTTTGCCTTTTACCGCGCATAAAGTGCGCCATGAGCCGTGAACGCGTTTACTCGCTGGGAAGAAGCGAGCATAGTTCCTAAAGGCGAATGGCAAACCTGTGCGGGGCCTTTCCTTATTAAATTTTTACTACACCCTGCCGTAAAATTTTAATTTTGCGTCTACTTAAATCTATAATAGTGGAAACTGGCCGCTTTGGCAATGGGCCGGCGTTTAAAATTAGATTTGGCAATAAACTTTTTTGCTTTTCTGTTTGTTTTAAAAACTCATCAATGTTGTATGCCGGCGTTTCTCCGGCAATGTTTGCCGAGGTTCCAGTGATTGGTTTGCCTAATTTTTGGGTAATTTCTTTAATCAATTCTGATTTAGGCATCCTAAGACCAATTGTCTTAGTGTTTGGCGTAATTGCGTCAAGTGAACCATTTTTCTTTTTCACAATAATTGTTAACTGTCCAGGCCAATATTTGGCTACCATTTCTTTTGCTTTATTACTAAATGCGCCATAATTTGAAGCCATACCTAGGCCAGATACAAAAACATAAATTGCTTTTGTTTTTTCTCTGCCTTTAATATCAAAAACCTTCTCTACTGCTTTTTTGTTAGTAGCATCCGCGCACAGGGCATAGGCAGTATCGGTTGGCAAAACCGCAACTCCGCCTGCTTTTAAAACATCAACAGCTTTACTAATTATTTCTGCTTCTATTCTATTGTTGTTGGTTTTTATAATTTCCATAAACCACTGATGCAAATTTCACTAATTACTAATCCATTGTCAATTGTTAGCTGTTAACTGTCAACTGTTGATTATTTAAGGAT
>Ga0334722_10006435_pt1 | contig 11617 bp, 7 predicted proteins | sample C3_bottom_MG_FD_207210 | JGI IMG/M metagenome (GOLD analysis project Ga0334722, IMG submission 207210) | Sediment microbial communities from Yellowstone Lake, YNP, Wyoming, USA - C3_bottom | ecosystem: Environmental > Aquatic > Freshwater > Lake > Sediment | place: USA: Wyoming | collected...
TGTGTCAGTACCTCCGGTTTGAGTGGTCGGTGGCGTTTCCGCGCCATCGCATGGGTTTGATTCACACCACCATGCTACCCCCGGGCCGGAGGTCAGGTTTTATCTGGATTTATCTTGGACAAGAGTGGCGGCAACTGTATTATTCGCAATAGCAGCTGAATCACGGCACGACCGAATCGCCATCCTGAGATGATGCCAGCGCCTGCCTACCAGCGGGGGAGGGCGCCTTCAGCCTCTTTTCCCCTCCATCAACTTTTTCTTCCACAGGTAGTACACGGCGGGGTAAACGGCCAGTTCGAGCAGGAAGGACGAGAACAAGCCGCCGACCATCGGCGCGGCGATGCGCTTCATGACATCCGCCCCGGTTCCCGTGGAAACCATAATCGGCAATAAACCGATAAAGGCGCAGGCGACGGTCATTACCTTGGGCCGCACCCGCTTCACGGCGCCGTGGATGATGGCGTCCCGCAGGTGGGCCAGGGTGCGCATCCTTCCCTCGCGCTCCGCCCGGTCATGGGCCAGTTCCAGGTACAAAAGCATGAATATCCCCGTCTCGGCGTCCAGCCCCGCCAGCGCGATCATGCCCACCGCCGCCGCCACTGACAGGTTGTAGCCCAGGAACCACATCAGCCAGACCGCGCCGATGAGCGAGAACGGCACCGCCATCAGCACGATGCCGGTGCGAATAATCGAGCCGGTGTTCAGGTAGATAAGCGCGAACACCAACACCAGGGTCAGCGGAATGACCACCTTGAGGGTCTCCTTCACGCGCGCCATGTTCTCGAACTGGCCGCTCCACAGGATGGTGTATCCTTCGGGCACTTTGACCCGCTCCTTCAGGCGCTGTTTCGCCTTTTCCACGAATCCGCCGATGTCGCTGACCCCGGTATCCACATACACGAACGCCGCCAGCTGGCCGTTCTCGTTGCGGATCATGCCCGGCCCTTCCACGGTGCGCACCCGCGCCACGGAGCCCAGCGGAACCATGTGGCCCTGCATGTTGCTGAGGAGGACCTTCCTGACCTGGTCGATATTCTGGCGGAACTCCCGCTCATAACGGACATTGACCCCAAACCGCTCCCGGCCGTGGATTACGGTGGTTACATTTTCGCCCCCCAGGGCCGCGCCCAGCACCATCTGGGCCTCCGCGATGGATATCCCGTGCCGGGCCAGCGCGCGCCGGTCCCACTCCACATCCAAAAAGTAGCCGCCCTGCGCCCGCTCGGCGAACACATTACGCACCCCATCCAGGTCCTTCAGGGCCCTTTCGATTCCCAGGCCGATTTCCTGGATGCGAGCGAGGTCCGGGCCCATCACCTTGATCCCGACAGGGGTGCGGATTCCCGTGGATAGCATATCGATGCGGTTCTTGATGGGCATGGTCCAGATGTTCGGTATCCCGGCGAACTGCATCTGGGCGTCCAGGTCGCGCACCAGCTCATCGGTGGTCTGGCGGTCGTCCCAAATCCAGCGGACCGCCGGCTTCATAAATCCCGGCATCCAGGCCGAATACCAGCGTTTTTTCTCCGGCCACTCCTGGCGGGGCTTGAGCAAAATGGTCGTCTCCACCATGGAAAAGGGGGCGATATCCGTACTGGTCTCTGCCCGGCCCGCCTTGCCGAAAACCCTCATAATCTGGGGAAATGATTTCAACAGTTCGTCCTGCCTCTGCAGGATGCGCGCCGCCTCCGTCTCGGAGATGCCCGGCAGGGCGGTCGGCATGTACAAAAGACTGCCCTCGTCCAGGTTGGGCATGAACTCCGACCCCAGCCGGGAAAACGGCACCAGGGTAGTGAGCAAAACCAGCCCCGCGATGGCCACAGTCCGCTTCGGGTGCAGGAGGACCGCGTCCACGACCGGGTGGTACCACTTGAACAGGAAGCGGGAGACCGGGTTGTCCTCCTCCTTCTGCATTTTTCCCACAATAACCACATTGGCGGCCCGGGACAGCCATTTGGGCTTGAACGAGTAGTTGTTGAACCGGATCAGGAGGAGCCGCATGGCGGGATCCAGGGTGATGGCCAGGACGGCCGCCACCATCATGGACAGGTTCTTGGTGAAGGCCAGGGGCTTGAACAGCCGCCCCTCCTGGTCCACCAGCGCAAAAACCGGGATAAAGGAAACCGCAATCACCATCAGGGAATAGAAACTGGGACGGGCCACCTCCTTGATAGCGGAAACCAGCAGGGGCCGGTAATCACCCTTCCGGCCCCCGGAGTCCCACTCCTCCATGCGTTTGTGGCTATTCTCCACCACCACAATGGAGGCGTCCACCATCGCCCCGATGGCGACCGCGATGCCGGACAGCGACATGATATTCGCCGACACGCCAAGGTAATACATGGGAATGAAGGCCAAAAGGACCGATATGGGCAGGGTAACGATCGGGATGAGGCTGGAGGGGATGTGCCAGAGGAACAGCATGATGACCAGGCTGACGACTATCATCTGGAGGGCCAGTTCGTGCTTCAGGTTGTGGAGCGCGCGGTCGATCAGGTCGGAGCGGTCATAAACCGGCACCACCTCGGTCCCCGCGGGCAGGCTGGTTTTCACCTCTTCCAGGCGCTTTTTAACCCGTTCAATCACCGCCGGGGCGTTTTCCCCGTGGCGCATGATCACCACACCCCCGACGGTTTCCCCCTCGCCGTCGAGCTCCGCGATGCCACGCCGCATTTCCGGGCCCCACGCCACCCGCGCCACATCCCGCACCCGCACGGCCGTGCCGGTCTTCTCGTCCGAGCGCACCGGCGCCTCAGCGTAGTCCGAAAGGGTCTTCGCATACCCGCGCCCCCGGATCATGAACTCCGTCCCGGCAAACTCCATGACGCGCGCGCCCATTTCAACATTGGCGTCCCGGACCGCCCGGACCACATCCATAGTGGACACCCCGTAAGCCTCCAGGCGCACCGGGTCCATGGTTACCTGCACCTGCTTGACGAACCCGCCCACGGGCGCGACCTCGGCCACGCCGGGCACGGACTGCAACTGGAACCGCAGGTTCCAGTCCTGGTAGGAGCGCAGGTCCGCCAGGCTGTTCTGGTTCGTCCGGTCCACCAGCGCATACTGGAAAACCCAGCCGACGGAGGTCCCGTCGGGGCCCAGTTCGGTCTTGACGCCTTCCGGCAATTGCCCCTGGATCTTCGACAGGTATTCCAGGACCCGGCTCCGCGCCCAGTAAATATCAGTCCCGTCCTCGAAAATGACATACACATAGGAATAGCCGAAATCGGAGAAGCCCCGGATGGCCTTGACCCGCGCCACCCCCAGCAGGGCCTGGGTGATGGGATAGGTGACCTGGTCCTCCATGATGTCGGGACTCCGGTCCCACCGGGAGTAGACGATGACCTGGGTGTCCGACAGGTCCGGGATGGCGTCGATGGGAATGCGCTTGAGGCAGTATCCGGCCCACAGGGAAAGGACGAGGACTGAGGCGATGGTCAGGCCCTTCCGGCGGGCGCACGCCTCGACGATTCTCTCGATTATCCCGTGCCCGGATCCGCCCTTGTCTGTCATGACCTTTTCCTTAAAACTGTTCCAGGGCCGCCTTGAACCGCGACTCGGAATCGATGAGGAAATTCGCTGAGGTTACCACGCGGTCGCCCTCCTTCACCCCGGCCAGCACCTCCACCCAGTCCTCCCCGGTCTTGCCCAGCCTGACTTCCACAGGGCGGAACCGGCCCTTCCCGTCGGTTACGAAGACGACCTTGCGTTCACCCCCGTAAAGAATTGCCTCCGTTGGAACAGCCAGCCGCTCGCCATATTCGATGTTCACGGTAACCTCGCAATAAACCCCCGGCTTGAGCCAGCCGGCCTCCCCGCTGGTCTCCAATGCGACCGAATAACTTCTGGATACCGAGTCAAAGGCGGAATCAATCCCGGCCACTTCAGCGTCCACCGCCTGCTCCTGCGGGCCCATGATCCGGGCCTTCATGCCGGTCTTAACCGTCCCGGCGTCGATTTCCAGCAGTTCCGCCGCCACGGTGCTGGGGCCGGTTACCCGGCCCGGGAGCCGCAGGTGCCGGGACAATTGGCGGCTTTCCACGGCGCGCCACTTCACCCCGATGAGCTGTTGCCGGCGCTCCGACAGGGTAAAGGCCGCCTGGCCCGTCCCGGTGGATTTGCCCTCCGCCACCCCGTCCTCCTCCGCGTAAACGGGGACATAGTCCATCCCCATGGAATCCTTCATGGGCTTGTCGGAAAACTTGGAAGGGTCCATGGGATTACGGTATCGGACGATCTTTTTCCCCTTTCCATTACGGGCCGCCGGCGGGCTTACCGAAACCGGGGAGAGGTCCATGTGGCAGATGGGGCAGGTTCCGGGATGGTCCTGCACGATCTGCGGATGCATAGAGCACTGGTACATCACTCCGGCCCGGACGCCGGACCCGTGCCCGCAACCACGCACGATGGATACTATTCCAATGGCCAACAAGACGGCGACGGCGGCCGCAATTATATTTATCCGCCGGGTGCCGATTAATTTCTTCAAGTTCATCTTTATTCCCCCTTTCATCATTTCCCCCTTAACCGGGACAGAATAGCCGTGGACCGGCCTATCTGCGCAGTAATCATCGTGTTTTCCAGATTCATTGAAAGCCAGGACCGCACCGCCGTCAGCGCATCCGCCGGGCCGATGGAGCCGCTCTGGTATCCCGAAACCGCGAGGTCCAGCGCCCGGTCAGCCTGGAGCAGGGCCTCGTTCCTGAATATTTCCCCCTGTTTCCGGGCCAGGCCCAGCCGGGCGATTTCCACCAGGGCCAGGCGGCGCACTTCCAGCCGCGCCTGTTCGAGATCGGCCCCGGAAGCGCGGACCTCCTCGCTGGCGGACCTGTTTTCTCCGGCCGTCTTCCAGAACCAGACGAACGGCACGCTTATCTTCGCCATTGCCATACCGGTCTTTGCGCCGTCCTTCATGTCGACCGCGCTGTATTCAAGCATGAGGTCCGGCAGCCATTCCGCGCGGGCCTGGGCCCGGCGCGCCTGCATGATTTTCAGGTCCTTCAAGGCAACTTCCACCGTTGGGCTGTCATTAATCCCGCTTTCCAGCCAGGAAGAATCCTCCAGGCTGGAAACCCCCGAAGCCGGTGCCGCAGGCGCCACGGCCAATTCCCGCCCCGGGTCATCGCCCATGAGTTCGTTGAGCGAAGCCTGGGCTTCCAGCCGCTCCTGGGCCAGGTCAAGCCGGCTGACTTCCAGTCCGGCCTTTTCCATCCGCGCCATGGGCGCCATGAGCTGTTCCATGCGCCCGGACATCCCGAACCGGGTCCGCTTTTCCGAGAGGGTAACCAGGCTGTCCATGACCCCGGCCGCCCGGACATAATATTTTTCCGATTCCGTGGCCACCACCAGGTCCCAATACATCTGCCGGGCCATGAATAATTGCTCCTGCAGGACCATCCGTGCCTCGGCCTCCATTTTTTCCGCCTCAGCCGACGATGTCCGCCACGAAAGGAAGATCTTGCCGGGGAAGGGGATTTCCTGTGAAACCACAAGGGATTTCCTTTCGTACTCGTCCAAGGCGAATCCGGGCCGGGGGAAATCCTCCCGGGTTACTCCCAGACCGGGGGCGGGCCACGCCGCCGAGGCAAGGGCCATTCCGCGGGCGGAACTGGCCCGGGCCTGCGCGGCCAGGACCAGGGGATTGTTCTCCCTTACCCGCTTCTCCACAAAATCTAGCGTGAGGACAGGACCGCCGGTCGCCACGACGGTTTCCCCGGCCATTACCGGATGTGGCGCGGCCAATAATACGGTAGCCGCCAGCACCAATGCGCCTCCGCCTTCCCTCAAAGTCATGGTTACATTTAACTCCTTATAATGCCGTTCCGCACCGGCTAAAAGCCCGATAATTCAAGGCCAGCGCGGAGTTTTTCAATTATTTGGCCGCAGGCACCAAATCCATTCCGCACTTCGGGCACTTGCCCGGAGCCGAACCGGTGTATTCACCCATCGGACAGACCCAAACTTCCGCCACCTTGGCAGGCTCGGGAGCGGGCGCTGTCGCCGCCGCCTTTTCCTGTACGGCCCCGGCCGGACTGGCTCCATGATCGCCGTGTCCCATTCCGCACATTGGCATCATGCATCCGGAAAGCCATGCCGAAGCGAACAATACTGCCCCTGACACTGACAGCATCTTTTTCATCCTTCCTCCTTTTTCCTTCATTTCATCTTCCTCCTCTTCTTCCACCCCCTGTTTCAATGACAGCTTCCACCCCCGCCCTGATATGACGCCGGGTGTTTTTCAGCACCGGAACCACCGTTTATCTCAAGCTCCGCTGCACCCAAAGCCTTTATCTTCTTCACCAGAATTGCCTTCATCCCGGCGGTTTCAATCGGGGTCCCGGTCAGCACAATCGTCGTACCGGCATAACGAATAGCCAGTTCCTTCAGGGAAACGGCATCCCGGCCAAGCAGGAGGTAAACCTGGCCCTTGGACAGGAATCCGGCGGGGGAGCCCCGGCCCAGGCATTCGGCCGCACATTTGGCATGGGCGGGGCCGTGTCCGCCATCCGCATCCGCCAAGTAACAGAGCAGATACACCACTTCCCCCTCCGCGGTAACTTCAGGCACGCTGGAAGCCAGCTTCTCGTCCACCCGGGCAATCGGGGAAACCGGCCCCTCATCCGCTCCCGCCAATGCCGTAAAAGCCAGGGCCAGCCCTGCCAGCAAACCGGCCAGAAACACGCCCCAACGCTTCCCTTTCGGAAAAATCGTACCGGGCTTTATCCAGCCTCCTCCAGATTCCTTCATCCCTTCCCCTTCCCGGATATTTCCGCATCCACCTTCCCGAGAAACTTCGCGGGATCCTTCTTGAAATCAGCAATGCATCCGGGGCAGCAGAAGTAAATTCGGCGCCCCCCGTAATCCGTGAACACCTTGGGGTCGATTTTTCCTCCCATCACCGGACAGGTCTTCTGGGCAATCTGCGCTGGGGCCTCCTTTGACATGGCCCCATGGTCATGTCCCTCATGACCCTCCTGGCCGCTACCGCCGCATCCCGACAACACAACGCCCCCCGCCAACAGGGGCAGGAACAGGGCTGCGCCCGCAACCAATCCCGTCATTCTCATGCTCATTTCCATCCTCCAGTCCGGCACCGCTTGCCGGTTCCAAAGTTGACTTCCTTCGCGGTGGATTAATTATGCAAAGGGCGTGCCATCCTGGAGGAACACATAAGCAGGGGATTTACTGTTGGTGACGAACGAAATCGCATCAAATGAATCAGCACTGCATCAAATACTACAACCTGCCACGGCAGGGCTGGGCTGGTCACTGCCACCCTGGACCCTCTATTGGCGACTCGCATTGCTTAAATCCAGACCCTTGGCAACCGCAAATGGCTTCATGCCGGGCCAAAGCAATGATTAATCATCCTCATCGCGCACCCACTCGTGAACCCACCCAGCGGTACAAAACCGGCAACATTAGAAGGGTCAGGCCGGTCGCGGTCAGAAGTCCTCCGATAACTACCACCGCCAGCGGCCGCTGGACCTCGGCTCCCGAACCCGTCGCCACCGCCATGGGCAGGAAACCCAGGCTGGCCACGAGCGCGGTCATCAGGACAGGCCGCAATCGGCCCACTGCGCCTTCGCATACCGCCTGCGCCATGGTGCCCCCCTTCCGGCGCAGGTCGTTCATCGAACTGACCATCACCAGACCGTTGAGGACCGCCACCCCGCTCAATGCGATGAATCCCACCCCGGCGGAGATGCTGAACGGCATTCCCAGCAGGGCCAGGGCCAGCACGCCTCCCACCATCGCAAAGGGGACCCCGGCAAACACCACGAGTACCTGCCAGAACACCTCGAAAACATCGTAGATCATGAAAAATATCACGGCCAATATCACCGGGACCAGGAAGGCGAACCGCCGGCGGGCCTGTTGAAGGTTCTTGAACTGCCCGCCCCACTCAATCGTGTACCCGGGAGGGAGCTTGACTCCCGCCTTTATTTTTTCTCCCGCCTCGGCTGCAAAACTTTCCACATCCCGCCCCCGGAGGTTGACCAGGATGGCCACCCGCCTCCGCCCACGTTCCCGGACTATCGTATTCACGCGGTCCTCCGAATGAATCTGAGCCACCTTGCCAAGCGGGACAATGCCGCCGCCATCCACCTTTACCGGCAAACCGGCCAGGATTTCCTCCGATTCGCGCATCGACTCCGGCAACCGGATGACAATGGGGACCGGGGCTTTCCCCTCCTGGTAAAAAACCCCCGCCTCGCCTCCGCCCATTCCGATGGAAACCGCCTCGTTAACCGCCGCCGGCCTCACCCCGTATCGGGTGAGCGCCGCCCGGTCCATCCTGACATCAATCGCAGGCGCTGTTCCCAGCGCTTCAAACTCGACATCACCCGCCCCCGGCACCTTTTCCAGGGCCTCCTTGACGCGCTCGGCAAGGGGATTCAATACGGCAAAGTCAGGGCCGAAAATCTTTACGGCGATATCGGCCCGGGCACCTTCCAACAGCTCGTCAAACCGCATCTTGATGGGCTGGGTAACCAGAAACTCCTGCCCGGGCATCCCTTTTTCCAGCGCCCCGAGCATAGCCTTCCCAAGCTGGGCCTTGGTCCGGCGCCTGCCGCCTTCCGACTTGGGCCACTTCCGCCGGGGCTTGAGCATGATGAACATGTCGCCAGTATTAACGCCCATCGGGTCGTTGGCAATTTCAGCGGTTCCCAACCGGGAAAATACCCGCTCCACTTCGCCGAATTTGCGTACTATCAAATCGCTCCGCTTCTGCATCTCAACCGACCGGTCAATGCTGATTTCGTTGGGCCTGACAGGCTGGAACAGGAACGAGCCCTCGTCGAGCACCGGAAGGAATTCCCCGCCGAGCCGGCTGAACACCAGAAGGGCGGCGGCAATAAGCGCCCCGGCCGTACCCGCCACAATCCATTTCCTCCCAAAGGTCCAGGCGAGGGCGCGCCGGTAAAGGGCGGCCATCCTTTCCATGGGCAGGAGGCCGTGGCCTTCGGGATCCCCCTTGAGCAGTTCGCCCGCAAGGACCGGAACCAGCGTAAGCGAAAAGACCAGGGCGCCGGCCAGGGCCAGGCACACGGTCACCGCCATTGGCCCGAACATCTTTCCCTCGCTGCCACCCAGCAGCAGGATGGGCACATAAACGAGCAGGATTATAACCGCCCCGTTCGTGGCGGGCCTCATCATCTCGGTTGCGGCTTCGCGGACGACCTGCCGGGTTTCCGTCCGGGACAGGGTCCGCCGGGCGGACCGCGCCCGCTCGCCCACCCGCCGGACGCAGTTCTCGACCACTATCACGGCCCCATCCACTATCAGCCCGAAATCCACCGCGCCCAGACTCATGAGGTTGGCGGAGACACGCCCCTGAACCATCCCGATGGCGGCCACCAGCATCGAGAGCGGAATCGAGGATGCGACGATGCACGCCGCCCGGAAGTTGCCCAGGAAAAGGAACAGGACCGCGACCACCAGTACCGCGCCCTCCATGAGGTTGTTGCGGACGGTCCGGATCGTGTTCTCCACCAGTTCATCCCGATTGTAAAGCGGAAGCAGGCGGATGCCCGCGGGCAGGGCGGCGTTCACCTCATTGATCCGGTCGATGACGGCCCGGGCGACAGTCCGGCTGTTCTCGCGCAGGAGCATCATCGCGGTTCCGATGACCGCTTCCTGGCCGTTCAGGGTGGCCGCCCCGGTGCGGAGCTCGTGGCCCGGCTCTATCCGGGCCAGGTCCCGCAAAACCCGGGACCGCTGGAACGGCGAGAGCCGCATGGGCACCTCGTTGAGGTCGTCAGGCGATTCAATGCGCCCGACGGACCGGATGACGGTCTGCCGGCCGCCGGCCTGGATATACCCGCCCCCCGCGTTCTCATTTGCGGCGTTGACGGCGGACACAATCTCGTCAAATGAAGCGCCGGCCTCCGCCAATTTGGCCGGGTCTACCAGCACATGGATTTGCGGTTCATACCCCCCTATCGCATTCACCTCGGCCAGCCCCTTTACGGACCGGAGGCGCGGCTTTATTTCCCAGTCATGCAGGACCCGCAGGCGGGTAAGCCGGTCAACCTCGGACTCCCCCGGGCGGACCCGTTCGTCTACCAGGGCATACTGGACTATCTCGCCCAGCCCGGTCGTGATGGGGCCCAGGAGCGGGGCTGTCCCGGCGGGAAGGGACGGACTGACCGCGGTTATTCTCTCGCTGACCAGTTGGCGGGCCCGGAAAATATCGGTTCCCTCGTCGAAGATCAGGGTCACCTGGGAAAGACCATACTTGGTGAGCGACCGCACCTCGGAGACGCCCGGGACACCGCCCAGCTCGGTTTCCATCGGGAAGGTAACCTGCCGCTCGATTTCCTCGGGGGCCAGGGCCTGCACGGGCGTGTTCACCTGCACCTGCACATTGGTGAGGTCCGGCACGGCATCCAGGGGAAGCTGGCCCAGCGACCAGATCCCGAGGAGCATGACCGCTCCCGTGGCATATAAAACCACCCCGCGATGGCGGAAACAAAGGGCGATCAGCCGGCCCAGCATCGGCTCGGTCTGCTCCCCGGCATGGGACGGGGCGGATTGGCTTTTGGCGCTCATGGCTTCACCTCCGGCTGGTTGGCCGCCAGGACATTCAGCTCCCACCAAGCCCCGGCCGCCTCGGCGTGCGCATCCAGCGCCGCATCCGCCGCCTCCAAAACTCCGGCTTCCGCCGACAGGTAAACCTGGAGGCTGATGCCGCCTTTCTGGAACTGCTCGCCCGCGAATTGCGCAAATTGCTCGTGCTCCTCCAGCTCGGACAGCGGGACAGCCCGGCAGCGCGCCCAGGCGGAACTGATCCTTTCCTTCAACTGGTCAGTCTGGTGGACTGCGTCCTCATGGGCGGATTCTGCATCCGCCCGGGTGATATCCGCCTGCGCCCGGGCGGCCGATATTCCACCCCGACCCAGGGACAATAACGGCAGCGGCATGGAGAGCGCGATTCCCTGCACGGTCTCCCGGTCACCCGCCGTGGCGCGCTCATAGAATGGCCCCACCGATATATCCGGCCAGGGAGCCAGCCGGGCCAGCCGAAGCTGTTCCTCCGCCTGCCTGACCTTGACTGCCTTGGTGCGGAGTGAATTGGACCCATCCACCGCCTGGCGTCCCAATTTCTCAAGATCCGTCGTGGATTCTGGAAGGCCCAGGATTGACCGTGACAGGCTGGGCGGAACGGCCGAATGAAGGTGGACCAGCGTGTCCAGCGCCAACCAGGCCTGGGTTGCCTCGCCCTCAGCGGCCAGGGTACCCTGCATGGCGACATTCACCGCCAGCTCAACCGTCCGCTTTTCCACCTGGACCGCCTGCGACGGCGCCGGGGCGGAGGCCAGAACCGATATGGCCGCCTGTTCGCGCTGGAGATGGCGGCGGAAAAGTTCCGCCCTCCATTGCGCCGCCACCATCCGCACCGCGAATTCCCCCGCCTGAATCCGGGTCTCGCGTCTAAGCTGTTCGAGGGCCAGTTTTGCCGCCTCCAAATCGCGCCCAGCAATGGCCTCACGGAGGGGGCGTTTCCCCGGGAATGAGAAGGGAAAAAGGATTTGGGCGCGCATTGCGCCGCCGGAGCCGGTTCCGGATGGGCCGCCTATCCGGTCCTCCCCCAGGACGGCGTCGAATTCCG
>Ga0334722_10006436_pt1 | contig 11616 bp, 10 predicted proteins | sample C3_bottom_MG_FD_207210 | JGI IMG/M metagenome (GOLD analysis project Ga0334722, IMG submission 207210) | Sediment microbial communities from Yellowstone Lake, YNP, Wyoming, USA - C3_bottom | ecosystem: Environmental > Aquatic > Freshwater > Lake > Sediment | place: USA: Wyoming | collected...
GGATAATCCCACATATTAGGCTCGGTAGGACTCTGCGCTTCGACCCAAACGACATCGAAAATTGGTTACTGAAAAAAAATGATCATCCCGGCGAGGATGCTAAATCGTCGGGCATGTTCTGACAAACTGCCTTTCATGCAATGCCAAGGGCCGGTATCCCCGGCCTTTCGTTCACTCTGACCAGGAGGCCCCGCCATGCCGTTACTTCTTCAATGCCCCTACTGTAAAAAGCTCCTATCTGCCAACGCCAAGACCTGTGTCAGTAAGACCGGAAAAGGCTGTGAAAAGGCCATTCACCCGGACAAGAAAATTTATTATGCCCAATGGCGCACCCCGGAAGGCGGGACGAAACAGAAGAAAATAGGCCCCAGCAAGAAAGCCGCCGAGAACTTTTTACGGAAGGTAGAAGTTGACCTCACCGAGAACCGTTACATCGACAGGAAGGAAACCCCCAAAGTATTGATCAAGGACTTTGTGGAAGAATCGTATCGGCCATGGTGTGAGACGAATAATAGGGGCTACTACGTCAAAAAATTCTACATCGCAAAAATCGTTGAAGTCTGGGGCAACAAGCATTTGACCGATTTAGGGAACGAAGATATTGAATTGTTCAAAACACAGATGAAAAAGGCTGACTGCAAGGTCATGTTTAATCGTGTTTTGTCCGCTTTGTCGCACATGTATACCATCGCCATTGATTATGGGAAGGTGGACGCCCGGCCATTTACCACGGCAAAAAAGACCTTCATGGAAAAGAGCCGCCTTCGCTACCTCATGCCAGATGAGGTCAAGTGTCTACTTGAAGCATGCTGTCCGCACCTGCGACCCATAGTGATTACAGCACTTCATACCGGGATGAGGAAAAGCGAAATCCTCGGGCTGCGCCTCGGGGATGAGATTGACCTGCAAAAACGCCGAATAACTTTGACCAAAACAAAAAACAACGAAGACCGAAGCATTCCGATAAATGAAACCCTGTCCGAAATGCTTTTGGGAGCAACGGCAGGCAAAAAGGCCGGCGACTATCTTTTTACCTGGCAGGGAAAGAAGATGGCTGACATCAAAAATGCATGGGCGAGTGCTTTGAAATCTGCTCAGATTGAAGATTTTCACTTTCATGACCTACGACATTCATTTGCCAGCAATCTTGTCATGCATGGTGTGGACTTGTTCGCGGTCAAGGAACTGCTGGGGCATAAAGACATCAAAATGACCATGAAATATTCCCACCTGTCACCGGAACACAAGACCCTTGCCGTTGAAGTTCTTGATAGGGTTTATGGGAAAAGTCACAAAGCTAAGATCATCCCTCTTCATCAGTCGCTAATCAGTCACGGGTGATACTGTATTAAAAATTACTGGTTGTTACTGGATATTACTTTCACGTAAAGAAACAAAGTGAAATTCAATGGTTGTGCCATTTTGTCCAATCATCACGACAAGTTAATAACTTGCTTTAAATAGAATGGCATGCAAGAGGTCGGCGGTTCGATCCCGCCTAGCTCCACCATTAGACATTCCAGCGAAGTTCAAAGAAGTTAAAAAACCCGCAAGGCTCTAAGCCAAGCGGGTTTTTTGTTGTCCGCTAAATGTCCGTCGTGATACAAGTCCCCCCCAACATGGATACCCCCTAAAACGGAGGGATGGCCCATGCCTAGGCGGACTGTCCCACTCACGGATACCAAAATCAGAACAGCAAAAGCGACCGAAAATGATGTCAAATTTATCGCAATTCGATGTTGCGTATGGATTTCTGCAATTCCCCGGCAGCGTAGGATAAAACGAGTAGTTTGAGAAGGTGACGAACGCGATAGGAACCCACTGCCCACGCCTCAGCCTGGGCTCCTGCTCTAAGGCTTGCGACCTTTTAACAGCTATGCAATTCTGTCGATAGAGCGCGCACTCTGGATCATTTCATGTTGCATCATGATGATTGCCGTTCAATCAAGGGGGGCACACAATGAAAGCATGCAAGGTTGTCCGTCAGTTTCTGCTCATAGTTTGCTTGGGCGGCATACTGGCGCTCGCTCCCACCTTTGGTCAGGGGCTGGCTGCGGCACAGGTGGTCCGGGTAGGGTTTTTTCAAAATTATCCGCTCACCTTTGAAAAGGATGGCCGGCAAACGGGATTCCACCTGGAGTTGCTGCGGGAGGTTGCCAAGCAGGAAGGGTGGACCTTGGAATTTTTCTATTCCGGTTCGCTGAAAAATGTCGTGCAGGGGTTGGAGGTCGACGCCTTAGACCTTGGCATGGGGATGGCGCCGACCGACGCCTTGCGGCAATATCTCGACTTTACTGTTGAGAAGAACGCTCAACTCACCGGACAGGTATTTGTCAGGGCTGGACGGACTGACATCCAGCAGGTCAAGGATCTCACCGGCAAAAAAGTGGCCTTCCTCAACCATGATGCCTTGGGGCAGAATTGTCTTGATCTCTGTAAAAAGTTAGGCGTGGAGCCGATCTTTCATCTGATTAATTCGTATGAGGAGTTGGCTCGGGCGGTCTCTACCGGCGCGGTCGATGCGGCCCTGTTCAGCGCCGCCCAGGGGAATGACTATGCCAAGGTCTACCAGTTGCAGCCGACGGAGATAGTATTTAATCCGGTCGGGGCTCAGTTTGCCGTTGCCAAAGACAAGAACGGCGACCTGATCACGGCCATTGATCGCTCGTTACGCCAATGGAAAAAGGAGAACGGCGCCAAATATCATGAGCTTACGCGAACATTTTTGGGCCGGACGCCATCAGCCGTAGGGGAGTGGACGGGTCGTCGGATGCTGATTGCGGTCTGTCTGTGCCTGCTTTTTATCGCTATGGGGGTCAATATGGGAATTTTCATGGTCAAGGAGACCGAGAGTAAATCGCTGCGGGTGGCAGGGGCGTCCCTCAGAAAAATTGGTCTCTTCATACTCCTTATCAGCCTGAGCTTCTGGTTGATGGACTCCCTGGCCGGGTGGTTGCTGTTTAACGACGGCAAAAATCTCAGCCTGCAAGAGTTCGCGATTACCCGTGTGCCGCTGGAAAACTTGTATATGCGCGGCATGTTTTTTTTGATCTGCTGTTTCTTCGGGCTGTTCATGGCGAATTACATCCGTAAGTACGAAGAGCTGCTGAATGTCCTCTATGTCAGCGTCAGCCGATTTGATCAATTGACCGGTAATGCCAAGGACATGATGTACCGGATGTCGTTGCCCAAGGGGGAATTCGAATTTGTCAGTAAGGCATCGATGATGATTTTCGGCTACTCTCCGGAAGAGTTTTATAAACGGCCGTACCTCCTGGATGAGATGGTCCACCCCGAATGGAAGGAGTACTATGCCAAGGTGCGGGCAAAACTTTTGGCCGGCGAAGAGGTGACCCCGTTTTATGAGTATCAGGTGATCAACAAGGCAGGGCAGAGGCGCTGGGTAAATCAAAGGGTGACTCTGTATCGTGACGATGCCGGCGTCCCGGTGGCTATTGAAGGGATTGTCACCGATCTAACCGAGAGTAAGGAAGCAAGGCAGGCTGAGGTGGGGTGAAGGCCTGACTTTTTCTGCCGGCGGCATGATAACTATATCTGGTCGCCGCCCTTCTCAAATTTATACCCCACGCCATAGACGGAATGGATGATCTCCTCAAGAGGATGGACGGCATCGATCTTCTTGCGGAGTTTCTTGATATGGCTATCGATGGTGCGGTCGCTGACGATCCGCTGATCCTGGTAGATCCGGTCCATGAGCTGCTGCCGGCCAAAGATCCTGCCCGGACTGGCAACCATGATCTGCAGGAGCCTGAACTCGACGGCGGTGAGGTCGAGGGCGTGGCCGTTGATGGTGGCGAGATAGCGGCTCTCGTCGAGGACCAGTCCCGATAAGGTCTTGGTCTGTCCCGGCGTCGCCCGGCGCAGCACAGCCTTGACTCTGGCCACCAACTCCCGGGGGCTGAAGGGTTTGCAGAGGTAGTCGTCTGCCCCGAACTCAAAGCCCAGCAGGCGGTCTATCTCCTCGACCCTGGCCGTCACCATGACAATGGGCACGGTGGAAAAGGTTCTGATCTCCTTGCAGACCTCCATGCCGTCTCTGCCTGGCAGCATGAGATCAAGCACGACGAGTCCTGGCCGCTGCTCCCTGACCCAAGTCACAACCTCCGTACCGGTAGCAATCCAATATGGCTCGAATCCGGCCTGGCGTAGATAATCGCCGACAACCGCAGCGAGCTTCTCCTCATCCTCGACAATCAGTATCTTCATTTTTTTATCCATCATGCTCCCCCTGAAAGCGGCAGCGTCACTCGGATCCAGACCCCGCCCAGGGGTGAAGGCAGGGCCACGATCTGGCCGGCATGGGCCTCGACAATGTTTTTGCAGATGGCTAGCCCCAGCCCGGCCCCGCCGGCCCCCCGGCTACGCGAGGACTCCACCCGGTAGAGCCGTTCAAAGAGGCGGTCGAGTTTATTCTCCTCGACTCCGGGGGGAGTGTCCTGAAGATCGAGCGTCACCAAGCCTTCCTCCAGACCGAGGCCGATAGCCAGCCTGCCGTCGGCATCGGTATATTTTAAACTATTGCCCATCAGGTTGGCAATGAGCTGCCGGAGACGCTCGCCATCGCCGAAGATCGGGAGTACCAGGTCTTTCGCGAACAAGGGCTCGAGGGCAATGCCTTTGCCTTCGAACTCGGCGCGGTAGGAGGCGATGGCATTCCTGACCAAGGCCGCGAGATCCAGCTCTTCTTTGTGGTAGGTGAGCCCGCCCAAGTCAGAAAGCGACAACTGGTAAAGGTCATCCACCAGCCGGTTAAGGCGGAGGACTTCGCCGTGCAGGGAGGTGATCGACTGAGGCGTCGTCGGTCGCACGCCATCCTGCAAGGCCTCGATCTCGGCCCGCAGCACGGCAAGGGGCGTTCGCAGTTCATGGGAGATGTCCGCTACCCACTGACGGCGGGTCTGTTCGTTTTTTTCCAAGGTCATGGCCAGAAGATTGAAGTCGTGGGCCAGCTGACCTAATTCGTCGGAGGAGGTTGCCTCGACCCTGGTGGTGAATTCACCGGCCGCCATCTTTCGGGCCGCAATCGTCAGCCTCGTTATGGGCCGCACCAGGCGGCCCGCCAGCGGCAGGGCGAGTCCTGCCGCCGCCAACACCACAGCCAAGGCCACCAGGGCAAGGGTCAGTCGCTGTTCTTTCAGGAAACGCAGCTCGTGGGATTCGGTCAGATCGGCAAGCGGCAGCAGGCCAATGTGGCCAACGGTTATGTCCTGATGGCGCAAAGGTGACAGCGTGATATTGTCAGGTGCAGGCTCTGTGCCGAGCAGAGGTCTTTTTTGGTCGTCCAAGACCAGGAGACGCATCATAAAATGACGACCCCGCGGGCGTGGGGGCCTATCATGATGCCGGCCCATGCCGCCTTCACCCTGATTGTGCCTCGGTGGGGGTGGCGGCGGCTCTATTTCGGTCATGTTGCACTCCTGCTCCTGGAGTGCCGAAACCACCAAACGTCGCCAGTAGGCGGGGTCGTCCCGCAGGAAGTCCCAGGAGCCTTGGCGGGCGTAATCCTCTTCCAACACCCCGGCAAGGCGGGTAAGCTGCATCTGCTCCAGGGTGTTGACATACCGCAGAAAGCCGTAGCCGATACTCCATTGCATGATGATGAGCATGGCGGTGACGGCAAGGGTCGCCGCCGCCAGGATCGTCAGAAAGAGGCGATGGCTAATTCCAATCCTCATGTGTTTTCCTCGTGAATCATTGTGCAACTTTCGGTATATTCACCAGCGGCGAAGGAGTGTGTCGTCAACGTATTTTGTTATTGTCCAGCGTTAGCCGAAGGAATGAGCAGATGCCCGGAACCGTAACTGTTCAGCAGTACCGCAGAGGCGCGAAAGCGGCCTGTGAGCTATACACCTGTATGTGAGCAGGGCGCTGACAAAGCAGATGCGGTGCTGCTGAACAGTTACCTTATTTTTAACATAGTCGGTGGCCGTGACCAGCGACTTTTTTTCTATCCCCGCGCATTTCCTCATTTCTTGCGCAATTCCTCCACATTGTCCGGTTAATGTACAGGTAAGAGAAGGCAAACGGGGGATGTCCCCAGCAGAATTTTTATTTTAGTATAAGGAGAAACAGCAATGAAGAAACAAGTGATGAGTGTGGTATTGGCTGTGGTTCTGGCCGGTGGCTGGTACGTGGCCCAGGCCGGACCGATGGGGCAGGGCGATCATCAAGGCCCACCTGCCCAGGCCGGGGAGTTCGGCTGCCGAAAACAGGGAGGATGCAGGCAGCAGGCAGGGTGCAAGCAAGATGGCAAGCGTCTGGGGCCGCTCGCCGGGATAGTCGACGAGCTTGGCCTGACCGACAGCCAACGCCAGCAGGTCGAGGCCATTATGACGGCTCAACACGAGCAGAACGCGCCGCTCAGGGAAAGAATCATTGCCGGCAAGAAGCAGCTCTGGGAGGCATCACGGGGGAGTTCCGTGGACGAGGCGGCAATCGCTGATTTGGCAGCAGAACAGGGCAAGTTGATGAGTGAGATGATGGTCTCGCGGATCCACTGTAAAAACCAGATTTTTGCCGTCCTGACACCGGAACAGCAGACGCAGGCTGCAAAGCTTGAAGAAGAACGAGGCCCCGGCTTTGGCTTTGGCGGACCAGGGTGCGGTAAGCCAGGCTGTGACCATGATCAGGACGCTGATGAAGCCGTCCCTCCCGCACCACTGTGATTAAAAATGGGTAACTGTTTTTGCAATACTGCTTCCAAGTAGATTCTTTTTTTTTCGTTGAAAGCCGGATGCCAGTTTTTTCTGAGAGTTGCAACTCTTCTGGCCTCCGGCTTTCGCCGGGGTGACGATTTTTTTCGACGGCATCAAAGTTACGTTTGGATACACCTTCGCCGCTTGCGGCATGAATCGCGAACAGTTACAGTGCCGGCCAGATGCGACCTTTTTCTGTCCCTCCCCTCGAAACCCTCGGGGGGAGGGATAGAAAAAGCGCAGTCTGTGCCGTTTCTCAGTCTACCTCATGCAGCAGTCGGCATAATTGAGGGTCGATTGAATCGCCTTCTCCTTCAAGTGGCCCAGGGGCATCCCGCTCTTGATCAGTGCGGTGTAGATCCCGGCATTGGTCACGTCGCCCAGGAAGACCGCGCCGGTAAGGATATCATCCTTGAATATCAGCTTGCGGTAGACGTCGTTGTTCCGGCGGTGGCGGACGATATCGATGCCGTTACCTTCGGCCAGGATATTGCCCACTGAGATGAAGGCGACCCGCTCGATCTCGGTGGCATTCATGATCTCTAGGCTACCGGCATATTTCAACTTGCCGCCGGCCATGTTGGTGCCGGCGGTGCGGCCCATGTCCACGGCATTGGTCCAGAGACCGCTGACCATGGTCTTGCCGGTGACCATATCCTTGCTCTGTACCACATCGCCCGCAGCATAAATCCCTGCTACGTTTGTCTCCATCTTTTCATCCACCACCAGCGCCCGGTCGATAGCCAGACCGCTGCCGCTGAGCCAGGCCAGATTGGGCTTGACCCCGACCGCGATACAGACCAGATCGGTGGCAATGGTCTCACCGGAGGCCAGCCGCACCTTCCGGCCCTCGGCCCCGATTTCGGTAATGCTTTCACCGAGGAGCAGCCGGATTCCCTTCTCTTTAAGTTTTCCGGCAATGATCTCTGCCCCTTCGCGGTCGAGGCGAGGTTGCAGGATGCACGCTTCTTTCTCGACCACGGTGACCTCAATTCCTAAGTGATTCAAGGCCACTGCCTGCTTGATGCCGACCAGCCCACCGCCCAGCACTACGGCCTTTTTCGCTTTTTTCGCCGCCTCTCGGAGTTTGGTCGCATCGGTAAGCGTCCGCAGGTAATAGATGTTTTTTTCGTGAATCCCCGGAATATCCGGGATCACAGGCGAACTGCCGGTGGCGATCAGCAGCCGCTCAAAAGAGTGGCTACCGCCCTGGCGGAGGGCGATGCTGCGTGTCGCCGTATCGAGTGAAACGGCCCGGTCGTGCAGCCGGTGAAACTCCGGAATTCTTTCGTCGGAGAGGATCTCGTCCCGCTCCCGGTCGCCTTTGACCACCAGCGGCGTCATCGGCCGGTAGTAAAAGCAGTGCTCCTCTTCGTTGATTACAGTGACGTGGGCATGCGGGTCAAGCTGGCGGATCGCTTTCAGGGCGGCAAAGGCGGCGATGCCGCCGCCGACAATGGTGTAGTTCATCTCAGCCTCCCGCGGTTCCGGTTGCGCGAAGAGCTGCGGTCTCGGTCAGGATCACCCGGTTCCGCACCTCGGCGGACAAATCATCGATCTCCACCAGCTGCAGGGCCTTGGTCGGGCAGGCATTGACACAGGCGGGGGTATCGAGTTTGTGGCAGCGGTCGCACTTGACGGCGATATGCTGCTGGTTGTCGCGGGAGATGACCCCGAACGGGCAGCTCATGATGCAGCTCCAGCAGCCGATGCAGCGCCCTTTTTTGCGCCGGACATAGCCGTTGTCGTCTTTGTAGAGGCAGCCGGTGATGCAGCTGTTGACGCACGGGGCCTCATCGCAGTGGCGGCAGAGGATCGGCATCTTCACTCCGCCCGCAGTCTCGACGTAGAGCCGCTTCTGCGGCGGCGGGAACTGGCTGATCGCACCCAGCAGGGTCTTCTCTTTGGAGTGCTGGACCGCGCAGGCCAGTTCGCAGCTCTTGCAGCCGGTGCAGCGTTCAGGTATCACATAGATTCTGTTCATGATCTTCCTCCGTAAGTGATCACGGGGTAGCTCCAGATTTGCTCTCTACCCCTAACCCAGATAAACTGGATAAGTCCCTATTGACTGGAATCCCTTAATGGCACTAAGTTTCACCATTTTTTGCCCATGAATTGATACAGTAAGTAAGCCCGAAAGGGACTAAACTGTAAGCGGTTGCAGGGTGCCGCAGATGCGCGAAGTCGGCCTGCGAGCTATAGCCCGCCTATGCGAGTAGGCCGACGACAAAGCAGATGCGGTATCATGCAATCGCTTACCTCCCTTTGGCTGGATTAGGCTGCGAGGCCGAGGCCTTTTCTCCGCTCGTCGATCACCGCAAGCAGGGCGTGGGCCGCTTTGACTGGATCGGGTTCGACGATGAAGTAGCCGCCGAAGAGATCCTTGGCCGTTGCCGTGAGCACCTGCGTCACGGTGGCGCTGCCCGCTATTGGCGGCATGACGCCGAGATGGGTCGGCAGCCCTGCCGCCACTGCCCAAGTGCCGATGGCCACCGCCTTTTCGGTGACCGGTTCCGGGGCCGAGGCCACCACCGGCAGCTGGTGGAGATCGACCCCGAGTTTATTGGCCACCGCCACCGCCACATCGGCGGCCCGGGAGTTATCGACGCAGGAACCCATGTGCAAGACCACCGGCAGCGGCCCGCCGAGCCCTGCCGCCTCGCCGATGGCGGTCAGCACCGCCTTGAGGCCGTCGCCGGCGTAACGGTTGGTGGCCTCGGAGGACATGAACCCTTCGCGGGCAAAGGCGCCGGCGGCGCAGCCGGTGGCGAGGATCAGGACGTTGTTTTTGGCGAGCACCTTTATCATCTCGACATAGTTTTTGTCCTGGGGAACCTTGACCGTGTTGCAGCCGGCAAAGAGGCAGACCCCGCGGATATTGCCGTTGACGATATTGTCGATCAGCGGTTTGAGGGGATCTGCTGCATCGAGGAGTCCGAGCGCCCCGACAATGGCCTCGGTGGAGAAGCCGGCAATGGCCGGGGTGGAGACGTCCGGGATGTTGATCCGGCCCGGATCGCGTTTTTTAAAGGCGTCGATCGCGGTGCGGATAATGGTGGCCGCGGTCTCGCGGGCGGTGGCCTCGGCGAATTCGATGTGCTTGGCCCCCGGGATCTTGGCGATCCCCATGGTGGTGATCAGCTGGGTGTGATAGCATTCGGCCAGGTTGGCGAGTGCCGGCATGATGCACTGATAGTCGACCACCATGCCGTCGAGGACGCCGGTGATGATCGCAGTCTCCTGGGAGACGGAGCTGGTGGCTAAAGGCACGCCGTGCCGCATCAGGACTTCGTTGCCTGTGCAGCAGATGCCGACCACATTGATCCCGGCCGTAGCGCCGGCAGCCTTGGCCTCGTTGTTCAAGCCCTCGTCGCTTGCCACTTGGGCCAGGATGTCGCTTAAGAGCGGATTATGACCGTGGAGTGCGATGTTGACCGCCTCTTTTTTTAAGACCCCGAGATTGGCCCGGGTCACCACCGGCTTGGGGGTGCCGAAGAGGATGTCTGCGATATCGGTGGCCAGGTGACAGGCGGCGTAATCGGCCAGGGCGCAACGGATGCCGCCGAGCAAGAGGTTGACCGGATCGGCGTCGACCCCGTAGGTGGTGCGGTGCATCATCTCGGAGACATGGCTGTCGATGCCGGTGGGGACTACCCCGAGTTTAATAAAGGTCTCTACCCGGCCTTTGGTGACGGTGGTCGCGGCCCAGGTCAGGGGGGTCTCTTTTTCGCTGAATTCAGCCATGGCGATGGTCGCGACATCTTCAGCAATCGCCATCGGCGCACGGCCTGCGGTCTCCACCCCGATCCGCGCGGCCACCGCCAGCAGTTTGGCCTGGTCGCGGATCGGATAGTCGGGGGCTTCACCGCGAGAGGCCTTCAACAGGGTATGGGCCATGTGCTTGGCGTGGGCGGCATGGGAGGCGGTGCCGGCAGCGATGGCCCGGCCTAAGCCCCGCGCCACCATGGTATCGGCGCTGGCGCCGCAGACCCCGACCGTGGGGCCGTTGCCGAGGGGATCGATGCGGCATGGCCCCTGCAAGCAGTGGCGGCAGCAGAGCCCGAGCTCACCGAAGCCGCATTGCGGCAGCTGCTTCTTGTAGCGATCCCAGGTCAGGCTTAAGTTCAGCTCTGCGGCCTGATCGATCATCATTAATGTTGCCTGGTCGATTGATTTTTCCATACTCCCTCCCGAATAGTGATCCATCAGTGGACATGCTATTAACCCCTTGGGGCATTGATCATCATCTGCGGTGCATAAGCGCCGGTCTTTTCGGCTTTTTTTCGGCGCTCCCTTTCTTCGCTGCTTAAATTGGTGGATTTTTTAACGGGCAACCAGGTCTCCCAAAGCTCACACGGTATCGAGCCATGGAGGGTTGCACCGGGGGAAAATTGATTTTTCGATACGCTTTCACGGGCTGCCCAGCAATTGCTTGCCGGTTCATCAAATGCCTGAAAAACGGTAGACCAACTCGAAATGGAAGTCAATTATTTTCCGAGGCGTGGGAGCTGAGCTAAAAGTTTTTCAGGCGGAAAGACGAAGCACACAGAATATGCGTTGAGCCCTTGGCTTACTCATCTGGTTTGCCTACAGGTTCCCTGCCCGCCTTAATGCGCGTTGCTTTGTCTCCGCAGTCGCTCTTTTGGAGTTAAGATAAATAGGGCCACCACCCTATTTAATGAGACGATGGGGAAGATGTCTCGTACCATGGCGCAGCAGGGGGGTATGGACCAGGCAAAGATGCAGGACATGGCAAAGATAATGGGGCAAATGTCTGCCACCATGCAGGAGATGTCTGATCAGATGGCAAAGGGACAGTCGGATTCAGCGCTGATGAAGAGTATGCAAGAGCGGATGAATGAGGTCAAGCGGGTGATGGAAGGGTTGGAGTGACTACTCA
>Ga0334722_10006437_pt1 | contig 11616 bp, 8 predicted proteins | sample C3_bottom_MG_FD_207210 | JGI IMG/M metagenome (GOLD analysis project Ga0334722, IMG submission 207210) | Sediment microbial communities from Yellowstone Lake, YNP, Wyoming, USA - C3_bottom | ecosystem: Environmental > Aquatic > Freshwater > Lake > Sediment | place: USA: Wyoming | collected...
AGGTGGTTCTCAACCGGGTGCTGATCGCGAGCTCGATTCTTTTCACCGGCATCGTGGCGGGGTATGTGCTGAAAACAGTCACCACGCCGAAGGATCAGGACGTTGAAATCCGCGCCGGCCACAGGGTGTTTACCAATCCGTTGCTGGATTGCGAGGTTGCGACCTATCGGACAGGCAGGGAATTGTCTCCCTTTCGCACGGACCTCGAGCGACGCGTTACGGGGATCCTGGCGGCCAGGGAGGCCGAGGTGATATCGCTCTATTTCCGGGATCTGGATAACGGACCCTGGTATGGGATCAACGAAGACCAGCTTTTCACGCCGGGGAGCCTCCTCAAGGTGCCGACGATCATTGCCTGTCTCAAACAGGCGGAGCTGGATCCCGCATTCCTGCGCAAGGGCATACGCTACGAGGGGCTGCCGGACAAGGAGGGGATCGGGGCTTTCCCGACGGAGGTCACGCTCCAGAAAGGGCGCACCTACACCGTCGGCGAGTTGATCGAGCACGTCGCGGCCTATTCCGACAACTACGCCGTGGCGCTCCTGGACGCCGTTGTGGACCGCGGCGTCCTGACCCGGATCTTTCGCGATCTCGGGTTCGAGCCGCAACTGGTCGCCGAGCCTTTGCAGAGGGCCCTGATCTCCACCAATAACTACGGCCACCTCTTCCGCGTCCTCTACAACGCTTCCTACCTCAACCAGGAGATGTCGGAGAAGGCCCTGGAATATTTTTCCCGGAGCACTTACCGGGACGGTCTCGTCGCCGGAGTTCCTCCGGGGACGGTCGTGTCCCACAAATTCGGCGTTTTTACGGAGTCCGTCGCGGGACGGCCGGTGGTGCAGCTTCACGATTGCGGCATCGTCTATCATCCCCGTCGGCCCTATTTTCTCTGCATCATGACTCGCGGCGGCGACGAAGCCTCCCAGGCGGCAGTCATCAGCTCGCTCTCGCGGTTCGTCTACGAGCGGATCGATCAGCCGGACCCGGAACTCGTGGGCGGGGGGGTTCCCTGACGCCGGCGCTGATGGGTGACTCCTCGACGGCGGGGACCGCCATCGCGGTCGGCGGCGAGGCGATGAACGCATCTCGATGATGGAAGGGCAACCAACATGTGCGGCGGGGTAATCCCAGGGCTTGCGCAGTGCGGGTGAACAGGATGTATTCCCGGCTCGCGGCGACGGCGCTGGTCGCCGCCATCGTGTTCGCGGTCTTCGGCGATGTCCGCTCCTTCGGCTTTCTCGATTACGACGACGGCGACTACGTATTTCGCAACCTGCACTTGCGCGAGGGCGGCGCCGTCGCGCGAGTGTGGTGGGCGTTCACCTCTTTTCATGCGGCGAACTGGCATCCGCTCACCTGGCTGTCGTTCATGGCGGATGAGGCGCTTTTCGGGCTGGAGCCGTGGTGGTGCCACACGGAGAACCTGCTGCTCCACGGTCTCAACGCCATTCTGGTGCTCTGGCTGCTCGTGCGCCTCACCGGGTCGGTGGGGAAGAGCGCGCTTGTCGCCGCCCTCTTCGCGCTGCACCCTCTGCGGGTCGAGTCTGTGGCGTGGGTCACCGAGCGCAAAGGGCTGCTGATGGCGCTTTTTTCGCTGCTGACGCTCCATGCCTACGCCTGCTACGCGCGTCGCTTGACCCGCGGCCGATTCCTGGCCGTCGCCGGTCTGTTCGCGGCCGCCGTTCTTGCCAAACCGCAGGCGGTCGTTCTGCCGCTGATCCTGCTGATCGCCGACTGGTGGCCGCTCGCCAGGCTCGGCCGGGGATCGCCGCTCGCCGCCGGGGCGGTCATCGTGCGTGAGAAGGCGCCCCTGCTCTTGCTGGCCGGAGCCGCCGCGGTCCTGACCGTCGCGGCGCAGCGGCAGGCGGCGGCCGTAGCGTCGCTCGCAGCGCTGCCGATTGGGGAACGGCTCGCGAGTGCTGTCGTTGCCCCGACCGCGTATCTGGTGCGGACGCTCTGGCCGGCCGGTCTCTCGCCGGCATACCCTTTTGCGCAGCCGCCCGGCTGGCAGATTGCCGGCGCCGTTCTGGTTGTCGGCGGCGTCAGCGCCGCGGCGGTGCTGGTGCGCCGGACGCAGCCGTGGTTGGCCGCAGGGTGGCTGGGTTTTCTCGTGTTGCTGGCGCCGGTGTCCAACCTGTTCCAGGCGGGCGGCCAGGCATCGGCGGACCGGTACACCTACCTGCCGCACATTCTGCTTTTCACTGCTGCCGTGTGGCTGGGTTGTTGGGTCCTGCGAAACACACCCCGTCTGCGTGCCGCAGCTGCCGTGACATCCCTTTTGCTGCTGTTGGCACTGGGTGTCGCCGCACGGCGGCAGACCGGGTTCTGGCGCGACGACCTCACGCTGTTTACCCACGCCGTCGCGGTGACGCGGGGGAACTGGAAGATGCACTACAACCTGGGCAACACGCTCGAGCGCCTGGGCCGCGAGGGGGAGGCCGAGGCGCACTACCGCCTGGCACTGGCAGCGTGGCCCGATTACCCGGAAGCGCTCAACAACCTCGGGGCGCTGCAGGGTCGTCGCGGCGAGATCGGGCTCGCCGCCTCGCTGTTTACCCGTGCGGTGCGCGTACAGCCCGGGTACGGCCCCGGCTGGTTCAACCTCGGTTTCCTCGGCGAGCAGGCGGGAGACCTCGGCGGTGCGCTCCAGGCATATGGCCGCGCGGCGGCGCTGCAGCCCGAAGCGGCGGAGCCCCGCCTCCGCCTGGGTCGTGTCCTGATCCGACTGGGACGCAAGGAGGAGGCCCGCGCCGCCTGCGACGAAGCGTTGCGGCTCGACCCGAAATCGGCTGGAGCCGACGCCTGTTTCCGTGAAGTGTCGGCCCTGCCGGGGCCTGACCCCCGCTAAGCGCCCCGTGAACAGGAGCGGGGTTAACGCCGGACGGCTCGAACGTAGAGTTCGCAGTTCGTTCCGCGAACCACGGCCCGCCACGGTCCGCCGCGGATACCCGGTTGATCTCCCCACCCGGGCGTGGCGATCACGGCGTCGGTGCGGGAGTCGTCGAGGATAGCCAGGGCTCCCGTCCCCCCCAGAAAAACCTCATCCGCCTGGCGGTGAATGGCGTCCGGATATTCCCGGTTGCGTCCGTCGATGAAAACACGCACGTAGGGGAGGCGCCAGACGATGTAGCTCGCCCACATCCGCAGCGCATAGACCCGTGTGAGCGCCGGGACCTGCTCGAGGGGGTCGACGCACTCGAGCGGGACCAATCCCGCATCGAGATGATGCTTGCGCACGTCGGGCGAGGAAAAATGGCGCACGGACACCAAAGGCGTCCAGGAGTAGATCGCGGCGGAGGCGACGAAGAGCGCCGCGCCCAACGCGACCGCACCGGCGTCGATCGGCAACCGGCGTCTGCTGTCGGCGGCCCAGGCTGTCAAGGACGCGGCAATCTGTGCGGCCGGCAACAGCAGCAGCCAGAGATTGCGCTCGAAGGCGACCGCACCTCCCACGGCCAGTAATCCGGGCCCGACCCGACGCATCGTGCGCCAGCGGTCAGGGGCGCGATGCAGAGCAACCGCAGCCCAGACGAGGTAAACAAGGATCAGAACCTGGGCGACATCTTTTCCATACTGGTCGATGGTGTAGGCGGGCGCCCAGATCGGCGCAAACTCGACGTTGAACTGACGATTGACCCGGGTGCCGGCGAGGGCGTAATCGAGAACGGAGGATTGAGGCGGGTTGACCAGCGGCGCGACGCAGACGAGGCCGAGCAGGAGGACGTGACGACGCACGTCCGGGAAGCCGGGGATGCCGTTGCCGTCTCGCGAATAGCGGAGCAGGATTTGATCCAGGACGACAAATGGCAGAAACATCAGGCATTCCGCGGTCAGGTTCCCCCAGACCAGCATCAGGATCGTCAGCCCGGCCCAGCGCCGGGGAGAGAGGGCAAGCGCGGTCCCGCGGAAGAAATACAACGCCGCCAGGAATAGCCCCATGGAGAGACCTTGGGGGAGAGGCGACATCTTGTACCACCCCATGACCCAGAACAGGACGAGGATCAGAAAAGCGAACGGCGCGCCAGTCCGGCGACCGACGACAACCGTCAGGCACACCGTGAACGCGAGCAGGTACGCCGCCATGGCGATACGGACGCCACCCCAGCCCGCGAAGCGCTGGAGCAGCGCCGCGAGCAGTTCGAAGCCCCATTCGTGATTGTTCCAGGCGGCGCCGGGATTCGTATAGGAGAAGGGATCGCTGTCCGGGATGGCGCCGGTGTCGAGGATCATTTCCCCGGTTCGGACCTGCCAGAACAGATCGTTGATGGAGAGGGGTCTGGCGGAAAAGTCGGTTATCCAGAGCAGGAGGAGCAGAGTTCCCGCGACCGCGGCCGCCAGGACGATCTTCTCGAGGAGGGTGTTCTCCGTTCCGGTGTTCCCGGGCATGATCGGGAATCTTACCGGGGGCACGGCGATTGCGCCAGACTTATGGGAGCGGCTTTCAGGTAAAATATTCTCCGGATCGGATTCAGGTCGGTGCGGGGGAACGCTGGACGGGGAGTCGGTGTCCAACCCCTCGGGACGACAGACGACCGCTACGGCCGAGGGGAGGATTATGACCCGCGCAATCGACGATCGCAGAGCAGACCAGGAACTGCCGGGACCCGGGAACGACCGCCGCCGCTTCTGCGCCCGGGTGATTCGGGTCGGCCTCGGCGGGGCCGCCGCGCTGCTCGCGGAAGGATTGGTCGCGCCGGGCGACCGGTGGGGAGCAGCTTCGGCGGCGGCGCCTGCCAGCCTTGCCGTCGTCAAGGGTGCCGCGGGGGCGGCAACGCGCCGGGCGGTCGAGCTGCTCGGCGGTATGACGCGCTTCGTACGAGCGGGGCAGCGCGTCGTCGTCAAGCCGAATATCGGCTGGGACCGCACGCCCGAGCAGGCGGCCAACACCAACCCCGAGGTCGTGGTCGCGGTGATCAGGCAGTGCCTCGAGGCCGGCGCCGGCGAAGTGCGGGTCTTCGACCGCAGCTGCAACGATCCGCGGCTCTGCTTCCGGCGCAGCGGGATCCAGGAGGCGGTGGAGGCAATCGGGGACCGGCGGGTTTCGATCTTCATCCCGGACGAGCGTAAATACCAGGAGGTGGCGATCCCGGCCGGCGTCACGCTGAAGTCCTGGCTGGTGTACGAAGATGCACTCGCGGCCGAGGTATTCATCAACGTCCCGGTCGCCAAACACCACGGGTTGACCGGACTGACGATGGGGCTCAAGAACGTGATGGGGGTTCTCGGCGGCAACCGCGGACAGATCCACACGGGCTTCGACGACAAGATCGTGGACGCGAATCTCGCCCGCCCCTCGCACCTCACGGTGCTCGATGCCACCCGCATTTTAGTCGCGCACGGCCCCCAGGGCGGGCGGATCGAAGATGTGCGCTTCCCCGGCACCGTGGTGGCCGGCGCGGACATCGTGGCGGTCGACGCCTACGCGACCCGCTTCTTCGGCAGCGATCCGACAAAAATCAGCCACATCAGCCGCGCCGCCGCGCGCGGGCTGGGGACGACGAATCCGGCCGGGGTGCGAGAGGAGTCCGTCTGAGGCGGGAGGGCGGGCATGGCAAGAGAATGACAGGCTCACGCTGGCTGCTGCTGCGACGCGTCTCCCAGACGCTGTTCCTCGTCGCGTTTATCTTCCTGCTGCTGCGCACGGAGTACCGCGGTTTCGATGTCATCCGTTATCCGGTCAACACGTTTTTTCAGCTCGACCCGCTTCTCGGGTTGGCGACGCTGATCGGTTTGCGGGAGGCGATCGGGCATTTCTGGCCGGCGCTGCTGACGATCGCCGTCACGCTGTTGCTCGGCCGGGTCTTTTGCGGCTGGTTCTGTCCCCTCGGTTCCCTGCTCGACCTCACGCGGCGGCTCCTCGGGCTGCTCCCCGCACCCAACCGGCCGCTGCGCTGGCAGGGGCGCCGGGTTAAGTACTACCTCCTCGGCGCAATTCTCGCCGCCGCCGCCGCCAACTGGCAGGCCGCGTGGCTGCTCGACCCTTTCAGTCTGCTGGCCCGCGGTTTCTCGGTGGGAGTCATCCCGGTGGCGAATAGCGCGGTGAACGGTCTTTTCAACGGCATCTATTTTTCGGCCCCGTCCCTGCGACCGCTCTCCGAGCCGGTCTTCACCGCCTTCAAAGACTATGTGCTGACCTACGAGCAGCAGCATTTTCGCTGGGCCTGGCTGGCGCTGGGCCTGCTTGCGGGGCTGCTGGCCATGGAGCGCTGGCAGCCGCGCTTCTGGTGCCGTAACCTCTGTCCGCTCGGCGGTCTGCTCTCCCTGTGCGCGCGCGGCCGCTCGCTCACCCGGAAGGTGACCGACGACTGCACCGATTGCGGCACCTGCTGGGGGAGTTGCCCGGTCGGTTTGATCGAGGAGGGGACACACCGGCGCTCACAGGCCGAGTGCACGGCCTGCATGCGCTGCCCGCCGGTCTGCCCCGAGGCGGCGATCGGTTTCGCCTTCGGGTACTCCCGCGCCGAGGCGCCCCTCGACATCGACCGCCGCCGCCTCGTCGGCTCGGCCGTCGCGGGCCTCGCGCTCGTGCCGCTGACGCGGATCAGCCCGGTGCGCGCCGCCGTCCCGGTCGACCGGTTGCGCCCGCCGGGGTCGCGCGCGGAGGCCGATTTTCTCAATCGCTGTCTGCGCTGCGGCGCCTGCATGAAGGTCTGCATGCGCAACGCGATCCACCCCGCGCTTCACGAAGCCGGCTGGGAAGGCCTCTTCACGCCGGTAATGGATTTCGACATCGGCTACTGCGAGTACAACTGCACGCTCTGCGGCCAGGTCTGCCCATCCGAGGCGATCCGGCCGCTGCCGCTCGCCGATAAGCAGCGCTTCGTGATCGGCGTGGCCATGATCGACAAGAACCGCTGCATCCCCTACCGGCTCGGGCAGAACTGCATGGTCTGCGAGGAGCACTGCCCGATCCCGGACAAGGCGATCGTCTTCGAGGAGACCTCGGTCCGGGGGGCTTCCGGGGAGGCGGTCACGCTGAAAAAACCCGTGGTCGTACAGGAGAAGTGCATCGGCTGCGGCATCTGCCAGCGAAAATGCCCCGTGAAAGCCACGGCGGCCATCGTCGTGTCGCCGTACCTGGAGAGCCGGGCCGGCGAGGGGAATCCCTATGGGAACGGCTAGCAGGCTGCCCGTTAAACGAGTATTCCAGAACCCTGCGAGGGCCGTGATCGCGACCTGGGCACTGATCCTGCTCGCTCTTGGTTCCTGCGGTGAGGTCCGCGTCGATCGTCTCTTCGCCCTGCATCTTTCCCGTGCACCGGACGAAAGCGACTGGTCCGCGACGCTGCCCTTGCCGCTGAAGTCCGGCGGCGGCTCGATCCATGGGACAAATGCACGGCTGGCCGAACTCGAACTCGACACCGATGCCGTGCACCTCGGCTCGGCCTCTTGCCATCACGGACCGCCCATCACCTCGCCCGTACCGGTCGAGGCGCGCGCGTACTACACCGACCGCGAGCTGTTTCTCGACGTGCGCTGGGAGGACCCCACCGGCGATACGCTGCCCAAGGCCTGGGAGCGTGGTCCCGCGGGTTGGCGCCTTGGGGCCGCGGACGAGGACGGCATTGCCATCCTCTGGAGCCGCACCGCCGGACCCTTCGGTTGCCAGGAGGCCTGCCACATGCGGGATTTCGCCATCAGACAGGGTGAGCTGGTCGACGAGCGGGCGATGTTCCTCGTCGACCAGGGAGACTGGGAGGAGACCTGGGTCTGGAAGCCGGCGCAGGGGGGCCAGGCGCTCACTCTCGGGCTCCAGGGGTTCGTGACGAGTCGCGGCGCGACCTACCGCACCTTGAACAGCGTTGCGGCCAACGACCCGACACTGACACCGGAAGCCCGCCGTGCGGGAACGTTCGGACCTGAAGATCGACCGCTCAGCGATGCGGCCGGACGCCCGTTGTCGACGGGCGCTGCGGGCGCGCCGGCGTATCTCTATGCGGAAAATGCCGGTGGCGGCCTCTCGACGGTCGCGGAGCGCACGAAGCGGGGCTGGCGGGTCATCTTCGCCCGGGCGCTGGAAGCCGGTTCGGGCCGGCAGGCGTTCCGGCCCGGCGAGAGCTATCGCTTCGGCGTGGCGGTTTTCGATGCCACGTCCATCAACCACCATATCGTCAGGGACACGAAGACGTTGCAACTGGTTGCACCTGCGCCACGGCCCGCGCAGGCCGTGGACGAATCAACGGGAATCCTGTAGCGGGCCGCCGAATAACCCTGCATGGCAGGCTGCAGTGCGGAATGCGCGGCAGCGAGGTATGTCCGGCACAATGACGTATCATTTCCGGGTGGGGATCGTACAATGGGAGGGATGAACTTCGGCATGCGCGCGCATCGAGGAACCGCGGGGACGATTCTGCTGACAGTGCTCCTCCTGGGCCTGGCAGCGGCTCCGGCCTGCCGGAAGCAGGAACAGAAAGGCACGGGAGTCGTCAAGGGCAAGGCCCTGGCACCGCTGGCCGACGCCTATCTTTACGCCTATCGCGAGGGGCAGGATCTGCGGGGTCCGGCCTTCGCGATGTCCGAGGCCAGCGGCCCCGACGGCGATTTCTCGCTGGTGCTGCCGCCGGGGAAATACATGCTCGTGTTGCGAAAACGCGCAGAAGGCGAGTCCATCGGCCCGGTGGCGACGGGGGACAATCGCAGCGAGATCATCGGTCCGATCACGGTGCGTGGAGGCGATGAGATCACTCGCGACATCGTCGCCCCGCGCAAGGTCGGCGAGACCAAAGGCCTGCCCACGCTCAACAAGGTCCCCGCGAAGACCGGGATCAGCGGCACGATCCTCGACAGCGATGGCAAGCCGGTCCAGGGCGCGCGGATCCAGGCCTACCAGCACGCGCAGATGTCCGAGCGACCCAAGTATGTCTCCGAGGGCAGCGGCGTCGACGGATCCTATTCACTCTTCTTCCCCGAGGGCGGCACCTACTATCTGGCGGCGCGCAACAAGTTCGGCGGCCCGCCCAAGATCGGCGAGCTCTACGGACGCTACGACGACGGGACGATCGAGCCTTCCGCGGTCTATGTCAAGGACGGCGAGATCCTGAAAAACGTGAACATCACGATGCACAAAATCTGGTAGATGGGGATCGTCCCTCTCGTTCTGATGTCCGTGCTCCTCCTGGCCGGGTGCGGCCGCGTGGAGAAGGAAAAACCGCTGGATCAGGTGATCGCCGCGGCCAAGGGCGGCGATGGCGCCGCCGTCCGGGACCTCGTTCGCCGCTTTGCGCATCCCGATCCCGTGATTTCCGAAAAGGCCTGGGATGCCGTCGTCGCGCTCGGACCCGTCGCGGAACCGGCGCTGATCGAAGGTTTATCGGCAGCCGACCCCACGGTTGCCGAGTTCTGCGCCGGCGCGCTCGGCGGCCGGGGAGCGCGTGCCGCAGTGGACCCGCTGATGAAGGCGCTGACGACCTGGCCCCTGCGGCGCTATGTGGCAGCGTGGGCGATCGGCGAGATCGGCGATCCACGCGGTATCCCCGCGCTGGTGGCGGCTCTTAACGATCGGGACATCGAGGTGCGCCGATACGCTGCGCGATCGCTGGTCAAGTTCGGGAAGCTGGCGACGCCCGCGCTGCTCAAAGCGCTCGCGGACCCCTCTGACCAGACCCGGCGCTACGCGGTGCGCGCCCTCGGCGAGATCCGGGATCCGGACAGTGCCGCCGCGCTGTTGGCCCTTGCCGGCAAGGTCGACCGCGAGGTCCACCTCTGGGCTCTCGGCCGCCTCGGCGATCGCCGCGGGTTCGAGACCGTCGCCGCGGCCGTCACCGATCCCGAACGCAACGTCCGGCTCGCCGCGATTCAGGCCCTCAACGATCTTGGCGACGAGCGGGCCGTTCCGGTTCTCACCTCCGCCCTCGCCGACCCGGAATGGATCATCCGGGAGTGGGCCGCCCGAGGATTGGAGAGTATCACGGGCACACGCCACCGCTATCGGAATCAGCATGGGGAAGAGGTCTATCCCTACTCCCTGTACCGCTGAGGCGGGGGCGGCCGTGCAGGCCAAGCGCGCTTGGTGGGACCCGGTCCGTTTCGCGCGCCGCAGCGTCTTTCCGTCGCTGCTGCAGGCGGTCGCGCTGGGCGTGCTGCTCTTCATGATCGGGGCCGGCTGGGGGCTGCACGGCGTCGAGGGGGTCGACGTCGAGGGCGCGTTGATGTACACGAACGTCGCGGCCTTCGGTTTCTGGGTCGTCTGGTTCATGGCGCTGGTGCTGCTGCTCCCGCTCGCCGGCCGGCTCTGGTGCACCGTCTGCCCGGTGGGGTGGTGCAACGACATGACGGCGCGGGTGGGACTCGCGCTGACCTGGCCGAGAAAGCTGCAGAACCTGGTGCCGATGGGCTTGTTGCTCCTCGGGTTGACCCTGGTCGCGGAACAGTTTTCCGTCAACCGCTATCCCGACCAGACTGCGCTGCTGCTCGCCGCGGTGCTCCTGGCCGCGACTTTCGCGGGGCTGATTTTCCGCGGTCGCGTATTCTGCCGCTACCTCTGTCCCGTGGGCGGCATGATCGGGCTCTATGCGCGGGTGGCGCCCGTGGAGATCGGTTCGGCGAACACGGAAATCTGCCGGCGTTGCGAGTCGAAAGCCTGTTATTACGGCAGCACGAAGCGTTACCGCCTGGCGATCGCGGGGCGTGGTCGCGAGTTCCCCCTGCGCCGGCCCGGGTGCCCGGCCTTCATCTATCCTCCCGAGGCTGCCGCAAATGCCGCCTGCCTGATGTGCACCCAGTGTTTCAAGAACTGCCCGTACGACAATTTGCGCTGGGGTGCGCGCCGCCCGCTCGCCGGCCTCTGGCTCGGGAGGATGCGCGATCGCAGCGAGGCCCTGCTCGTGGTCGTGCTCACCGGCATCGTTTTCTACCGTCTGGCGCGCTTCTGGGGCGCGCTGCGCACGGCGGTCGAGTGGCCGGCGACATTCGCAGCGCTGCACCTGCCGTTCGTCGGGCCGGTGGGCTTCAAGGGGCTGAAGCTCTTCACGGGTTTTTTCCTCTGGCCGCTGCTCTTTTTCCTGCTGCTGGCACTGCTGGCCCGGCTCGCGTCAGAGACGAGTCTCATCGAAATCGCAACCGGGGACGAGGCGGCGGCCCCGTCGGACTTCGACGCGTCGGTTATCGACGAGCAGCGTCTGGAGGAGGCGCGTCGCTGGCATCTCAAGCGGCAGACGATGGTGGGGTACCTCGCCGCCTATGGGGTCGCCTTCCTCCCGCTGCTCGCAGGCGCCTACGCGGCCTTCTCCCTGATCAAGCTCAACGAGAAGCTCGGCTATCTGCCGCTGGTGCTTGCCGATCCCGCCGGCATCCGGACCTATCTGGCGATGAGCCAGATCCATGTGCTGACTCCGCCGGAGAGTCTGGTGCCGCTCGCCTGGATCCGCTGGGGTGCGCTGGCGGCGGTGGCGATCGGGGCCGTCAGCTCGTTCTGGTCGATGGGGCGCGTCGGCGCGGCGGTTTACGGCGCGGGCTCGCGACCGGCGACGCGTGGGGCGATTGTCTTCCGAACGGGCGTCGTCATGCTGGCGACACTAATGCTGCTCTGCCTCAAACGCTGGCTCTTCCGGTAACCCGGGACGGCCGCTGAAAAGCGGCGATCTGCTGCGTTGCCCTCCTCTCGGCTTACTGCGGCGG
>Ga0334722_10006439_pt1 | contig 11615 bp, 6 predicted proteins | sample C3_bottom_MG_FD_207210 | JGI IMG/M metagenome (GOLD analysis project Ga0334722, IMG submission 207210) | Sediment microbial communities from Yellowstone Lake, YNP, Wyoming, USA - C3_bottom | ecosystem: Environmental > Aquatic > Freshwater > Lake > Sediment | place: USA: Wyoming | collected...
GAGGACTGCAGGTGCACGGAGTCTCCGTTTGGACTGGAAAGATAGGAGCGTGTCACCGTGTTCGAGCTGGAACCGCTGACGAAAAGTGCCAGATAACCCGGAGCCGTGCTGGACATGGTGGAATACGAGATGGTGTTGTCGCCGCCGTTCAGCAGATACACGGCGTTGCCCGACGTGTTGGAGACGTAGGAGCGCGTTACGGTGTTCGAAAAGGAATTATCAATAGTTAAAACCGGATTGACGGAATTCACGCTGGACATGGTCGAATACGAGATGGTGTTGTTATTCGCGCCCGCCTCCAGGTACACGGCTCTGCCGTCCGGATTGTGGATATACGACCCCGTCACTGTGTTGGAGTCAGCGCCAAGGAGATAGAAGGCGTAATAGTCGGCGTCCTGGTTGGTTATACTGCTGAAGGACACTTCATTATTCGCGCCTACAATCTTCAGCCCGTAGGAGATCTGTACGGTGATGCTTGAATGTTCCACCACACTATAGCTCGATATCTGTATACCGGCGCCGACGCCAATATTCCCATTCGAATCTATATTAACACTCGAGATGCGCACCGCGGACGACGAGGACAGGATCCCGTAATTCACCGGGCCGGTAGTTTTAATATTTATCCCCTGCAAGGTTACGCTGTCGGTCATTATCTTGAACGCGGCCAAGGAAGTGCCCGGCGGGTCGACAACCGGCGCCGAGCTCACGAACGTCGGGTCCCCCATTATCTTCAGGCGGTAGCCGTTAGTGGTGAACCCCTGCACCATCACCTGCTCGCTGTAAGTCTGCGTATCGCGGATAACGATGCAGGTGGTCGTGCTTAAGGAGACCGGCAGGGCATTCACGGCGTCCTGGATCAAACTAAAAGGTGCGAGACTTTTGCCCACATCCAGCACCTCCCCGCAGCCCGGCGGAGGCGTGAACAGCTGCATATCCCCGGACTTGAGCGTCCTTCCCGCGATAGCGGCGTTGGACAAGCCGTAGAAGGAAACGCCCATTGTGGGCACCCTTATCGCATAGCCGCCGGCAGCGGTAGTGGCCCAGATTTCGTAGTTCCCCGTGGCATCCGTCAGTGCTTCGCCGATCTTTACGCCGTTTTTCAACAGCTCCACGCGGACGTCGGACAAGGGCGCACCCGCCGGGTCCTTGATCTGCCCCCCTACATAGCCCCGGTCGGCCGAGTGGATTATGATATGGTCCAGGTAAAGAGTGCTTGAGCTAGGCGCAACCACTGAAGCATCGCCCATGGTGATTAAAATGCCGCCCATATTGGCCGTGACGGGATAGGTGCGGTCATCCCAAGGCCAATTCTGCCCGCCGTTGCCATTGACAAGGTTTTGCTGGAAAGACCACGGGCCGGGATAGTCGAAAACGAGCGACCCGTTTATAGTGCTGTTATGCGTGACATATTTTTTCCTGATCGTTATATACGGGTACACTGTCTTATCCACGGAAAGCGCTTGGGTGATGCCGATATAATTGTTGCCGCCGAGGGCATTGGAAGTTACTAAATATTCCAACACGTTGCCGTTGGAGGTAACGGAATAGGGAGAGGTAAAGCTGTATGAAACCGTCCAGTTATTCGCGGTCATGTTGTCGCGCCAGGTCTCGCCTGTCTCCTGAAGCGCGAAGTCGACGATGATATTCTGGCCGGATGTCACCGTATAACTGGAACGCAGACTGGGGAAATAGCCTGCCGGCGTGGTCTGGATATGGTAGGTCCCGGGAGAAAGTGAGGTAAATGAGTAGTAACCGAGGCCGTTAGTGGACATACTGGCGACGATAGAATCGTCCGCCGGGTTGACCACCTCGACCAGAGTGCCGCCGAGGGCGGTGGTCCCATCCTCCTTGGTAACTCTGCCCATGAAGCCGGTCGTGCCGGGTGCATCGACCCACTGTCCGTTGGAAGTTGCCGCTGCCGATTGAATACCGGCCCCGTTTTCGGCCGTCACGCTGAAATAATAAGTGGTCCCATTGGAGAGAGAGAGCCCCGCCCTTGTCACAGAGGCCGCAGGACCGTTGTCGGTCCACCCAACGACATCGTTGCCGCCAGGGGTAGTCCCGATCACATACCAGTATTTGGCCACACCGCTTTCGGGATCCGAGGAAGCCGGCCAGTTAGCCGAAAGCTGCGTGGTGCTGGGAGTGGAGGGGATATCGGCCCCGACTCCGTCGTTTACCCAGCCGATGACCGACGGCGGGGTCGTATCCACCGTCTGGCCGTTCGAGTTCGCGGCCGCTGAAAGTAACCCAACCCCGCTCTCGGCCTTGACCGTAAAGTAATACGGGGCGCCGTTAGCCAAGGAAAGGCCCGCCCTTGTCACAAAAGTGGCGGCACCGTTGTCGGTCCAGGGAACGACATTAGTAGCGCCGGGAGTGGTGCCGATGGCGTACCAGTATTTGACTATGCCGGCATCGGCATCGGTAAAAGCGGCGGCCCAGTTCGCTGAAAGCTCGGTGGCGCTGATAGTGTAGGCAATATCGGCGCCGAGACCGTCGCCAACCGTGCCCGTGACTGACGGCGGCAGGTAATATGTGACCGCAACTTCGACTTTATCAAAACTGAGCAGCGACGCCGCCGCGGAATCATTATCTTTTATGATCACCCCGAAATTGGGGCTATTGATCTCCGCCTGGGTCCATACGGCGCCCCAAAGATCGGTGGGGGTTCCGGATTGGATGGCCGATTTGGTGGTGGCGAAAGTTATCGCAGCTTTAGAGGCACCGACAGGATTAACCCCGTCTTTGGTCAGGGATAACTGGTATTGCCTATCCGAACCTAGGCCGCCCACGCCGCTGCCGGTCACATTGACAGTGATGCCGAATATGACAGCCCCCGCCGGAACACTGAAACCAAAACCCGTTACATTCAGCGGATTTTGAAGGGTATTGCTGTAGTCTGCGGACCACGAGTCTGTAGAAGTAAGCGATAGAGTGGGATCCAGGGTCCAGGTCCAATTCGTCCCGCCGGAAAACGCGGTCAGCGTTTTAGGCCCCTGCGTGGCGGAAAAAACCGGAGACACGAACATCGCTACGGCCAACAATACCCCGGCTGCGGCGACATACGATCTGCCAAGGCAAAGCCGCGCCGCAAAAAGGCACCCGGCACCCTTTGAGGTGTTGATATTCGACCGATTGACCGGCTTTAGCCAATCCATTGTTTCGCTTTTTCCCTACCCGCCCATGTATTTAATAGAAACTGTCATGCGCCCGTACGCACGCGCGCGCGACATATATACAATGATAAAGACAATAAAGTTTATCATGATAGGGCGGTCTAGTCAACGCGACATCGGTCACAGTAACCAATGTCACGCCGCCTCATTCTTAACTTTACACTTTAGGTAATGACGAAAGTGTAAAGTTAAGGAGTTTGGGGGGTGTCAGGTGTGGAGAGGGTGTTGTAAACGGTTTGTCTTGAAATACCGAATCGTTCCGCGATTTCAGTGAGGCTGAAGCCGCGCGCTTTCAGCTGACTTATCAAGTATTTACGGGCCGTTAATCCCTGGGGGGACCGCAGGCGTCCTTTCTCCGCCAACTCATCGATTTCCCTATCCAGGAGGTTCGCGTCAGAGGTATCGTGCTCTTTATTAAGCAGGGTATTTTTTAAAAGCGGGATCCCACCTACTGTCCGGATCAGTTCCGCCTTGAACGAGTTCAGAACACCTGGTTTCTCCCATACTTCAGAGGTCCGGATAAACGCGGACCTGGTCAGGAGCTGCCGGTAAATTTCCCTGGCGGTATCGGTGTCTTTACTCAACAAACCAAGGACGAATCTTTCATCCACAAAACTCGTCTTGCTTTCTCCTTTAGCATATAGTCCGCACGACGACCAACGATACACGAAGGGATCACCGGTCATGGCTGCCCGGACCGGGTTCAAATGAATATATATCGAAGTAGCCAGAGCATAGCTGTCATCCAGGCAAAGCGCTTCCCGGTAAGCCCCGCAGAACACATGCCCTTTGCGCTCATACTTCGAGTTAAAGAATTGCGCATATTCCTGGAACAGGCTCTTCATGGCCTCGCTAAGATTGGCTTTATTAAGCCTGATTTGGAGGTGGATATGATTCGACATAAGGACAAAACTGTAAACGTCGAATACGAATTCCTTGCTTTTTTCTTTTAACAACTTAAGCATGAAAAGATGATCCGAATTTTCCAGAAAAAGCATCTCCCGGCCCGGAGCTCTCTGTGTAATATGGCAGCATGCGCCCGGATACGCTATTTTCCCCCGCGCCGTAAAAATCCTCTTAATCTTCCCCTCTCCCACCAGTCTCATTATATCCATATAACCCCTTACTTTACACTTTAGACAATGTCTAATATGTAAAGTTAGCAGATTGGGGGAGGGATTACAAGGTTATGGGAAGTTTGATAGAATGGGGTGCGGGAGGTATTATGGAAGACGAGAATCTGCGGAGCTTTAAGCTTAACCTGCTTAAAAATGCCGCGAAGGCGCTAAAAAGGAACGGGTTTGAGACGGAAGTGTTCGAGGACACACAGGCGGCGGCGAAATACATCCTTAAACTGATAGGGTCCGGCAAAAAGGTGGGAATGGGCGGAAGCATGACCGTTCAGGGCATGGGTCTGCCCGAGACGCTGAAAAACGCCGGGAATGAGATAATAACCCATACGCCGGGGATGTCCGACGCCGTAAGGATCAAAACCTGGCTGGCCGCCCAAACCGCGGATTTCTATCTGGCTTCCCCCCAGGCCGTTACGGCGAAGGGCGAGATGCTATTTATTGACGGCAGCGGGAACAGGGCCGCGGCGGTGATCTACGGGCCCGGCATGGTGGTGCTGATAGCCGGCGTTAACAAAATGACGGCCACATCGAACGACGGGTTTTGGCGCATGAGGAACGTAGCCGCGATAGCGAACAATATCCGGCTTAAAAGGAACAACCCCTGCGTTAAGACCGGCAAATGCGAAGATTGCGCTTCGGTAGAGCGTGTCTGTAATGTGGTAACGCTGCTCTGGAAAAAACCGCGGCTTACCGATTACCGGGTCATTTTGATAAACGAGGACCTGGGCTACTGACCGGCAGATAAGGAAAGGCCAAAAAAAGGGCGTCCGCCGAAGCGGGCGCCCTTTTCCATTAGCTAAACCTGTCGATTTAAGGCTGGGTGACGTTCACGAGATTCCGCGTATCGAACGATACGTTCCTGGCTTGGTAGCTGAAATCCCTTGTGTACCTGGAAATATCCATAGCGGTCCACTGCGCGTCATAGCCGATGATCTCCGGCTTCCCGGAGCGGATGGTCCATTCGAGCCTCTGGGCGGCATCCTCAAGGGTGGGCCAAGCTTCGCGCTGGATATCGTTGGCGGTCCATTCCATATTCCTGGCTATATCGTTCAATTGTTTGGATTTCTGCGCGACACCCGCGAGATTCTTCACGTCCATAGCCGCGCGCTGAAGATCGCTCACCCTGCGCTGCATATCGGAGGACATTCTGCGGAGGTCCATCGAGAAGAAAGCGTCGGAGGAGTTGTTCTGGATCATCTGGCGGGCGGTCCTTTCCAGGTTGTCAATGTCCATGCGGACCCAGGTGAGGCCGTTCTCTATGTTCCGGAGCTGGTTCAGCGCGTTATTGAATTTATTTACGACATCCTGGGGAACCTGGTCTTCCTTCGCCGGGACGGCGGGAACAGGAGCCGCGATATCCGCGACGGGTTCGGCTTTCAAATTTGCGGCGGTCAGGATCTCTATCTGAGAAAAGTCAACGGCGTAAGCGGCCGAGACCGAGAACAGGAATAGCGGCAGGACATATAAGGCTTTCTTCATTATTTACCCTCCTAAAAGGTTGAACTCCAATCATAGTATATTACTATTGCACGGACTTACGCAGCGGCTTTAGGCCCATGATCGGCGGATATTTATACCCAGATGGAATTGGGACTAAAGGCCCATCAGTTATGCAAGACGACCATTGACAGCGCCGGCACATCCATGAAACCGGAAAACTTGCGGCCTCCGGCGCATGCGCCGTTCTCATCCAGGCCTTTTTCGTACTCTCCCGTAGGCAAAGTGAACTGCTGTATGGTTTTCTGCGGGTTGATAAGGACCACTATACGGTTCCAGGGATCACCGATCTCCGCGCCCTTGAGCATGTAGGCGATGTTCGGCGCGGTTACGGGCAGGCCCAGGTCCTCGTAGAACTTAAGATTCTCGCGCACGGCCTGCGCGGTTTTCATGCGGAAAGCGGGATGGGCTCGGCGCAGAGCGATAAGGTCGCGGTAAAAGGTGAAGACCGCGTTATTGCTTTTCTTAAGCGTCCAGTCTATTTTATTTATCTCGTCGGGCAGGTTATAGGAGTTCTCTTCGCCTTTTTTTGTACGCAGGAATTCCTCGCCCGAGTGTATAAAAGGGATCCCCTGCGACGTTAGCACTACCGCCTGGGCCAGCTTATCCATCCGCACGCGGTTCTCGAGAGGTTCGTCCTTCATCGACAGCGTGATGCGGTCCCAGAGAGTGTGATTGTCGTGGCAGCTGACGTAATTCAGCGTTTCGAGCGGGGAGTCGGTGAATTCGTCTATGGCGCCCTTGATGCCGCGCATGACCGCGTCGCGGTTCGTCGCGGCCTGCACGTAACCGAGGTCGGTCACTTTGAAGACGCTGCCCTTAAGGGCGTCGCGCAGATTATCATTGAACACCGCGAAACCTTTGGACCTCTGTGTCCCTTTGCGCACCCCTTTCACCGGGGTATCGCCCGAAGTCCAGGGTTCGCCGTAGATGAGGATGTCGGGCTTCGCTTCTTTCAGGCGTTTCACCAGCGCGAAGACCGTCTCCTGGTCTATGAGTCCCATCAGATCGAACCGGAAACCGTCGACCTTGTACTCATTGACCCAGTGGAGCAGGCTGTCTATGATGAACTTGCGCCCCATAGGGGATTCCGATTTGAACTCGTTGCCGCACCCCGACCCGTTCCAGTAAGTTCCGTCGTCCTTCATGCGGTAATAATAATTTTTAGCCAGCGCGTCGAAGTTGAACACCTTGCCGCCCGTCTCTGCGGTATGGTTATAGACGACATCCATGATCACCTTGATCCCTTTTTTATGCAGGGCGTCGATCATAGCCTTGCTCTCTTTGACCCTTTCATTTTTATAAAGCCCGGTGGCGTACCAGCCCTCGGGCGAATTAAAGTTGACCGGCATGTAGCCCCAGTTATAGGTCGGGGAACTCTCGTCGTTCTCGAAGTTCTGGAACGGCATTATGTGAACGGCGTTCACCCCGAGTTCCGAAAGATGGTCGATACCGGTCTTTATATCGCCGTATTCTGAGTGGACGGTCCCGGCCTCCGTCAGGCCCAGGTATTTACCCTTATGCTTCACGCCCGAGAAACCGTCGATGGTGAAATCCCGGATATGCATTTCGTACAGAACGGTATCCGCGAGGTCGAAGACCGGGCCGGGCGCTATTTCCGTCGTATCGGTTTGGGCAAGCGCCAGCCCGTCATGGGCGGTCACCGACTGCGCATACGGGTCCAGGCCCTCATAGGTCTTGCCGCCCTGTTTGGTGCGGAGCTTCCAGTATTTCCCGGCGATATCGCCGGGAAGTTGGGCCTCCCACAGGCCGTTCCCGGTCCCTAACAGCGGGCAGACTTTGGCATTTTTGTCCTCGGGGGTGTCATAATACAGGACCGCGGCCCCGGAGGCGTAAGGCGCGAATACCCGTATGAAATTTTCCCCGCCCTTCACGCTCAAGCCCATTTCTTTGTCGGTCTTAAAATAATCGCCGTAAACCGCCCCGCCCAGGGCCAGCACGGCAGGTTTCATTCCCCGGGAATGGATCTCCCAGCGTCCGGCATTGAGCGCGTAATAATCCACTTTTCCGAGGCTGTCAAAAGAGAGGACGGCGGCGCGGCCGGAAGGCTGGTTGCCCGGGAACCCGGCCTTGAGAGGATGGAAATCGCTCTCGCCGTTAGTCACATAGAACCCCTGCTTCGACACGTACGGCAGGTCGACGTAGCGGTTAAAGAGGACCTTTATCTCGTTCTCGCTGTCGAGCAGCGCCGATACTATCCTAGTGGAAACTTCCGGAGGGGCGGCGTAGACGGCCGGATCGCCCTCAACGAGATATACGGCTCCGTGCGCGGCTTTTTTTACCGCGCGTTCAGGCGCGTCTTTGGCTTCCCATTTCTTATAGCGGGGCAGAAGGCCGACCGTTTTACCTTCCAAATTAAAAAGTTTCAGATTGAACTTAAAGATCGCCCCGTAGCCGTCCTTGCCGGCCGGCATTACCTCAAAACCCTCTTTGTTCTCTCCCTGGTTCCAGACCCACAGGTTCCAGCCCTCATAATCCCCTTTCAGGCGGTTGTAATGTACGGTAAACTCGCTCTGGGCGTAGATATTAGTGGCCATAGATGTTACCCCTAAAAGAACCAGCATCATTATTTTTTTCATAATTTCATATGGGCAGTCCGCTGCCCCCGCAAGTATTGTAAAATATATTAACATGAAATGGATAATACTTTTTTTACTCCTCGCGCAGCTCACGCCCCTTTCAGCCGAAGTTAAAACTTCCACCGGGACCCGCCACCCGTCCGCAAGGCGGCGCACCGTTTCCGCGGGCACAAGCCGGCAGACCCCCGATCAGAAAGGCGCCCCCCGGCATGCGCGTCCGGCGCCCGTAAACCAAAGCACCCAGGCGATCAGCGCCTGCCAGAACGACGGCCCCCGCTCCCCCGAGTTTTCCACCGACACTATACGGCAAAAGATACTCTCCCAGCGCGCCGTACGCGGCATCCACCTCAGTTCGTGGGGCGCCGGCTCAAGAAAGCTGCGCGGGGAACTTATCAGGAAGATAAACGATTCGGTCATCAACGCCGTGGTGATAGCTGTAAAGGAAGTGGACGGACAGGTCTATATCCCCGGCGTGGACTCGGCGCAAAAATACGGGGCCTATACCCCCGCCATCGCCCAGCCGGAAGAGATGCTCAAGGATTTCAAGGGCGCGGGCCTGTACACCATAGCCCGCATAGTGGTCTTTAAGGACAAGGTCATGCCCGTGCGGCGCGTGGATATGGCCGTGCATAACCCCGACGGCACCCCGTGGCGCTCTAATAACGGCTCGACCTGGCTGGACCCCTACGACCGGGACGTGTGGGACTACACGCTGGATGTGGCGGAGCGGGCCGCCAAACTGGGCTTCGACGAGATCCAATTCGACTACCTGCGTTACCCGACCGAGGGAAAAACCTCCCTCTGCCGTTACTCCAAACCGCACACCACCAGGAACTCCATCTCCAATCTCAAGGATTTCCTCGTCTACGCCAGGGGCCGGCTGAGGCCCTATAATGTGAAGATCTCCGCGGACGTCTTCGGCCTGACGACGACAGCCAAGGACGACATGGGTATCGGACAGGATATAAAGGTGATCGCCCACAACGTGGATTACATATACCCGATGATGTACCCCTCCCACTATTATACGGGCGAATATAATCTCAAGAACCCCAATAGCCAGCCCTACAAGGTGATAGACCGCGGCCTTAAGGACGCGCTGAAGCGCCTGGGCCCGGATTACGCGAAACTCCGGCCGTATCTTCAGGATTTCAATATGGGTTGGCATTACGGCCCGCACGAAGTACGGGCGCAGATCATCGCCGCGCGCCGGAATATGCTCGAGAGCTGGGTGCTCTGGAACTCGGGTAATAAGTATAATTGGGCGGCCCTCACGCCCCAGTCCTTCAGGGCTTTCGTGGAACCGGATTACGGTAAGGAAAAATAAAGCCGGCGGGAGGCCGGCCGGTGCCTGCCGCTAATTTGCGATCTCGCTTTTAAGTATCTCGTAAAACTTCTCTTTCGCTGTCCTTTCTATCCAGGGCTTGTGCCCGCAGTCTTTCAGCAGGATAAAATTAAACTCTTTCAGGATGGGCGACAGGGGCCCGCTGACCCCGGCGGCCGGGTGCGGGTCGAAATCGCCGTGAATGGCGGTCACCGGGCACTTGATGAGCCCGGCGCAGGCGATAAGGCAGCCGCAGCGTCTGAAATCCGCGGCCTCCTTCCATACCTTCTGAAAAATATCCGCGTCCAGGATCACGGGGTCCGGCTGCCGGCCGGCGTCCGGGTCCGGATCGTACGCGTCGGTCCGCTCAAGGAGCCTGCCCAGGCGCTCGAACGCCTCCGCCCTGCCGGGCGCATCGGGACCTTCCACAAGTTTTATAAGTTCCCCCGCTTCAGCCCGGCCCGACGCGTCCAGCCTGGCGAACCTGGCTTCGGTTATGGTGTGAGTGTATTTTTCCTCGAAAGGTCCGCTGCCGATAAGGATAAGTTTTTTCACCAGCTCCGGATGACGCGCGGCAAAAATAAATGATAGCCAGGCCCCCCAGGAAAAACCCGCGAGGGTTATCGGCCCGCCGCCGGCCTTCTCGAGAACGGCGCGCAACTCCTCCACCTGCCCGTCCAGCGAGCGGAGAGTCTGCATAGGCTCAAGCACCCCGACATCGTCGGAGAGCACACCGGCCACAGGGGCCATCTCGCCGGCCGCACCCGGGCCGCCGTGTATAAGCGCCACCTTAAAAGGCGGTGTTCCGTATTTTCTCAGTTTCTTACTCATGCATTTGTGACCGTATAACCGGGTCTCGCCGCGGACGTTCAGAACCCTTTTTTAATTATCGTCCGGTATTCCTTCTGCACGCCGAAAAGCTGGGCTATCACATTGCCTATGTCGGCTAGACCAGGGCACAGCCCGGTCTTGAGGCCGCCGAGATCGCGGCCGCAGCCCTTACGTTCCGCGATGAACGGAAGCGGCTCCCGGGAATGATATCCGTAATCCTCTTTATGTTCCATGCCGTGGTCGGCCGTGATGATAAGCAGGTCGCCTTTATCAAGGCAGTTCTCGAAGAGCGGGATAACGCGGTCTATCTCCTCTATCGACCTTAGCGCGCCTTCGATGTCGCGCGTATGGCCGTAGACGCTGTCGGTATCGACGAGATTGGTAAAAACGAAAGTTCCTTTGGGCCGGTAGATGTGTTTGGCTCCGACAAGAGCGTTTATGGTGCCCTGTACGCAATACGGGTTGGTGTCTTTTTTCTTAGGATGCACGAACCTGAGGCCAAGGGCCGGATCTATGAAGGTCTCATGATTGAGCTTGACCTTGGCGTGATAAGAGGTGTTGACCAAGTCGCTGGTCTTTCCCACCGCTACCGTCCAGATATTATTCTCGCGTAATATGTCCACAAGCGTCTTCTGGCCTATGGGGAGCACCGCATCGTGGCGGTTGGAAGTGCGGACCACGTCCCCCGCGGCGGTCTTCACGTAGGCCCGCGCTATGGCGCGGGTGATGGGAATTCCCATCTCCATCGCGAGCGAGAAGGCGGTATCGGCTATCTTATGCTGCTCGGCGACGGGGATAATATCCTCGTTCATGGCCAACTGGATAAGAGGATCGCATTTGCTGGCGTAAGCTATAGGACTGCCGGTGCGCTCATGCTCGGCGGCGTTAAGTTCGATGGCTTCCATGCCGGCGGCCATTTTATTGAAAAAAGTTTTCCGGCCGATCCGCCGTTCCAGCTCGGCGAGGTAAGCTTTCGGGAAACCGTCGTTAAAAAGATCGTAAGTCCGGTCGTCGAGGACACCCATCATTTCCCGGTGGCCCACCAGGCTGT
>Ga0334722_10006440_pt1 | contig 11614 bp, 10 predicted proteins | sample C3_bottom_MG_FD_207210 | JGI IMG/M metagenome (GOLD analysis project Ga0334722, IMG submission 207210) | Sediment microbial communities from Yellowstone Lake, YNP, Wyoming, USA - C3_bottom | ecosystem: Environmental > Aquatic > Freshwater > Lake > Sediment | place: USA: Wyoming | collected...
CGGCCCTCGCAGTTGAGCTGACTATAAATACAAAAGTCGGTAGAAAAAGGAGTGCCGGCTTACTTGGAAGTGCCATGTCAGTCACTTCAAGTCCGACAGGCTCCTAGTTCAAGTATATCTCATCACACGTGATAGTCAATGTCACAAGGCAAACCTCAACATTATTCCCCGTCCCTTTGTTTGGTTCACCGACAAGTCCGCAGGTATTACGAAACGAAACTATCGAAGATTTCCGATGGAAATGTGGAGACGAAATTGTCGACGAGTCTGTTCAGCACTCTCTGTCAGCATTAGGCAGAATTTCAGCGACCTTCCTTACTATCTCTCTAATAGGTGCAGGCTTAATTAGGTATCTAAGTTGCCTTGCCTGAAAGAATTCAGCCTGTGCCTGGCTGGGCGCACCGGTGAAGAATATGATGCGCTGGCCGATCTGGGGGTCAATAGCCGAAGCAGCAGTGTAAAATTCGAGACCATCCATAACAGGCATCTTCACATCAGAAATTATTACATCGAAATATTTTTCTTTTACCTTCTCAATTCCAGCCTTGCCGTTAACTGCCGTTTCGACATTCCCCATATCAGAACAAAGCATTCTTAAAAACCCTACTATCCCAGGGTCGTCATCGACGATAAGTATTTGCTCCTTCCATACGCGCGGCAAGCTCTTGATAATATGAAGATGATTGCGCCCGTCCCGCTGAGATTCCAGAAAAGTTTCTATCGATGTAACATGGTGTTGCATACTTGCCGCAACAGACATGAACTGTCTGTGCTCCTTGAGGCTGGTTACCACATACATGAAAATATGATTCCATTCAGAAAATTCCGTCATTGCGACACAGTGCAAAATCTCGTCTTTGCCCCCGTCACCCATACGCAATAATTCCGCATTTTTATCAAAGGCACCTTCAATTTTTTCTTTGGTATCTTCATCTACAATGATTGCAGACGATGGGACAACATTATGTTCAAAATACTCTAAAGTGTCTTTCATGGCCTGGAAATGCAGGGCTTCTTCCTCAGCCAAGTGAAGAAAAAACTTAGATAATACTTCATCTTTTTCCAGACACTTCGACGCATCCTTGTAAAAGGTGCTGGCCTTAAGTTCTATATTAAGCAGCCATTGGACAATATCTTTCATTTCCGACATAAATAAAGTATATCATATATAAAATAGCCTGCCAAGGAAAAAGATTTTTTATAAGATTTCCACCGCATGGGTAAATTTTCTCTGTAGATTGGTATTCACTCTCCGGCAAAGGGTCCGATAATTTCTGCGAAACGCCTGCTGCATACCCGAATGGCGGGTTGTGGGGCTGGGGTTAACTACGCCCGGCTACCCGATTGTACATTTTCTTTAATATTTTTATTAACAGTTACAGTATCATGGCTCGCGAGGCCCAGTTTTAACCACTTGCGGATGACGGCAAAGTATGCGCGTCTAGCGCCTGAGAACCTCAGAAATGCTGTCAACAATCTGGATAAAAAAGAGGCTGGTCACATTTTGGTTACAGCTGGCGAAAATAACAGGAGTCACATTTGTACACCCCCTTGGTTCAGCGCCGCAACCACAATCACACGCAGTGGCACATAGATTGATATGTGGAGGAAAAAGGCAGCTAATCCCCTTGTAAGTTAAACCCTACGGAATACGTATACAAATACTGATGGATAATTATCATAATTTTGATATTATGAAGATAATGGTACATGGTGAGGCTTTCCATGACTAACGGTGGCGCAGTAAATCGGTGGGGGATCATGCTTGGATCTACTTTATTCGCCCTGATTATCCTCCTCTCTCCAATGAATGCTGCTGAAGGAAAACATACTGATGATCTGGAGCTGTCGGGAGAGGTCAAAAATGGTGTTAGAGAAATTACGGTTGGTGCTTATAAGTATGGTTATTTCCCAAATCCTTTGGTAGTAAACTATGGAGAAAAAGTTAGGTTGTTAATGACAGCTGCTGATGTGCCACATGGGATACGCATACCGGAATTTAAAGTTAACACGCTGTTGCCTCTGGGAGTGACTAAAACAATAGAATTCACCGCATCTCAAAAAGGGGAATTCATGGTGCATTGCAGTGTCTATTGTGGCCCCAACCATGGGAAGCAGAAAACAAGATTAATTGTGAGATGACCATGAAGGCGTTAAGTCTCTATACCAATATGATTATCTCTCTCAGCATTCTTGTGCTTTATAATGTGTATCAGGATATCTTTACTTTACGGGTTATAGAAACCGTTCTTATATCTGTATTAACAGCCGTGCTGCTTGATGGCGTGATCATCTGGAAAAAGGAACATAAGTTCAGATTCCCTGGTGGAGCCCTCATCTCTGGTTTAATTATCAGTGCGATCATAGAACCAGATTTCCAGAATCAATTCATCTATTTTGTTCCTCCGACAATTGCCATACTTTCCAAGCATCTTATAAGGATAGCTAACCGTAATGTTTTTAATCCTGCGGCCTTCGGACTTGTGGCTACGTCACTGTTATTTCATGACGGTATCACGTGGTGGGCAACAAATCCCATTTATGTCGTCGCTCCTATTGGTTTATTTATTGTTTATAAGATGAGAGGCTGGTACCTAATTTTGAGTTTTCTGCTGGTTACCACCCCTTTATATATTATTTACGGCAGGTTCAATAACGTAAATTTTACTGATAGCATTGGCTTGATCAATTTCTTTTTTGTCCTGTTCATGCTCACCGAACACAAATCTGCGCCACTTGCGACAAAGGCAAGAGTAATCTATGGCTCGCTTGTGGGTATTTTATCTTTTGCCCTCCATTTTTCTCTGCCGCAGGTTGATAATACGCTCGTTGCCCTAATCATCGGGAATGCGAGCGCTCCCATAATCAATAAGTGGGTTATGCCAAGGCGACCTCATAATAATGCTGGGAATAAGCAAGCAACCGAGCCCGTAACAGGTTAAGCCGCGACCTACCGTTAGGGAATAGCGCCAGCACTGATACAGTGGCGCTATAGCAAGATATCAGTGCATGGTTGATCAGTAAACTTGAGGACCTACTGCGCAGTTGTTACGAATCGAAACTTTTGTGATGCACTGTAAGAAGTTCTCGCCGGCGGAGCCCTCACTATTTTGCGGATTAAGAACGGAAGTCCTCAGATATCAAAGAGTGAAACTCGCGTCGACTTCAGGAAGGAACGCGCGGTGCTTTCTTGTGCGTCACCTTGCTTGCGCATTCAAGAAAGGTGACTGGGGTTTGGGGTGTAACCCCATGTTGCTAAAATCTCCCCTTTCCCTTCCGGCCAGAATGCCGGGCGAAACTCGGTCGGTGTCGGGCCGTCGGGTGGGATCAGTGTGGCGGCTCCAGCCCCTCATCCTTTTGTCTCCTGTTATATTCCTTGTTCTTGTACATCTCCGAGTCAGCTTCCGCAAGCACGCACGCTATCTCCTTATCGCGATTGTAAAAAGCCGCCCCATAACTGCATGACAGCTTATAGTCATCGCTTCCATATTCGTCGTTCCATGCCGCTATATTCTGACTGACGCGGTCGATCATGGCCGTGTCACCGTCCGTGGAGAGTTCATGCCTGATTATAATAAATTCATCTCCGCCGTATCGTATCAGAAGGTCAGCCCCTCGTATCGATTTCTTTAGGATCGAAGCAACCTCGCGCAATACTCCGTCCCCGTGGAGATGACCATATCTGTCGTTGAGAAATTTGAAATTGTCGATGTCGATCATGAAGACCGTGAAGCCGCCCCCGTATCGTTTTATCTTCTTTATCTCCTGCTTGATCATCAGATCGAAAAAGTTTCTATTATGAAGACCAGTCAGGGTATCGTGCATAGCCAGAGTCTTGAGTTCGAGCTGCCGGTCCCTCAGGCTGTATACGAGTGTTATCAGATGTTCATACACTTCCGCGCTCGGATCGGTGAGGACCGCCTCCTGGTACACATCGCACTCTATGCAGGACCGATACTTTTGGGCAAACTTCCCGACGGGCTTGTCCCCGCACATCGTACCGGCGATAAGCCAGCAGCGGCCGCAGGCACTCTTATACGCAGGACAGTCCACCTTGTCGCAACTCTTCTTTTCCCAACACCGTATAGAGATGTCCTTGCGTATAACGGAGAGCCATTGTTCCCATGTACTTTCGCTTTCTTTTAATGAAAGGGATATAAAAGAGCGGAGGTCCTTCCTCAGCCTGTCGAAGATGTCAGGTAGTTGCTGATCTGCCTTCATAACTCATTCCTGCTTTCACGTTTTTCCTCGATGTCAAGGTAACCTATGTTAGCTCTGTTCGTCAGTTACTGGCAAACATATTTTTTTAATTATGAGGCGGGGAAATTACATGTCGAAGCGGTGTCTTGAAATGCCGGATTATTAGGGCACTCAATATTCTTGCAATAACTCTCAGATCAGCCTGAGCACCGTTTTCTCTATCACCCCGATGAGAAGCGACGGATATACGCCGAGGCAGACAAGCAACAAGGTCAGTACTGAGAGTACGACCGCTCCGGTAAGAGAAACCGCATGCTTCCTGATCTGTGTTCCAGGCGGTTCTTTCTCCTGAGCATATATGGCCGCGACGACGCGCAGATAATAGAACAGGCCGAGCGCACTGTTGATGACCAGAACGAGTAACAGCCACCACAGCGAGGAGTCAGCCCCGGCTGCAATGATATAAAACTTGGCGATAAATCCGGCGGTCACCGGGATGCCGGCAAGAGAAAACAGCATCGCCGTAAATATGCCGGCCAGCCACGGATGGCGCTTTGCCAGGCCACGGTAATCATCGATCCTGTCTGCCTCACGCCCCTTCCCTGACAGGAGTGTGACGATGCCGAAGGCCCCCAGTGTTGTGACAAAATAGGCAGCGAGATAATAGGCAGCCGCGCTCAGGCCTATCCTGCCGCCTGACAAGAAGGGAACGAGGAGATACCCCATATGCGCTATCGAGGAATAGGCGAGCAGCCGTTTTATATTTGTCTGAAAAAGGGCAAGCAGGTTGCCGGCGAACATGGAGAGGACCGCAAGAAGCGAAAATGCAGCAAAAAGCGAAGGATCTGACTGGATCTTTATTGCCGCGCCGAGCCGGATCAGAAATACCAGAACAGCCCCCTTCGAGACCGTCGCAATAAAGGCAGTGACCGGCGCAGGCGCTCCTTCATAGACATCAGGAGTCCAGAGATGAAAGGGGACGAGCGCCAGCTTGAACCCGATGCCTGCGATGACCATTCCGAAGCCTCCCAGAATGAGGGGGTTAACACCTCCTGTCTGCCAGGGGACCGCTGCCACCCGTGATGCAATCGTGCCGATATGCATGGTGCCTGTGGCTGCATAAATCAGGGCTATCCCGAAGAGCAGAAAGGCTGCCGAGACCGAGGCCAGCACGAGATACTTGATCCCTGCCTCAATGCCCTCATCCCGCCCATCAAGATAGGCCACCATGGCATAGAGGGATACGCTCAGAAGCTCCAGCCCGAGGAAGAAGGCTATGAAATGGCTGCTGGCGACAATGGTCAGAGCGCCGAGTGCGGCGACAAGAAGCAACATATAGTATTCCTCATGATCGCCAGCCCTCTGCTTCAGGTATTCAAACGAAAGGACAGCGATGATGCCTGTAGCGACAAGTATCAGGCCCATATAGAAAACAGCGAAATCGTCCACGAGAATCAGACTGGTGATCTGGCGGGCCGCAAGACCCTGTATCGGGTATACCCGGAAGAGCATCCCAAAGGACGATACAAGTCCGGCCAGGGTTATCAGGAAGGCGACACGATGGTCCCTCTGCACCAAGATGCCAAGCATAATAATGATCGAAGCAGCCGCAACCGCAATCAGGGGAGACAGCACCATAAAATCTCCGGCGCTCACGGTGCTTCCCTCCGGGACGGTTCCGCGCGATTCATGTCACCGCTGACAGCCTGTATTGTTCTGCTGTTCTGCATCGGCGCAATGATACTCTTCAGGCTTGGACCCGAAATATCGAGCACCGGCTGCGGGAAAAGGCCGAGGAATATGATGACTGCCGCCATGCAGCCCATCACCGCCATTTCCCTCGGGGAGAAGTCAGGGACCAGGAGGCTTTCACTCCTTTTGCCATGGAAAACGCGCTGGACGATCCTGAGGGAATAGACAGCTGAAAGCACCATCCCCGCAGCAGCTATTGCGGTCAAGGCATTGTTCACCTGATATGAGCCGAGCAGCACCAGGAACTCTCCGATGAAATTCCCAAGTCCCGGAAGCGCCAGCGCTGCGAGCGCAAAGAAGAGGCCGGCCCCGGCCATGCGGGGTGCAAGGGGCCATATACCGCCCATGGCAGCCAGGTCCCGCGTATGCAGCCTTTCCTGAAGTAAGCCCGCAAGGACAAAAAGGCCGCCGGTGCTGAAGCCGTGACAGAGCATCTGTATCACAGCGCCCTGCAGCCCGATCTCGTTCATCGAAAAAATACCCATCAGGACAAAGCCCATATGGCTAATACTGCTGCAGGCGATCAGCCGCTTCAGGTCGGTCTGGCCAACAGCCAGCGCTGCCCCGTAAATGATGCCCGCAACGCCGAGTGCCATGCCCGCGCTGCTGAAAGCTGCAACTGCATCCGGAAACAGCGGGAGCACAAAACGGAGCAGGCCGTACGCCCCCGTCTTCAGCAGGAGACCGGCAAGGATGACGCTGCCTGCTGTCGGGGCCTCGGTATGGGCGTCAGCCAGCCAGGTATGAAAGGGGACAACAGGGAGTTTCACCGCAAAGGCGACAAAAAATCCGAGCATGATCCAGACGCCCTGCGGGCCGAGGTCCGTCCCGATCAGCCTGGTATAGTCAAATGTATAGACCCCTGTTTTATTGCCATGGATGAAGTACAGCCCGAGGATACCCAGAAGCATGAGGAGCCCGCTGAGCTGTGTAAAGATAAAAAATTTGACCGAGGCATAACGCCGGGCTTCATGTCCCCAGACAGCGATCAGGAAGTACATCGGCACGAGCATCAGTTCCCAGAAGAAATAGAAGAGAAACAGATCGAGGCTGAGGAAGACCCCGATGACACCGGCAAGCGTGAGCATAAGGTTGAGGTGAAAAACCCCGACCCCTGTCTGTATCTCTCTCCATGAACAGACGACCGCCACGATGCCCAGAAGAAACGTCAGGAGGATCAGCAGGAGACTGAGGCCGTCTATCGCAAGGTGGAGGGATATCCCGAGTTCCGGTATCCATGCACGGTTGAACTCCGCTATCCAGGCATGCTCCGCCCCGATGCTCCCCATGCCCGGGGGCAGATTAAGGCCCGGACTCCACGATGCCCGACCCCATAATGAAATAACGGCGACCAGGCCGAGGCCGAGCGCCAGCAGAGAGACGATGCGCGGCCAGAGTGAATTTATTCTGCCGGAAGCTGCGGCGACGATTGCACCGGCAAACGGGATCAGTATCATCAGGACCAGGATCATCTGAAGACCACCACCCCGATAATGATAACCACACCGGCTGCGATCCAGAGTGCATACCACCTCATCCGTCCTGTCTGCGTGGCACTGAGAAGGCGGTGGAAGATTTCGCTATACCATGCAGCGCCCTCGAAAAACAGGTCGAGCAGATCGTTCCTGATAATGCCGGTGAACCGGATAAATGGTCTGACGACGAGCGTGTCATAGAGCGTGTCAAAGCCCCACCCTGAATACCAGAAACGCTGCACCAGCTGCAGAATCCCTTTTCTTTCTGCAAGCCTGTCGGCCAGCTCAGGGGAACGGACAAAGAAGATATAGGCAATGAATATCCCGCCAACAGAGGCGGTCGCCGCGATAACCTGCAGGAGAAGATCAAGGCCGCCCTGTGGCAGTTCGGCAACTGAAGGAAGGACACCTGACAGGAAGACAGACAAGGCCCCCTGGCCCGAAGAGTCCGACGGCCACGCTGCAAGACCTCCGGCAACAGAGAGCACGGAAAGAACAATAAGAGGCGCGACCATCGGCATGCCCGTCTGCCCTGTCACCGGGGACTTTGGCGCTCCATAAAAGACGGTAAATACAAGCCGGAACGAGTAAAGCGAGGTTATCAGTGCACCCGCCGCGCCAGCCAGCCAGAGCCATGGTCCGAGAGTCCCGGCACTCCATACCGAGCGAAGGATCAATTCCTTGCTGTAAAACCCTGCGGTCACAAAAGGCAATGCTGAAAGGGATGCCGAGCCGATCACAAAGGGCCAAAAGACAAAAGGCATCCTGGACCTGAGCCCCCCCATCTTCGATATCTCCTGTTCGTGGTCCAGGGCGAGTATGACCGCACCGGCCCCGAGGAAGAGGAGAGACTTGAAAAAGGCATGCGTCATGAGATGAAAAACAGACGCTGCCCAGGCACCGGCCCCGAGGCCCAAAAACATGTATCCGATCTGGCTGATCGTTGAATAGGCAAGTATGCGCTTTATGTCCCTCTGCACGAGGGCGCTCAGGCCCGCTATCACCAGGGTCAGGGCCCCGATTATCGCGACTGCAGCCTGGACCGGGGGGGCAAGTTCGAACAGCAGATGCAACCGTGCGATCAGGTAGACGCCGGCCGTCACCATCGTCGCTGAATGGATGAGAGCACTCACCGGCGTGGGGCCGGCCATCGCATCAGGCAGCCATGTCTGCAGCGGAAGCTGCGCAGACTTGCCAACAGCGCCTGCCAGCAGCAATGCAGCTGCAGTTATCGCGAGAGCGGATCCTGCCGGCCACTGCTGTTGGGCAGTCAGAAGCATTTCCTGTATCCGGAGTGTGCCGAGATGCGTGAAGATGAGAAAAACACCGACAGCCATAGCCGAATCACCGACCCTCGTCACCACAAAGGCCTTGCGCGCCGCATAGCCGTTTGCAGGGTCAGCATACCAGAATCCTATAAGCAGGTAGCTGCAGAGACCGACCCCCTCCCACCCCAGATAGAGCAAAAACAGGTTATCAGCAAGAACCAGAACAAGCATGAAGCCTATGAAAAGATTCATATAGGCGAAGAAGCGGCCGAAGCCTTCATCCTTTTTCATGTATTCGACTGCATAGAGATGAATCAGGAACCCCACACACGTGATGACGAGCATCATGACGACAGACAGGGCATCCAGGTACAGTGCCATGGCCGGCTCGAATCCTCCCACCCGCACCCATGTCCAGAGGTGCTGCGAAAAAACAGGGGTCCCCGTGGTTGTCACATCACGGGCGATGAGCAGCGACAGAAGCGCGGCAATGCCGATGGAGCCCGTACCGACGAAAGCGGCCAGGCGCTGCGGCATCCGCGCCCCTGCAAAGATCAGCAGCGCAAAGCCGGCAAACGGCAGCAGAGGGACGAGCCAGAGGAGGTCTCTCATTTCAGCCCTTCATCCTGCTCAACTCGTCCGCATCCAGGGTCCTGAACCTGCGATAGATCTGGAGAACGAGGGCGAGCCCGATCGCAACCTCTGCGCCTGCCATGGTCAGGATGAAGATAAAGACCACCTGGCCGTCCGGCTGCCCCCAACCGGCACCGGCCGCGACAAACGCAAGCCCGGCTGCATTGAGCATGATCTCGATCGACATGAGCATAAAGAGTATATTACGCCGTATCAGTACTCCGGCGAGCCCAATGGCAAACAGGAGCGCAGCGAGCAGGAGTCCCTGCTGCATCATGACCTGCCCGGTCATTTCCGTCCGCCCTTCGCAGCGATACGGCTTCCCCTGCTGCCGAGGTGATACGCACCCACCACCCCCGCAAACAGAAGCATCGACGCCAGTTCCACGCCCAGCAGGTAGGAAACAAAGAGTGACACACCCACCTCTGCCGCATCGACCACCCTCATGCCGGCGGACCCGCCCCCTGACGTTGTCAGGATATAGGCAAACTCACCCAGCAGCACGGTTGACAAGAAAGCCGGTCCGACCCACATTTCAGGGGCCATCCATACTCCCTCCTGGTTGGCAGTCCGGGGCCCGATGTTCAATATCATGACGACAAAGACAAAGAGAACCATGATCGCCCCGGCATAGATAATGACCTCGAGCGCCGCGACAAACGGTGCACCGATAACAAAGAGCACCACCGCAACGGACAGCAGCGATACGATGAGATACAGAAGCGCATGCACCGCATTCCTCCGTGTGATCACCATAAGGGTCGAGAAGACCGCAACCGCTGCGGCTATGAAGAAGGGCACGTTCATGGCATCAGGCCCCTGACGTCGACCGGCGGGTCCTCATTTTCAGACTCCCCCTTGTCCTTCCCGGCAATTGAGAGTCCGGCCACTTTATAAAAATTATAGTTTGGATACTTCCCCGGCCCGCTGATGAGCAGGTCCTCCTTTTCGTAGACAAGGTTTCTGCGGTCATATTCGCCCATCTCGAAATCCGTGGTGAGCTGGATCGCATAGGTCGGACATGCCTCTTCACAGAAGCCGCAGAAGATGCAGCGGGAGAAGTTGATGCGGAAGAATTCGGGATACCTCCTGCCATGCGCATCTTCCGCTGCCTGCAGGACAATGCAGCCAACCGGACAGGCAACGGCGCAGAGGCCGCAGGCAACGCACCGCTCCCCTCCGTCAGGGTCGAGAGAAAGGATGATCCTGCCGCGCCATCGAGGGGACAGCTTCGCCCTCTCCTCGGGATAGAGCAGGGTCTCACGCCTTCGGAACATATGAAGGAATATGGTCCAGATTGTCTTAAGAATGCTCAGCATCTCATTTCCTTATCAGCGCCACAGCATTACCGCCAGTCCTGTAATCAGGATATTCACAAGTGTAACCGGCAGCATCACCTTCCAGCCGAACGACATCAGCTGATCATACCGCGGCCTCGGAAGCGATGCCCGCAGAAGGATGAAGCCGCATATAAAAATAAAGGTCTTCAGCAAAAACCATACGAGCGGCGGCAGAAACGGTCCGAGCCACCCTCCGAAAAAGAGCGTCGTGATAAGGGCCGAAATCAGCGTTATGCCGAGGTATTCTCCAACAAAGAACATACCGAACTTCATGCCCGAATATTCGGAATGAAATCCTGCCACGAGCTCATTTTCAGCCTCGGGCAGGTCAAAAGGCAGGCGGTGGGTCTCGGCTATCCCCGCAATCAGAAAGACGACCAGTCCGGCGAACTGGGGCACACAGAACCAGGCCCCCCTCTGCGCCTCCACGATATCCCGGAGGCTGAACGAACCCGCGAGCATGACCACCCCCATCAGTGAAAGCCCCATGAATATCTCGTAGCTCAGCATCTGCGCAGCTGCCCTCAGCCCGCCGAGAAGTGAGTATTTACTGTCAGAGGACCAGCCCGCAAGCGCGATGCTATAGACCCCCAGGGAGGACATGGCGAGAAAAAAGAGGAGGTCGATATTGAGGTCTGCAATCATGATGCCCGGGCTGAAGGGGATGACTGCAAATGATAACAGTACGGTCGCCATAATCACCGCAGGCGCGATAATAAAGACCGGTCTGTCAGCAAAGGGCGGAATCCAGTCCTCCTTGGTGAGGACCTTGATCATGTCGGCAAGTACCTGCAGAAGCCCGAACGGGCCGACCCGGTTCGGGCCGTAGCGGTCCTGCCAGAGTCCGAGCAGCCTGCGTTCAAGCCATATCAGCATTGCCGCTGTTGTGACCGCTGCACTAAGGACCCCGAATACAACAAGTATCTGCTCTGTCGTCGCGGTCATT
>Ga0334722_10006441_pt1 | contig 11614 bp, 11 predicted proteins | sample C3_bottom_MG_FD_207210 | JGI IMG/M metagenome (GOLD analysis project Ga0334722, IMG submission 207210) | Sediment microbial communities from Yellowstone Lake, YNP, Wyoming, USA - C3_bottom | ecosystem: Environmental > Aquatic > Freshwater > Lake > Sediment | place: USA: Wyoming | collected...
TCCTTGTACTCCAATAGAACCATTTCGACTTGTTAGCAAATTGAAACTAGAATAAAAATAAGGATCCATGTTTACATACTTCAAAAATTATTATACATATGAAAAGTATCATCAAATTTAAAACGCGTATCAAGTAAAGATATAAAGATACAATAAAGGAAGTCGATTGCCTGTAGTTTCAGATAAATAACATACCACTAAAAACTAATTTTGTGTATTAAATAATCCTACATTGTTCATAATAATGTATGATACTTTTTTAAATGCTCTTATAGTTTTGTGTAAAACTATAAGTTTAAATATTAGTTCAAGTATTAAGCTGTAAATGATCTGACCCAATAACTAGCTTCAAATACAAGATTAACGGCTGTTCCTAAAATTCGTATTCCAGTTGGCATTGCAACCTGCGATGTTTGGCCTTGTGCTATACTAGTTGTACTGGCGTTATTGACATCTAAGTAAACAGATGATATCTTATAGGTCAATGTATAGGGAGATGAATTTGTACGTGTAACTGTAATTTCTGCTATATATGCATAATCACCTGCTTGTGCAAAATTACTGAATGATGGACATCCAAAGATAGGTACAGGCGGTAAACCACTTCCAGGAGATGCAGTGACCCAGTTACCACCAAAAAAGTTTCCCATCGGTTGTGTAGCCTGTTGTCCAAGTGTCAAATTATTCCCTAATTCATCTTGTATATAAACATTACCGAAATTTCCAGCTATAAACAGACGTAGCAATATTTCATGCTTAAAGTATGTAGTAAAATCAAGAGGAATAATATGTGAAGATACAAATGAGGTACTTCCATACGTGAACCCCCAAGGACCAAAGGAGAATGTCGATCCGTCTGTATTTAGATATTGCAATTCTGTACCCGTTCCAATAGTAGGAGGAAGGACAAGATTATAAGGAGTTGTTGCATTCGATTTGACTGTTACTGTTTTATTTGTTGTAGGCTCCACAACAACAAGATTAGTTTCATTTGTAGATGCAAAGTAATTTGCAGTTGTACCTAAACTGATAGTGTTATCTGCCGATGGAAGTATTGTTTCTGTTGTAATAACTTTTATTCCGTCGTCTAACATACTGCTCGACAATAATGTATCACTAGGACCTCCAACTATAATTCTATTTACATCCAATGCTACTGTAAAAGGTGACCCTGAAGGACCTGTAGGGCCTGTACCACCCATGAGTCCTTGAGTGTTATTCGACGGACCCGTATAACCAGTAAAACCTGCCGGTCCAGTTGGTCCTGTTGGTCCAACTACACCTGACTCTATCTGTATAGATTTAAATGTATAAGTATTCATGTTTTATACATACTATAAAAAACTATACAAATGAAAAAATAGTGAAAGAACCAGAAAAGAAAAGGTCTGGAGTTGCAGTGAGACGAATTCCATCTGTATCTGATATTGTTTTAGTTACACCTTGACCAAGTGAAAGAACAGAAAACAAAGCATTAACAGGTATATAAGTGCTTGTAGTTTTGAAAACAGTATTATGTGTTCCAGATAAAAATTTGGTTGTTATAACAATATCTGATTCGTGAGGAGTCGAAGAAGTTGCAACAGTATCAAAAAAATCCAATTGACATCCAAATAATGGAAGAGAAGGCATTAATGCACCATCTATTGTCCCCCATGTTCCAGTATCAAAAGCTTTTTGAGTGACAGCATATCTATAACTTATAGCAACATTTGAACCAGCAACACTATGTCCAAACAAATAAACAGTTCCAGCTACACCGCTCGTACTGACAGTTACATGTATTTTATGTGTAGTATAATTCACATAATCTATTGGTATAAGAACAGTTGAAGTAGTACCGAATGAACCACTTGAAAATCCCCATGGACCAAAAGATGTTGCTGAGATACAATCAGAAGCCAGATATTGATTTCCTAATCCTACAGTCGGAGGAAGAGATACAGTATAAGAGTTTAATAACGATGGAGCTGATAGTGTCGTTGAATTTCCATTTGAAGGATTTACGACCGAAGTACCTGTCGTACAAACATCTGAAAAGCAAGTACTGGAAGAACCCAATGAAATAGAATTGGAAAGAGAGGGTTGAAGACGCTCAGAAAGAATTATATTTGTTCCATCATCTTTTATACTACTATCTGTTATCAAAGTCGCAGAAGCTGCTTTTGAGATAAAATTAGTCGTTATCGCATTGTAAATAGGAAGAGTTCCATCTTGTCCCGTTGCGCCCGTCGGACCCGGGTAACCCGTAGGACCATTTCCGCCAATAAAGCCTGTACTACCTGTTGGTCCTTCTACTCCAATAGAACCATTTCGACTTGTTAGCAAATTGAAACTAGAATAAAAATAAGGATCCATGTTTACATACTTCAAAAATTATTATACATATGAAAAAATATCATAAGTACCATCAAATGTCAAACCTGAAGTACCATTAGAGATAATAAGATATGGCGAAGAAAGCGGTCCTGATGTATATCCAGTCGAATAAGTTGTCGCTAATTTAGAATCGGATGTATGAAAAAGCCCATCTGTTCGAATATTCATATAATAATTCGTAGCATCCGTTTTATAGGAAATATAGATATTTAGATTATTTACACCTGCAGATGCTGCCATGCTAGAAATAGCACCAAGTACAATATATGGTGCAAGACCGGCCGTACTCGATGTATATGTTAACCATGTGCCTCCAATGCCTGTCTTTTGTTCAACTGTTTGACATACGTTTATATAAGGTTGTGTTGAAGTAGAAAGGGCTATATAACCATTCGTTACGTGCGTATACAACGAAATACTAATTTTCATACTAGTATAGCTTGTCATATCCGTTAAAGGTATATTAAATGATGTACCGGTGGATATAGTCCCATGTGAATATACCCATGGTCCAAAGGATAAGATTCCTGTTCCATCTGTGTTAACATACTTGTGTTGACCAGCTCCAACTGTAGGCATAGATGCAGGTAGAGTCAATGAATATGAAGTAGTCGGATTACTTGTAATAGTAATATTATTGGAGCTACCAGGATCTTCTAATTCAACGCTTGCTGTTGCTATATCTTTAAAATAAGCAGTTGGAAAACCTAAAGACAGAGTATTACTTACATTCGATATAACATCCTCAGAAAAAATAACATTGACACCATTGTCTATAATAGTACTATCTCCGACCGTAGAAGATGATGTAGCCTTTGTTATGATATTTGGGGTAACAATGACTCCTGCTATTCCTGTCGGTCCCTGTTCGCCTTGACTGCCAATAGGACCCGTAACACCTTGATATCCAGCCGGTCCAGTTGGACCCGTCGGACCTGTTGGACCTATAGCTCCCATTGATGCAGATAAATTAAAACTATTGGATATAAAATAAGACATTTTAATAGCATAATTTTTTTGTTTTATCTTCCATTATCGAATATATAATTTAATACGGATATGAAAAAAAAACCAATACTTTTCCGTAAAAACAATTTATACTAATTGAAAAAAAGAAGTATAAAGTAGGCACTATTACTTGGTCTTGTCATGTTTATTAAAAATTGATACATGTTACTTTGTTTAATTTTTAAATGAATATAAGATATAAATACAACGACAGGTAACATAATACGGAAAAAAAAATGATTATAGGATTAGCTGGAAAAAAATATAGCGGTAAAGACACTGCTGGTCTTTTCTTTAAAGAAAATGGGTATATACGAATAGCATTTGCCGATCCATTGAAAGAAATATGTCAGATTGCTTTTGGATTAACAGATGAAGAATTATATCATGACAAGGAGAAAATAGTCGATGAATGGCAAGTTTCATCACGAAAATTAATGCAAATTGTCGGAACAGAATTGTTTCGAAATGAATTAGCTAAACAGTTACCGCGGATTGGTGAATCTATTTGGCTTCGCATTGCTGAAAAAAAAATAAAACAAGCTGGACAAAACGTGGTTATAACCGACGTTCGCTATGAAAACGAAGCTGCAATGATTAGACGGCTTGGAGGAAAAATAGTATACGTTGATCGAAAAACAGACCATATAGATGATCATACATCAGAAAAAATAATAGAATATGATTATTCTATTGAAAATAACGGAACATTGGATGAATTTTACGATTTATTAAATTGTTTTCTGAATAGGTTATAGTGATAAAAAAATATTTAGTTACATAAAAAAGTAAAACATGTATAATTGTAACAATTCGTATAATTGTAATAATCGATGTGAAGAACCGTGTCCGCTTCCATACGGTACAGCACCTTGCGTGACCGTTCCATATTGCTACAATGAACCATGCGATCCATGTGGACAACTCTGTGGTCCGTCATCTTGTGGTCAACAGTGTGGCCCATATGGTCAACAGTGCGGTCCATGCGGTCAACAGTGCGGTCCATGCGGTCAACAGTGCGGTCCATGCGGTCAACAGTGCGGAGATTGCATCGCGTATCTTCCTCCTCGATGTGACACACAAGAATTAGCTATTTTTCCCGTCATGACGTTTAATATCGCTGCTCCTACTCAACCATGCTGTTCGGCCTTAACGCTTGCCTGTCCGTCTCCCTCTGCTACAACTGTGTGGGAATCTGAAGTAACAACTGGTATCTGCTGTGCGACATCGATTTATAGCATTGTTTTAATGTATCAAGGTGCACCGGCTACTATTGCCAACAGTATGATTTTAGCTGATCAAGTTACTGTATGGTTGAATCCGTCAGCATTGAAAAATTGTCCTAATACACTTGTTGCATCACTTACTATTCGAGGACAATCATTTGTATATAATCCATCTGCCCCGACTGTTCCAATTGGGATGCCGTCCGAAACCAATATCCGTTATATCCCTACTGCTCCTACTTATTTCCAAAATCCAACCATGTGCCAAGTGAATTTTTCACTCAAAACGCCTGTTGATTTCGGACTTGGTCCAGTGAGCGCTACTGTCGCTTATAACTTTTACGATTTGTTGTCTACTACTGCTTCTCCTGCTATAGGAACGGCTGTTGCATTCTTGAAATTAAGGTATATTTAAAAACATTTAATCATAATATCTACATGATTAAATGATAAAACAATCCATTATTTTGGATATTGATGAAACGTTAGTTCATACATTCTCACCTGATGAAACAGAAGAATTTCTTAAATTAGAGCCTTTTACAAATCCTTTGCTTTTTTCGATACGGAATAGAGTATACAATACTATATTGTACGATGTAGGAGAACCAGCAGGTTCAGGTGATCGTTGGAATATGTACGGTATAAAAAGACCTTATTTAAACGAATTTTTAACGTATTGTTTTAAACGCTTTGAAAACGTTATTATTTGGTCAGCTGGAAAAAAAGAATATGTAGATCATTTGGCGGGTGTAATGACAGATTTTTTAGATGAAGATGCCAAATTTGTTTTGAATTTCGATCACGTTCGTCATGGCGAGGAAGATTATGATAAGCCTATAGACTTTATAAAAGAGTTCTATCAAGATATCAAAAATGTAAATCTGAATAATACATTTATTGTCGACGACAAAAGTAGTAATTTTCATGTTCCAAATCCATTCAATGGTATTTTAATACCTGCTTATAATCCCACACTTACCATCAATGGTTTATTGCAAAAAGATACAATGTTGCTAAAATTAATGGATTTTTTTAAACAACCACACGTATGCTCTACATCTGATATACGTAAAATAGATAAACAGCGAATTTTTGCATAATAACATGTTGGGAGGAATAAAATGTCTATCAACAGTTGGTCGGCTTTAATAGAAAATCATCTGAAATTGCTGGCAGATCATTGCATAGGCTATAAATGGATGCATTCCATGAGCAGTGAATACTATAATTCTGTAAATAGTAAATTGAATTACATGGCGATTACAGTAGGTCCAATTAGTGCAATGTTACAAATTATTAATACGGTATTGAAACAGTATACTGATCAGTCCTACATTGCTATAGACGTAATAGCTATCGTTATCTCATTTTTGTCAGGAATACTCATTGCTATTATAAATTTTAGTGCATTAGATGAATATGTCCGATCACATCAGTTATTCTCGAGTAAATACAATGTTTTGTTTCAAAACATAAACAGACAATTGAACATGGATCCTTTATTACGAGAGAACGCCAATGACTACACGACCTGGGTTCAAAAAAATGAGAACGATTTATTTGAAATGGCACCTAGTATTCCTGACACTATTTTAAAAAAATACAGACAAAAAGCTATAAAAACAAATTTTCCTGTACCAGGAGAAGATTTAGAACAAGTCGTTATAAAACGAGATGAAACAGGTAGACAATCACCCGAAATGAATGATTTAATAATTAAAAATAAGATGATTGATCCTTACAAAAACTATCGAATTGAATGTATTCCGATTTCAAAGGAATAAACGATGGTTTTTCCCAAACATTCGTTTGGGAAAACAAGAATTAGAAGATATTACAACATGGTTATTTACAACAGTCTTTTATTCACACGGTTTTAAGCACATACCTTTACGTAGTGTGGCTGGCCAGGAGACTCTTGATTAAGTCGTCGTATGTTTTTTTGTCGATGTCGACTGTTTTTTTAGTAGTTATTTTTTGTTGTTTACCTTGTTTTTGTTTTTTTTCCAATGTATAATCCAAGTCGGCGGTGGTTGATGGCGCTCGATCCAAGTCGGCAGTGGTTGATGGCGCTCGATCCAAGTCGGCGGTGGTTGACGGCGCTCGATCCAAGTCGGCAGTGGTTGATGGCGCTCGATCCAAGTCGGCAGTGGTTGATGGCGCTCGATCCAAGTCGGCGGTGGCCAGACTGATTCCGTCCAGAGGTTCCATTAATAACGAGTCTAAAATAGTGACCGAATCAGGAAGAATTATATTATTTTCCATAGAAAAAGGAATAATTATGGACTTATCATTTGGCTTTTCCGAGGCATCTGTTTGCGTAGAATCTGTATTTTTTTGTTTAATGTCAGTTGAATCGTCATTCGTCTGACGATGAACGGATTCGATTTCAAATAGTTTAGACGGGTCTGTTTCCGAAATGTTCAATGCATTGTCTGCATTTTCAAAAACATTTTCTACTACAAGACAGTCTTTATTTGCGACAGAAAGGGAAAAACTGTCATCCGTTTCATCTTGAATGATTCCCTTATTAGTATAAATTATATTTTTATTAAGCAAATTATTAGAAGCCCATTTTGGATATAATTGTTCAAACTGCTTTTGAATCAATGTATTCGTATTCTCCGTTATGTCAGATGTATACAATTGATTTATATTCACATCGAGATCATTGTTTAAAACATATACAATACTCTCCTCGTATTCATCAAGTTGTTTTCTTAATTTATTTATCTCTGTTTCAACATGATGATGTTTTGACAAATAATACCTAATCAGTGATAAATGATCTTTTGATGCATTTAATACAAGAATTGAGTCATCTGTTTTCTCTTTTTGATTGTCATCTGTAACTTTTTCATGTAATCTATGATTAACGTCTTGGTCATCTAGATTCTCATCTAATAGTGGATTGGTTGTCAAATATCTCCATTTACAAGTCGGTCTTGCAATAACATTTGAAACACCTGTTGTTTTTCGTATATGCAAAGCATAATTTTCTGCTTCAGATAATGTAGAAAAACAACGAATTATATTGTACATACCATAGATATCGGTCGGTTGCCTAGTCAAAAAATAACTAAAAACGGCATAATTCTGTTCATTATGTGGACGCATATAAGAAATAGCTTTGTAACCATTTACAATACGTTTATTTTGAAAAGAATTCATTTTAAAACAAATCTGATATTGTATTAATCACAATTCTATTCTCAACTTAATATCCAAATTCTTTCAATTTTTCTAAAATAAAAGATTCTATATCGTTTACATTATACGGTATAACGATTAGTTGAACGTTATTTTCTACACATTTCTCCATTTTGAAAATATCGCGTCTCTTTTCTTGTAAAAATTGATAGAGTGTTTGCTTTGTATAATTTGGAAATTCATAATGCTGTACTCCATTGTATTCAAACGCCAATTTTAATTCATCATTATATCCGTCTAATTCCAAAAAATGATTAGTTTCAGGATTTGCTAAAAAAGACAATGATCGTGTTTTCAAAAAAGGTTTCTTAAAAAAGGATTCCAATACATTTCTACATTTTTTTTCTCCTATAGATTCCTTGTTTTTTTTAATGACAGGTAATGTATTCTTTTTTTCTATATCATACTGTGATGATAAAAAATGTTCACTACCAAATTTGATATAACGATAAGCACCGATAATATCTTTCTCTGGTATTTTTTGTGGAATACTATCATCGTATTTTGGTGAAAATTTATAAATAATAAGGATCATAATAAATAATAGAATAGAAAATAATAATGTTGTATTCCATTTCATCTTTCATTTTATTTACAGTAATAAAATGAATGAAAAGTATTATACGATTGTTGAAAAACAAAGTCAAACTTCTTGGATGTTGTATGACATTGATAATTCAAAATCAGTTCAAAGAATTACAACTATTTACAACAATGAGAACATAAATTGGAATATCATATCGGATTCTAAAATTCCTATTTTGCCTGCGCGTGTACCTTTTTTTTGGTTACAATCGGGCATGATTGGTACGGTTGAAAATGAGATATTTATTTTATATGCAGATGAACGTGTTGTCATGGAATTAAAAAGTAGTAGAAAATATCCTTTGAAATTGGATGATATTTCATCGATTATCAATAAAGATACATATCTTCAATCGAACAAAAAAACAATAGATTTTACTATCGAAATAAACAAAACAGGTGAACGTTTTGTCCGAAAATTAGATGATTCATTAATTTTAAACATTCTAAGCGATTTATCCAAAAAATTTAAAGAGAATGTAATAAAAACAGAAATCGTTTCACTCGAAGTTCCTTCTGAAATTAAAGTCCTGCCTGTCCCTCCTGAAACTAAAGTCCTGCCTATTCCTCCTGAAATCTCGCCTGAAACTAAAGTCCTGCCTGTCCCTGCTGAAACTAAAGTCCTGCCTGTCCCTGCTGTAATTCAGCCAGAGATTAACGTCCTGCCTATCTCTCCTCCCACACCGTTAATTGAAACAGGAAAAAATCTCTTATTTTTAGTCGACGATGATGGCCCGCGATTTAAAGTAGTTGATAAAATGAATACTATTGACGTAAAAGAATTGTACGGACTTATTGATGATGTTATTCTATCCCAAAAGAAAAAGATAGGAGATATGAAAACATTACATATTTCAATTGAAAACGATCCAATGCCTGAAAAAACATATAAACTTCAGGAATCAGTAATGGAAGCCGTTATTGATTTTCTCATGTTAGCTTTCCCTCCCTATGCTATTCAACCCTACAAATAATTTAATAATATTAACAAATGATATGATGTTAATATATTTCACATCTGTTTTATTGATTTGGTTAATTTTGTATGGATTTGATTGGTTGGTTGGCACTCCTCGTCTTTTAACGGCATATTTACTAGGTCTTATTTTAGCATCTGCAATCGTTATATGGCAAAAAGTTTTTGTAAAAATAAACTATCATCTATACTGGGCATGTATGATTTTCATAACTCTTTTTATTCTTATTTGGTACACAATTTTAGCATTTCGATTTGACTGTCTAACGAATGAGACATATAATTCAAAAACAGACAATAAATGGGCTATTTTAATATCATTATTAGGGTCATTGATTGTGACGACTGGTATTCTTATCATATCATGAAACATGAGGCCGTATAACTTGATCAAATCTGGCACCGTCACTTTCATGATGACCGATATATAAAATTTGAAGATTGGATATATCACATACAAATTTTTTAAGTGCATCTAGGCAGTTTTCTCGACTCTCATCATTCAAACGACAGAATAGTTCATCGTACATAATAAAATCAACTTTTAAATGTAATGCACATGCAATAGACAATGCTAGTACAACACGATGTCGTTCTCCGTCTGATAAATACGATAGATTAGGATAGACTATATCGCCTTTTCGAGCCTCTATATGGGTCTTATATCGTTCTTTGCTGCCAGGTTTTTCTTGTTCTGTTTTGACTGTAATTGTAATGAATTTATCAGCATCAAAAACATATTGGCAGATACGTGGAAGTAACTCGTTGATACATTTCAGAGCCTTCTGAATCAATGAGCTTTCCGTATCATGTGCTATCTCCACATATTTTTTCTTGACAAGATAGTCTTCCTCCAATAAAGATCCCTCTTGACCAGATACTTTTTCGGCATTACAGCATTTAATGTATTCATCTCGTAACTTGGCATGTTTGATTTTTTCGTCGATATCAGCTAATTCATGTTCTTCAACAATTCGATCATTTGTTTTTAATTGGATATATTGTTCCCATCGAGTTAATATCATTGTTATCTCTTGGTATATTTTTTTTAAATCTCCTTGTTGGGCAATATCTGTTAATTTTTTCCAGAAATAATTGGTCGGTACATTTTTTAAAAATTCTTGTACTTTTCTTATTTCTACCAATGTCAATTGGCGTACATTCCAATCTGGTTTTCTAACAAAGGATGGAATCGGAGCATAGATGGTCGATAATCTTTTCATTGTTTCTTGTTTTTCAGAAGACAATGCAATTTGAATAATTTCTTCAGGTAGAGAACGAACAGCCAATGCAATTTCTAATTCATTGTTAGACCATGTTGGTTTATCGTCTGAACACGATAGAATTCGAGAATGATTAATCAGTATTTTTTCTATATCCGCTTCATCCTTTTCCAATAATTTGTTCTGAATGAATTCAAATGAACTATTTTTCATCCACCTGTATTCATCTGCATCCATTTTAAGTTTTTTATAATTCTGCTGTTCAGGTTGTGCATGATAGGTTGTAGCAACAAATTCACCCGTTGTCATCACGCGTATCATTTTCCGACAATCTGGATAGGGACATTCTCCTATTTTTTCAGGCCCAGCTTCTAATTTTGCTTCGATTTCTTCAATATTTGTATTTTTATGTTTTTTGTATAAAAGTTGCCATTTTTTATATTCTTTGATACGACCAGATAATACCATCATCTTTTGTGCCTCATTCATATCATTATTGTAAATTTCATTTAATATCTTCTTTTTTTCAGATAATGCATTGTTTTGAGCGATCGATGCTTCAATATCTAGAACAGGTCCATTTTTTTCAATAAAAGATTGAAAAAGCTGATATTTTTTTATCATGTCTGGCAATTTAGGATAATGTTTGATAATTCGTTGCATTGACAATAACTCATCTGTTTTGTCTGATTCAGAAAGACCACATTTCAAAAGTTGTGATTTATAATATTCGTATTCTCTAGCTGTTCTCCAACATTTATCATGTATATTTTCAGGAAGGCAAACGGATAGATCGACCACCAAATCATTGAAAGGAATCGTATCCATTAATTCTTTCAATTTTTCTACTTCTTGTTTGTCAATGTTTTCAAATATATTATTATCGTCCATTTTCTTCAATGTTTGTTGATGATGATATAACTTATTTAATGTATCTCGTTTACTATTCAAGGAATCAATAGATTCCTCAATATCAATGGAAGGAATAACAGCTTCTTTTTTTT
>Ga0334722_10006442_pt1 | contig 11614 bp, 17 predicted proteins | sample C3_bottom_MG_FD_207210 | JGI IMG/M metagenome (GOLD analysis project Ga0334722, IMG submission 207210) | Sediment microbial communities from Yellowstone Lake, YNP, Wyoming, USA - C3_bottom | ecosystem: Environmental > Aquatic > Freshwater > Lake > Sediment | place: USA: Wyoming | collected...
TGTAATTCAAGGGTGTCATGCTTGCCGCCTCGGAACGTTGGGTATGCCTGAATCTATGCCGGAATGAGCGAGCGCCTGTTGCGCAAAATCAAATTGGCAGCCTGCGCCTGCAATGCGGCATGCGGGCTGGCGCCCGCGTGCGCCGGCTGCGCGTGGCGGGCGCAGCGGAAAGCTGCTATCTTGCGCCGATCATGAATCCACGCACCCTGCTCATCGAAAGCTTTCAAGCCGCGGTCGCGGCGGCCGACCCGCTGAAGATATTGCCGCAATATCTGCCGCAGCCGCCCGCAGGCAAGACCCTGGTCGTCGGCGCCGGTAAAGCCGCCGCTGCGATGGCGCTCGCCGTCGAGCAGCACTGGCCGGCAGCCGCCCCGCTCGACGGCCTGGTGATCACGCGCTACCGGCACGGCCTGCTGACGAATCGGATCAAGGTCGTGGAGGCCGGACATCCGGTTCCCGACGAGAGCGGCGAGAAGGCGGCGCAGGAGATTCTGCGCCGCGTGAAAGCCCTGGGGCCGAACGACCTGCTGCTGGTGCTGGTGTCCGGCGGCGGATCGAGTCTGCTCAGCCTGCCGGTGGAGGGCATAGGCATGGAGGAACTGAGGGCGACGACGAAGGAACTATTGCGCTGCGGCGCCCCGATTCAGGACATGAACACGGTGCGCAAGCACATATCGAGCATACAGGGCGGCAGGCTGGCCGCTGCGTGCAAGGCGCGCGTGCTGGCGCTGATCGTGTCCGACGTCACCGGTGACGACCCGACGCATATCGGCTCCGGCCCCTGCGCACCCGATCCCAGCACCTATCAGGATGCGCTGGACATTATCGCGCGCTATGCGGTCCAGGCGCCGGCTTCGGTCATGGCGCATTTGCAGCGGGGTCAGCGCGGCGAGATCGCCGAGACGCCCAAGCCGGGCGACAAACTGTTCGGGCGCGTCGAGAACCGGGTGATCGCCACCGCCCAGGGCTCGCTGCAGGCCGCGGCCGCTTACTTCCGCGCAGCGAACGTCCTGCCGGTGGTGCTGGGCGACAGCGTCACCGGAGAAGCGAGCGAAGTAGCCAAGGTCTATGCCGCGCTCGCGCGTCAGATCCGAGACTATGGCGAGCCGTTCAAGCCGCCGGCGGCCCTGATTTCCGGCGGCGAATGCACGGTCACCGTGCGTGGCAAAGGCCGCGGCGGGCGTTGCGCCGAATTTCTGCTGTCGCTGGCGCTGGAGTTGGACGGCATGCCGGGCGCCTATGCCCTGGCCTGCGACACTGACGGCATCGACGGCTCGGAAGAAAATGCCGGCGCGGTGCTGGCACCGGGCTCGCTCGCGCGCGCCGCCGCAGCCGGCGTCTCGGCGAAGAAACTGCTCGCAGACAACGACGGCTACAGCTTTTTCGAAAGACTGGACGACCTCGTCGTAACCGGTCCAACCCGGACCAATGTCAATGATTTTCGGGTGATACTTATGTTATAAGAATCATTCGTATTCCATTTCCTGAGGAGGATGAATGAAACACCTGAAAATCGCAGTTGGCATGCTGTTGCTGCTGGCCACGCTCGGCGCGTGGGCGCAAAGCGGCAAGGTAACGGTGCAGTGGCTGGGACAGACCACGATCAAGCTCACGACGCCGGGAGGCAAGGTGATCGTGCTCGACCCCTGGCTGCTCACCAATCCGAAGACGCCGCCGGAATACAAGAACCTCGACGCCTTGGGCAAGGTCGATCTGATTCTGGTCTCGCACGGCCATTTCGATCATTCGGCAGATGCACCCGCGCTGGCGAAAAAGAACAACGTGCCCGTGTACGGGCCGGCCGGGCTGAATCAGGTATGGAACACGCTCGGCGTACTGCCGCCCGAGTTGTCGCTGCGCTTCGGCAAGGGCGGCACCATCACGCCGCTGGGCCCGAACATCAAGATCACGGCGACGCACGCGGAACATTCTTCTGAGATCGTGTGGAAGAATCCGGCCACCGGCAAGGACGAAAGCCATATCGGCGGCGAGCCCGTGGGCTTCATCATCGAACTGGAAAACGGATTCAAGATCTACCACATGGGCGACACCGGCCTGTTCGGTGACATGAAGTTCATCGGCGAGTACTACAAACCCGATCTGGTCATCATTCCGATCGGCGGGCATTTCGTCATGAGCCCGGTGGACGCGGCGTTCGCGACGCGCGAATGGATCAAGCCCAAATATGCCTTGCCAGTGCACTACGCGACGATTCCGCAACTAAAAGGCACGCCGGAGGAATACATCGCGGCGCTGGGCACGGGAATCAGCTGGACCAAGGTATTTCCGATCAAGCCGGGTGAAAAGCTGGAGTTCTGATCGCCCCATACAGAGGGATATCTCCCGAGGCGGGAGAACGAAGCTTGAGGCCACCCAAAGAGTTGAGGATCTTTTCCTCGAGTGGGGCCGAGAGCTTCGGGGGCCGGGGAGTGAAGGGAAGTGAGCCTCCCCTTCCTCGGCCCCGCGCGCTCCCCTAGCGCAGAGGCCCTTTCCGCAATTCCGAAATGGCCCCCAAGCTTCTTCCGCGAATCGGCCGGATCTTGACCAAAGTCAAACCGTCACAAGGGCGGCGGCGTAGATTAAAGCTGCTCCCTGCGGCACAGGACGGCGCGCCGCGTTGCAGCGATCTTTGGAAGGAAAGCCGATGAAATTCTCCCTACTGCTCGCGGCCATCGCTGCCGCGACATTCGCGACCTCCGCCGCGGCAATGCCCAGCGGGGCAGCGCCGGCAATAGGTCCTGGCGCCCATCCCATGGACTGTGCCAAGTCGAAGGACAAGGCGCGCTGCGCGGCCCTCAACAAGGACATCGAAGCCTGCCGCGACAAGACCGGCGACGAGTGGCGCGCGTGCATGCATCAGCCGGCGCCGACCGCAAAATTCACGCCGCCGAAACCGCGTGATTGCAGCAAGGCGCGCAACAAGGAACGCTGCGCGGCCCACACCAGCGCCCTGGAGGCCTGCAAGGACCAAGCTACACGGGCCGAACACCGCAAATGCATGGCCGCTCAATTGCCGGGGACGAACAAGAGCTAAGCGCGGAACCTCGGCTGATCCGCAATTTGGCCGAGGACTGCACAAATTCAGCCCTGGGCTAATCGCGTTCGCCGCTAGGCCCAGGATAGGCGGTCGCCGATATTGAAATTCAGGGAATGCGCGGCGTGGCCGCAGTTGACCGCGATCTCAACCAGCCCCTGGCTGTTTTCGTACCAGAAGGCTTCGCCTTCGGTCACTTCTGAATAGACGCGTGCGAACGGCAGCCGCCGCTCACCGATCGCGAGCAGCGCCTCGCGCGGAATGCCGCGTGCGCGTATGCCGGTATGGGCATTGCCGTAGTGATCGACGTAAATGATTTCGGGCAGATCGTCGCCGCCGAATTCCACATCCAGTTCGCCCGCATGCTCGAACCACCCCTTGGGCAGGCTGCCTTGCAGGGCCAGCGTCGCGGCGACCGGCGCAAACAGGTCGCGCCCGTGGAAGGAATCCGAAAGCTGCTCCGGCTGCCACACGATGCGCCAGCAATCGCCTTTGACCGCGCGCGCACCGATCACCGAAAGCAGGCCGTTGTCGGGCCCTACATACCAGCGGTCATCGGCCTTTACCACCAAGGCCTTGCGCACGCCGCCGACACCTGGGTCGACGACGGTCAGAAACACGCTGTCTTCGGCAAACCAGCCGACCATGGCAGCCAGCAGGTGTGCGCTGGCGCGCACGTTGAATGCCGGGGCTTCGTGCAGCAAATCGATCACCGGCACTCCCGGCGCGAGCCGTTGCAGCACTGCCTTTACCTGACCGACATACAGGTCGCCGGCGCCAAAATCGGTAAACAGGACGATCGCCATGCGCACATTGTAGCGCCTAAACTAGACTTGGTTTGTTGGCGCCTGCGCCGCCCACGCCGGCGCATCAACAAAAAAGCCGGCGCAAGGCCGGCTTTCTCGGGGCAGCTCTGGACTTCTTAGGCTTTGGCTTCCGCCGCTGCAGCGCCTTCGACGGGCTCGGGGCGATCCATCAGTTCGACCAGAGCCATAGGCGCGTTGTCGCCCTGGCGAAAACCGTATTTCAGGATGCGCAGGTAACCGCCGCTCCGCTTGGCGTAACGCGGACCGAGCTCGTTGAACAGCTTAGTCACCATGTCGCGGTCGCGCAGGCGATTGAACGCCAGGCGACGATTGGCAACCGTGGCGACTTTGCCCAGCGTGATCATCGGCTCGACCACGCGGCGCAACTCTTTTGCCTTCGGCAGCGTGGTCTTGATCACCTCGTGCCGCAGCAGCGAATTGGTCATGTTGCGCAGCATCGCCAGGCGATGGCTGCTGGTTACGTTGAGTTTTCTCAGTCCTAAGCGGTGACGCATGTTCTTGCCTCTTTTGTTCTGCCCTCGTCCCGAGGGCGATGTATCTTAACCGCGATTCGGCTACCAGGCGGCGCTAAGTCGCAAGCGACTTTTCAATCCGGTTGCAGGCGACTTCAATCCGGCCGCAGCTTCCTGCGTGGCCTCGCCCTGCTTCTGGCTCAGACGCGAGCGACTTCCAGCCCGGCGGGCGGCCAGTTCTCCAGCTTCATGCCCAGGGTCAGGCCGCGCGAAGCCAGCACTTCCTTAATCTCGTTGAGCGACTTGCGCCCCAGATTCGGCGTCTTCAGCAGCTCGGTCTCGGTGCGCTGAATCAGGTCGCCGATGTAATAGATGTTCTCGGCCTTCAGGCAGTTCGCCGAACGCACCGTCAGTTCCAGATCGTCCACCGGGCGCAGCAGAATCGGATCGACCTGCGGCGCCTTGACCGGCTCGCTGGCGATCGGCGTGCCTTCCAGCGCGGCGAATACCGACAACTGGTCGACCAGCACGCGCGCGGCATACCGGATCGCCTCTTCCGGCTCGACCACGCCGTTGGTTTCGATGTCCATGATCAGCTTGTCGAGGTCGGTGCGCTGTTCCACCCGCGCCGATTCAACCGCATAGCTGACCCGGCGCACCGGTGAGAACGAGGCGTCGAGTATGATCTTGCCTATGCCTTTGGTGTCTTCGGGGCTCGCGCGCAAGTTGCCCGGCTCGTAGCCGCGGCCGCGCTCGACCTTGATCTGCATTTCCAGCTTGCCGCCGGGGGACAGATGCGCGATGACGTGCTCGGGATTGATGATCTCGACATCGTGCGAAACCTCGATGTCGGCGGCGGTGACTGCGCCCTCGCCTTTTTTCTTCAGCGTCAGCAGCGCTTCGGTGCGGTTGTGCACTTTCAGCACCACGCCCTTCAGGTTGAGCAGGATGTCGACCACGTCTTCCTGCACGCCGTCGATGGTCGAATATTCGTGCAGCACGCCAGAGATCTGCACTTCGGTCGGGGCAAATCCCGGCATCGAGGACAGCAGCACGCGCCGCAGCGCGTTGCCCAGCGTATGACCATAGCCCCGCTCGAACGGCTCCATCACGACTTTGGCATGATTGGGGGCGATGCTCTGCACGTCGATGATGCGCGGTTTCAGAAATCCACTGCTTTGCATGGAGGTTCCTCTGGAAAGCTTTTACAATTACTTCGAGTACAGCTCGACTACCAAGCTCTCGTTGATGGTCGAAGGTAGTTCGCTGCGCTGCGGTTTTGCCTTGAACGTGCCTTTCAGCGCGGTGGTATCCACTTGCAGCCACTCGGGGATGCCGCGCGAGGCTGCCGCAGCGGATGCGCCTTTAATGCGCAGCTGGGCCTTGGCTTTATCCGCCACCTCGACGACATCGCCGGTTCTGACCTGATAGGAGGGAATGTTCACGCGCTTGCCATTGACCAGGACGCCGTTGTGGCGCACGACCTGGCGCGCCTCGTTGCGCGATGCGCCGAAGCCCATGCGAAAGCACACCGTGTCCAGGCGCGACTCCAGCAACTGCAGCAGGCTTTCGCCGGTGATGCCTTTCTGCCGCGCAGCCGCCGCGTACATGCCGCGGAACTGGCGCTCGAGGATGCCGTAGATGCGGCGGATTTTCTGTTTCTCGCGCAGTTGCTTGCCGTAGTCCGAGAGGCGCTGGCCGCTCTTCTGTCCGTGCTGGCCGGGCGCGTAGGCGCGGCGCTCGACGGCGCATTTATCGGTAAAGCACTTCTCGCCTTTGAGGAACAACTTCTCGCCCTCGCGGCGGCACTGGCGGCATTTCGGGTCTAGATTGCGGGCCACGTTCCAGTCTCCTCTTAGATCCGGCGACGCTTGGGCGGGCGGCAACCGTTATGCGGTACCGGCGTCACGTCGCTGATGCTGGTGATCTTCAATCCGATTGCGTTCAAGGCGCGCACCGCGGACTCGCGTCCGGGGCCGGGGCCTTTGATGCGCACTTCGACATTCTTCACGCCGCATTCCTGCGCGGCCTTGCCCGCGTGCTCCGCGGCAATCTGGGCGGCGAACGGGGTGCTCTTGCGCGAACCCTTGAAGCCGGCGCCTCCGGAAGTCGCCCACGACAGCGCATTGCCCTGACGGTCGGTGATGGTGATGATGGTGTTGTTGAACGACGCGTGTATGTGCGCGATGCCTTCGGCGACGTTCTTCTTCACCTTCTTGCGCACGCGCGCCGCTGCTGTGGCGTTGGTGCTCGGGGGTTTGGCCATGTGTGCTTTCCTCTACGTATCCGTTGATCCGGGCTTTAGGTCTTGGTTGCCGCGGATTTCATCTTGATGGCGGCTTTGCGCGGACCCTTGCGCGTGCGCGCATTGGTGCGCGTGCGCTGTCCGCGCACGGGCAGACCCTTGCGATGGCGCGATCCGCGATAGCAGCCCAAATCCATCAGGCGCTTGATCGACATCGACACTTCGCGCCGCAGGTCGCCTTCGACGGTGAATTTGGCCACCTCTTCGCGCAGTCGTTCCATGTCGGAATCCGACAGGTCCTTGACCTTCGCCGAGGTGACGATCTTCGCCGCGGCGCAGATCGCCTGCGCGCGCGCGCGTCCAATGCCAAAGATCGCAGTCAGCGCGATCTCCGCGTGTTGGTGGTTTGGAATGTTGACGCCAGCAATACGGGCCATTAGTTCACTCCAAGAATGCGAAACCGATAATTATAGCTTGATATCATCTTCTCTGCCAATCAGTTAGCCTTGACGCTGTTTATGCCGCGGGTTGGTGCAGATAACGCGCACCACGCCCTTCCTGCGAATGACCTTGCAGTTGCGGCACATCTTTTTTACCGATGCCTGTACTTTCATGGTTCTCTCCTGCCTCGCCCCGGTCCGCCCGGCTACAACTGCACCCAGGCTACTTCGCGCGGAACACGATCCGCGCTCTTGTCAAATCATACGGCGTCAATTCCACCGTCACCTTGTCGCCGGGCAGGATGCGGATGTAGTGCATGCGCATCTTGCCCGAGATATGCCCCAACACGACGTAGCCGTTTTCCAGCTTTACCCTGAAGGTCGCGTTCGGGAGATTCTCGACGATCTCCCCCTGCATTTCGATTACGTCTTCTTTCGCCATCTGTCGTTTCTGTCGTTCTCCGCTCTGATCTGGGGAATCGGGGCTAGCCCCTTGTTCCCCTATCTAGTCGGGAATCCGGCCCCCTTGAAATTGGCCTTCTTCAACAGGCTTTCGTACTGGTGCGACATGATGTACGCCTGCACCTGCGACATGAAATCCATGGTCACCACCACGATGATCAGCAGCGATGTCCCGCCGAAGTAAAACGGCACATTCCATTTCAGGATCATGAATTCGGGCAGCAGGCACACCAGCGTCACATACACCGCGCCGGCCAGGGTGAGCCGCGTCAGAATCTTTTCCAGATAGCGCGCAGTCTGGTCGCCCGGACGTATGCCAGGCACGAACGCGCCGCTCTTCTTCAGGTTGTCCGCGGTATCCTTAGGGTTGTATTGCAGCGCGGTATAGAAAAAACAGAAAAATATGATTGCCGCGGAATACAGCATGACGTATATCGGCTGGCCCGGAGACAGCGTGGCCGAAATGTCGCGCAGCCAACTCATGCTCTCGCTCTGGCCGAACCAGCCCGCCAGCGTCGCCGGAAACAGGATGATGCTCGAGGCGAAGATCGGCGGGATCACGCCGGCCATGTTGAGCTTGAACGGCAGGTGCGAGGCCTGGCCGCCGTAGATCTTATTGCCGACCTGGCGCTTGGCGTAATTCACCAGAATCTTGCGCTGTCCGCGTTCGACGAAACACACGGCCCAGGTCACCAGCACCACGGCGGTGGCGATCAAAAGCGCGGTGAGCGGGTGCATGGCACCCGTGCGCACCAGCTCCAGCGTGCCGCCGATCGCGTTGGGAAGGCCCGCAGCGATGCCTGCGAAAATGATGATGGAGATGCCGTTGCCCAGACCGCGTTCGGTGATCTGCTCGCCCAGCCACATCAGGAACATGGTGCCCGTCACCAAGGTCGTCACCGTAACGAAGCGGAACATCAGCCCCGGATCCAGCACCAGCCCCGCCTGCGATTCAAGCGCGATGGAAATTCCAGTTGACTGAAACAAGGCCAGCAGCACCGTGCCATAGCGCGTGTACTGGGTGATCTTGCGCTGTCCGGCCTGGCCCTCTTTCTTCAGCTGTTCCAGCTGCGGCGACACCGTCGTCATCAGTTGCATGATGATCGATGACGAAATGTAGGGCATGATCCCGAGAGCGAAAATGGTAAAGCGCGACAGGGCGCCGCCGGAGAACATGTTGAACATGCCCAGAATTCCGCCCTGCTGCGACTTGAACAACTCGGCCAGGACGTTCGGATCGATTCCGGGCACCGGAATGTGCGCCCCGATGCGGAATACGACCAGAGCGCCGAGCAGAAACAGCAGACGCTTTTTCAGGTCGCCGAATTTGCCGGTCTTGCCGATGGATTGAGTCGGGGTAGCCATTGAGCTCTGCGGCAATTAAGCCTTCTCGCCCTTTGCCTTGGGTGGTTTCGATTTGGCCTTGGGGGCGGCATCGCCTGCAACCGCCTTGGGCGCCTTCGGCTTCGCTTTCACTTTTTCCGTAGGCTCCGCTTTGACGCCCTTGGGCGCCTCGGCCCTGGCTTTCGCCTTCGCGATGGCTTCGGTCCTGGCTTTGGCTTTCTTGCCTTTGCCGACCGGTGCTTTTACTTCCAGCGCGGCGATGCTGCCGCCGGCGGCTTCGATTGCCGCCCGCGCGCCCTTGGTGACGCGCAGCCCGCTCAGGCTGACCTTGCGCTCAAGCTTTCCCGACAGGATCACCTTGACTGCTTCGGTCGCCTCGGGCACCACGCCGGCGTCTTTCAGCGCCTGCAAGTCGATGTCTGTGCCCGCCAGTCTCTGCAGGTCGGACAAGCGCACCTCGGCGGTGAGTCCGCGCGCGAGCGAATTGAATCCGCGCTTCGGCAGGCGCCGCTGCAGCGGCATCTGGCCGCCCTCGAAGCCGACCTTATGAAATCCGCCGGAGCGCGATTTCTGACCCTTGTGGCCACGGCCCGCAGTCTTGCCCAGGCCCGAACCGATGCCGCGTCCGACGCGGCGTTTGGCGTGCTTTGCGCCTGCGGCAGGCTTGATCGTATTGAGCTGCATCTATGCCTCGCACTTCACCAGGTAGTACACCTTGTTGATCATGCCGCGGATCGCAGGGGTGTCCTGCAGTTCCACGGTGTGGTTGATGCGCTTCAGGCCCAGGCCGCGCACCGTGGCGCGGTGCGTCGCCTTGCACCCGATCACGCTTTTTACCAGCGTCACTTTGAGCTTCTTGTCCGCCATGATTGCCCTCAACCGGTGATTTCTTCGACCGTCTTGCCGCGTTTGGCGGCGATCTCGGACGGCGAATTCATTGCTTTCAATCCCTGCAGGGTGGCACGCACCACGTTGTAGGGGCTGCCCGAACCGATGCACTTGGCGAGCACGTTGGTGATACCCATCACCTCGAACACCGCGCGCATGGCGCCGCCGGCGATGATGCCCGTACCCTCGGACGCCGGCTGCATATAGACCTTGGCCGCGCCGTGTTGGCCCATCACCGCGTGGTGCAGCGTGCCGTTCTTCAGGCTCACGCGAAACATCTTGCGCCGCGCTTCTTCCATCGCCTTTTGCACCGCCACCGGCACTTCGCGCGATTTACCCTTGCCCATGCCTACGCCGCCGTCGCCATCACCGACCACCGTGAGCGCGGCGAAGCTGAGGATGCGGCCGCCCTTCACCACTTTGGTGACGCGATTGATCGCAACCATTTTCTCGCGCAGGCCGTCGCCGCGGTCGTCCTGACCCTGCATCTTGCCCTGCATCCTGCCTTGCATCTTCGCCATATCTGTCCCCGATTAGAGGTCTAACAATACGAGGGGAAACGTCCCCTCGTGCTCCCCTATTTCAGCCGCCTAACTTCGTTAGGCGGACCCTAAAACTTGAGCCCGGCTTCGCGCGCCGCTTCTGCCAGCGCCTTGACGCGGCCGTGATACTGCAAACCGCCGCGATCGAACGCGACCTGCTCGATACCGAGTTGTTTGGCTTTGGCGGCGATGCGCTTGCCCACGGCCTCGGCCGCCTGCACGTTGCCGCCGTTGGCCACCGTTGCGCGCACTTCCTTTTCCAGCGTGGAGGCCGCGGTCAGCACCTTGGTGCCGCAGGCGGAAATCACCTGGGCGTAGATGTGGCTGTTGGTGCGATGCACCGCCAGTCGCACCGCCTTGAGTTCGGCAATCTTGGCACGGCTTCTACGTGCTCGGCGCAGTCGCGCCTGCTTTTTATCTATCATGGCTGTTTGCTCCGCTTACTTCTTCTTGGTCTCTTTCAGGACCACCTTCTCGCCGGTATAGCGCACGCCCTTGCCCTTGTACGGCTCGGGACTGCGGTAGGCGCGCACTTCGGCGGCCACCTGGCCGACCTGCTGCTTGTCCATGCCGCGAAGAATGATCTCGGTCTGGCTCGGGGTCTCCACCTTCACGCCCTTGGGCATCTGATGCACTACCGGGTGGGAGAAACCGAGCGCGAGGTTGAGCTTGTCACCCTGCGCTTGCGCACGGTAACCCACGCCCACCAGGGTGAGTTTGCGCTCAAAGCCCTTGGTCACGCCTTCGACCATGTTCGCCACCAGCGCGCGGATGGTGCCGGACATCGCGTTGGCCTGCGTCGATTCGTTGTTGACCTGGCACAGCAGCGTGTCGCCCTCGCGCTCGAGCCGGATATCGCTGCTCAAACGCTGCGTCAGCGTGCCCAGAGGCCCTTTCACCGCGACCTGTTCGGCCGACACGGTGATGTCAACGCCCTTAGGCACCGTAATGGGGTTCTTTCCAATTCGTGACATGATTCCTTCCCCTTAAGCCACGATGCACAGCACTTCGCCGCCGATGCCGGTAGCGCGCGCTTTTCTGTCGGTCATCACGCCCCTGGAGGTCGAAACGATGGCAATCCCCAGGCCATTCATGATCTTGGGAATGTCGTCGCGGCCCTTGTAGATGCGCAGACCGGGGCGGCTGACGCGCTCGATCTTTTCGATCACCGGCTCGCCGGCGTAATACTTGAGCGCGACTTCGAGGGTGGGTTTGCCGTCCTCTTCGCGCACCTTGAAATCCTCAATGTAACCCTCGTCCTTCAGCACCTGGGCGATGGACGCCTTCACGCGCGAAGAAGGCATCGCGACCGACAGCTTTTCCGCAAGTTGCGCATTGCGGATGCGGGTCAGCATATCGGCGATCGGATCACTCATGCTC
>Ga0334722_10006443_pt1 | contig 11613 bp, 16 predicted proteins | sample C3_bottom_MG_FD_207210 | JGI IMG/M metagenome (GOLD analysis project Ga0334722, IMG submission 207210) | Sediment microbial communities from Yellowstone Lake, YNP, Wyoming, USA - C3_bottom | ecosystem: Environmental > Aquatic > Freshwater > Lake > Sediment | place: USA: Wyoming | collected...
TCGTCAAGTAGCTATAAATTTGAGTACAAATTTTCCGCGCACATTCAAAGAATGTGCTACCAAGTCCAATTAGTAAATCCCCATTCTAAAAGCTTTTTACTTTCTTTTGCCGATGCTGTAATAGAACTTTCGTTTGTATTTAAAACAACAGCTATAATTTTGTGCTTATCTTTCTCAGCGCAGGTCACCATAACATGCCCGGCCTCATTGGTAAAACCTGTTTTTCCTCCGATTGCATACGGATAATAATAAGCACCTTCTTCCTCTCTTATTAAACGATTAGAGTTCACTAAATCATGTGAGTATAATCCGTCAGTTGTAGTAATTGTTTTTTTAGGGGTATTAATAATTTCCAAGAATTTTGAATTCTTTATTGCATAAGTTATGATTAAAGCCAAATCTTTCGCGGTAGAATAACCGTCTTCACTCAGGCCCGCGGGGTCTTGAAAAGAAGTGTTTATCGCACCAATTGTTTTTGCCTTTTCATTCATTTCTTTAACAAAAGGGTCTTTTCCTCCGAAATGTTCGGCAAGTGCGTTTGCGGTGTCATTACCAGACATTATTAATAAACCATTCAATAAATTTTCTACTAACATTTTTTCACCGGGCTTAAGTTGAATATCAGTTCCCACAACAGCTATCATTTTATAAGTGATTGTAACTTCGTCCTGAAGATTATTAGGGTGATTCTCTAAAACGACTAAAGCGGTAATCATTTTGGTAAGCGATGCAACCGGGAGTTTTTCGTCAGCTTCTTGACTATATAATGGATATGCGGTGTCTGCATCCATTAAATATGCTGCTTTTGATAGAATATTAGGATCACTGGATTGATTAATTTTTGTAGGAATTTTATCAAACACAGGCGCTGTAGTATTTATAGCTTTATAAACGTTAGTACCTAAAACTTGTGGTCTATTGATGATTATTTTATATTTAAAAACTAAAAAACCCGCACCTAAAATAATTAACAGTCCGCAAATTGACCATAGAATTTTTGATAGCATTTATTATTTTTTAATTTGAATTTTTAGTTCGTTCAACTGTTTTTCGTCAACTTCTGACGGCGCGTTCATCATCAAATCTCGTCCGTCTCCGGTTTTTGGAAAAGCTATCACTTCTCTAATTGAGGGTTCATTTTGCATTATCGTGATAAATCTATCTAACCCCCAAGCAATTCCGCCATGAGGGGGTACTCCATAGTTGAATGCCTCAAGCATGTGTCCGAAACGATCAGAAATTTGCTCTTGATTATATCCTAATATCTCAAAAACTTTTTTTAAGATATCTATTTCATGGCTTCTAATACTCCCTCCGCCAATTTCCATTCCGTTTAAAACTAAATCGTATTGAGTTGTTCGAATATTCTCGACTTCTCCTTTTAGTAATTTAGCTTTATCTTCCGGCATTGGGTCGGAAAAAGGATTATGGGTAAATGTCCATTGGCCTTCTTTATTCTTTTTAAAAAACGGAAAATCAATTATCCAGCAAAAAGCCAACTCACTTTTGCTGTTTTTATCTTTCCTTAAGTCTGGTCGGTCAGTTTTGTATTCACTCATCGCTTCAGCATATGTCATAGTTGGGAATGAATCGGTTTGAATTTTTTTATCTGGAAATAAATCTTTTATAATTTTTTTAACTAATTCTTCGTTGATTTGCATCACGTCTTTTTGTTCAACGAAACTCATTTCTAAATCCATTTGAGTATGCTCTGGCTGACGATCGCCTCGTGGATCTTCGTCGCGAAGACATCTGGCTATCTGAAAATATTTTTCTAACCCTGACACCATTAATAATTGCTTAAATTGTTGTGGTGATTGTGGTAAAGCATAAAATTTGCCAGGATGTAACCTTGCTGGGACTAAATAATCGCGAGCACCCTCTGGGGTACTTTTTGTAAGTAATGGAGTTTCTATTTCTAAAAAATCTTTTGCAATTAAGTATTCTCTGATGAACTGAATAACTTCAGTCCTTGTTTTTAAATTATTTTTCATTCTTTCGGAGCGAAGATCTAAATACCGATATTTCATACGAGTTTCTTCGGAAATATTTTTAGTATCCGAAACGTCAAATGGAGGTGTTTTGCTTTTCGCGAGTACCTTTACGCTGTTTGCTAGGACCTCAACTTTTCCAGATACAATTTTAGGGTTTACAAGACCTTCTGGACGATTCTTAACCTGCCCTTTAACCATAATCACATCTTCTTGGCTCAATTTAGACGCTTCAGCGTATGTTTTATCGTCAAATACAACTTGTGTTATTCCCCAACGGTCGCGAAGATCGATAAAAATAATTTTACCATGATTTCTGCGGGCAGCTACCCAGCCAAACATAGTTGCTGATTTACCCTCATTTTTTTCAATGTCTTTTGATAGAATTCTATCCATATTAACTCCTTTACTATAAATATCATATCATATTTCCTTGGTAAAGAAAAAGAGCCGAGCTTTGTTAAACCCGACTCTCTGTCGTACTCTATAATTCATATCATCACTTTGTGTGAAACATCCGGGCCAAAAGACCCTTCTTTTTGGTTTCTCCTGCCGAGTTTTGGCTACCAGATGCTTGAGAAGAAGCCGCACCTTCGGCCTCATTGACCTCAACTTTGATCACTTGGCCATCGTCAGTAACGTCAGATATCATGGCGCCGTCAGGGATTTCGGTTCCCTTGATCGAAAGTCGGATTCTACAAGTGTCAGTTCCTTTGAACAACTTATCTACTATTTGACCTTTGAAACCCCAGACAGTCCAACCGGCACCTATGTTGAAGGGTTGGGGCGTCGTTTGACCGGGCAAAAGCAAGAGATATCTTCCCTTATCCTGAGTGTTCATTGCACTTCTCCTTATGGTAGTGATTTGAACCGATCTTAATTCTAAGATCAACTCAAAAACAATCACAAGAAATCAAAGTTTATTTGATAAAATGTTTTATTGTCTTAAAGTAGCTTGAAACTCTTTTCCAATCTTTTCAATAATACGTTTCATTATAGCATTTGCTTCAGAGGAATCAAGGGGTTTTTTGAGATCTTGGAGCCAAATATGGACTGCAAGACTTTTGCCCTGCTCCATTTTGTAGACATCGAATAGCTCGACAAGTAAAATATTTTGGCTTATATTTTTTATTTCTTCAACAACTTTGCATTCATCGACATTTTTTGCAACCACAAACGAAAGATCACGGACGGTCGGTGGAAATTTTGAAATAGATTTATATTTCTTCGATGATACTTTATATAAAATATCTCGGCTAGAATCGTTTGCAATATCATCTAAATCAACAATGATGTATTTTACCGGTCGACGGATTTTGTAAACATCTAAAATCTTTTGATCAATATTTTTTATATCAGCCTTAATTTTGAAAGTATCAATAACTTTTCTAAGATATTCCTCTTGCTTTCCGGAAACTGCAATTCCCAGTTGAAACCATTCTTTTCCTGCCTCGTCGGCAGACGGGTCTTGATCAAAAACTTTTTCAATTTCAAAGATTCTTATTTCGGGATCCCAAGGATTCTTCGCAATTTGCTCGAGTAACGATGGGAGTAATGATGGTCTAAGATATTTTAACTCCGGCGCAATTGGATTGGATGTTTCAACACAATCTTTAAGATTAAATCCCAAAAGTTCAATTTTATCTTTGTCAGCGAATGAGTATGAGTAGACTTCAGTAAAACCATTTTCCTTACAAATATCCTTAATAATCTCCCGCTTTTGCCATTGCTCGTTTATCTTTGAACTTGATTTCTCAATTTGATTTTTTTCTATATTATTATAGCCATATATCCTCGCCACTTCTTCAGCGATATCTTGCCAAATCTTAACATCGTAACTACGATAAGAAGGCACAGTAACAATATTATCTTTAACTTTAAAGCCAAGCCGTTCTAGGAAATCATTTGTTTTTTTATTGTCTATATCAATACCAATCAGGTGATTGATTTTTTCGAGATCTATATCTATTTTAGTTGGTTCAAAATCTTTGGATTTTATATCGATAAGTTCACCAACCTTAGCATCACAAGATTCTTTGATTAGACTCGCCGCTATATTGACGCCCAGAATTGTTCCTTCGTAATCTACACCGCGTTCGTAACGGTAAGAGGCATCTGTTTGATGATGCAAGTACTTTGACGCCCGTCGAATAAGCACTGGATCAAAAACAGCGCCTTGCAGAATTATTGTTTTCGTTTTTTCGTCAACTTCAGACTTATATCCACCCATAATACCTGTGAGATCGTAGATTTTTTCTTTATCTTCAATAATAATCGCATCTTCCGGCAAAATATGATTCTTGCCATCCAAAGTCATTACTTCTTCACTCTTTTTAGATAATCTAACATTCATTAAACCCTTAATTTTATCGAAATCAAATGCGTGAAGAGGCTGGCCGGTTGCGACCATTACATAGTTAGTAACGTCAACGATATTATTTATTGGTCTAAACCCATAGGTTGCGAGTTTTTCTTGCATCCATTTTGGCGATTCCGATATCGTGATGTTATCAATAATTCTGGCGGTAAATCTTGGACAAATGTCCGGTTTTTCTATCTTAATATCGATTTTTTTATCCAGATTGTCATTTTCGATTTTAATTTCGTGATTTTTTATTTTCGTATTATATAGTGCTGCTATTTCCCTTGCCATCCCTAAAACCGATAAACAGTCTCCCCTATTGGGAGTGATTTCAAAATCTAAAACACTATCATCACCCACTTTTTCGATGCCGTCTACTTCCTGTCCAAACAAACTTAAATCATCCGCCAGCTCTTCTGAAGTTTTAGAGATTTCAACAAATTCTTTTAACCAATTAAATGAAATTTTCATATTAAAATTGTTTTAAGAATCTCATATCGCCGGAATATGAAAGACGAATATTATCGATACCAAAATATTGCATCATAAATCTATCTATTCCCGGTCCCCACATAATCCCTTGCCATTTTTCCGGATCAATTCCCATATTCTTCAAAACTACTGGGTGAGCCATTCCTGCACCGAGTACCTCACGCCATTTCCCATTGGGTAGTTTTATATCCATATCTAATCCCGGCTCAACAAATGGGTATAGATGAGGTCTGACTCTTGTTTGAATACTACTCCCGAACATAGCTTTGAAGTATCCGTCTAAGATGCCGATCAGATGTCCCATGTTCAAATCTTTATCAACAGCGATTCCATCAATCTGATAAAAAGTATGCTCATGTGAAAGATCGGTTGCTTCGTTACGAAAGCATCGTCCGGGAATTATTAATTTAAATGGCGGCTTGAGCATATTTTCTTTTATGTGTCTGATTTCTGAGGCAGTTGTATGAGTACGCAGAACCTTACCACTCTTTGTCCAGAAAGTGTCCTGAACATCACGAGACGGATGATTCGCGGGGACATTTAGAACATCGAAGTTGTACCATTCAGTTTCAATTTCTGGTCCTTCAGCAATTACAAAACCCAAATCAGTAAAATATTTTAAAGAAGCTCTCATGTATTGTGTTAAAGGATGCAAATGGCCATTCATTTTTTACTCCTAAAGAAGAGCTCAATCATCGCTACGGCGATTACAAACAAACCTGCAACCCACCAGTTCAATACCCTCACTTGTTGAAGGAAAAGTAATCCAACTATTATCAAAGCTAGGATCATGCTTTGGCGGAGACTTGGCATTAGGTGGGAAAAAATAACTTCTCTGTTAGTCAGCCATATTTTTAAATAGAAAAGAATAATAGCAAAGAAAGCGACGAAAAATAAAAATAAGGTTAAATAAAAGATAGCAACAATCCAGACTGGCGCTTGATACGGATTGACATTAACGATAATCAAGAGCCACAAGCCAATAGAAATTACCAAGGTTGAATAAAGGCCGAAAAGATAAAGTCTAAGACCCATCGTTTATCTCCTGAAGTAATTTATCAACTTTATCAACTTTTTCCTGCATTTGATCTATTCTGAATGTTAACTTTGGAGTAAATTTCATCTTAAGTTTTCTTCCCAAATATCGTTGATATTTCGGTTTCACTTCTTCTATTTTTTTTAAGACTTTTTCCTTTTTTTCTTTATCAAAAACGGAAATAAAAACTTTTGAGTCTTTAAAATCGGCTGTAACATCAATATCTGTTAACGTTACAAAACCATATTCCTCGGCTAACGTTTCGTGCATTAAAATAGAGATTTCGCGCTTTAAAAGCGCTGCGACTTCTTCAACTCTGCGTGTATGCATATCTAAAAGATACCATATTTTTTTGCTTTTTTCCATAGCAAATAAATTCCGCGTCAAATTTTAATTTGGCCATATCTTTTGATATATTGCAAAAGGAGACTCGAATGAGTCTCCTCTCAGAAATCATACGATTTCTTTAGTTTAGACTTGTAGAAAAGATTACTTTTGCTAAATCAACTGGATTGATATCAGCAGGCACTTTAATCAAGAGATGTTGGTCGCTCACATAGGAAGCAAATACTATCAGGCCTTCGTTACAGCCCAGTAAAGGAAGAAGCAACTCACTTTGGCCTTTTATTTTCATGAAAGTTGGCAGAGTTTCTCTCGGCAAGTCTCCCCGAAGAGCAGTGATGGGAGGGTCAAAGTCTTTGTCAAAATTCACGATACAAATTTGGGCCGTTTCTAACTTATTTCCCGAACAGGTGATGATTTGTAATTCTGAAGTATTGTCTCGAGAAAGGCTAGATATTATGTTGTAAGCTGAGCCTACCAACTCCATCCCAACCTTACTGTCGACTGATTCATATTGGCCGGAGGGGCCAACCCACCCGCTGAATTCCTCGGGCATTTCTTTGAATTCGTAATAACCACCTTTTGGTGACAGTATAATCCTAACTAAGCCATTAGTGTATTCCGCACCTTCGCCAATAGCATCTTTGATCAACTGAATATGATGGCCATATTCTTGCATTGCTTTTCGACGAACTTCGTCCAAATCTCCAATATCCATTTTTCTCTCACCCCATGTAAATGTTCTTGGCTCATTATACTACTCATTTGAGATTTTGTAAATTGCTCGATAACAAAAAGCCGGTGTTTTCACCGGACTTTCTGTTTTTAGATCTTTATCTTTTTGCCCATTGCGGAGCTTTACGGGCACCTTTTAGTCCAGGTTTCTTTCGCTCTTTCATGCGCTGATCCCGAGTAAGGAAACCTTCAATCTTTAGAGTTTTATGAAGTTCATTATCGAATTTATCTAGAGCCCTAGAAATTCCTAATCTGATTGCTTCTTGCTGGGCAACAATACCGCCGCCATAAACTTTTGCATATACATCAAAATTTTTGTCTTTACCGACAATTTTTAAAGCTTCTGTATACACCCTGGAAGGCTGAGAGATTTCTCTTTCATTTACAAAATATTTACCTACACCTTTAATCAATTTAACTTTAGCGATAGCAGTTTTTCTGCGTCCAAGACCGTACCAGAATTCAATTTTCTTTTCTTTTGTTGGCATAATTTCCTTAATTTTCAATCGTTAGATTTTTCATCCAAGTATTTCGAAGTTTGTTTTTAGGCAACATTCCATAAACTGCTTTTTTTAAAATTTCTGAAGGATTTTTTAAGAAAAGCTCTTTCATAGAAACAGTTTTCAAATGGCCCAAGTAACCGGTATGTCGTTGATAGACTTTTTGCTCTAGTTTTTTTCCTGTAATAACCATTTTTGAAGCATTTTTAACTACGACTTTATCACCTAAAATTAAATATGGCCTAAAGCTAGGTTTATCTTTTCCACGCAAAGCGACCGCTATCTCTGTCGCAAGTCTACCCAATACTTTTCCTGAAGCATCGAATTCACGAGTTATTACTTCGGGTTTATTTGGTTTTGGCTGCTGTTTTGGTGTTTTTTCTTCGATTGTTTGGTTCTTGCTTTTTGGCTCTTTCTTTTGACTTTGGAGCTTCGAGCTTTGAACTTTCTTTGTTGGCATTTTCGGCCTTTTCTTCTACTTTTGCGCCTTTTGCTAATCCTAAAATTGTCATTTCAGCGCCATCGCCCAATCGTGGGCCTAATTTATATTCTTTAATAAATCCTGTTTTAATATCTTTATACCGAGGCAAAATATCTTCAAAAACCTTCTTTACCGCGTTTTCATCAAACAAATACCCTAAAAGGGCTCGTCGAGCCACTAAATCGTTTTTTCTTGCCGAATTGATCAGATGTTCAACTATCGGTTTGACCTCTTTGGCCTTAGCCGTCGTAGTCTTAATTTTTTCATATAAAACTAGGGAAGTGGCTAAATTCCTCAGGGTTGACTTGCGATTTGCATATTTACGCGATAATGATCTCATTTTGTCGAATATTCCTCAAAGTAGACTTTTATTTAACTTTTTTTGCTGGTTTCTTGGCTTTGGGAGCTTTTTCTACTTTTTCTTTCTTTGCTTTCTTAACTTCTTTTTCAGGCTTTACTTCCTCAAAGGCCTGGCCAATTAAACCAAAATGATCGACTAAGATTCCTGAAGCGGTTTTTAAGGCAATTTCAGGATCAACTGTACCGTCAGTGGTGATATCAATTGTTAATTTATCAAAGTCGGTCTGACCGCCAACGCGGGTATTTTCAACTTCGTAATGAATTTTCTTCACTGGTGTGAAGATAGAGTCGACGGCAATTGTTCCTAAAGGCATTTTCTCATCGCGTCGTTTTTCAACAGGCATATACCCGCGGCCTTGCGCAACTTCGACTTCAATGTTTAATTTTCCGCCTTTAGTCAAGGTAGCAATACTGGCATCACCGTTTACGATTTCGCAGGCGCTATTTGCCAAAAAATCAGATGCTTTGACCTCTTTAGGACCTTTGGCGGCAAGCTTTAGTGTCACAGGCTCCTGAGAAGTCATTCTGAAGCGAAGCATCTTTAAGTTAAGAATAACTTCAACAATATCTTCTCGTAAACCTGGCAAAGTTGAAAATTCATGGGTCGCTCCTTCAATCTTTACTGAAGTAATTGCTGCGCCAGCAAGTGACGAAAGTAATACTCTTCGAAGAGAATTGCCTAGAGTGACACCATATCCAGGTGACAAAGGCTCAATAACGAAAAGACCGGAATTTCCCAGCTTTTCCATTGTCTTGATTTGGATTAAATTTGTTTCAGGTAAAATGTAGTCCATAAGGACCTCCGTTTAATTTATCTTGAATAATATTCAACAATTAATTGTTCATCAATTGCGCTATCGATTTCTTCACGCTTTGGTAGATATTCGACTGTTCCGACCAAAGTTTTCTTATCAATTTTTAACCACTTAGGAGTAGTTATTTTACTTATAATTTCTTTATAAATATCTTTATTAACTGGTTCGATAATGTCTTTTTCTTTAAGCTGATATGAAGGAATATCGACAATTTTGCCGTTAACTTTAATATGGCCGTGATTGACGAGTTGTCTTGCTTGGGCTCTTGAATTTCCGAATCCTAAACGGTAAACAGAATTATCAAGCCTTAATTCTAATGATTTTAATATTTCTTCACCGGTAGCTTCTTTAGCTTTTGAAGCGCGCTTTACTAAATTTGCAAACTGACGTTCACGAAGACCGTATTCTGACTTTGCTTTTTGCTTTTCTTGTAGCTGCAGTCCATATTCAGATTTCTTTTGTCGACGGGTATTTTGCTGTTTACCTTTTAGGCCGGCGGTACCAGGAGTATTTGTGCGTCTGGTAAGGGCACATTTTGGCCCAATGCATCTTTCGCCTTTTAGAAATAGCTTTTCACCAAATTTTCGACAATTACGACAATTATCTGTCATTATACTCTCCTCGTTTTCTTTGGCCGACAGCCGTTATGAGGCATTGGAGTGGTATCTTTTATTCCGGTAACTTTAATTCCTGCACCACCCACAGCACGAACTGCTGATTCGCGGCCTGCACCAACACCGGCAACTCTGATTTTTGCTTCCCGAATGTTGTAAGCAACAGCTTTATCTAAGGCATTTTTCATAGTGATTTGAGCTGCATAGGGAGTACCTTTTTTAGTACCCTTAAAGCCTGAAGCACCAGCTGAACTCCAAGAAAGATTATTCCCCTGATCATCAGTTATGGTAACTATTGTATTGTTAAAAGAAGCATGAACCGAAATGATTGCTTTTGGGGCTTCTCTTAATATTTTTTTCTTTTTTTTGACTACTTTTGCCATAATATTCCTATAGTTTTTACGTCTTTTCGGCCGATTTTTTACGACCTGAACCGACAGTTACTTTTTTACCTCTTTTTGTTCGCGCATTTGTTTTTGTGCGCTGGCCACGAACAGGTAAATTCTTTGCATGTCTTATTCCGCGGTAGGCGTTAATAGCTTTTAATCTCTTAATATTTTGGCTAATTTCCATTTTCAGATCGCCTTCGACTTTATAATTTTTATCAATAACTTCACGAATTCGTTCAAGCTCATTTTCGTTAAGATCGGAAACTTTAGTCCCCAATTTAACATTGGCCTGATTGCAGATTTTTCTTCCCAAAGAAACACCGACACCGTTTATATAGGCGAGAGAATATTCAACTTGTTTATTGTCTGGAACGTTTACACCGGCGATTCTTGCCATATTTTCCTTATCCTTGTCTTTGTTTGTGTTTCGGATTATCACAAATCACCCGAACGACACCTTTTCTTCGGATTATTTTGCATTTTTGACAAATTTTCTTAACTGACGGTCTAACTTTCATCTACAACCTTCTTATGATTCTACCTTTTGTTAAATCGTAGGGAGACATTTCCATCTGGACTTTGTCTCCGGGTAGAATCTTAATATAATGCATGCGAATTTTACCAGAAATATGGGCCAAAACTTCTTGGCCGCTTTCTAGAACAACTTTAAAAGTAGCATTGGGTAATGCCTCTAATACGCTTCCTTCAAATATTAATTTATCTTTATCCAAACTGGCAACCTCAACTCTTCTTAATCTTTGGGTATTTTTTAAAGTAGAAATTCTATTAATATAGTAACATATTATTTATATCGCGTCAATAGATAAAAAGGCAGGGCACGTATGATACGTGCCCTTTTGCCTATCCCTTAAAGGGGTTGGGAGGAAGATTCCTCCCGGTGTAAGATTGCGCTCCGCCAGGAGCAGATAGAGAAGCACTGATTTTCGGGGGATACAAGATATGAAATGAATTGGCTCCTGGCGGAACCAGACGGCAGCTAAAATACTGCCAGTATTGCGTAGGCTCTAGGCATCTCTCCCAGTAGCCACGGGCGGGCACAGTCAACTGCAGTCTTTTTCGGACATAACTTCTATCCGAAAAGGAAGTGCAATCTATACTTTACCCAACCTATGCCGGCTAAACTCGAAATATTATGTCCGTTGGGACAGTCACAAATAATGCGACCTATGAGTCTTTTGCGGCAATCTGTACAAAAATTTAACATCGAATTTTAATATTAAATTTCTATACGGACTCAACTAAAAATTCTAACATAATCTTATATCTTTGTCAAGACCTCTGCTCCCGTTGAAGTAACCAAAATAGTATGCTCAAAATGTGCCGTAAGAGAATTATCGGCCGTTACAACTGTCCAATCATCAGAAAGCGTTTTAACATGCCAATCTCCCATAGCAACCATCGGTTCAATTGCCAAGGTCATCCCTTCTTTAAGAATCAGACCAGTCCCCTTTTTACCAAAATTAGGAATTGACGGG
>Ga0334722_10006444_pt1 | contig 11613 bp, 1 predicted proteins | sample C3_bottom_MG_FD_207210 | JGI IMG/M metagenome (GOLD analysis project Ga0334722, IMG submission 207210) | Sediment microbial communities from Yellowstone Lake, YNP, Wyoming, USA - C3_bottom | ecosystem: Environmental > Aquatic > Freshwater > Lake > Sediment | place: USA: Wyoming | collected...
CTTATACAAGCCAACTCCGCCATCTTTGAACGGGCGATCAACTAGTTCCAATAGCTCAGCTTCAGTTATTTTATTATTCCGCCTGTCATCAGCAATCCTTACCATGCGCCGATATTCGCCTTCATTTAAATTTTTAATCTTGTGCGCTTTCATTACTTCCTCAACTAACCCTCGCGTAACAACCTCGGACTCAGTCAAATCTTTTTCAATATCTTTATACTGGTCAAAAGCGTTATCCTTTTCACTGTCCAAATTACGAATGTCCCGATTAACCACCTCCTTGATAATTTTACCATCCCGCATATACAAAACGCGATGAGCATAATAAACATATTCCGGGTTATGCGTCACCATCAACACTGTCCTTTTGGATTTTTCATTCAGACTTTTGAAAAGCTCCATCACTTCCGAGGCTGACTTGGAATCCAGATTTCCGGTCGGTTCATCCCCAATCATTATCCAGGGGTTGTTAACCAAGGCACGGGCAATTGCCACGCGCTGCTGCTGCCCTCCAGACATCTCCGTGGGCAAATTATTGGCCAGCGATTCCAGTCCGAAATCTTTCAGCAGCCGCATGGCCCTTTTTGTCCGCCGCTTGATACCGATACCAGAAAAAACTTGTGGCAAAGCCACATTTTCAACCACATCCAGATTTTTTATCAGATTGAACTGCTGGAAAACCATACCGATTTTTGTCCGATGATATCTGGCTAATTCACTTTGATTCAGCCGAGTGATATCTTCGCCACGCACTTTGACATTGCCCTCATCCACAGTTTCCAAGCCGGAAATAATATTGAGGAGTGTTGATTTACCGCAACCGGATGGACCAAAAATAATAATGTACTCGCCGGCGTAAATTTCCAAACTGATATCTTTTAGAATATCAAAAGTTGTCTTGCCGATTTTATAGCTTTTAGAAACATTCGTTAATTTTATGACGCGACTTTTTTGCATTTTACTTTTTTATTATCAGACTTTCCTGAGTCATATCCTTCGGCTTTTCGATGCCCATCAAATCCAAAATGGTTGGCGCTATATTGCCTAAAATACCAAATTTTTTACTGACTTTCATTTTTTTCGCCCGCTCGCCGACTAAAATAAAGGGTACTGGATTAGTGGTGTGTTCCGTATCGCCCTCGCCAGTAATCGGATTGATCATCTGTTCAGCATTGCCATGATCTGCCGTAATAATAGCGCATCCGCCAACCTTTAAAATTTCAGCGACCACACGTCCAACTTGAATATCCACTGATTCACACGCTTTAATAGTGGCTTTAATATTGCCAGTATGCCCAACCATGTCTGCATTAGCATAATTCACCACAATAAAATCATAAATATTTTTTTGAATTACATCCACCAATTCATCAGTAATTTCTGCCGCAGACATTTCCGGCTGCAGATCATAGGTCGGCACGCGCGGGGAAGCCACCAAAAACCGGGATTCCTGCTTAAATGGTTTTTCCTTACCGCCATTAAAAAAGTATGTGACATGCGCGTATTTCTCAGTTTCGGCAATATGAAATTGAGTCTTGCCCGCCTCACTCAGCACTCGACCCAATGGATATTCCACATTGTCCGGCTCGAAAGCAACTGTAACCGGCAAGCCTTCTTCATATAGGACAAAAGTTACAAAAATCAAATTTTTTAGAAATTTCTTGCGTTTAAATTCAGCGAAATCTTTTTCCACAAAAGTTTTCGTCAACTGCCTAGCTCTATCCGGACGAAAATTAAAAAATATAATGCTGTCATTATCTTTAATTGTAACTACTTTTTTGTTTTTATCACGAATCAACACTGGTTCGATGAATTCATCTGTCAGGTCTTTGCTATAGGAAGCCTCTATAGCTTCTTCTGGAGAATCAAAAACCGGAGCTTGTTCCATCACATATGCATCATAGGCTTTTTCAATCCGCTCCCAATGACTATCACGATCCATCGGATAATAGCGTCCGGCAATACTCACAATTTCTCCCAGACCGATTGTTCGCATCTTATCTTCCAGCTTTAATAAATATTTTTTAGAATCAGTCGGCGCCGTATCCCTTCCATCTGTAAATACATGTACATAAACTTTATCGACTTCATATTGCTTAGCCATTTCTAGTAGTGCAAACAAGTGATCGATATGCGCGTGAATGCCCGTATCGCTCAAAAGCCCCATGAGGTGCAGTGCGGATTTATTTTTTTTGACATGATCAATGGCATCCTTCATCGAGGGATTTTCAAAAAATGATTGATTCTGAATGAGTGAAGTTATGCGCGGTAAATCCTGATGCACAATCTTGCCTGCGCCCAAATTCAAATGACCGACTTCAGAATTTCCACGAGATCTGCCTGGCAATCCAACTGCCTGCCCGGAAGCCTCCAAAAGCGTGCTCGGATATTCTTTCATCAAAGCATTAACATTGGGCGTCTTAGCAATTGCGACCGCATTGCCACCCCAAGCCGGAGCCACGCCCCAACCATCCATGATTATTAAAACGACTGGTTTTTTATTCATTGCAAGCCTAGATTTATTTTTGTTATTTTCTTTATTATAGCACAAAGTCGTGAAAACGAGCCCGCCAATTGGCGGGCTCGTTTTCGTTTTCAGCGGATGTGGGTATATCCGCCAATATATTAAATTTCCCTCCTACCGAAAATACTTCATCTCTACTGAAATGCGCCAAATTTTCTAAGCCAACCAAACTGTTGCTCCATATTCGTGATAATAATATCTACCAGTGATTTCTTCTTTCTTGGTGTCAAAATCGTATAATCACTCGATCGAGCCTCATTACCAGCCTTATCCACTGAAACTGCCCGGTAGTGATAGGTACTAGAGCCAACCAGATTTGGCACAATCACAATGTGAGTCATTGAAGGGTTTTCATCCTTCACCGTTTGGTTATCATATTCTCCGTTGGAAGTGGTGGCAAAAATGACTTGAGTGGTGGCCGGCTCATCCGTATTCCAAGAGATAATCGCTTGAACCTTGCCATCCTGCGAAAGTGATGCGGCAGTTTCCGCCTTAACTTGCATAATCTTTGGCGGCGTGACATCCACCTTGGTCTTAATTGAATTTGGCAAAGAAATAGCCTGATTGCCAAAGGCATCTCGAACTATTATTCGCAATGAATAAGTAACATTGGAATCCAAATTTTGTAATTTGACTGAATGCGATGTTACTAACTCAGTCATAGCCTCAACTCTTGGAGTGTCTATTGCATTTATTCTGTATTCGACTTGTGAATCAGTCGCTACATTTGTTTCCCAAGCTGCAGTCAAACTATTTTCCGTGATATCGCTAATTCTGATATTTTTTATTTCCGGTAAAGTGATAGTCTGGAAGATATAATCGTCCGACAGATATGTCGCATTATTATCATCTGTGCCTTGGATGCGGAAATGATAGCTCGTGCCTTGCTCCAGATTTTGCAATTTAACCGTATGAATCGTCGTGCTCGAGCTGGACTTGTCTGATACAACTGTGCCATAGCTTGTGCTCTTGCCATAGTTGAAATCATATTGAGTTATGTTAACACTTGTCCAACTGACCACAGCCGAAGTCATGGTGATATCAGAAATAACAACTGCAGAAATCGCCGCCTCAGTATCGATACTATTGGTAGCAGTCGTGATGAAAGATTGCACCGGTCCAAAAATTTCATTGCCATAAATATCCACACTGCGTGCTTTGAAGTAATATTTTGTTTTTGGATCCAAAGTGGAAAGCGTTACCCAGTGATCCTTATTAGCGTTCGGACTTAGACCACTTTTTTGATCAAGCGTATTCGCATCAGCGCCATACCAAATTTCACCATAGGCATATCGATCGGTTTTCCAGGTGATGGTGACTGTGCTGGCCGAGGTGCCTAGAGTTTGCACTTCCGGCGTATAGATAATTGGATCAGTCTTAGAATCTTCCGGCAAAGCCGTGGTAAAAGTTTTGTCCGTAGAATATGATTCTTTACCGAATGACGAAACTGATTTAACCCGATAATGATAGGTGGTTGTCGGTTGTAATCCAATTACATCAACACTATGAACCGTATTGAATTCTTCAGATTTGCCTTGTTCATACAAATAAGTTGTCGGATTGGCTATTTTATAATCCGCGGTCGACGAAAATTGTACGATCGAGTTGCTCAACTTGTCGGTCAACCAAGAAATAGTGGCAGTTGTGGCTTGTGCTTCCGCGCTTGGACCATTGCTGGAAATTTCCGGCGGTACAGCATCCAACCCTTGCGGCACAATTGATTGCCAAGTAGAAGCCGAGTAATTGCCAACCGCGTCAATAGCTCGCACGCGATAATAATAGGTTACCGGATTTTCTACATTATAAGCAATCAAATTCTTATCAACAAAATCATTTGCGGAAGTATTTCTCGGATACGAGACCAAAGTCTCAGCGTAATTAGTGTTCGCTTGATTAATATCTGGCAAAGGATTGCCGGTATTATCAACTAATTTGCCCTCTTTATTGACTATTTTTCGCTCTAAAATATAGGCCGTATTTGCCGGTGAGGACAAAGATTCATCCGGCAAATCAGCATAATCAGCGCTGTTCTGAGTGAAAAGATCCCAACCAATAGTTACCCAGTAACGAATGCCATAGTAGGATGAGTCAACCACGATGAAGTGCGGTGGGGTTGGCGCGATTGTATCCAAAATTGCAGTATCACTATAAATAGTCATATTGCCAAATTTATCCCTGACCCTGACATATACCGTCTTATCACCTTGCGTACTCATATCTGGTGTCCAAGAAATTCCATTGCCCAAAGTGTAGGTCAGCCATGCGCTTGGATCATCTGAATTGGCACTGATATCTGAAAATGCTCCTGTAATTGCTCCTTGATTATTAGTTGAAATTCCAAATTTATTGCCATCATTTGAAAATTGAACTTTCATATCAGATAAATCAGTAATGGAAAGATTCAACTTCACTCCCTGTTCCAGTTGAGGTGTTCCAATTTTGCCAGTCGAAGTTTTACCTGAAATTACTATGGCGTTGCCGCTGGCTGTTCCGGCTTTGAAATCAAGCGTGACTAAATCATAAGTCGACACATCATTTGATGTCCCGCCAGGCTCATCAGCCGGATTATACATATTTTCTTGCGGAACAACTGAGCCATCACTAGCATAAACCCTGAATCTGGCGTCGCTAAATTCCTGGCCATTAAGTTGAGATTGGGCATCCCAAATTGAAATTATATTCCTACTTTCTCCTGGAACAATCGTTTGCACGCCAACACTAGTCACGCTTGTTGCCTCATGCCAATTGGCATTATCATCACAACCAGCTGTGCAATATTTCATCACCACATCCAAACTGCTATAGAGGCTATCCTGAATATTATAATCCACATAGACCTTGCCGTAAGTTTCTGGCGTAATAGATTGTGCTACGGTGTTAACAGTCACATTCGGCGTCGAAACTTTATAAATACTTTTTTGAAAATTTGTAACATTTCCATATGCGTCACGCAGTTGACCATAAACCGTCCGCTCGCCTTCTCCAGCCGCTAGATCGAAACTGGCCACATTGTCAGCTACGGGACTAGCCGCTAGTGTCGACCATGCAGTTGCATCACCATCAGCGAATGCAGTGTTACTGAAACGATATTGTAAAGTTGAATTATCAGTCGCTGAGATTAGCAATTTTACATTGGAAGATTGTGTATAATCATCGTCATTACCATCATTGTTGGAATCCGTATAGAAATATGTTTTGACTGGAACTTTAGTGTCTAAGATAAAATCTGTCTTAGATGCTGAAGCAAATCTTTCTGCATTGCCAGCCGCCACTCCTGAATTTAAATCATCAGCATACAGTACCAATTTATGACTGGCAGCATTTTTATATAAATCATTAGAAAAAGTTTCTTTGGTTGGGTACCATGTGATAGTTTGTTCTGAACCATCCGCAATACTAACTATCGTATTGCCAGCTATAGCTGTTGGGTCGCTAGAGCCAATTAGAGTTAGGTCAGAGTCACTGCCCGTATTGGAATACTTGGCATAAACATTAAAATAGGTTTGCCCGGTTGGTGGTGTAACGGCATCAGTTAGCGCGTATTTTATTTGTACCGAACCATCAAATTGTTCAATGACTGAATTTATTGCCACTACTGGCGGCGAAGATTTAACAATTATATCACTGCCGTCGCTTGGTACGATGTTGCCAAACTCATCCTTGAATTTGTAGTAGACTGTTTTGGAGCCATCTCCTGCTGGTAAGTTCCAATTATTGATGATAGCCACAAAATCCAACCATTGTCCGGAATTATTATTCAAGCCGTCCGCTGATAGATTTTGATTATTAGAAATTTTAACTTTAACATTAGAATCATCCACCGCCACAAGATTTAGATTCACAGTTGAGCTGTGCGTATAAGTGTCATCATTGTTAATTGTAATATATGTTCCAGTCGGAGCGGCCGTGTCCAGTTTAAAAGTCGCGTAATCAGACTTAGCGATTCGCTCCAAAACATTAGCATCCGCAAAATTTAGATTAGCCGCAGTCGGATCAGCCACGGTCACGCTTGGATTTTGATCATCAACTATTAAACGCAGCTTATGCTGTCCGCTCAATTTGACTATGCCTGGAAATTGTGTGGTCGGATCCCAGACAATTGTCTTGCCATTGCCAGCCGAAGTGACATTTAGAGTCTGCCCCAATTCATCAGTCAAGTATGTGTCTGTGACAAGTGTAAAATTCGTACCATCGGCCGCGTATTTTAAATATATATTAAATTTAGTTTGGCCGGTTGGCGGAGCAATTGTGTCCGCAAGATTATATAGGATAGTGACCTTTCCATCCGGTCCTTGCGTCGCACTCGTGATCGTCGGCGCTGGCGGAGTTGATTTAATAATCGTATCATTTGAGATGCTATCAGTATCTCCGTTGCCATACACATCTCTAAATTTATAATAAACTACATAGGTACCATCACCATTCTGAGGCAAGTTCCAATTATTAATAGCCGAGACATAATCCAACCATTGTCCAGAATTATTATTCAAGCCATCTGCACTTAGATCGGCATTATTAGAAACCTTGACCTTAATTGCAGAATTGTCAGTCGTGGCCAGATTTAAATTAACCGTGTAGCTATGCGTATAGGCATCATCATTATTTATTTTAATTGAAGAGGCAGTTGGATTATTTGTGTCCAAAATCAAGGACTGATCAGCAGTGCCAGTCGAATAAACAAACTCATTATCATCACTCAGGATTCTAATTTTAGCTGTTGGATAATAAATATTTGGCAATTCAGTTTTGACATCCCAAATGAGTGCTTGATTGGTCAGTGAATTTGGCACTCCAGTATTCAAAGTTTTAGCGCCAAGTCCGGTTACATTGGCATCTAGTGCTTTAACAAAAATATCTTCACCAATTGCATGATTTTGCGCCCTTTCATTATTAAGAGGGCTTTCGTGACGAACAGTAATATGGAAACTATTGGAAGTTTTAGAATCATATGTAAAAGTTTCTGCGCCAATACTCAAAATTCCAGAAGCTGGAAATCCGGTTGTTGTGCTGGCTGAAATTGTCTGCGGAGGCGGATCCGTTGATTGGATTGCGCCAGTCAAAGTTGTCGCCTGCGGTTGATAAAACAAATACACTTGTTCATTTACATCATCCAAGTCAGTCAATCCATAATTAATAATAACTTTGCCAAAGTTAGTGCCGTCCGTGTTTTGCGCGGCCGAATTAACCGTGATGATCGGTGGTGCATTTACATTGTAAGTCAATTTAAAATCAGAGAGTGTCGGCGTAACCGAACCATCATTTGACCAGAGCGAAGCCTCAGCTTCAATCCAAGATGAATCCGGCGTGCCGGTCAAGGCCGCGCCAGTTACTGCATTATATCCGCTCCAAGTCGCACTCGCCAACCCATTTTGCGTTGCCGCGCTGCGAGTTCTAAATTTTATATTTGTTCCGCTTGGTATGCTACCCGCTCCTTCAGTGTTCCAATCTAGCTTTGACCAAATTGCCGTGCCATCCGCCGGTTCATGCATTATTAAATTATTAACGATACCAACATTATCATTTTCATTTGTAAAATTAGATCGTGCTAAAACCTCATCACTCGAAAGTACGCGATTATAAATCTTGAGATCATCGAAGGTAGCATCAGCTTTTTTTTGACTATACCACTGATTTTCTCCCCATTGACCCAGATGCATCTCCGGACCGATGCCATTCATCTGGCCATTGCCACCATTAGCTACCAGACTCTCACCTGAATTACTTCCATCCAAATAAACATGCATGGTAGTTGGACTAGTAGTAGTGTCATATGTAAAAACCAAATGATGCCAAGTACCTGCTGTAATTGAGGAATCGCTAGTTGGAATAGTCACGCTTCTTGTTTTAGCGTTATTCCAATTTCCATCGCCGCTCGAATCCATTATTGTAACAGCTATAGCTGCTGATGGATTAAATAGCTTACCGATACAAATCTGATTTTTGAAAGCTTTATTAGGATCGGTGTCATAGGTGCAGAATAATCGATGCTGACCCACAGTCACATCTCCTCCGCCCCAATCCGGCTTGAACCAAAACTCAACTGTACCTTGGTGATAATCTAAATTTCCCGTAGTTGAATATTTCAAAACATCCCCATCAGCTGAATCAATATACATTCCTTGATTAAATTTTCCCGAGGCATCATAGGAAGTATTATAATTTATTAGCGGGTATGGTGAGCCAGCTGCATAGTCTGCTTTGGCTGAATTATTAAATTTCGCTTCAAACAACTCGCTCGCGTCATGCGTCGATTGAGTGTAATCCAAGATTACGCTATTTAGGATCGGCGCAATAGTTGTGTCAGCTATGGAGAAATAGGCTTTATATCTGACATAGCGATTACCATTCAGTGCAGATGGTGTTGATACTCCACTATATGTAAAATAAGTTCCGTTAGTTCCATCTGGTCCAATATAGTTCCAGGTCGCGTTATCGTTATTCGCGGTAATTTGAAATTTCAATGAATCATTATAGTGCTCACAAACTTGATTATTTGCACCAGCTCCACAATTTGTCGCTGGCCCGGTTAGAGCTGATTTATACACAGTCACCTCATCAATCTGACCATTGAATAAATTAATATGATTTAGGTTTGCGTCAACGAATGAACCAATATTTATAGCGTGATTGGCGTTAAAATTGCCACTCGTTGTATAGCTAACTGGAGTGGCATCACTCACGCCATCTACATACAACTTAACCTGACTATTGGCATAATCTCGCACTCCCACAAGATGATGCCAATTTCCATCAATGACATTTGTGCTGCCGGCCATTTCCTTGTACACAACATCGGATGATCTCCATTGAAACCTAGCCTTGCCACCACTAATAGACATCGCCATCATTTGCCAAGCGCCGCCTCCATTCGGATCAGTAAAGTTATATACAACTCCATTATGAGTAGTTTTTATCCAAGCCTCAACGGAAAATGAGTCTGTACTTGCAAAAGTAAAGTTAGCTGAATTTGTTGCATCCACATAATCAGTTGAGCCATTAAAATTGCCGGAATTCAAGCCGAATTTAGGCGTACTGAAAGCTGCGCCAGAACCGGAGCGAGTTCCATTATTTATGCCAACACTATCATTCCAATTTCCATCCATTCTCCATGATGCGACCGCACTGGAAATATCTGTACTGTTTTTAGAGAATTTTAAATCACTAAAATTAGCTTTTGTACCTAAATCTAAAGCTTGAGACTCAAAGGTGCTAGAAGATTGATATGCAGAATCTATAGTATATTTATATAATTTATTAGAATTGTTTCCTGCCAAAATATAAACATTGCTATCTAATCCGTTACATATCATAAAGCTACCACTACCCGTAGCAGCTGGCACAGTTGGCAATGTTGGCAATGTTGTCCAGGTATTACTGGCGATCGAATACTTATAAAACCCCACTCCTTGAATTGCGTAAATGTCATTGCCTAAACCATTACGGACTAAGGCATTTGTATAATTAGTCCCCGGAACAGTGGAAAGCGTTGTCCAGGAATTACCGGAAATTGAATATTTATAAAATCCAGATCCATTATTTCCCTGCAAAACATAGATATCGTTATCTGACCCATTGCGAATCATGTTACTATTTGTAATTGCAGAACTTACAGTTCCTGGGACAACTGTAAGTATTGTCCAATTATTACCAGATATAGAATACTTATAAAATCCACTGGCATAATTTCCTTGCAGAACGTAAATATCATTATCTGATCCGTTACGCATAATGGTAGCACCGTAACCAATTGCTCCAGGGATAATTGTAAGAGTTGTCCAAGAATTTCCAGCGATTGAGTATTTAAAAAATCCAGTCGCGAGACCTCCCTGCATAACATATATGTCGTTGTCTGACCCATTGCGAATCATAGCCGCACCATAGCTAACAGTCCCTGGCACGCTTGTAAGAGCTGTCCATGAATTACCTGAAATTGAATATTTATAAAATGCCCCGCTTCCACTACCAGCACCTAGAACATAAATGTCATTATCCGATCCGTTGCGTATCATAAATCCACCATAACTGACTGCTGCTGGTACGGCTGTAAGCGATGTCCAAGAATTTCCAGCGATTGAGTATTTAAAAAATCCAGTCGCGAGACCTCCCTGCATAACATATATGTCGTTGTCTGACCCATTGCGAATCATAAATCCACCATAATATACTGACCCAGGTGCAGAATTCAAACCAAGTACAGTCCAAGAACTTCCTGAAATAGAATATCTGAAGAAACCACTGCTTCCAACAGGTTGAACATAGATATATCCATTAGCCCAATCAGCAATGCCAGTACCGCCCCAAGCAACTGGCCCAGGTGAGGCAGCAAGGTTTGTCCAAGAATTTCCAGAAATAGAGTATTTGTAAAATCCGGTATTACTTCCATTTATAGCATTTCCCTCAACAACATAAATATCATTTCCTGAACCATTTCGGAGCAATGTTGATCCACCAGCAATCGGCCCGAGAGAATTAGTCAATTGCGTCCATGAATTTCCAGCAATTGAATATTTATAAAATAAACTACCTTGATTTCCCATTAAAACATATACTGTATCATCCGATCCAAATCTAGTTATTTGCCCGCCATAGAATGTTGTAGGCATAGCAGTCAGTGAAGTCCATGTCCCAGCTGAAATTGAAAATCTATAAAAACCAGTTCCCGTTGATAGAGCCGCATATATATAATCTTCCGATCCGTTACGAATCATCATGGCGCCATAGCTAGCTGATCCAGGCAAGACTGCCATTGTTGCCCAAGTATTGGCTGTAACCGAATATTTATAGAATCCGGTGCCGTTACCAGCCATAGTATAAACATTATCATCCCCTGCATTGCGAAGCATGTAAGCACCCTTATCAATTGCTCCCGGCGTAACTGTTAGCGCTGTCCAGGAATTAGCTGATATTGAATATTTAAAAAATCCAGTGCCGCCACCTCCCTGTAGCATGTATATACTATCATCTGACCCATTGCGAATCATCATTGAACCCCAGCTTATGGAAGCCGGGATAGTAGCTAGAGGCGTCCATGAATTAGCCGAGATAGAATATTTATAAAATGTTGTTCCGCCTCCCTGTGATACATACAT
>Ga0334722_10006445_pt1 | contig 11612 bp, 17 predicted proteins | sample C3_bottom_MG_FD_207210 | JGI IMG/M metagenome (GOLD analysis project Ga0334722, IMG submission 207210) | Sediment microbial communities from Yellowstone Lake, YNP, Wyoming, USA - C3_bottom | ecosystem: Environmental > Aquatic > Freshwater > Lake > Sediment | place: USA: Wyoming | collected...
TTGAACTGCTACAAATTCAAAACCTTTCTTCTTTGAAGGAGTAGCAAATTCTCCTATTCCCAATTCACCGAATGAAATTTTCTTCCCTTTCTTTTCAGCATATCCACTCGCAGAAAGATTTTCTAATAATTTTCTTTTTAGTAATTTTCCTGCAAGAAAAGGCGTTTCTGCCTGTCCTACTTTTCTGAATACCCCTTTTTCTTTTCTGAATACATCAATCATATCGCCGATTGTTTGCTTTGCTGTTTTATTCTTATTATAAGAAGGACTTGATTTTTTAGGAAGTAAAGTTTTAGGATTATTCTTCTTTGTTTTAGATTCAAGATAATTAATCAATTTTCTTTCTGGTTTGTATATTTCTTTTTTTGTTTCTTTAAATGAAATTATATCTTCTGATTTTCCGAATGTTTTAAACTCTGGAATATTTGAAGAAACTTTTCTATAAACTTCATTGCTTACTTTTGATTCTTTAGGAGAGGGAAGTATTTCAAGAACTTTTTCTTGAGAAGTTATTTTTTCTTCTTGCGGAAGATTAACTAATGAAATTGCTTTTGTTATAGCAGATGGAAGATTAACATAAGTTAATTGTCCTTGTGTATAATCCATTCCTGTTAGTGAATTTAATTTTTTCAATGCCTTTAATTTTTCTGTTTGCGTTCCTGTATTAACTATCTCTTGAAGTTTGGAAATTTCTTCTATTATTTTTACATCCTTGACAATTTCTATAGGTTGAAAGAAAACTTTTTTTCCTCCAATCTTAAATCTTTCACTTGCCCCAGTTGTTCTTAACATTGTTTTAGGAGTTATTATTAATTCTGATTCAGCACCACTAAAAGTTTTAGGTGTGGGAATTATTGGCTTTTGTGCTTGTTCTTTTAATGTATAAACAACTCTTTTCGGACGTTTGAATGTTATTCCTAAACTTTCTCCAATCTCCTCTCCAAACCCCACGTATGACAAACCAACAAATCCTGCACTTCCTTTCGTAGCTGAAATAGGGGGTTGCAAATATAATCCCTCTGCCTGTCCTCTTTGTGTTTTACTTGCTACAACTTCAAACTCTTTAGTTAGGGGATTGTAGAATCTATTTAATACTGCTGGGTTTGTTGTTCCACTTGCAAATGATAAAGGTTCTTCTGATTGTAAATATTTTTTCTGTGAGGAGTAAGGAACATTATAACGTGATTGAGTTCCTAAATAATATTCTCCAGTTTTAGTATTTGCTTTTAATAAAGTTGGTTTCTTTCCAGTTTCTAAATAATTTATTATTCCTGCTTCGTAGGAACGAACCCCACTTTTAGTTGTGATTGGAAATTTTGCAGTTTGTCCAGTAGTTTTTCCAATTTCTTTTGGGGTCATAAATCTTATTTGTCTAATATCCGATGCAGGAACTATTTTAGATAAACTACTTCTTGGAACGTCAGCAGTATAAATGTGGAAAGTTTCTTCAGCAGTAACGATTTTTCCTTTTGGTTTTAGATTTTTAATATCACTTAATTTTAATCCAGTTTCTTGATTTAATTCTGCTAAAACTGCCTGTCTTGTTGTTTGTCCTTTTTCTATTACTCCTCCAATAGAAATAACATTTCCATTATTTGTTTCACCTAAAATATATTTTCCATCTTCAGTTTTTAAAATTAAAGTTGCTCTTTGTCTTGTGTAGGGTTGAACTTCTTTTGCTAACGTTTTACCCATTTCAATTTGAACTGGTTTTCTTCCGAATACAGCAAAATCTCCAGAGGTTAATTTATCAGTTCCTTTTGCAGTTAAATATTCAGCAGTTCCATAACCCAGCACAAATAATGGACGATTTCTAATTGTCTGTGCTATTTCTCCAGAAGTTAAAGTGTTAAATTGTTGTTCCATACCAGCAGGAATACTTTTTATTGTTTGAATTGGATGAGTAACTATTGATTGAATGAATTCTCCAGTTCCAATTAAACTTAATCCTGCTCCTGCAAGAAAATCAAGAGGGGTTTCTTCTCCAACTTGTCGTGATGTTCTATCTTCATATTTGTTAATAATCTCTCTTGCTTTTTCCAATCCTTGTTTTTCTTCTGGTATAGTTAAAACATGTGTTTGTTCTCGATAATATTTTTCTTCTTGAGAATTTGCTTTTTTTTCTTGCCCGTTTTGAATTGTATAAGTTTGCATAATTGGAATTTTTTTTCCAGTTGTTTTATCTTTGTAAGTATCTATTTGTCTTTGATAAATACTTCCTTCTTGTCTTAAAGGTTCTGAAGTTAAAATATTATTTTGAGAGGAAAAATTACTTGTTGCTGATATGGATGGAATAAATTGTTTTGATGGAATTGTTGATATAGAAGGTAAATTTCTATAATTAATCTCTGTTCCTGTTGGAGAGAAATATTTTGTTCCAGTTGTTGTTTCAACAGTTGTGACTCCTTCTGGAATTTTTTTAACATTTCCATATGCTTGAATTCTTTCTATTGGTTGGTCAACTATTCCTTTTCCCCCTGTTGCAATATATGTTCCAATTTTACTACCTTGATAAAAAATTTCTTTTATCGGGTTCCAATCATTTTGAATGGGGGTTGGTGATGCTATAACTGGAGTAGTAACTCCTGTAACTTGTGTTGCAGGAATTAAAGTTTGTTGAGAAATTGAAGGAACTTCAGTTATATTTCCAAATTGAGAAAGAACTTTTGATAATGCAGGGTTATATCCTGCTCCCATTCCTTTCTTTATACTATCTGCTTCTTTCTTTGCTTGTTCTAAAATCTTTGGGTCGTATCCTTCTAAATTATAAACTCCTAAATTAAGATTTGCTTTAAGTGCATTTTCATATTGTTGCTGTTGCTGTTCTTGTTGAGAAACCTGTTGTTGTGCTGAACTTAATTGTGATTCATAGGAACCTAATGAAGTTTCCTGTTGTCCTATATTTTGTGCGGTTTGTAATGTTGCAATACGAGATTGTCTTCCTTGTAATCCTCCTTGTTGTAATAAACTTTTTTTAGTAGATACGGAACTAACTAATGCTTCTCTTTGTTTAGCTAACTGATTTCTTGTTTGCTGAACTTGTGCTTGTGCTTGTGCTAATTCTTGTGATGTAACCACTTTAACCTCTTTTATTTAATCTCTTTCCTAAAGAAAATTTATTTCTATCAATAACTTTATTTATCTGATTTACTGAAACCAATTTAGTTGTTTCTTTTCCATTAGAAAGAGAATCACTATCTTTCCCATTTAATTTATTAGAAAATTTTAATAATCCATTTATTGGAATTTCCATTGGACTATTATATTTTCTATCCATACGTGCCATTAATCCTTCTCTTAAATTTATTTTTTCAAATGCCATTTTTATTCCTCCTTTCAATCATCAAACTCAAAGTCTTTTAGACTTAATTTAATTGATTTAAGATTAGGTAATTTTTCTCTGACTTCTTTTGTTAACTTTAATTTTTGTAAGTCAAAGGATATTTGTTTATTATTCTTATTCACTTTAGGGTATAATCTAATATTCATAATAACTACGAGTAAGAATTACTTATATATTGGAGGGTTAGTCTTATATAGATTAAAGTTATTATTTATTAACTATGTAACTTAACTATTTTCAAAATGAGAACCCATTAAATAACTAACAATAAAAGTTACAACATATGTAGCTACGCCAGTTAATATTTTTGATGTTGGTTTCATATAAGAAAGAAAAGGAGTTAACATCCATTGACTTGTAAATAAAATAAATGCACATCCTAATAATCCAAAGACTAATCCATATTTACTAAACTCTCCAAGATTACTAAATGAATCTACTATTAAATCTTTCAAATCAAAGAACCATTCAAAATGAATTAAGTAATCAAATCCATCAGTTATGTAATCCCATAAATCTCCAAGTGCCATTATATTTTTATTTTTTCCTTAATTTTTACCATTCCATATCTCCTTCTTTTTTATCTAACCAATTATTTTCTTTCTCTTCTTTATCTCTTTGTTTATTTAAGAAATTAATTTCTTCATTTACTTCATTATTATTTTTTTCATTATTATATCCATATTTTTTTAAGATGGATAAAACTATATTAAACTCATGATTATTCTTGAACTTCATTGAATCAATTACTCTTTTATTTTCTTTAAGTTGAAACTCTCCAATAATTCCTGTTTCATAAGAACCACGTTTAATTGGGTAGCTTAACTTTTTCCAAGTCTTAGTTTCAAATACCATTAGAATACCTTAAAGACATATTTACCAATTACATATCCAATAACTAAAATAAGTGCTATTACTATAAATGGACTCATATTTCCACCTTTCTTAACTTTAATTGTATCTGCTAACATCTTAGCCATTATGAATTTTTGTCCATAGACTTCGTTTTCTTTAGTATTGAAATTGTATGGATTTTTACTTTTCTCTTCTTGAACTATAAATGGAAACTTACCTTGATAGAATAGAATTTCTCTCCCATCAGTTGCATGATATATCCCATCGGAAGTTTTGAATGAACCTCCCCCTACTTGAACTTTTTCAAAGGAAGCATTTTGATTTTCACCTATCTTCATTATTCCAATCCAACCTTTTTTTAATCTTCCTCTTTTAACTTTAGCCCTTGTAGGAAATCTTAATTTCTTTGTTTTTCCATTTGTATTTCCAACTCCAACTGCTTCTGATATTTTTTTCAGTTCTTCAGTTACACTTGTTTTCTTTTCTTCTTCCATTTTTTATTCCTCCTTTCATCCTTGATTCTCTTGTTTATTTTTACGTTTAAACCATCCAGAATTTTCTTTTCTTCTTGGAGTTACATCTGCAATTTCTTTTCTATTTGTTCCAACTTGTCTTAATAAGAATCCTTCTTTTGATAATGATGTTGATAATATTATTTCTGCTTTTTTATTAAAATATTCTCCAAATTCTTTTTCATTACAAACTTCATTACAAAATAATCCTAACTCTTGACTTGTTCTAACTGGTATTTGAGGACTTCCTAATTCTTCTTCACTTAGATTACCAATCTTTGAAGAATCATCATTTGTTATTACTTTTGTAAAGAAAGACACAGGAGTTTCTTTTTGTTCTGCGAATGAACGTAACATAGCTTCTGCTTGAGCTTCAGTTAATTCTTCTTCTGCCATTTATGCGTAAACCTCCATATGTTGTTCTGCATTTTCTTTTTTTTCTCTTATCATGTCTATTATACTTCCTATCATTTCACTTATTGTTTGTTTGGTAACTCTTGATGCAACAATTAATAATAATCCTAATACTATTAATATTGCTAATAAAGTATCATACCACATTATTTACTCCATTTCTCAACTCTAAATCCATTACGCTGAAAATATAATGGAATATTACCAAATTTTACTAATTCATCTTTAACATAATTTAATTTTTCCATTTCCGTTTCAAATTTTTTCATATGTTCTTTTAATCTTTTAATAGATTTTAATCTCCAATCTTCATCATCTTTTAAATCTGGAAATTCTTTTATCACTCCTGATTTATCAAATCTTAGTCCTTCAATTGTTGTGACTACTCCAGAACCAACATCAAAAAAAGTTAAATTATTTCCTTTTATCCCTATCTGAATAATATCTACATCTGATTTGAATGTTCCTACAACAACCATTAAAGTTTAAACCTCTTATTTAATCTAATAATTTCTCTTACTATCCTTGAACTATTAGTGAACATTCCAATTAAATCAATTATAATAATTAACCAGAAAAGAGAAGCTAATGTAGAAAATATTAATATCCCTAATTTTAAGATAACTAAGTTCATTCCACTTATAAAATAAAATAATAGGGAAGTAAGAAAAATAAATATAATTAATCTAATTAAACAAAATGTTATAGGAAAAAATCCCCAATAGTTTTCTTTTTCTATTCTTTCTTTTTTATTATCATAATCTATTCTTTCTATTGCACTTAACTTCCAATATTTATTTTCAAATATATTTTTTTCTTTCTTTCTATCTTCTATTCTTTTTCCTATAACACTAAATAAATTTTCCATTTTTATAATGCCTTATCCATTCTTCTAATTCTTGTTAATATTTCTGATAGTGCTTCATCTCTTGTAATGAAAGTTGTTTTAACTTTTCCATCTTGACTAATTCCTTCACTAACTTCAACTTGTGGTAATGTTTCAACAACTTTTAATTCTTCAGAAATCTTAATTTCTTCTTTTTCTTCAGTTTTTTTTTCTACCATTTCTTTTTTCCTCCTTATATTATAATATATTTATACTTATTTATATATTAGAGGGTTAGTCTAGATTTTCTTGTATAACTTCTATACTAGCCCAAATAGATAAGAATGCACCAATTAAAGTTGTTAAATATGAAAAGTAAGTTGTTAAATCATCACGATAAATTATTATTCCATTATTTATCATATAAACTCCTAAGAACATCATAATTCCTCCACCTAATAAAGTTAATGTTGCATTTCTTGAAAATACTCCCATAAAAGTTATGGTATAAATCATTATAATTAAAAAAATATTAAATGCTATATTTGAACCACTATCCCCTTTTCCAGAGGGAGTTATTTCAAAATAAGTAGCAAATGTTTTTTCACATCCATCGCTTATTCCTCTTACATCATATCTTCCTAATTGAATTGTATCTGTAAAATTATAAAAATATTCTCCACTACCAGCAGAACTCATTTGAATATTTGATATGGCTACTGAAGAATTTGGATAAGTTACTGAAGATATATTAATAAATAAAGCATCTGAACAAACTTGTGCGATTCTTACTTGATTATTTTGTTTAAAAGTTCCTAAAGAATCTAATGAAGCAGATACTATTCCAATTAAGAAAATTCCTAATATAAAGATAAATAGAATCTTTTTCATATTCATATTCTTTTTCATATAGTTATATATTAGAGGGTTCATTTTTTAACATCCTTTTAAATTATTTAATTTTCTTTGTGGATAATTATTTTTTTTCATCTGTTAAAACAAGAATACCCAATTTTTAGTGGAAGAACAACCATAAACGCCAGTTGTATTTCTCATTATAGAACCGTTATATAAAGTTGCACAAGTTGGTAATGTTCTTACTTGCAAGTTAATCATTTCTCTTACAGTTGTATTTCCTGCAACTTCTAACTGCATACTCGGGCTTATTGTTCCTATTCCTACATTTCCACTTGCGTTTATTGTCATTAAAGCAGTTGTTCCAGAAGCAAAATCTATACTTCCTTTACTACTTACTCCAATTTCATATGCTTTTCCTGGAGTAGTTGAATTAAGAAGTAAAGAAGCGTATGTTCCTTCGATAGCTAAAGTTTTTCCATATCCTCCTGGACTTACTGGGTTTGTTGTTCCTATTCCAATATTTCCAGTTGAAGAATTAATTGTCATTCTATCTCCTCCTCCAACATAAAATCTTAAATCATTTGTATTTCCGGGACGATAAATAATTGAAGAAAGTGTTGAAGCATTATAAAATCTGAATTGAGCATCTACTGAATTTAAAGAATTTATTCCTAATTGTGGTGATGTTCCTGAAATAGTTAATTTATCTGTAGGGCTTGTTGTTCCAATTCCAGCATTTCCCGTCGTATTTTGAATTATCATTCTTACTGCTACGCCAGTTTCAGTAAATCTTAAATCTCCCAAAGTATTAGTAATATCCCATCTTTTTGAAGCAATAATATCTGAAGAATTAAATATTATTCCTGAACTATTTCCTGTTATTTGAATATATCCCGAATTAATTGTTCCAGCATTTACATCTAAAGTTTTCGACGGCGTCGTTGTTCCTATTCCTACATTACTCCCTATTTTATTTAAAATAACATTTGTTCCAGATTGATTCCAAGGAGCAGAATTAAATAAAGAATTATTCAAATCAACTATCAAACCCCTGTTATCCCAAGTGCTATTCCAATTATTGAATGTGTCTAAAGTCCAATTCTTAGATATATTTAAAATCCAAGTTGAGATATTTATATTATTAATCCAAGCAGTTGTGAAGTTTAATGTATTTCCTTGAATAGACAAATTCGTAATATTAAATCCCCCAACATTCCAGTTATTTGTTAACGGAGTTGTTCCATCTCTGTGAATAGATACAGGTTCTAACTCCGTAAAACTAGAAAAAGTTACAGGTAAATCTAATCCGTTGTTTGTTGTTCCTCCAACTGCAATACTTACAGAAGGAGCAGAACCTCCCCCAACTTGTGAAACTAATCTCCATAAAAGCATATCTGTTATATTTAAAGTCGTTTGAGGAATAGAAGCAAATAAATTAATTTGAGTAGGGTCTCCAGTTACTAATTCTTGAGAAGTATCTGTTGTTGCAATTAAAACAAGTGAACCGTTTAAATATCTTTTAAAAAGTTGTCCGTAAATTTGTAATGCTCCAGAACCTCCCAACTTTGTAGCAGTTGTATGAATATGCAAATATCCAGCAGATAAAGAAGTAAGATTTGTATCTTTATTTAATCTCCAAACAATAGCAGTTCCATCTGTTAATCCACTTACATTATAAGAAGTAATTGTCGGATTCTGAGAAGTATTCATTATTTTGTATGTTGCATTAACACTCGAATTTGTATCCCAAAAATAATAAGTTAAAAAAGAAGGAATTAAATTATTAACTTCGGATTTATTATAAAAATAAAGATTTTGAATATTTTGTGTTGTATTAATTGTTAATGCTTGCTGTGCTGTAGAATTTATTGCTAATGCTAATTGTCCTGTTGAATTTACTGCAGTTATTCTAGCATCAGTATAACTATTTGCAGGAATTGTTTGATTGTAAGCATACTGAGAAATATTTGTTCCTCCAAGTAGTTGCTGAATGTTTGCTGTTGTATTAATTGAAGAATAGCTTGCATATGTTGCATTATATGAATAATAATTTGATGAATTAAAATATCCAGATGGATTTGTTGATAAATAATAAGAATTATTTGAACTGGAATTTATATAATTATTTGGATTTGAATTTAAATAATAATTTGAAAGATTATTATCCACTTCAGACTTGTTGTATGTTTCACCTTTTATATAATAATTTATTTTATCATTACTCCAATTTCCCACTAAAGAAATAACTAAAGAGGGGAGATTTGTTATTCTTACCCATAAAGAATCAATCCAACTTTCTTTTATTGTTATTATTGTAGAATTATCCATTTGGGTTAGGTTAACTCCAATAGTTGAATAGAAATTATTTGAAATATTATTTGTAGTATTATAATAAGTATTATTTGTTACAAATGTTGTTATGTTATTTGTTATATTATTGGTTTGATTTATTTGATAATTATTTTGAACAATATTATATGTTTGATTATTTATTGTAGTTATATTTCCTTTTTGTTGTTCAATGTAATTATATCCAAATTCATTAGATGCAGAAATGAGAGTAATACTAATTAGAAATAAAAAAATAAATAGAATGTTTTTATTCAAAATCTTTTTCCTCTTATTATATAATTAAATTATAAAACTAATTTATATATTAGAGGGTTAGTCTAAAAATATTATAAATAAAGCGGAGGAATATTTCCTCCGCTATTAGAAAGAAATTTTTTATAACTTCTTGCAGTTAATTTACATTAAACCTGCATTTCTTAATCCTTGAGCTGCGATTCCTATTGAAGTTGTAGCAATTGACAAGCAATAGAATAAAGTTGTCAATCCCAAGATTGTATCACTTGCTCCAGTAATATTACCATCAGATTGTGCTGTTCCTACTTGCTGAGCAACTGTTGGTGCAAGAGTTGTTCCAACTAGAATAACAATGAATCCACCAATTATATTTCCTAACATTTTTTATTTACCCCCACAAAACATATTAGATAATTAAATAGTAATGAATTTATATATTGGAGGGTTGGTAGTAATTATTTTTCTTATATAACCCTCTCATATATATATAAGTATAAATATATTTATTTATGAAAAAACAAAGATGTCTTACTCTAGATATAAATGTTACAGATGAAACTGAAAAGAAAATATCTCCATATGGAGGAAGTTTATCGGGAGTTGTAGAAAATCTTCTTAGGAAATTTAATAAAGGAGAAATAAAGTTATAATGGAATACGAAGCTGAAGAGGTAGAACAGAATAGAAAATCAAAGTATAATTCTGGAGTTGCTAAAGAAATTCGTAGAAATGAATTATGGAAAGAAACAAATTCTCATTCTAGAAATGGAAATTTTACAAAATGGAATGAAGATTTAGATTGTATTTGGAGTGAACTATGTGCAGATATAAAATCTGAAGATTTTAAAGATAAGAAAAAAGAATTTGATAAGTTTGATTTAGAAATGATTGAAATAGGAAAAATTGAAGATACAACTAAGCAAGGATTCAAGGCGTTGGATAAAGATTTCTATTCAAAAAGAGATAAGCATTATAAAAAACTTAGAGAGAAAGAAATATTTCTAAGAAGATTAGAAAATTCTCTTGGAAAAGGAACTGCTTATGAAGATGATGATGAGGATTCATTCTAATGGCTATTGTAGAAATTAATGATTCTGTTTATGAGAAGAAACATGGAAAGAAACTTAGTTATTACATCGATGATAGATTAAAAGAAAAGTCTGATGATAAGATTAAGAAAGTTATTGATTATAAAGACAAAGATTTCTTTGCTATTGTTGATGGTGGTGAAGGAGCAGGAAAATCTACCTTTGCTTTTCAATGGGCTAAGTATGTAGACCCCGAATTTAATCTATCTAGAATAGTTTTTAGTCCAGAAGAATTTAAAGAAGCAATTTTTAAAGCAAAAAAAGGACAAGCCATTGTTTATGATGAAGCATTTAGTGGTTTAGGTTCAAGAAGTGCTTTGAGTTCTATCAATCGTTACTTAGTTTCTCTTGCAATGCAGATTAGACAGAAGAATCTATTTGTAATTTTAGTTTTACCTTCAGTTTTCTTATTAGATAAATATTTTGTAATGTTTAGAGCAAAGGTTTTAGTTCATGTTTATGAGAATCATGGAATTAGAGGTTACTTTAGAGTTTATTCTCCAAAAAAAATTAAATACTTAATTCTTTTAGGTAAAAGCACTTACTCTTATTCAAAAAAAGTTAGAACTAGATTCAAAGGAAGGTTCTATGGTAAGTTTGCATTAGGAGAAGAGATAGAAGATGTATATAGAAAACAAAAAATGAAGTCTTTAGAGCAGACAGAATCAAATCCAATGACCGCAGGACAGGTAAAATATAAAGAAGCAAGGGATTTATGTATTTACTTACTTAAAAAAACAAATAAATTAAAATTAATTCAATTAAATAATTTATTATCTGATTATAGTCTTGATATTTCAGTAGCACAACTTGGACAAATATGTTCTAAGTTTGGAGATAGTTCAAAAGATGTTGAAAATATTTTAGAAGAGAAAAATCAATCTAAAGTAGATTTAGATTCTTAAGAAATTTCTAACTCTTCTGGAGATTTTTTCTCTTTACAAATAGAACAAATAAAATTATTTGCTTTTTTTATATTTAATTTCTTTCTTGGATGAATAAAAGTTCTATTTGATTTCATTTTTCTTTAATAAGTGATTCAATTAAGTCATTATAGTTCCTAAAGTTATCTTTAGCAACTAAAATCTTTAGTTTATACTTTAATTCTTTACTTATTTGTATTGAAGTTAC
>Ga0334722_10006446_pt1 | contig 11611 bp, 6 predicted proteins | sample C3_bottom_MG_FD_207210 | JGI IMG/M metagenome (GOLD analysis project Ga0334722, IMG submission 207210) | Sediment microbial communities from Yellowstone Lake, YNP, Wyoming, USA - C3_bottom | ecosystem: Environmental > Aquatic > Freshwater > Lake > Sediment | place: USA: Wyoming | collected...
ATGTGGGCTTCGCAACAAAGCAAGGATGAGAATCGTCATTCTTTTTCACTTCGGCGACCTCGATCTTTACCCGGTTACCCACGGAGAACCCTGAAGCCCCCAAAAAACCTGCCATTCAACCCGGCATGGAAGAAGCGTTTGAATACCTCGGCATAGGTGCCCCGAACCTCCTGTATAGCCATGCATCCAGATCAGGGTTTTATCCACGCCCTGCATACAGAACGGCTGCTTGCCGATCTCCATATTATTCCCGACCTTGATCTTCGGAGGAGTTCTGGTATCAAGATCCGTGTACCGATCACCATCCCCGCCCGCAACTCCCGCCCGGAACTCCGCGGATTGGTGCAGGCCTTGGGCGGATCGGTGGGCGGCAGGGCGGTGAAGGTCACCTCCCGGTTGGCGTTGAAGTGAGAGAAGCCCTACTTCTTCTGGAAGAGGTTTCTGTCAGGATCTTCTTCAAGATTCCTGGTGCCGTCGGGGTTGAAAAAGTAGGTGAAATTGGCCGCACCTTTTTTGTACACCCGAAAATCTCCTTCTATTTTTCCGTAATTGGCCTTTACAACATTGCCATTCTTATCCGCCACCGAGCGCACCCTTAAAAGGTAATTAACTTTCTCCCGATAGTTGGACTTGTAGTCTTCTGTCGGGGCCACCGACATCCATTTGTTCAAGTTCTTTATGTCAAAACCATTCTCCGGTGCCTCGAACGGCCATCGGTAACTGCTTTAGTTGTTTGGATCAAATCTATACTCCTGCAATCCATCTTGGGGATTAGAGAAGGTTAAGTCACAGTTGGTTTTTGCTTCGGAAAAGCTTACGTATTCATTTTCACAAGTAAAAACCAAATCACTGACCACCCCATTTCCATATGGGACGACCCATTCACCTTTCTCAAGGTCATAACCGGCAGGGGTCTTGAAGGCAGGTATAGGAAGGGCTTCGAGATATTTTCGATACATCGGCACCGGATTGCGTTTCTTCTTCATGACAACTTCAATAGTCGGATTCCATGGCTCCCAGCGAATAGAGAGGGTACTTGATTTAAATTCATACCCTGAACAGCTCTGATAATACCCTTCTTTGTCTACACAAAACCCAACCAGACCAATTGTTTGTCCTGAAACTACATGTATGCCATTGCTATTCGTAATTCCATTTGTATTAATATCCGCCAAACCTATTCCACTTTCGTTTGGAACTGAAAAGCTAATTTTCACCTGTGCGCCTACGATTGCGTTTCTGCCTTCGTCCACGGCTTTTATCGTAATTTTAGCTGCTGGTAGTGCCAAAGCGTTACCAACAAACAAAAAAACAAATACTGCAAATATTATAGTTACTTTCATAGCATCGCTCCTTAATTATCACTTTGATAATTTCTGTATTCTGTTGTAAAAACCATATACATGTTGATAGGCGACATCTTTGTAGTCGCTATGCCGCCATTCCTTCTGATTAAATAATTTTTGATTTCTTGGCCACGCACCCTCACTAGTTTTGCAGCAACCGCCGTTGTCGTTTTTTTCTCCAGACATGTCGATATTATTCGATTCAAGCTTGCTATATCGATTCGCCCCCATCGGCAACGTAGTAGCCGGGAACGCCTCGGCCAGCAGCCAGTCTTTCACCTTCACCTTATCGTGGGCGGCATTATTGTCGGTGTAGTAACTGTCAAGGCCGGTATATTTGACCTCCACCTCAACAAAGTCAGAGCCGTAGTCCGAGAGCAGTTCATCCAGACCAATCCTGATGGGATTCGACTTGGGCGGATCGAAGAACGGTTTGGTCTTTAATTCATCCTTATCGATCGATGCTGCTTGGGCCGGTGTCAGGTGAACATTTTCCACATCCCAGTCTGGATTATAACTCCAGCCAGCGAATCTGCTCGATACCCCGCAGAAGTTAAACCCTGGGGGGAGAGGACGGCCCTTGAACTTTTCCTCTTTTACAAAGGCGGAAGTCGCCAGATACTCCTTGGCGCTCTTCAGGTTGGTTAACAGCCCCCACAAGGTCGCCAGGCCATCGTCGAGATAGGCTCGTAACACGTCCTCGGTGCTGGAGTAGAAGTTGTAGACCTTGCCGGAGGGTACTTGCAACAAGCGCTTCCGCCAGGTCAACTTCGAGCGGTTGTCGCTGTCGGGGAACCGCTGGTACCACTCGCTGGCCAGCAGTCGCGACTGCCCGGCGGCGATGTATTTCGGCCAATCGCCGACATTGACCATCCCGGCTTCGGGGATTGTCTCGTTAATTGTCCCATCCGGCTTGACCAGAGTTGAGACATCTGACACTTGCCCGTAGGCCTCCAACGGCACCGCCGCATCAAAGGCGAAGTATTTGCTGAAGTTGGCCAGACCCTTATCCTGGATGGCCGCGCCGACCACCAGATTGCCCAGGCTGTGGGCGGCGATTGCAGTAGAGCCGGGAAGGGATTCCACGAACCTGGTGAATTCACCGGCCGTGGCGAAGGCGTTGACCACCGCCTGGTGATAATGAGGAGACCCTATAGCCGGTGGATTACCGAACCAACTGACCCCAAAAAACCTGCCATTCAACCCGGCATGGAAGAAGCGTTTGAATACCTCGGCATAGGTGCCCCGAACCTCCTGGGGCGAGACGTTATAGCCATGCATCCAGATCAGGGTTTTATCCACGCCCTGCATGCAGAACGGCTGCTTACCGATCTCCATATTATTCCCGATCTTGATCTTCGGAGGAGTTCCGGTATCAAGATCCGTGTACCGATCACCATCCCCACCCGGGCCACCGGCCTCAGGTCGCAGGTTTCGGTGGCCGAACATCTGCTCAACCCCCACAATCTCCAGCGGCAAAAATACACTGGCAACCGGCTGGTCGCCATCGTCCCGCACCTCCACCACCAGGGGCAAAGTCGTTTCCTTACGGCCTTCCAGCAGTACAACCCCGGCCTGATTGTTGTCTTTGATTGCTTGGATGAAGGCGTCCGAGAGCTTAACCCCAGCCGCCGTGACCACCGTGGTTGCGGCCTTGGCGAATTTGTTGGCGATATCGATCTCGGTCAGATAACTGCCGCTGTTGCTCGCGAGCAAGGCTGGATCTACCTGGATCCCTTCCACCACTGCCACCGCGCCAATAGCCTGGCGCAGCCAATAGCTGTATCCTTGATCCGGCGGCAGGAGGGTGATGAGCTGACCCAGATCGAGCTGCAACGGGAAGAAATCCACCAAGTCGCGAATCCCGTTCACAACGCCATCGCCGTTGTCCTTGTTTAGGCCCGGCAAGTCGTTATCGCTGCTGCCAATCCCCGAACCATCGGCGGCGCCGTCGTTGTCGTCATTAACCCAGAAGCGCCACGGCTTATCACCATTCACCTTGGCCCGGTCCTGCTCATCGATTATCCCGTTCCGGTCGTAGTCTGGCACCAGCCCGCCCCGATAGACCGTAATCAGCAAGCGATCCGCCTCGGTTTCCACCCCCTCTGGCGAGATGTACTTGGTCACCAGGATGGCCGTGTCACTGGCAGAGTTGGCCGCCTTGACCCCTTCCAGGTAAAGGGTTTGGGGTAATTTCGCCAGGATATCGGTACCATTCAACACCCAGACCTTCCGGGCAGTCGCACCATTGGCCCCACCCGCATCAATCAGCACATTCTCCTTGCCCTTGTCTCTGGAACTCCAGACCCGCAACTGATCCTGGCCCTGGATAAGTTCCAGCACCACCGTGCCCACGGCCAGATCACCCAGCAGTGCGGTAAGCGGTAAGCTGCACCTCGGTCAATTCACCGTCAGTTACCGTACTGATGCTGCCATCCGGGTTGGTTTTCTCCATGACATCATCCGCGTTGCCTGGCAAATTATCTTTATCATAGCCATCGTCATAATCAAGCACCCCGTCGCCGTCGTCATCGTCGCTGTTCAACGGCAGCACCAATCCCGGGCTGGTGTGTTCCAGGGGATCACCCTCCGCGAAGTTGCCGTCCCGGTTCAGGTCCGCAGCCAGTTCCAGCTCCACCACCCGCAGGGGGATTGGCCCCGAGCTAATTTCAGACTCGCTGGACTGGTTCAACACCACCTCGGCCGCGTAGTTGCCGCCCGGCTCCAGCCACACCCCCCGGGCCAGGGTGGCAAAGCCGATACCTTTAGTTTCGACTGGTTCCAGTAGACCACCAGGGACGTTGTTTATTTGTTTACTATCTCTATTGATCCAGCGGCAGTTAGTGGACTAACAAACAACGTCCCTGGTGGCTCCTCTAGTTTTTCGGCGCCGCAACCATCCCCGTAAATCGGCAGGCCATGCATGCAAGGGTCTTCGCCATCCAGCAGCAAGGCGGGGCGAAAATCCTGGCTGGGATTGGTGCAATCCCGGGTCGGGTCGGTGGGTTCCAGGGCGGTGAAGATCACCTCACGGTTGGCGATGGAGTGAAAGGGAACCTACTTCTTCTGGAAGAGGTTCTTTTCCGGGTCCTCTTCAAGATTCCTGGTGCCATCCGGGTTGAACACATAAGTAAATCTTGTCTTGCCTTTCCTGGAGATTCCAAACTCTCCATTAAACTTACCGTAATTCGCAGAGATAATATTTCCGGTTTTATCGAGTTTAGTTCTAATGCGGAATAAATAATTAACCCCTTCCTTGATGTTGGTTTTGTATCCATCTTTGGGATTGTCTCTCACGAAGATATTAACCGATTTCAAGTAACCGCTTGTTGGTGCTTCAAACGGCCACTTGAATGAGCTTTGTTCAGTTTTGTCGAACCAAAATTCTTGGATTCCATCCTGATCGTTTGGGAACGAGATATTCATATTGGCGTCGTAGTCGGTATAGTCTCGATAATCTAAATTAAATTCGATAGTTAGATCAGCAACAATTCCGTTGCCGTATGGCGTTACCCAATCACTCTTTTCAATGTCATAACCCACAGGGGCACCTAGCTTGGGTATTGAAACCCAGTCAGTACCTGCAATTATCATCGGCACCGGATTCCGCTTCTTCTTTAACACCACTTCAACGGTCGGATTCCAGGGCTCCCAGCGAATGGATAGCGTGCTGGATTTGAATTCTGCCCATTTACTGCTCCGATAATACCCCTCAAACTCTGCATGTATCGTTACTTGGGGGATTATGGTACTTCCTGTTGCCGTAAACAAACCATCCTTGTCGGATTTTCCTCTTTCCCTATAATCATCTGTACCCAATCCGCCTTTCTTTGCCAGAGTGTAACCAACCGTCACATCTGCGCCTTGGATTGGTGTGCCGTTTTCATCCACCACTTCGGCGGTAACTCTTGCAGCTGGAGCTGAATGCACCGGAGAGCCAAGCATCGGCGTTAAAACAGCCACCCATAGTAATGTGAATAATATTTTTTTCATGACTCCCTCGTTATTTCGTTAGCGCATTAATCTTGCTGTAGAACTCGAACACGAGCTGATATGGCACGTCTTTGTAGTCGCTATGCTTCCAGTCCCCAACATTAGGGATAAAAGTGTCGTCCCTTGGCCACGAACCCTCACTGGTCTTGCAGCAACCGCCGTTGTTATCTTTCACGCCAGACATGTTGATTTGTTGTACATCATCAATTTTCCCATTCTTATTTGCCCCCATCGGCAGCGTAGTAGCCGGGAAAGCTTCAGCCAACAGCCAGTCTTTCACCTTCACCTTATCGTGGGCGGCATTGTTGCTGGTGTAGTAACTGTCCAGACCGGTATATTTGACCTCCACATCAACAAAGTCTGAGCCGTAGTCCGAAACCAACTCGGCCAGATCCACGCCGAACCACTTGCTCATGGGGGGATCGAAGAATGGTTTGGCCTTTAATTCTTCCTTATCGATCAATGCGGCCTGTTCCGGAGTCCGGCGAACTTTTACGCGGTTGAAGGCGCTGTCATATTCAGGGGGTTCTTTCGGCACATCCCAATCTGAGTTGAAACTCCACCCGGCAAAGGGACTCGACACCCCGCCAATGTTATCAATAACATTGAAAATACTCCGCCGTCCCTTGTACTTCTCCTGCTTCACCCAGGCGGAGGTGGCCAGGTTTGCCCTGAAGTTTTTCCAGTTCTTAAACAACTCCCCAATCTTCACCAGATCATCGTCGGGATAGGCCCGCAGCACCTCCTCGGTTTTAGAGTAGAAGTTATAAACATTAGGACCGTTTTGAGGAGAGACTACTTCGGCCAGGCGGTTCCGCCATTTCAACTCAGAGCGTTTATCACTGGCGGGGAAGCGCTTGTACCACTCACTGGCCAGGAGTTCTTGATCAGGTTTGATCAGCTTGCCTTGATTGTCGGGGGCTTCATACTTCCAATAGTCCAACCAGTTATCCACCTTGACAACCATCCCCTCGTCAACATCCACCTGTCCGTACGCCTCCAGCGCCACTGCTGCGTCAACGGCGAAATATTTGGCGAATTTCGCCAGTCCCTTGTCATGAATCGCCGAGCCCACCACCAGATTACCCAGGCTGTGGGCAGCAATTGAGGTGGTCCCTGGAATGGAACTGACAAAATCCTTATAGGCCTGCGCGGTGGCAAAGGCATCGACCACCGCCTGGTGGTAATGGGCGGGAGCGCCAGCGTTCATGAGTGGTGCCGGTGGGTCACCATACCAGCTGACCCCATAAAACCTGCCGGTCAACCCGGCATGGAAGAAGCGCTTGAACACCTCGGCGTAAGTACCCCGGGCCTCCTGGGGATTGACGTTATGGCCGTGCATCCAGACCAATGTCTTATCCACGCCCTGCATGCAGAATGGCTGCTTGGCATTTTGGTAGTAGTCGGGGTTATTTTTATCAGTGAAGTTGATAAACCGATCAACGCCGCCTGGGCCGCCAGCCTCCGTCCGCAGGTTTCGGTGGCCATACATCTTTTCCACCCCCACAATCTCCAGTGGCAAAAAGATACTCGCAACCGGCTGGTCGCCATCGTCGCGCACCTCCACCACCAGGGGCAACGTCGTTTCCTTACGGCCTTCCAGCAAAACGATCCCAGCCTGATTGTTGTCTTTGATTGCTTGAATGAAGGCGTCCGAGAGCTTAATCCCAGCCGCCGTCACCACCGCCGTTGAGACCTGGGCAAATTCTTTGGCCATGTCAATATCGGTCAGGTAACTGCCACTATTGCTCGCCAGCAAGGCCGGATCTACCTTGATCCCTTCCACCACGGCCACCGCGGCATCGGCCCGGCGAAGCCAGTAGTTGTAGCCTTGCTCCGGCGGCAGCAAGGTGATGAGCTGGCCCAGATCGAGCTGCACCGGGAAGAAATCCACCAGGTCGCGAATCCCGTTCACCTGGCCGTCAGCGTTGTCCTTGTTTAGACCCGGCAGGTCGTTCTCACTGCTGCCAATCCCCGAACCGTCGGCGGCGCCGTCGTTGTCGTCATTCACCCAGAAGCGCCAGGGTTTATCACCATTCACCTTGGCCCGGTCTTGCTCGTCGATTATACCGTTACGGTCATAGTCGGGCACCAGCTCACTTTGATAGACCGTAATCAGCAGCCGATCCGCCTCGGTTTCCACCCCCTCCGGCGAGATGTACTTGGTCACCATGATGGCCGTGTCGGCGGCGTTGGTGGCCGCTTTCACCCCTTCCAGGTAAAGGGCCTGGGGCAACTTAGCCAGGGTGTCGGTAGCATTCAGCACCCAGACCTTCCGGGAAGTCGCACCATTTATCCCACCCGCATCGAGCAACACATTGCCCTTACCCTTATCCGGCGAACTCCAAACCCGCACCTGATCCTGGCCCTGGATCAGTTCCAGCACCACCGTGCCCACGGCCAGATCACCCGGCAGTGCGGTAAGCTGCACCTCGGTCAATTCACCGTCAGTTACCGTACTGATGCTGCCATCCGGGTTGGTTTTCTCCATGACATCATCCGCGTTGCCTGGCAAATTATCTTTATCATAGCCATCGTCATAGTCCAGCACCCCGTCGCCGTCGTCATCGTCACTGTTCAACGGCAGCAACAATCCCGGGCTGGTGTGCTCCACAGGATCACCCTCGGCGTAGTTGCCATCCCGGTTCAGGTCCGCAGCCAGTTCCAGCTCCACCACCCGCAGGGGGATTGGCCCCGAGCTAATTTCAGACTCGCTGGACTGGTTCAACACCACCTCGGCCGCGTAGTTGCCGCCCGGCTCCAGCCACACCCCCCGGGCCAGGGTGGCAAAGCCGGTACCTTTAGTTTCGACTGGTTCCAGGATGATCGGTGCCCCATCCTTGTAGATGTACATAAATGCCGTATTCGCCTGGTATTCCGCCGGTACAATCTGGTAGCGCACCTCGACATCCCGGGCCAGGTAGCCACCCTCAGCCACCACCAGGGTGAGCTCCTTGGGCGATTGAGCCGCCCCCGGCAGGTAGGGGAAGACCAGATCAACCCCGGTGACCGGTATCGTATACCAGCGATAATCAACCGGGTCGAGATAACCGTTGAACCTGACAGTGCAGGTGATGGTGACAGGGTTGACCCCCGCCGTGCCAGATAGCCGGTAGTTGCCCCGATAGCTCCCGGGCGCAGTCATGGCCATGGGGATTGCTGGTGGGCCAGTCATTTCCACCGTGGTATTAAACCGAACATTATCGACGTAATAGCTGCCCGCATCGTTGGGATCTTCCAACAGGTACAAACATTGGGCCGCCAGCGGAATCTCCTCACCCACCTTGCCGGCGATGATGGGGCGGCCGAAGATATCGGCAACCGTCATGACACTGAACTCCGTGATCGGCATCAAGCTGGCGAGGTCGCGGCAATCAACCGCCGGAGCCGAGTTGCGGGTGAAGGTTTTGGTTTCGCAGCCGACGGCAGCGGCGGTGATCTGGTACACCGCCCCGGCCCGCCCCCCAAGCAGCACCTGGGCGTGGGCGCCATGGTAGTCGGTGAGGGTGGACAGGGCGTAGACGCCGCAACCGTCACCGTAAATCGGCAACCCTTGCAGGCAAGGATCCTCGCCATCCAGCAGCAAGGCGGGACGGTGATCCTGGCTGGGGTTGGTGCAGGCCCGGGGCGGATCTGTGGGCGGCAGGGCAGAGAAGGTCACCTCCCGGTTGGCGATGGAGTTGCCATGTTGATCCGCGACAATTACTGCGACGGGACTGCCCAAGGCCAGGGCGGCGGAATACCCGCCGTCGCCGCTGGTCATTTGCAGGCTGATCGGCCCTTCGGTGTCGGGCAGGGCGTAGGCGGTAAAGTGACTAGCGGTGGTGGCCCCGGTTTTCAGGGCTGCCTCGACGATATTTTCCCCTGCCTGCTGGCTATATTTAGCGCCGTTTTCAGTCCAGAAAACCGGGTTATCGGCGGTGTGCTGGCCAAGGGTAAATACCACCTGGGCGACGCCGTTGTAGTCGGACTTGACGGCCTGCGTCGTCTGGCTAGCCAGGGAACCGCCCCCAGCCTTGACCGTAAAGATCACCTCCGCGCCCTTGACCGGCTTATGCTTACGGTCGGAGACGTACACCTGCAAGGTCTTTGGCAAGGCTTGCCCAACGGTGCCCACCTGGAGATCAGAGGCGGTAACCTTCTGGATGAACATGACCGCGTTGGGATCACGATTGGGCTGATCATTGAAGGGATTAGCCAGCACCTCCGCCGCCGCGTCCAGCGGCCAGCGTTCAGGGTTCCAGGCGGTCATGCCACCGGCGATGCTGCCGGAGAGCATCCAGCCCGCCTCGCCGGAGTCGGGATCTTCCTTACGATAGCCAATCCCCTGCCAATCCTCAAAACTACTCACCCCCGGCGGGATGGTGACGGTCAGTCCCTGGGCCACCGCGTTAGTGATATCCTCGGCCACATTGGCAGGCAATCCCAGGCCGGGCAATTCAGTGGCCAGATTGGCCCGGTTCAGCACCAGCGGCGGTAAGCCCTCGCCGTTACTCAGCCCCAGCAGTTTGGCGGTGGAGACCGCTTCCACCCCGAAGCCCTCTTCTAGTACCCGCGCCTCCAGGACCGAGCCCTGCAGGCCGGAGAGTTGGGTGAAGGTTTTTTGTTTATCAGCCGCCCCCACCAGCTCGACTGACCTAAAATCGGCATCGACGTAAACCCCGCGCCAGTCAAAGCCGTGCGGGGTGTCGAGAAGCCGGATGACCTCCACCACCCCGCCCACGGTGACCAAGGTCGGCATGGGCCGGAGCAGGGGCAGGTTGAGCAGCGCCGCCAGCTCGTTCTCGGCCTGGTTCCACTGGTCGATATAATCCAAGGCCCGCTCATGCAGCAGTCGTTCAGCGGTTTTATCGCCGGGCGCCAGCTCCGCCGGTGGCACCACCTGCTGGGCCACCAGCCCCAGCACCGCCAGGTTGCCGATGATCAGCTGGTTCTCGATCCGCTCGCGGTGGTTGGGGGCGATGAGTTCCACCGCCAGCTTAAAATCACTGCCCACCGAAAGACCGTTCCGGCCGATCAAGGTTCGTTCGCCGTCCACCGTCAGCACCGGTCGCAGATGGATCAGATAGGCCGGGGTGTTACCCAGGCCGCCGTAGGAGTTAATGATTTCGTGATCTCCCACCGTCGCAGGCTCGTAGGTAATCGCCAGGGAGCGGTTGGAAAGGTCAGCCAGTGGCAAGGTGCCATCAAAAATGACCGTATCGCCGTGGCTGGCGGTAAAGCGTGCCCGGTGGGTCAACGCCTCCGGCAGAGTGGTGTACTCCCCGCTCACTGCCACCAGGTGGAAGGGCAAACTGGCCGGGACAATCTGGATTAGCTGGTCGGCGATGGCGAGGTGGTGCAGCAGGCTATCGTAATCCACCCCGGCCCCATTCACTCCAGCCCGCAAATACTCCAGCGGGGTCTCGGGCCGATCTGCCGTGAGATAGCGGTCGCGAAGGCCGGGCAGATCAACGCTCGTCGGCGGAGGGGGCGGGTTATTGACCGTCACCTTGCCCAGTTTAATCTGGGTGTCCAAGCCCAGCCAGGTTTTATCCCTGGTGCCCACCGTGGCGCCCCGGGAGGTGCCGTAGGGGATATACGTCTCCACCCAGATATGTTCGATCTGGAGATTGGCCATGACCCCGCCCTTGATCACCGGCTGCCAGGGGATGCCCGCCTTCTGGAAAAACCCGGCCAAGGATTGGACGTCGCTCACCCCGGTATGGGCCAAAACCCCGGCCGGATTGGGGAAGAGCTCAATGGTGCCCCGGACAAAACGGGCCGGGTAGCCCGAGGCCCGCAGCAGCGCCACCAGAAGAGCCGCCTGATCAGCGTCGTTGCCGCTCCGCTGGTGCAGGGTTTCCGTCGCCCCCTTCATCAAGCCCCAGTACCACTCGCTCTTGATGTTGTTCTTCACCCAGCCGTAGATCTGGGCTGGAACCCAGTGCAGCGACTGGGCCAGGGCGGCAATCTCGGGGGTGATCGGCGCCTCGGGGCTCCCGGCCAGGTCAGCCGGGGTGAAGGGCCGATGATGGTCCAGGTAGGCGGGGGTGATGGTCGGTGTGGTGGCGGGGAGTTGGCTGGGTAGCCGCAGATGGCGATAGGGCAAGGCCCCCAGCAGCGGCGCCGGATGTTCAGGCAGCAGCGACTCCAGCCGGGATTTGAGGGTGTCGAGGAGAGAGTCGGGGATAGAGTCGTCCGGCAGAGTGGTAACGGCGGCCAGGTACTCGTCGATGAACGCAAAATATTCTTCCCGCATGGCTCCTTGCCGGGCCGAGGCCACCGGTCCC
>Ga0334722_10006447_pt1 | contig 11611 bp, 13 predicted proteins | sample C3_bottom_MG_FD_207210 | JGI IMG/M metagenome (GOLD analysis project Ga0334722, IMG submission 207210) | Sediment microbial communities from Yellowstone Lake, YNP, Wyoming, USA - C3_bottom | ecosystem: Environmental > Aquatic > Freshwater > Lake > Sediment | place: USA: Wyoming | collected...
GAGACGACCGCATTGGTCGCTTGGTCTTGTCTCTCCATTGCGCTATATTGTTTCCACATTACCAGAGCTGGAGTCTCAAATGTTGTGGACGAGTACAGAATTAACAAGCCCGATAGTAATGTTTATTTCAGTTTGGACTACCCCTTCAGGAATCTCTATTTGCACTTTTTTGTCAGGAGATACAAGAACACCCCCTCGCCTGGTTACCATAAAAACAGAGGCGTTAGCAGTAGGTGTTTGTATGGGTTGAAGCGCCTCCTCTTGAAGTGGAATCTGACATGTTCTAATTGAATTTACTTTTGCGGTAAGAACGTGCTTAACAATATCTACCGAAGAATCAAAAGAGTCGTACATGTTCAAAGACAAACTTCTTTCATCCTCGCCTTTTACAAAACTCGGATCATAAGACAACGTCGCAATGGCTGGTTTTAAAAAAGTTAATAAAGAGGTGCCCACGGGATCAATACTGCCATTGGTATATTTTATGACTGCGTCAGCAATCAACGCTCCTTGGGGAATTTGAAACGTCATCTTTCCATCAGGTGAAATCAGTATTCCCCCACTCATTCCAACCTTAAAAAGAGACATCGTCGCATTCGATTGCATCGGAGTGAGCTTCTCTAGCGGAGTTATCTTCTCTGGGTTATCTAAAGTGAATGTTGAAACGATTGTGTGACGCATCCTAGCTAGATCAATAACCGCATCGGTAAAATCCTGTGCGCTACTGTATACAAAGGCATAGTCTGCATCTTCAGTGATAAGGTTAGGTAAGGGACCACCATATTGATCAGCCTCTTTTTGCATTTTGTACCATTCTGGTTTTTTGATGGCAGAAATTATAAAGATATCCTGCTGATCTTTTATTCCGACAGAAATAGCGGAAGCGGACTCTTCTATTCGATACCCCTTCCATGTATCTGGGAAAGTCAGTGAGAAGCCGTATTTGGAGTTATGGTAAACGTGCCAATCAGTATTTCTAGCACTTATGGTTTGTGGCGTTGAGGTTGCCTGAGTCGCAGCACTTTCAGACGATTGGCTCGTCTGTTTGTTTTGTATATACACATACGCTCCGCCCGTGAGCAGGAGTACCGCTATTACCAGAAGCAACGGGATGATAAACCCTCTTTGTGAGATTTTCATTTTTTAGGAGGTGTGATAAGTTTCTTCGTTCAACAATTGGGTTACATCAAGACCAGACACTTTCTTTGACGCTTTTTCGAGCACGTCGACTATGTCTTCAACTCTGTTTTGCACCTTGCTCACGTCCTTTTTTATTTCTCCCGTACGCTCATTTAGCAACTCTATCGTTTGTCTCTGCATCTCAAATAGGGATACGTGTGCGACGTCATTCTTCTCGAACCGTTCTTCCATCTTCTGAAAACCGCCTTGGACGGCTTGAAGTACGTCCAAAAGAGTTGGTTCAAATTCGCTAGAGTTTTTTGCTTTCTCATTCATACGGGAATTATATCAGACTGGCAAAAAAGTTATCCACTAGCCGTATCGCGGGACGGAGGCAGAGGCCGTGTGAGAGATGCGAATATCGCCATGTTGGTCATATTGCTCCGCAGCGACGGCGCCCTGCTTCAAGAGCTCTAGAAGAGCGAGGAATGAGACTATCATCTCAATTTTTCCTGCCCTGAGCCCTGTCGAAGGGTCTTTAATGTTCCCAGCGAAGTCTTTAAACGAGAGCGTCACCGCACTCTGCACGCGCTTGGCGAGCTGGTCCATCATCTCTTCGATCGTGACGAGGGGCTTCACACGAGCCTCTGGCAATTCTTCAACTTCTTTTCTCGCAGAGAGGACGCGTGCGAGTGCCTCAGCGAGCGCTTTGGCTGATAGGTCGCGCGAGGGCGCAAAGGATGCCTCAGGCAAACGCTCCCCTGCCGGCACCATGACTGACTTCCCGAAGATGCGAGCGAGCTCGCGCGACGCCTCACGTACTTTTTCATACGCGGCGAGGCGGCGCTTCAGATCGTCAACATCGGCATTCTCATCTTCAGAGAGTGCGAGATCGGGGATAAGTGACTTTGACTTGATAAGGAGCAGTGTCGCTGCTATCTGAATGAAGTTCGCCGTCTCTTCTACTGGGAACGTTGCTTGTGCGCGGACGTGTTGAATAAAATCTTCAGTAATCGACGCGAGGGCGAGGTCGTTGACGAGAAGTTTACGCGCCTCGATAAGGTCGAGCAGGAGGTCAAACGGCCCCTGATAGGCGTCCGTCTGAATACTGAAATTAGTTTTCCGGAGTGTCGTCTGCATGATCAGTGGAGAGAAGGGTGTCGATGCGATTCATATCCCGTGGGAACATACTCGCTTCACGGACATTCTTTAGTCCTAATATCTGCATGGTCATTCGCTCTGCACCAAGGGCAAAACCTCCTTCAGGCGGTACCCCATATTTGAATGCCTCCAAAAACATCGAGATTTTTTCTGGATCCATCCCCCACTTCTCTACGTGATCCATCAGTTGTGAATATTTGTTGATACGACGTCCTCCTGAGAGCCATTCAAGACCGCGACAGAGAAGATCCATCCCCTCGTTAAACTCCGGATGTTCCGAGCTGGGATACACATAAAATGGCTTCTTCCTTGTGGGGAACCCATACACATACACGAAGTCAGACCCTGTCTCCTTTTTTATAATCTCACAAATTGCTCGCTCGTCTTCAGGATTAAGATCATAATCACCGCGCGAATCGCGACCACCATTCGCAAAAATTCTTTCCTGCACCTCAGTCAGTGAGAGTGTTGGAGTCTTCTCTATCATCACTGGTAGCGTAGCCTCAAGCAAAGCAATTTCATTTGCACAACGTGTTTCTAGTTCTTTGAGGATATGGCGAACCGTTGCTTCGGACATATCACGCACATCCTCCCACGACTCGATAAATGCAAACTCCGCGTCGAGCGACACGACCTCAGTTAGGTGCCGTGTTGTCGCAGAGGGCTCCGCGCGGAATATTTTGTTGACTGAAAATACACGCTCAAAGGCAGACATTACAATTTGCTTGTAGAGTTGCGGCGATTGTGAGAGATATGCTTTCTTGTCAAAGTAATCTACTTCAAACACTTCAGCGCCACCCTCGGCAACTGACGGCGTAATAGAGGGTGCTTGGAATTCGAAGAAGTCCTGACTCTTGAGATATTCTCGGAACGAATCAATGATGACATTTTGGACTTTAAAGATTGCCTGCAGCCGTGGATGTCTCAGCACCAGAGCTCGGTGGTCGAGTTGTGTGGTCATGTCGAGGTTGAAGCCGTTGAGAGACATGTCAAACGGGAGCGGTGCCGCATCGGCTAAAACTTCAATTTGTAGTATTTCGAGTTCGATGTCGCCGTTTTGTCGGTCGGCTTGCACATTCTTATCTGGTCGTTTGTTCACCACGCCAGAAACTTGAACCGCATATTCATTACGAATATCTTTTGAGGTTTCTATCGCTAAGCTCGCTGGGAGTACGACCCCTTGCACCTTTCCCGAACGATCACGAAAGTCGAAGAAGACCATTTTGCCCTGGTCTCTGCGAACATCTACCCAACCTGAAATGGAGACCGTCTCGCCGACATGACTCCCCAACTCTCCGATAAGTGTTCGTTCCATAATAATTATGCTACGCCAATAGCTCGTCGCACCTGCTCCATCTTCGCTTCAGAGACTGCGCGCGCTTCGCGTTTGCCTCGCTCTAATACTTCTTCAACAATGCTTGAATCACGCGTGAGTTCGTCATACTTCTCGCGCATCGGCGCGATGTATTTGTCGAGATCTTCAATCAGTGCTTCTTTAAGAATTTTATATTTACCCTGATGTTCGGTATACAACTGCTCCAGCTCCTGCTCACTGCGTACTAATTTATGAATCGCATACACATTCTCTGGTCTCTCCCCCGATGAATCCGTAACAATACCCATCACCGCTTTGGTCAACTCGTCACGAGAAGCGAAGAGCGGGATGACATTGCCATAGCTCTTGCTCATCTTCTGGCCATCAGTGCCGGGGACTACTGCCACATCAGGCATGATGTATGACTCGGGAAGTTTAAACACGTCCTCTTTAAAAATACGATTAAACTTCTCTGCCGTATCGCGTGCAATCTCAATATGCTGTTTTTGATCCTGCCCGACTGGTACAACGGCTGTGTCATAGAGCAAGATATCCGCCGCCATGAGCATGGGGTAATTAAAAGTGCCAACACTTATTTCTTTATTCTTAGCCTCGGCATCTTTGAAGGCATGTGCGCGCATGAGGTATGGCATGGTGGTGATAGCATCAAAAATCCACGCGAGCTCGGTATGTGCTGGCACATCTGATTGTTTGAAAAAGGTGACCTCTTTCGGGTCAAGACCGACGGCGATATAGGCCATCACGACTTCGCGAATGCGCTGGCGCATCTCCCCCTGATCTTGCATCGTGTTGAGCGCGTGATAATCAGCGACAAAAATGAACGGGCTATACTTCCCTGTTTTGGTCAGTTCTACCAGCTGGCGCATCATGCCAAAATAATTCCCGATATGTAGATCTCCCGTGGGCTTCACGCCAGAGAGTAGGACAGGTTTTGAGGTCATGAAGGAATAATATCACGCCACAAGACAAGGAGACACCTTACTCCGTAAGGAGTCACCTTGTCTCACATCTCCTTGTTTCAATCGCGTACCGCTCGCAGATTTCTTTGATGAGTCCGGGGCCATTGAAGATCATGCCCGTAACAAGCTCGACCAGATCAGCACCGGCTGCAAACTTCTCCATCGCGTCGTCCGCCGTGAGGATGCCGCCGACGCCGATAATCGTGAATCGGTCGCCATAGCGAGCGCGCGTCTGACTGATAAGCAGATTAGATCGTGCGAAGGTTGGCGCACCTGACAACCCACCACGAAATTCTTTCGGTGCGTCTTCGGGATGCTCAAGCTCATCGTAATTTTTATTCACATTGCCGATAATAAGTCCCTGAACATCATTCGCATCGGCAATGTCGGCAAGTTCGGAAAACAGTTCCCAAGAAATATTTATCGGCATTTTAATATACACCGGTTTTTTGCATGGGACAGCGCGTAACCGCGGCAAGAGTTGGGAGAGTAATGTTGGGTCAGTAAACGCCTCTCCAAGATGCGCATTTGGGCAGGAAATGTTTATCGCATAATAATCACCGATGCCGGCTTCATTTAATTTTTTAAACGATTCAACATAATCACTGATGCCGGCTTCAACGCTTACCGATGCGGCGGCGGTGTTTGTACGCGCGATTGAGACGCCGAGTACAAAATCAGGAATGCGCGAAGTGTGAGAAAGTTTATTTATAAGAGCATCGACACCCTCATTGCGCAGACCCTTATACACCACAATGCTTTTGTTACGGATAAGGCGCGTGAAGTGCGGGCGAGGATTCCCCTCAGTCAAATGCGCGGTCACTGAACCTATTTCCTCACCACCAAACGAGAGTGAAGGGAGAATCTGCGTGAGCCGACCATCAGGATCAAAGCCCGCCGAGAGCATGACAGGCGTACGGTAAGTTATGCCATCGACCCTTTTACTGATATCAGCACCAAGGTGACTCCTCGCCGCGAGGTGTCTCCTTGTCTCAGCGCAAGTCCTCGCGGAGAGAGGTGTCTCCTTGCTTTTGTAGTTATAAAAAACTCCAAGAAGCCAACGCGAGAAGGCGAACTTCCCTGCCGTCTCTCCAACCACTGTAAAAAAGTCATGTACTGTGTCGGGGCTGAATTGAAACAGGATTGGCTTAAGCACTCGGCGATACAAGATACCCATCCCTCCATGATAAGCTATGAGTATGCCTAAAAACAAGCTCGACAACGTTTCATTCCTTGTACTCTTTGCTGGCGTCTCACTGCTCCTCTTTTTTGTTCTCGCACCATTCTTTACAATTCTTGCTCTCGCAGCAGTCTTCGCCGTGTTACTCAGTCGTCCGTATGAGAAGCTCACCAAGGTTTTTGGCCGCATGTATGGCCTGACCGCAGCACTCACGGTGCTCTTGATGCTCATCTTCTTTATTGTGCCGCTCTTCTTCTTGGGCGGACAAATATTCCAAGAGGCACAAAACGTCTTTTTGAGTTTATACGGGAACGGTTCGCATTATCTCCAAGTCATTCGCCAAACAATTGAGACCCCACTCCGCCACCTCTCACCCGGATTTGTGTTTGATGTAAACGCCTATGTAGGGAGTGCCCTCACCACTATCTCAAGCAATCTTGGCTCACTTGTGTATCAAACCCTGTATATCTTCTTTGAGACATTCTTGATGCTCCTTGCGCTCTTCTTCTTCCTTCGCGACGGTCGCAAGCTGCTCGCTGCTTTTGTGAAGCTGAGCCCTCTCGGCGAGAGCGTCACTAAAGAGATTCTAGACAAAATGTATGTGACGATTGGTGCGGTCATTAACGGCACGCTCGTGAACGCGCTGATTCGCTGGGTGTGTTTTAGTATCGCGTTTTATCTCTTCGGTATACCTAACTTCATCCTCTGGGGTAGTATCGGCGGCATTGTGGGCGCTATCCCCGGCCTCGGGACACTTCTCGCCTTCATTCCTGCTATTGCATATTCCTATCTCCAAGGGAACATGATTGGTGCGGTGGGCCTCACACTCTCAGCTATTGCCATCGTTATTCTCGTCGATAATATCCTCACGGCACACTTCTTCGGTAAAGGGCTCGACGTCTCACCAATATTTGTCCTCTTCTCTATCCTTGGTGGCATCGTCTTCTTCGGCCCCCTCGGATTTGTTCTCGGGCCACTAGTGCTCTCGATCTTCCTCGCGGTCGCTCGCGTATACGACCTCGCTGATCGCGGCAAGCTCCATTCGACATAATGTTCTTATCGTGATATAAAGTTACCTAGCTGTTCTTTTGAAGTTGTAGCCAACAGGTTGTATAACCCTTTACCGAACCTAGGAGGTGTCAGATGCGTTTTGCCTATGGTGCCACGCGGTGGGTCATATTGACGAATCGATATGCGATTAAAATTGCTCGGCTTCGTCCCATTCGTCCGTTTATCCGACTATCCCAACTCCTCAAGACAGGAAGAGTGATAGAAACTCTGGAAAAACATGACGCAAACCTTATGAAGGCTGTATTGAAGTATCTGGGAGCAGGCCTGCGGGCAAATCGCACCGAATACCGGCTCTACAAGAAGTACGGCGTACACAATGATCTTGCTCCTACACTCTTCTCAATCTGTTGGATCATTAACGTACAACTGCGCGGAGAGCCCTGCGGTGAAAACGAGGTCCGACAACATTCACTTTGGCAGATTCTCGGCGGCGCTTCTTTCGTCGAAGCTGCTGCAGACCTTCGACAGCCAAAACAGTTTTGCATGATCCGCACCCAAGTTTGCCTCGCTGATTATGGGCTGGAGATTCTTGAACCCGTGTTAGCTGCCTATGGGAGGTAACCAAAAAAGGCCGACATACGTCGGCCTTTTTTATTTTTTCTATCTAACCGCGTTTCTTAGCAACCTTTTTTGCTACTTTTTTCGCAATTTTCTTTACTGCCTTCTTTGCTGACTTTACTACCTTTTTTACTGCTTTTTTAGTGACCTTCTTGGCAACTTTCTTTGCAGCCTTTTTACCCTGAGCGACTACCTTCTTCCCCTCGCTCTCAATCATCTTCCAGTCTGCCTTCAACTCTTTAGCGACTGCCTTACGATTCTTCTTTGCATTCTTGCTGCCATAGAGATAATAGCCGGCTGCTGCTGCCGCGCCCGCAGCGGCGAGACCCGCTGCTACTTCTGCTGCTACCTTACCCTTCGAAACTTTCTTCTTTGTTGCCATGTTTTTATTTAAGTTTTTTAAAGAATTTGAAAAATGATTTCACACGCCCTTTCCCCTCCCGTACATCTTTGCGCAACTCGGCGAGGTCACCCCTAATACTATCACTCTCGAGCGCCACCTGTTCTGAGATATGCTCAATATGCTTCAACACCCGCCCTATGCGCCATAAGATATATGCCGAGAGAACACCTAATAAGATAACCACGACCGTGGTCACAAAAAAGAAAATGTCCATCTTCAAAAATTCATTCATATAGAGCTAAGTATACTACACATCTCAATTACAACTTGTGCGCCGGGGAAGGTTCGAACTTCCGTAGGGCTATGCCCGACAGGTTTACAGCCTGTTGCGATTGACCACTCCGCCACCGACGCAATCCGACTAGTATAGCCGAAAATGAGTTTATTTCAAAACGAGAATCAAGACGCCCTGCTTGCCCTTGCGAATAAGAGCATAGCCCGTAGACAAGTCACCCGCGTATATTTTCTGATCAGGGTTCGGAATTGTCTGACCCGAGAGCGTCACACCCTTCCCTTCTATCAGCCGTCGCGCATCTGACTTAGATGAAGCCAACCCTCCTTCAACAAGCACCTCAGCGAGTGAGTATCCTTCATCAAGATTTAACCTTGATATTTGGACAGAGGGCGCTTCAGCGAGAGCCACGAGGCGCGCATCGCGCGCGAGCTCGTTAAAGGGCGTCGTGCCGAAGAGCGCGTCAGTCGCGGCTGCTGCCTGAGCTGTCGCCGCCGGGCCATGTACTATCTCGGTCACCAAACGCGCGAGCGTCTCTTGAGCCTGTCGCTCGCCAGGGTTGCGCTTATGCAACTCCATCAACACGTTAATCTCGGATAGTGGGAGGAACGTATAGACCTTCAGATAATTCTCAATACCCGCATCTGGGAGATTCATCCAGAATTGGTAGAACTTAAAGGGCGACGTCTTCTTTGGGTCAAGCCATATCGCATTCCCCTCACTCTTGCCGAATTTTTTGCCCGTCGAGTCAGTGACGAGTGGCATAGTGAAGGCATATGCATCATGACCCAATTTTTTATGAATCAAATCAACGCCAGAGAGAATGTTTGTCCACTGATCAGAAGCACCTACTTGAAGATCGCAGCCGTATTTCTGGTGGAGCGTGAGATAGTCAAAGCCCTGTAGAAGCGCGTAGGTAAACTCTGTATATGAAATACTCTCATCTGGCGCATCAAGACGCTTTTTAATATTCTCGCGCTTGATAAGATCATTGACCGTGAAATACTTCCCTACCTCGCGCAGAAATGGCACGAGCTTCACCGACATGAGCCAATCAGCATTATCAACCATCTTGAATGACGCGCGGCCAAGAATAGCCTTCAACTGTTTCTGCAGCGCACGAGTATTCGCGACGACCGTCTTTTCGTCCAACATCGGTCGTTCGCCCTTCTCCTTTGGGTCACCGATCATACCTGTCCCGCCACCAACAATGAAGATGAGTTTGTTGCCCGCATCACCGAGACGCTTCATAAGGAGAACTACGGCCAGATTCCCAACTTGAATTGAGTTGGCCGTTGGATCAATACCGAGATATACCGTTCGCGACGTTCCTAAAATCTTTTCCGCATCAGCAGATGAGTATTCAATCAGCCCGCGCGCCTTGAATTCTTCGGTGAGGGTCATATGCAAAATAATAGCATAATGACGCAAGGAGACACCTCGCGGAGAGAGGTGTCTCCTTGTCTCAGCGAGCGAGGAATAATAGCCCAATTGCAGGGCCGGCGAACCACCAGAAGAAATAGCTCGGGATGAAGAGCCCTTTCAAGGCGGGAGTGAGTTGATAGATGCTGGTGAGAGAGAACGCATGTGAGACGAGCGCGACAAGAAAACCAGCGCCAAGCAGAGCCAAAATGGCGAGCCCAAACCCGCTAATATAGAGGAAGTCAGAGACGATCACCCGCCGCAAGATAATGAAGAATATAAAGCTGAGGGCGGCATACAAAGCAATGTTTGAAATAAAAGCGGTCAGTGCGGGTGTCGTTGGGAGAGATGAGAGATACGGGAATACGCTATACACTGCGTAGCCTGCATAGAGCGAGATGAGTAGCGCGACAAAGGGCCCGCGCCCGACAAGCTGCGAGAAGAGGAAAAGAAGAATGAAGAGAACCAGCACAATAAGAAAGTCGTTTGCCAGCGCCCATGCAGAAAAGGCGGTCTGAGTAGCGAGTGTTGTTATTTGTGCGACTGTCCCAGTAGCGTTCATACTTCTTAGTATGACCTGCTTACTGCTTTCTGCCTACTACTTACTTGTTTATAGTCCCTCAGATTTCAAGTCTTCCACAGATTTCTTAGCTTTACCTGAGAGTTTGTGTGGAAGAGCGACTTCAAGGTGAATGAGTAAGTCGCCGCGATCGCCTTCGGTCGGGATACCCTTGCCACGCACGCGCAGTAATTCTTCTGCGCGCTTCATCGTTGGGATCTTTACTTCAAGCGTCTTCCCTTCAAGTGTTTCAATATTCGCAATAGTGCCGAGGAGTGCGTCGGTCAGCTTCACGGGCAGATTCATCACGAGATTCGCTCCCTCGCGGCGAAATGTCTGATGCGGCTTCACATGAATCTTCACATAGAGATCACCCGCAATGCCGGTTTTAATCGCTTCACCCTGTTGTGGCAAGCGAATCATCTCGCCGTTATCTATGCCAGCAGGGATGTTGACATGAATCTCCTCCTGCTGACGCTTGACCCCTGCTCCCTTACACTCAACACACTTCTCCTTCGGCATCTTGCCGCTGCCGCTGCAGACGGTGCAGGTGCGTACTGAGGTAAATTGACCGAGGATAGAATTACGCGTCTCGTGGACGCGACCACTCCCGTTGCAGGTCGTGCAGGTCTCGAGATCGGTGCCCGGCTTCGCGCCGTTCCCCTTACACACATTGCAGGTCGAGACTTTGGCAATCAAGACATTACGCGTTGTGCCAAACACTGCGTCTTTAAACGGGATCTCTAAATCAATAGAGATATCGCGCCCGCGGGGTGTCTGCTGACGCCCGCCGCGACCGCCGCCAAAGACGTCACCAAAGATATCACCAAAGTCGAAGTCAGCCCCTCCATTACCGAAGCCTTGCTGGAAGCCGCTAAAATCAAAGCCGCCAAAAGGATTCCCTTGCGCGCCACCTTGAGGTGCACCCCCAGCAAAAGATTGCCCATAAGTGTCATACTCACGACGCTTCTTATCGTCGCTCAAAATAGAGTAGGCCTCGGTAATCTCCTTAAACTTCGACTCATCAGTCCCGCCCTTGTCGGGGTGATATTTGTGCGCGAGCTTACGGAACGCCTTCTTGATGTCGTCTTGGGTCGCTTTTTTATCAACTCCCAGCACGTTGTAATAGTCCTTTGACATTATGGCTTTTCTTTAAACTCTGCATCTGTAGCTCCTGCTTCAGGAGGCGTTTGTCCTCCTTGCTCACTGCCTCCTGTTCCTGCTTGCTGATTTTTCATCATCGCTTCACCAATCTTTGAGAGCGTTGTCGAGAGTGCCTCGGTTGCCGACTTGATCGTGCCCAGATCCTCGCTGTTGCGCGCGGTCTTGAGTGCCTCAATGGCATCCTGCACCTCCTTCACAATCTCGGGAGTGACTTTATCGCCATTATCCTTAATAGCTTTTTCTGCTGCATAGACCGCTTGATCGGCGATGTTGCGCGCCTCCACAAGCTCCTTACGTTTCTCGTCATCAGCAGCGTGTGCCTCGGCATCGGTCTTCATCTTCTCGATATCTTCTTTAGAGAGACCCGTTGACCCTTCAATGCGAATTGACTGCACTTTGCCCGTCGTCTTCTCTGTCGCCTTCACGGTGAGAATTCCCGAAGCATCA
>Ga0334722_10006448_pt1 | contig 11609 bp, 8 predicted proteins | sample C3_bottom_MG_FD_207210 | JGI IMG/M metagenome (GOLD analysis project Ga0334722, IMG submission 207210) | Sediment microbial communities from Yellowstone Lake, YNP, Wyoming, USA - C3_bottom | ecosystem: Environmental > Aquatic > Freshwater > Lake > Sediment | place: USA: Wyoming | collected...
ATAAGGGGATTTACCGTGGATAAGGGTGCCAGCCCAATCTCTTGCGGTTACCTGTGGGAACCCGATAAGCGTGTTATATTATGTGCCAAGCATCAGGGTTGCCGACGCCCACATGAGACTGGAATAGTGAAATCCCGGGACCGGGAAAAACCGGTTTATGCCCCGCCCAAAAATCCGGGCGCCTTCAGCGGGGGCCTAGTGGCCGCCTATGGAGTCGGCCTGGGCTGGCTCGCCCTCCGGCTCCTTAACCTTTCCCAGCGGATGACCTTCCAGCTGGTCAAACCGCCCGAGGGCATAAGGAATTTCTGCTACGACATCGGTTACCCCAAACAACAGGACTATTTCTGGTACATCGCCGTCCTCCTGTCTGCCTGGGGAGGGGCGGCGCTCATGCTGGGATTGCGCCAGGTTATGCACCGGGCTGGATGGAAAGGGGCGTGGTCCTGGTGGCCGGGCATGGCGGGAATCGGCTTGCTCACCTCGGGAATGCTCCTGGCCATCCCGTGGCAGGCCACGGCCCCGGCTTTGGGCATCCTGTGCGCCGGCCTGGGATTAATACTCCCCTGGTTCGACACGCGCTGGATGACCATTATGGAAAAACCCGTGGTCGAGGAACCCGATTTCATTCCCACCCTCCCCGAATCCGTCAAATGGATCATCCTCAGCCTCCTGATGGCCGCCTTCGTCGGATTCGACACCTGCATTGAATGGCGCAACATCGACGGGATCCACGAGGGCGCCCACCTGGCCTATGTGCAATCCTGGCTGTCCGGGGACAAGCCCGGGATAACGGTCTGGCCGGAATACGCCCCGCTCTATGTTTATTCCCTCATCGGGTGGATGAAGGTGGTTGGCATGACCATCTATTCGGAGCGCTGGTATTTCCAGGCCGTCCAGATCCTGGGTACGGCCCTGCACATCACCGCCCTGCGGTGGGTCTGCCGGACCCGGGTCGGCGCCTTCATCGGATTCTGGACTATGCTGACCATGACGCTGGCGGGATATGTCCTGTATGGCGCATCCAACTCGATGCGGACCGCCATCGCCTTCGCGGCCCTGATCGCCTGCTGGCGGGGTCTGGAAACCACATCGCGGAAAACGCTGGTATTTTCGGGCGTTTTATTCGGGGTAGCCATGCTTTACAGCCAGGAATACGCGCTTACCTGCCTGCTCCCCTGCCTCCTTATATTCGGCGCCACCGCCCTCCGGCGCGGATTCAGGGGAATGATAAAGGAGGGAATGGCCTGGGCCGGGAGCATTGGAGCAACCATGGCGGTAATCCTGCTGGCGATCTATGGAAAGGATGTGGTTGAAGCGACAGTCCGGCTGTTCGGGGGGGGCTACGCCTCATCGCGCCTCTCGGGGCACGGCGCCCATCCGTTCCCGCTGTTCCCGCGGATCTCCGGCTTCGCCGACCTGGCCCCAAACATCTGGAACCTGTTCGAAAACTTCGCGCTGTGGTGGCCCGCATTCGCCGCGGGCGCGGCGGGGGCCTGGCTCCTGGTATCGGGGCGCGCCGTGCTGGGCGGCCGCCGGCTCCTGGCCCTCGCCCTCCTGATTTCCGGCCTCGTCATGCAAGTGCCCGCCATCATCCGGCCCATGGGGCACCTGACCACCGCGGGAATAATGATTCCCATGCTGGGGCTGGCCACCCTCGTAATTGACTGGATGTGGGGACGGCGTGGAGCCATGCGGAAGTGGGCGGGAATTATTGCCTGTGTTGTCGCGATATTCGGCCTGATGCGCCTGTTCACCCTCCACACCGAATTCGAGCGGAAATGGGGGTGCATGTATGCCGGTCCCGATACGCACCACCGTCCGCTGGACCGGCTGGGGAAGGTGCGGGTAGTCAAGATCCAGGAGGACGCCACCGCCTTCGTGGTGGGAAAAATCCGGGAGATGTGCCCCCCCGACAGGCGCATTTACATTTCCGCGCCTTCCATGAACCACCTGCTTTTCCTGGCGGACCGGGCGGGACTCCCCCCCTACCCCACCACCACCGTCGCGGCCTCGACCTCGGAGCGCGAAATCATCCTGGAGTCGCTGGAAAAATACAAGCCTCCGCTGGCCATCATCACCGACCAGGGAGTGGACCTCCAGTTCGCCGAGGAGCACAAGGCGGAGTGGGCATACATCAACAAGCACTATCGGCAATACGCCCAGGCCGATGTGGTGAAATTCTACCGGAGGGTAAAGTAGGCGGCGGACTGGCCGACTGATTTATAGAACACATTTCAAAAACCCGTGCTCCAGAAGATTTCCCCTCCTCTCCCTTGCCCTCTCCTCCCCGCAATTACGCAATTGCGGGGAGGAGAGGGGAGGGTGAGGAGGGTTACTTTTCATCGCCCTCTCCCGTTCACCGGGAGAGGGCGGCACTTGGTGCCGGGTGAGGGATGAGTAAAGAAAACGGGTTTTACACTCCGGCACCTTCACCCTTCCCTCTCCCCTTCGGGGAGAGGGTGGGATATCTGCATATCAATATATCCGTCTTAAATGCTGTAGCCCCATATTCGCACTTTGCAATTCATAATAATTAGCCGACGATGCAATATTTGCTAAGAAATTTGTATCAGTAAATAATTCTTTTCATTACCAGCTTCCCGTTCCGGCCCACTGCGGCCTCCACCAGCATCTGCCCGGTACGGATCCGGCCCATCTCCCTGATCCGGTCCTCGCTGAAATAATACCGTTCAATGCCATAAACAACTCCGGAGTCGCTGAAGATGCCGGCGACCCAGACCCCCTGGGTTAAATCCTTTACCGGGAAAACGGCTGGGCGGGAAAGACTGCACTCGGCCGCCGTCCAAACTTTCCACTCCATCCCGCCAACAACCCTGGTAACAGCGGGCTTAAGGTGGACCCAAATGGGGGTATTCAACCGGGTTCCCGCCTTCGGGCATCCCGTAGTCAATTGCAGATTCGAAATTGAATAACGGAGGGCGACATATTGCCCGGACAGCAGGTCACGCGGGTCGACCGGGGCGGTCTCCAGTATTATCAGTGGGGCGCTGGCAACCTTCCACTCCTCCCATCCCGCCCAGGCCAGGAAGAACGCCAATTGCGCCAGGGCGACGGCCCGCAAAGCCTTCATTCCATCCCCCCCTGGGCCCGGGCGAGCAAAAGCTGGCGGCCCTTGTTAAGCGAATAAGCCAACAGCATAAAGATAACGCCGGTCGCGATGTAGGCCATTCCACTCTGGAGCATCGTGCCAAAGTAGTCGATAAACCGGGTGAACACCAAAAACCCGGTCAGCACCACGCCGGCATTGATCCGCGCTGAACGATTCTGGACCACCCCGGCATTGATCAGCCAAAGCCCCAGCAGGGCAAACGACAGGTTAGCCAGCAAAGCCACGGCTTTGGGCGGGAAGAAAAACATCGCCAAACCCAGCAGGAGCGGAGTGGCGACCAGGATGCGGAGGCACCGGTCCGGCCAGCCTGACTGGGCAATGCCCGTGAAATCCGCCAAAAGGAGGACGCAGGCGGAAGCAACAGCGATTACAAACAGGTAAGGCTGGGCGAGAATCCCAACATCGCCCCATAGTGGAAAGAAGGAATGCCATCCCCAGAAAAAGGTCATGCTGTACAGGACGCCCCCGGTGGCCAAAATCGCCGTCAGGTCCGATTCCAGTTCGTCCAGGCCGATGAGGGCCCGCAAACCCCAGAACGCGGTGGTGAGGGCGCCCCCCAACAGGAACGCCCCGGCCATCCCGCCGGTTTCAAAAACCGTCCGGCTCATCCCCAGCCACAACAAAAAACCCAGCCCGGCCACCAGGGCCGTCCGCATGCTTCCTTTGCCCAGGTATTTCCTGGCCTGGTAAAAAGCCCAGGCCCACATGAGAACCACCCCCAGCAGGGCCAAGCCGTAGGCGCTGACAACCGCCGGAAGGGTCAAATCCGGCTGTTCCACTTTCCTGCCCATCAGCCAATTAACGGAGGAAATCCGGAGCGTCAGCCAGGTTCCCGATGAGACGGCTCCGACCCAGGCCGCGATTATTATTCCGGCGGTATGCAGGAGGGCGGCCACCCGGTCAGCCGTCAGCCAGACGATGGGTGCGCTCAGGATCAGCCAGAATAAAAGGGGCTTAAAGGAGTCCCCATGAATCTGGTAAACCTGCCCCCACAAACCGATACCACCCAGGGGCAAAAGGATCCAAAGGATTAATACCGCCGCCCGGCCGATTCGCGACCGCTCCGGGAGGGCGCTCAGGACCTCCCCCGTCCCCAGCAAAACAAAAAGGAAGACGCCCAGTTTCCAAAACCGGTGGATGTTTTCCCAGTTATGGGAGATGACCAGCACGATCCCCAGCGCCACGCACAGCCCGCCCAGGGCGGCCAGCAGGTTGAATCCGACAATCGAGGGGCGGGCGTTTTCTTTCCGGTTCCGGGCGAGGATAGCGTCCGCCTGCTTCCCGGTAATGAGCCCCTCATCGGCCCAGGCCCTGACCTCCCCTTCCAGCCATTTCCGGTGTCCCCGTTTCACGATGCCCCCATTTTACGCCTTATCTCCGAGGAGGCTTTGCGACGAGCCCTGTCGACTGAGCCGGGTACTCGCATAGCGGGTAGCGAGGGAAATACTCGTAGCCCGTTCGACGCGCTCACAAAGTTCTCTTGCTCAGGGTTTCGCGACAGCGCGGGACCCTGAGCGAAGGAGCCAAGCGTCTGAGTCGAATGGGAAGGGTGAGCCTTAGTCGAAGGGGAACCCTAAGAGAGTCCCTTGGACGAGTCGAATGGGCTCCCCTCATTGCAGCCCATCTACAAAAGGCAAGAGGCAAGGTTTGACCCGAGCGGGCACCGACCTTGTTGGTCGCGAGTCTGAGCCATGCGAAGACGCAGCCCAGGCGTAAAGACTGGGCGAAGGGAAATACCCGAAGGGCGACAGCCCGGAGTGGTAGACCCCATCTCGGACCCCTTTTCTCCCCTTATGTCTGGATGGTACCACATCATCAATTGACAAATAGTATCTTATCGGCTACTATCTATTTGATGGATTCGCAAAGGCGACAGCTTTTCTATTACCGGACATTAGGGGGAAGAGTCGTTGTAAGGGAGTGGCTGGAATTATTGCCTGACCGCAAGGCCAGTGCGAGGATCCGCCTACGCCTGGGAAGAATGGAGGAGGGAAACCTGGGAGACCACCACCCAATTACTGAAGGAGTGATGGAATTAAGAATGAAATTCGGGCCGGGATACCGGATTTATTTCGGTTTTGACGGACCGGTGATCGTTGTCTTACTCTGCGGGGGCGACAAAAAATCCCAGTCAGCGGATATACGGCTTGCCGGACAGTATTGGAAGGATTACAAGAAAGGGGGGAAATAGTATGAGAAAAAAACTGGTAAGTTACCACGACGACCTGATGGAAAACCTGCGTAACCCGCAAGAGCGCGCGGAATATATAAACGCGGCACTTGAAGACGGCGATCCCAAGGTCCTCCTGATGGCGCTTCGCCATGTGGCCGAGGCGACCGGGGGTATGCGCAATTTATCCGCGAAGGCCAAATTGTCCCGCGAAACCCTTTATCGCACCCTCTCCCCCAGGGGCAACCCGGAACTGTCCAGCCTGGACCGGATATTCCGTTCCCTGGGACTGGCCCTGCGTGTCGAGCCGCGGAAGCACGCCCCCGCGCACTGAACCTTTTGCGCCTGCGCTTGGCTATTGCGCCTTTTGGTTAACTGGCCCCAGTAAAGAGAAAAGCATAATAGGCCAAGCATGTAGTTATATGGCTCCCATTCCTATACATCTACAAAAGGCAAGAGGCAAGGTTTGACCCCCATCTCGAGGTTTGACCCGAGCGGGCACCGACCTTGTTGGTCGCGAGTCTGAGCCATGCAAAGACGCAGCCCAGGCGTAAAGACTGGGCGAAGGGAAATACCCGAAGGGCGACAGCCCGGAGTGGTAGACGCCGTCTCACTATCTCCAAACATATGCCCGCGAATTAACCCAATCCACCGCGATGTATTCATCCAATCCCTCCCGATATGAGCTTCTTCCGGTCAAATAGAACGAGTATTTTCGCGCAATCCCGGCGGATAACTGCCCATTCAGGTCTGCCGGCCACCAAGGCGTTTTTACCCCTTCAATGCTAATCCTCTTAATCCTCTTATCCTGCAGGGGAGAATAACGCTCCATCATCTTATTCCGGGCGGAAGGCGGAAACTTGAATGATATCCATCCGGAATTGGTCTTCAAATCATGCATTTCATGAATGTCATAGGCAGAATCAGGTAAGTATCGGGGAATCCATCCGCCTTGAACCGCGCCTTTGGATACCGCTTCCGAATAAGAGTCGTAATAAGAATACTGGACCCCTTCCTTGCCGGATTTATCCGCATGGCTGGCATACCACACCCCTATCCCCGCCAGCATGGCTGAGACTAGGATAATATATTTCACCCTTGATTTAATGCTCTTTGATGCTTCCTGTCCCCTGACGCCAACTACGGTAGTTACCGGCTCCTTTTTGTCTAAGTCTTCCAGAGTCGCCAGCCGCGAACCTATGGGGTAATAGTTCTCGCGAATTACCCGCTTTTTCCGCCTCCGCGCCTGCTCAGTCTTCTTCTCTCCCCGCATATTTCGATGGTATCACATCCTTTACTTTTTACATTTATTTCGTCAAACACGCCTTAATTAATTCAATGTCCTCCAGGCCCCACTGGGCCACCCCATATGGGGAGGGTGATTAGGCGACCGAAACGCTCCCTTCCATTTTTATCCGCGAGCGGCGAAGCCGCATTTAATGAATTCGGTGTCCATTAAGGTCGGATATGGTTACCCAATAAACGGGAGGGGGATTAGACTACCGAAGCGTTGTCAGTCAATAACGAAAGGCAGGGAGCGAAGTCCCCGAGCGAGTGTCCTGCGAGCGAGGGGATGAAGGGACCGAGTAACTTGTTACCGGTCCCGGCAGTAGGCCCAATGCGGGGAGGGTTGTTAAACCCTCCCTATTGATTTATCGCACCCTCTCCCCCAGGGGCAACCCGGAGCTGTCCAGCCTGGACCGGATATTCCGCTCCCTGGGACTGGCCCTGCGTGTCGAGCCGCGGAAGCACGCCCCCGCGCACTGAATCTCAAGGGGGAACCCTTACATGCTCAGTGTCCGGTGATTATCCATCCCACTTGCGGGGAGGGGTGGGCGATAGAATCGCGAGCGCCTGTGCGGGCCGAGGAGCGAAGTCATCGTAGCGAGAGAGGCCCCACACGGCAGGACCGAAAGCCCCTCCCTATTGATTTATCGCCTTCCCGTCCTAACTTAATCCCTTGTATGTGCGCTCTGACCTTCTCAGGACACGCAGTATTAGAATCCGGCTGATGTCGTCCTCGATTGCATAAAGGATTCGCCAATCACCCTGCCGAATTCGGTGCAATTTGTCTTTCAACTTCACAACGCCAACCGGCCTTGGCTCGTTTTCAAGGGAAAGGATCCGCTTGCGGATACGATTACGGTCCGGTTCGTTAATTTCATTAAGATCGGCCCCCGCGCCTGCGCCGATACTGACGGCATACCGATTAGGGATGAGGTTTTCTCATGAAAAACACCCGGGCCGGAACATCTTTTTCAGGGTGCTTCAAGTGCCGCTTCCATGCGCTTTGCGCCGCATCAAGATCCAGCAGGTCGCTGGCGAACGCTTCCGATGCGGCCATACGCAAAAGGTCGGCCATGGAGCAATGCCTTTCTACGGCGAGATGCTTGAGCCCCTGGTGAAGTTCGTCTGACAGGTATACGGTGGTTCTCGTCATGTTCTTTCCTGATAAATACTAGCACAATGACATATATATGTCACATGTTCCTCATCAGGGGTTTGTGCTTGCCCCTCATCCTGCGACGGGGTCTCCGGAGCGAATCGGCCAGCCGCATGGCCAGCCCGATGAGGGGGCCCTCCCTAGAATGGCGGCATATATACCCCAGTTAAAAGGGAAAAGCATAAAGGAAAGTTTGACCTTATTCCTATTTTCGCATTGCCGCGACCAGCCGTTCCCCCAATTGGCGGATCTCCCGTATCATCCCTGCTGAGGGGGAATTATCGCCATACTCAAGTGCGGTCACCGAATCCCCAAGTTTCAGGACATCCGGCCCAAGCTCGGGCATGCCCCGGTGGATATGCCGGCAAAACTCCATGGCCGTCTGGGCAGGACGCCGGGTATACCCCCGATTGGCAGCAGCCGCGCAGACCTGCAGGAAAGTGTGCTGGATCGGGTTAACGGAAGAAAAGTGCGGCTTAAGTATTTTATATACCCGCTGGCGCCAGGACTGCCAAATATTAGCCAGTATCCAGGAAAGCACCACCATAGCCACTGCATACGGCCAAAACACGGACAGGTAATCAAGCGGCTGGGATTGGAATTTTATTGGGGGTAAAATCGCAACCGCCCATCCACGCCAATTCCATGTCCCGCCACGCTCCTTTACGGATTTTTTATCACCAGGCCTGGAGGCCGTTGCGCCGCCCGGGCTGACCGCCCCGCTGAAGCCCACGGCGACTGAATCGAGCGGGATCCACCCGAATCCGCTGACCAGCACCTCGCTCCAGGCATGCCCTTCGGACGACTTTATTATCCATTCACCGGCAATCGAATCGTAATTGCCCGCCAAATATCCGACAGCCAGGCGGGAAGGCACACCAACTGAGCGCAACATCATCACCAATGCACTGGCAAAGTTGATACAGCTCCCCGCTTTTTTATCGCCTATAAAACAGTCAATTATGTCCAACCCGCTTTCCCTGGCCTTGAATGTCAGGTTATGGCTGTATGAATAACTGGTCCGCATGGTGCTGGCAATGGCGACAGCCTTCAACCAGGGCGTTGCTGCACCCCCTGTCCACTGCCAGGCCAGGTCCCGGACAGGCTGGGACAAACCGGAGGTATCCAGGTACCGGCCCCCCCCTGTTCCCGGGTCTGCGGTGACAACACCGGAAATATCCGCATGCTCCCAGTCGATGCTCTTCCCGCGCACCACATAGGTGATACCCGCCGGCATCGCCTGGACAGCGCGAATGCCGCCCTCAAAATCCATGCTAAGCAGGCGGTCAACTTCAACCTCTCCCGGCCTTTCCGCAGTTAAAACAGCGGAGGTGGATTCCTGTACCACCGTAACCTCCATTTGAAACGGCAGGCCGGCCAGCCTGGAGGTGTAACCCATGCCCAGGTCATCAGGAATACTTATCCGTCCGCTTCCCATATCCCTGGCTCCGGCGTTTGATTCTTCCCAACCGGTATCACGCAAGGTGTCATATGACTGGATCCGAAACAGGGACATGGACGCTGGAGCCCTGATATGCGCGACTTCCTGCGGTGGATGATTGTCATCACTCCAGCCCCGTAAATCAACATTTTTTGAATAATCCACCCCGCGGCCGCCAGCGTCTGATTTACCGGCAAACCCAAACCCGCCCTCCCTGATGCCAAGGCTGGTAAATATTCCATGAAGCGGGATAAATACCGCCACCGCCAGGGCCGATGTCATGAACGCCAGGCCAATCCCCGACATGAGAACCCGGTCCGCCCCGCCTCCTGAGGCAATTACCGCGCCTTGCTTAAGCCTTTTCTCCGTATCCCCGACCAGCCTGGCCATAACCATCGCAGACAGCCAAATCCAGATGAATCCAACCAGCAGTGGCGCGCCTTTTTGCCATTCCACGGTTGTAGAACAAAATACGGCCAGTATCAGGCTGGCAAAAAGGAAACCCTCCGCATCCCGGGCAGTGGTAATTATCGGCGCACGCAGCACCTGGAGAATCATCAGGTATTGGGCGCCAAGGAGCGGGATGGTCGATACTGCCCCCATCCTGCTGACAGCCAGAAGCAACTGGAAAACAAACCAAAGCGTTGCAATGACCGCCAAAATATCCACCACCCGGCGGACCTGCGGCTGCTCATCCGGTTCCCCCCGTTTCCACCAGACCAGGTAGAAACAGGCAAGAAACCAGGCGGACACCGGAAGCACAAGGATGTTTAAACCGGTCATTGAAAGGGTGAGGGCCGAGGCGGAGGCCGCGGCCAGGAAGGAAAGCGCCGCCAGCCAGAACAGCCATAAAACCGCGCCGGGGGGCAGGTTGCGCACTGGTTCCGGGGTAGCAGGCATTAGCGCACCGCCTCTTCTTCCCTTAATCCGGCAGGATTAATTCTTCTTGAAGGCATATCGATCGCCCGGAACCCTTCATCCGACCTGAAACGCCAGGACGGTGCACCAGCCATGGCGATTGACTTATTGAATGCCAACTCCGCATCACGGTCCCGGACGCCCCCGCCCGCGGGCGGGTCCATAATCATCAACTGGGCCTGGTACCCTCCCGCGCCAAGAGAGGCAATAATGGGCGCCGCAGACGCAAGAATTGATCCCGGTACAACACACACAACAGCGGACCGCGGGGCAAAACCCGCCTGGATGCGGGATACCATTTCACCGAACGGCTCTGAGCCGTTTGCGACTGCTTCAGCCAGTTCTGCAAGAATCCGGTCAAGATGGGCCAATCCGGCCTCCTGGAAGGTGTTTCGAAACCTGCGTCCCGCCAGCCACAGCCTGACAAAATACCCCCTCCGGATGAGTTCCCCGGCCAGCGACGCCGTCAACGCCACCACCCCCTCAAAAACTTCCGCGCCTGCCCGGCCGGCGTAACCAGCGGACGCCAGATCGGGTACCAGCTCAACCTCAAGCGATGAGGTGGTCTGGAAATCCCGGACCATCGGCCTTTGCATCCGCGCCATAAGTTTCCAATGGATATACCTCATGGGGTCCTCGGGATGGTATTCCCTGGCAGAAAGGAATTCATGCGACGCACCGCTCCGGTCGAGTGATTCAACCCCGATTCCGGAATGCCTGCGTCCTCCCGGGCAGTCCCATCCCAAAACATCCCCGGGAAACGGCAGGACCATTGTTGAGGCTGGAATTTCAGTAGCCATCCGCCAGCTCATCAGCCCAAAGGGCGCCCCGGTTTCTATTACCAGCTTCCCAAACCGGCAGACCCCCCGGCGGGATGTCGGGATTGCCAGGGAAAAACGGCGCGTCTCCCCGCTTCTTATCGCATCAACGGCAACCGCCACTTCCCGGGACTCGCCTGATACAACAGCCTCCTCCACCATGAAAAAAAGGCTTTTGGCGGCCCCGCTATTCCTGACTTCCAGATTCACCGGTATCTGGTCGCCGGCAAACACCTTTCCCGGCACTGTTCTCGCGAATATCAGGCCGGTTCTCTGCCGGAGTGAAACCATTATTGAAATGCCGATGGCTGCCGCACTCACGGAGGTCAGGAGGAGGAACACCGGCTGTCCGCTGTTGCCAGAAGCATACACGGCGTATGCCCCCAGGCCGATTACCACCATTCCCCTCGAAGTCAGTAACACCGGACTCCCCCGCTCAAGCCGCGGCTTGCGGCACCGCTATGCTGCCCAGCAGTTCCCGGATTATCTGTTCTGATGTCCGTTTACTGAACTTGGCCTGGTGGGTGAGAATTATGCGGTGCGCCATAACCGGCGCTGCAACCTCTTTAACATCGTCTGGAGTGGCAAAATCCCGTCCGCTGATGTAAGCCCAGGCCTGGGCGCACCTCACCAGCCCGGTTGAAGCGCGCGGAGAAGCGCCGATCAGGATGTCGGTGTGATTCCGCGTC
>Ga0334722_10006449_pt1 | contig 11608 bp, 21 predicted proteins | sample C3_bottom_MG_FD_207210 | JGI IMG/M metagenome (GOLD analysis project Ga0334722, IMG submission 207210) | Sediment microbial communities from Yellowstone Lake, YNP, Wyoming, USA - C3_bottom | ecosystem: Environmental > Aquatic > Freshwater > Lake > Sediment | place: USA: Wyoming | collected...
TGCCAAAATATCATCCCGTAAAACCTCACCGATTTCCTTCAATTTTTGTTTTTCATAAACACCATAACTATCCGGTGGGACATAGCGGCAAAGAATTAGGTTAATTTGGGCAAGCATTTCCATCATCCCGATTAAGCAGTTTTCCCATTTTAGGTTCTCGGCTTCGAGGGTTAAAAGGTGGGAAGCCATTTCGCCGACCTCTGGGTCGCTTTCCTTGTAACGATAAGCTATAATCTTTGCTCGTTCTTTCGTAATCGTCATCGTTCCTCCGGGGTTAAGAGAAGTTTTTCCACGTTTGTCTGCGGCGGGGCAGAAACCAAGCCACGTAGTCGCCCGGCCGGATTCCGCCGTAGGTATCCTTGCGGGCTTCGGCGTAAGGGGGAGAGGTTACGATTAGGTCAACCGATTCCTCCGGGACGTGGGACAACTCGGTCAAGCAATCCCCCTGCAGAATCGCGGTGTTGCTCACTTTTTCCCCTTTTTGAGTGGGGGAAGGCCGTTCGCGCTCCGCCACTCGAAGGAATTTTCATACTCCACCAGCGATTCGCCCTCGTCCGATTTTTCTTTGGCCTTGAAAATGGCACGCAGGGGAAACTCGTGAAAAAACCAAGCGAAATAGGCCATCTCCAACAGACAGCCCCGGCAGGCGTAAACCAAAAGCCGGAGACCGGGACAGCAAAGCAGGCAACGTTCGTGGGTGGGGCGACCGCACTTGATACAGCCGTCCACCGATTCCCCAAAATCGTTTGTGTATTTGAATGTGAAGCGCATAGGAACACCTCCGCGAAGGTTAGGGGTTGGAATTTTTCTCCCATCCCTCCAGAGTTCGGCGGCGGCCCCTTCCGGCCGCCGTCCGACTGTCCTATAAGAAATAGAATTATGTAAACTTGCCATTGGTGGCCCGTTACTCGATTTCGCCTTTAATTTTTGACTTGAAAGTGCGCCACAGAACTCCGGCCGCGAATGCTACAAGGCCAACGATAACACCCAAAAAAATCGACTCCCCCCGTGTCAGAAACTCCGAAAATATCGCGCCGCCAATCCATCCCACAGCACCGCAGGCGGCCATTTCAAAATCTTGTATCACCTCGGAGCGTTTCACTTCTACTCCAAAAATGGCCGGGCTTTCGGGACGGTGTTGTGGATTGCCGACCGCGAACGGTGGCACGCGTCCCTACTTACCCGATTAACTTTTTGCCGTCAAAATCCACAACGGTCGGAACCTAACCCGGCCGGGCAAACTTGTCAAGCCCTTTTTTTGCGGACGGCCGCCACTACCTCGGCCAGCCACGCTTCTTTGGCGGCCGCCTCGGTCTCCCAAAAATCGTAGCCGGACATCCAGCCCTTCAAGGAGGCCACTATCAAACTGTCCGGGTTTGAAAAAATCTGGCCCAAATAGGGGGAGGGAACCATCACCAAAACCCCGGCGGCGGTCTCCTCCGGGAGTTTCCCCTCCTCGTGGCAGTCCATCAAAAAATTGAGCAAGTTATCCAAGTTCATCTGCACTTGTCCTTTGTCGGGGGCGGCCGGCGCAACGGCGGCGGCCGGAGCTGTTCCGGGGGAAACGATAAAGCCGTTATCGCCGGAGGCGGCCGCGTCCTTTTGAAACAGCTTCACGATTTCCCGGACTAAATCCAACTCGGAAGTCGGTTCGCTCCCCCGGTCTATGCCTTTGGCAAACTCCACCCCTTTAAGAAACACCCCCAGCATTTCCGCGCCGAGATTGGAGGGATTCACCGGGCTGGGAGCTAACAATTCCTTTAAGAGCTTCAGCTCCGTCAACTGCAACCCGGCAATGGTAAACCCCGGAGCCCGGGGCGGCTGGGTGGGTCCGGGCATCACCAACACATTGGGGGCGGCCGCTCGGAGATCCGGCGAAAAAATCGGCGGGCCGTCGATTTCAAAGAGGAAATTGGCCTTATTCAAGCGATGGTTCGTAACCGGGTCTTTCTCGCTCAAGGAATTGGCAATGCACTTAAACACCCCGCCGCCGAAGCGCGTTTTAATATCTTCCAGCGAAAAAGGGGTCTGCATTTTCCAAAGATAGGAAGGGGTTTCCCTCGGCCGGTCGGGGGGCTTGGGCTTGAGCCGGTAGATGTAACATTCCAGATTCTCATAGCCGGGCAACTCTCCGGCGAAAAAATCCAAAACGATTTCCGGCTCCAACTGTTTGCCCCCCAGCATTTCAGCCAACGCGGTTTTGGTTCGAGTGCGCATCGTCATTTTTACCCCTTTCTCGATAAGATTAAGCCCAGCGACACCGCGAAAATCAAAAAGCCGACCGCCGTAGTGCCACCGCCGGGAAGTTTGGCCAAAATCGCCTGTATGGCCACGTAGGGATTGCCCCGGCCGCCCAGCCGTCCCCACTCATACAAACGGCCGTCCGCTTTGCGCGCGCGCACGTCCACGTGGAGGGTGGTCTCCGGGTAGTAAAGCCCCACGCCGCCGAATTGGGGCACAGCTTTGGCCTCCGCGTATTGCCGCTCTAACGGCACCCCTTTGAAAAAGAGGTCGGCGGCTTCGCCGGTTTTGTGGCGGGAATCGGACACCCCGCCGACTTCGGCGTTGTGGGCCTCCGACCGCCACGTGGAGATCCAAAGAGGTTTCACCGCCAAGCGGTCGGTCAAGCTATCCACGCCAAAGACCAGCCGCGGGTCCAACTGTTCCCAGAAGGGAATGTCGGTCGGGATAAAATTGCGGACGTGGACAAAATCTTCCCGGCGCATAATCAAAAAGGGAGCTTAACTCCCGCCCACGTGTGGCCGTGGCTCCGGTTGAAAAAGTGGACGAACCAATCCACCGCAAGGGAGAAGATTTTTTCCTCGACAAACTCCGGGACTATGGGCAGATTGATTAGTTGGTTTAACACCGTTACGGCCACCTGTTTTTTGTCCGGGCCGGAAAGCCCCTGCCCGGCTTCGCGCACCGCCTCCACGCGCATAACAACGGTCGGGATTAGCTGTCCCCAGCCGCGTATGCCGTGTGCTTTTACAACTTCCTCGACGGTCGCCTTTAGCTCGTTTACCAGCATCGAGGCAATTTCGTGAATGTCCATCGGTACCTCCTTCGGTTTTGACTTCCCGGCGGGCGGCCGGTAGATTCGGCTCCGGGCTCCAACCCCCGGCCGCTCCGCGCGGGCGGTCAGCTTTAATTATAAAAAATCAAATCGGCACTAAAGGTCATTATACAGGGGCCAACCGCGCAAACAATATTGTCCACTTCCAGCTCCAACTTTTCAGCAAAGAGAGCGTTTACCCCGCTTTTCACATTAGCCCCCAACTCCCGTTTGCCGGTCGAGTTTATCCCGGCCAACTGTAGCTGGGTTAAAACTCGGTGGCGATGGGGCGGCGCGGTAGAGGAAAGCCGCAAGCTCGTAAACACCCGGAATTGCCACGTGCCGTTTACCGATTCAACGTTGAGAAAGAGAAGGTAGTTTTTATAACGGGAAAAAATATCGCTGGCGTCAAACTCGAAATATTCGGGCGGGTCCGAGGCAAGGTCCACCGACACCGTTTGGCTAACCAGCCATTGATAGATGACAGCCCCCTTGAAAGGGACAATGGTTGCGGGAATTTCCCTACGGATGGCCACATCGTTTTAATTGTAAAAAATCCAATCGGCGTTGAAGGTAACGGACCCGGCTACCGTGTTATCGGTAAACAGTTCCAACTTTTCGGCCAAGAGGGTGTTCACCCCGGCGTAGGCGTTCCAGCCGACTTCGATTTGCCCGGTGGTGGTGCGCCCAACTACTGAAAGCGAATTTAACAAAGCGTGGCGATGGGGCGGCGCGGTGGAGGAAAGCCGGAGCGAAGTTACCAAGTTAAACGTCCACGTCCCGGTGATGGCAGTGATGTTAATAAAAACCAGCCCGCACTTGTATTGCGAAAAACTGATAGAGGTATCCAACTCATAGAAGGCGTCCGCGCCGGACACTTGAGCCACCAGCCCCTGATAAACGATTACCCCCTGAAAGCCGGAAACGGTAGCCGGAATGTGCCGCCTAAACGCCATCGAGCGTGCTCCGTTGATACCACTTCACTTGTGTAATGGTCAAAGTATTCGGCCCCCAATTCTTCACCTTGAAACGGTAGTAGCGAAATTTGCAGGTATAAACCCAAAAAGCCGAACCCGCCGCCAGCGACCAACGCTTTTCCTCGACCAGCGCACTAACCACCGCTCCGCCCTCGAAAACCAAATCCGCCATCACATCGCCGGTTGTGGCTATTCCCTGCAAGGCAAAAACGGCGATTGGCATTAAGGCCATATCGAATTTAGAGGTATAACTCGAATCCACCCCGGTCGCCAAGCTATATCCGAAGGCGCCGACCTCAAACACCAACGGGACGTTGGTTACGTGAATGAAGGGGGAGGGCATACGAACCGCCGAAGTGAACAACTCCAACGGGTCCAGCGGGGGCGTATATTCGTTTCCCATCAGGCAACCTTTTCGTGGGTAAAGTGCGCGGTCAAACGGGCAAAAAGCAAAATCGGCAACATTCCGTTGTCGCCTATCCCCATATCCGACCGGCGGGTGTAGCGTAGGGCGATTGCATCGTTTTCGCCGAAGCGAAGGCCGATGGAGCCCTGCCGCTCGATTCCCAAAAGGGGCTGGGTAAACTGAATATTTTGCACCCGCGTCCCGTTCCGGGCGATTTCAAAGAGGCACTGCTGATACGCCTGAGGGTGGCTGGCGATAACGTTAAAACTGTCCACCACGCCGAACATCGCGTCCGGGGCTTCCCAGCGCAAAATCTCCGTCCAGACCAATACTTGGCCAGAGGAAGAAACCACCCAATTCTCGGCCACAATCGGGTCATAAACTCCGCGCCCGCGCTGGAGCTCGAGCTGGGCTTCCCCCTGCGGACCCGCCACCGGCCGCATCGTTAAACCTTTTTCACTCCGATGAAGGCCACCACTACGGTATTGCCCGCGCCGCTTTTGTCGGCCACCTTGCAGGTTACAGTGGACTTACGGGGCACAAAAAGGGGCTGGGGCAGAGGCAACAAGCGGGCAGTGTTTCCGCAAATTAAATCTATGCGGGTGGGCACCTCCAACATATCCTCGTCCGCGACCTTCAGGTTTTGAATCTCTGCGTCCGCCGTTTTGGCGTGCGTCATCATCATCATCGTCCAATCATAATCGTTGGAGATGGAGAAGGTTTTGGTCAACACCTGATTGGCGGCCAGCACGTATTCCAGAAAGTAAACCTTCGGCTTTAAGGCCATTTTTTTTCCTTTCTCCCGGTCTTTTTCTTCTCCCGGCTAAAAACTTCCGGCCGGAACTACGCGCCTTGACGAACCCGGACGCCCTTTAGGGAACTATGGAAAAATACGGCGGTCGGAGCTACCGGCCAGCGCAAAGACGCCTTGACTATTTCCCCGCCCTGAATTTCTAACGGCGGGTTGAGGAAGTAACGGTTGGAGGCCAACGGCACCTGATTGGTGGGATAGTCCGGCTGGGCCGCGCCCGATTTTTCGGTGAAACCGGCGAACCCGGCGGCGGCGGGGATATATTTCAAGGGGATCTCCAGCATAACCCGGTCGTTGGCGCGCAACTCGAAAACGCCCTTCAAAAGCGCGGCTAAAAGCAAGCTGGTAATGTCCGGCTGGGGGGAAAAGGAAATTCCGTCTACCCTGAAAATCTCCCCGACCGGGACGAAGGGCTGGGCCTTGATGTTGGTGTAATACAAGACCGGCTCTCCGGCCCCATCATTCACGTTCTGAAACAGGTCGGACACTTCGGTAGTGCCCGCGCCGAGGGTGCGGCTGTCATACCACTCCCAAGCCAGAATTTCTTTACGGGTTGGGTCTTTGGGCATTGTTTTTCTTCCTTTCTTTTTTCACCGGAGCTTTGGTTTTTTTTCGACTGTCGGTCTTTAGTAAAGCCCCTGTCCGCCGTAAAGGTCGCGCCGGGCAACCATCAGTTGGTCTAACACCGGGTCTTGGCCGAAACCATTGCCAAAACCAGTAAGCGACATTCCCTCATCGCTCGGAACAAACGCGCCTACTCCCACGTCCGGCTCAAAAAAGTCCAAGCCATCGAAATCCGAGGAGTCAAACTCCTCTTGGCCGAAACCGGACAGCCCCAGCTTGGGGAAAATCTGGGTCTTTAGCAGGCGGAAGAGCGGATTCAACAGCGCGCCTTTGGTCAACTCGGCTTTCGCGCCGGGGGACTTGAAAACCATTCCGCCCACCTGTCCTATCAAAAAGGCGACGGCGAAATCGACCGCGTAGGGCTTGGCCTGTTCCAAAAAATCCTTCGGCTTGAGCGGATTGGGAGCCAAGACCGGCAACATTTTCATCGCCATAGAGGAAACGAAACTGCTGCCGACCGCGCCCATCGCGTTGTAAACCAAATCGGAAACCGGCACTCCCACCAAAGGCAGGCGGCCGCCAAAACCGGGATTTTTCCGGGCGCGCATAGCAAAACTGAAATACTTCCGGGTGCGCCGCCGGCCGCGCCGATGGCGGCGGGGATTGGCCAACGCCAACAAGTCCGGGTTTCTCCGGCCGCGCGTCCTCTTGCGGCCGCGCGCGCGCCGACTGCTGGAACGGCGGCGCGGATTCGCGTATGCAAAAATTTCCTTACCCATCTAAAACTCCTTTCCTACCGGAGCCCGTTACAATTTTCGCTGGGCGGCACGTGGCCAGCCCAGCTTTGGCGCTTTCGCGCACTCGTTCCGCGTTGGGCGGAAGGAATTTTTTTCAACCCTCTATACCCCGGTCGGTCAACTTCCAGCCGCCGGGGGCGATGTGCAACATTTTGGTAGCGGCATCATAGAGCATTATCGGCCCCTTCTTAAAATCGTGGCGATAGAGCCGCTTCTTTTTGTCCCACTTCTCGGAGACGTAGCCGATGTAGGCCAGACGCCCAACAATCGCTTGCTCTCTCCCCATCCGCAAAGTCCGTATCTTAACCCGGACGGCCTTGTCGGGCGGGAAGCCGTGAAAAGTTTCAAAAATTTTTGCCACAGTTTTTTTAACGACAACCTTTCCCTTCTTTCTACGCACGGGCATGGCCGGGCTTCTTGAAAAAATCTTTTCCGAACCAAAGCAGGGCCCCCAGCAGGCCAATCATCCCTATACCTCTGATTTGCCCCAGAAAGCTGGTATCGGAAAAGAGGTCGGCCGGATTTACGCCCAGCTTCACCAGACGCTCTTTGGCCTCTACTTCATCCACGTCCAACTTTTTTTTAGCCACTACAAAATGGCCAACCGTGAACGCGCCGGCCAGAAGAAGGATTCCAAAAATAATCAGAGGGACAATCCCCAATCCTTCTTGGAGACGCGGGGTTTCGGCCACTACGCTCTGCCAATTTGCCAATACGGAGGGACGGATTTCTTTGCCCCAGCTATCAATGGCGACCTGCACAAACTTGGCAAATTCAACCGCATTGTTGACTAACTCTTTGGTCAACCCTCTCCGGCGGGCCAACGCCTTCAAGACCTGATGATGGCTGTAAATTCTCTGCACTATCGCTTGGGCCTCCAAGCGTTCCGCGTCCGTATAGGCGCCAAAACCGGTAAACATTATTCGTCCTTTTCGGCCTTCGCCAAGTTAATCATCTTCCGAAAACTAACCCCGGCAATCGCGCCGATGGAAAAAGTGGAAAGGGCAAACAGCTTTCCGTCCACACCTTTTGAAAGAGCGAAGAGTTCCAAGCCGGTTATGGCCAGAATCGCGGTCAACAAAACTACGCTGGGCGTTCCGGCGCCTTTTTGCTTGAGCGCGTTCATCTCCGGCGACGTCTTCCACCCAAAAATTTCGGAACTACAAAGAGCGCAACCGCCCCCAACAAAATCATTCCCATCGGGGAAGTCGCAAATTCCTTGACCTGCGAACCGACCGCTTCCAGCGCGGAAGGGGGCTTTATCCCCACCAGCGCGCCGCCCACGTTTATCGACTGGGGATTGAGATTAGGGGGCAACTCCACGTTGACCTTGACCGGCTGGCCTTCGGGGATCCCGATAACCTTTTTGGCCGCCCCCACCAGCGCGCCGACCGCTTTTTTGACAAACTTAAACGCGCCGCCCAAAAAGGCCAAGTCCCCCACGCCATACATTCCGGCAACAGCCGCGCGGTTTTTCAAAACTTCCGGCGTCAAGCCGAAATCATACAGCCCGACCGCTTGGACGGCCTGCAACATCGCGTCCTTCATCAAGGGCGTCAAAGTTTTTTCCAACGGAATCGCGGCCAGATAGCGGGGCAAATCATTTTGCGAAAGCTGGCCGCCGCTCAACTGCCCCCGTAGATAATTCACCATCGCTTGAGCCACTTCGCGGTGCAGGGTGGACCCGTTAACCATCAAGCGGGCCACCGGCCGGCCTTGTCCGCCGGGGCGGGGTTCTCCGCGAACTATCGTTTGTCCCAACATTTGAAAACCCTCCAATCCGTAAACCTTGACAGCCGGAAACTTCACCCGGCCGCGCTTTAAGTTTTTAGGGGTAGCATCCAACGCCTTCCAGCGTCCGTTCAATAATATCTCCGGGACGATGTGCGTAAACATCCCCGGAAGCTCTCCGACAATTTTCAAACGGGTTTCGCGGCCGAGCGCGCCCAAGAGGGAGGCAATGAGAATCGTGAATCCATCACAATCCTCGGCCCCTATTTTGGCCACGTTTTCAGCCGAAGACAACAGCTCCACGCGCGTAGGGTCTTTGGTGTAGCGGACATGCTCCCGCACCCAATTAAAGACGGCCGCCGCTTCACCCTCAACATCGTGAGAGGAAACGCCGGCCGTCTTTACAATCTCGACCGCTAAATTTCGGATATAGGGGCTTTCAATCCCCCGATAGATTTGTTCCCGAACCTGTGCTACCGTTCGTTCAATCCCGGCATTGCCCGGCGGTAGCTTCTCCACTTGGGAGTAAGCTACTCCGCGCATTGGTGGATACATATATGGGTGGCCAAACTTTGTCAAGCCCTATTTCTCCCTTTTTTTCAACTTGAATCCAGCCCCGAAAAGGCCAGATAACTCTCCGCGTCCCACCATAACCCCTGTTCATCAAAACTGTCGAAGAAAAAACCGCCGCCGCAACGCTCGCAGGTTAGCCGATGCTTCTCTGGTTTTTTCCCGGCCAGAATTCCGGTTTTTCCATAGGGACTATAGAAAACTCCGAAGGTGTGAATCCGGCGGAAGCCCCGGAGCATCAAAGCAAAATCGGCGGTCTCCGCGTAACTTTCAAAATTCCGCACCTTGCCGATATACTTGAGAATGTAACGGAGCGCGTCTTTGAGCCCCCGGCTTCCGGTTTTTTTCTCTATGGCGCAAACGTCCACTATGTAGCTGTCACCGGTTATTTTTTTCCATTCTTGAGCCAGCTTCGAGCGGGAATAAATCGGGCCCGCCACCAACAAATGCACGTGGGAATTGTAGCCCTTGCCCAACTCAAAAACCCCCAGCGCGCCCGCGCCGGCCGCCTTTTTGTAAAACTTATTCACCAAGCGGCGCACCTGCCGGAAGAAACGCTTCAAATCATCGGTAGATGGCAACTCCCGGCTTTCCACCTTCTTGGTCAAGGTCAAAAACTGGAGGCGGTGGCCGGGGCGCAAGCCCACACTTTCGGAGATCCGGCGATACTCCCTTTCTTTTTGTTTGAAGGTGTCCCACGCGCAGACCGGGCAAATAAAGGTTTTGCAGGTGTAGGGGACGCGGAGCTCTTCGGCTGGGTAGCTCGAATCGTGCTGGCCGGTGCATTTAAACACCATCACCCGTTCTTTGCAGAAGCGGACCCGGCGGGCCAGCTTCGGATCTCCGGCCTCCTCTATTCGGTCGGCAATGCGGGGCTTGTCCAATCGATACTCGGCCTCCCGGTATTTCAAAAGGGCGGGCCGGTATGGACGGCGGTACCTTTTCGCTTGACTTGGAAAAAGAGGAAGGGTATAATTATGCACCTTCGCCTCCGGGAGCCCGGGGGAGAGGTAAAGACCGGATTTCCGTAGCGGGTTTTCCGGCTTTCTTTTTTTGGGCCTCGAGGTAGGCCACATCTTCCAAATTCATAACCACTTTCCAAACGAGGTCGGCTGTTTTAGCCCATTCTGGGCCAAAAACTCCATCCCTTGCCAGCAAAATCAAACCACCAGCAAGGTTGGGCTGAAACTCCACCCGGTTGACCCCTGCCGGCCTCTGACTATTTAGTCAATGCCGTTTTGACAGCTTCCGTCTTTTTGGCATACTGCTTTCCTAACCCATTGAAAAATCGCTTCGTCCAACACTTAATTACAGTAAAGAAATCAAGTAGGGGGCGAAACGCCCCCTAACCCCCAAAAACCGGGTTTGGGGCAAAAGCCGCACCCCCGGCCCCCCTCCGGCCTGAAACCAGCTCATTATAGGCCGTAGGAAGGCCAAAAGCGGGCGCGGTTGATTCACACTACCCCCCCCCCCTATCCGGGAGCACCGGGGAGCGGGAGCGGCGGTTGAGCGGCCGCTTCCGGGGGGTTGCCCTGCTCTGGATCTCCGACCGTCAAGGTCAAGTGGTCGCCTTCCTCCACCGTCAAAATTCCCGACAGGCGAAGACCGTCCGGCTTGACTACGCCCACTTTGGCCGGCAGGTCGGCCAGATTGTAAACGAACTCCGATTTTGGATGCATTTCATCACCTCCTTTTGGGTTTTAGTCTTTGGAGCCACATAAAGAGAAAAATCAAAAAAATCGACAGCCAATCCATCGGAACCTCCTATGCTTCCGGCTGGGCTACCCGCCGGTTTTTTTCTCGTAACCTTCGGCGATTTTTTCCATAGCGGCGGCGGCCTTAAAAAAGCCGCGCTCAACATCTTCTAACTTCTCGGTCAAGCGCACCATTTCCAAGCCGTCCCCCAAAGCGGCCAGCGAACACTTCTCGTTCCCCTCCGACCAGAGGCCGCACTTTCCTTTCTGGCAGGGGATAAAGCCGACCTGAATTTCCGCGCCCACCATTCCGGGCGGGTCCGGCTGTAAAACTTTCAGGGTGGACATGACCTGCAACCGGCCGAGGGTAAGGAAGGGGCAAATTTTGGGAGGACTATCGGGCACTGGCCGCCTCGCTTTCCGCCACTACCGCTTGGTGGCCATAAACCAAATCGCGGTCGCATTTACATTTTCCGCATCGGATTTTTTTACCCGGATTATCCTTCCGAAAATTTTCCACCCGTTCCAGCGTCCAGCTCCAGCCACAGGGCGGACAGAAAACGCCCCAATAATCCCGGCCGTCTTTGTGCCGCCATTTTCCGCCTACCGTTTCAAAAAGCGGCGCCTTACACAGCTTGCAGTTTTTGTCCATCGTTCACTTCGTTGAAAAGGGGATTGACGGCCGTCAAATCGGCCAACGCCTGCCGCGCGTAGTCCTCGTTCAACTCAATCCCTATGGTCTCGCGGCAGAGTCGCCGGGCGGCAAGGCAGGTAGTCCCCGAACCGCAAAACGGGTACAGCACCAAGTCGCCCGCTTTCGTAAACAGCCGGATAAACCAAAGCGGCAACTCCGGTGGGAAAGCGGCCGGATGTTTTCTTTGGTGATTGTCCCTCTGGGCAACGCCCCTCTTTCGGTTCCGCCCTCTTTAAATTAGATTCCATCTTTCTTCTCCTGGTTTGCCAAAATATCATCCCGTAAAACCTCACCGATTTCCTTCAATTT
>Ga0334722_10006450_pt1 | contig 11608 bp, 13 predicted proteins | sample C3_bottom_MG_FD_207210 | JGI IMG/M metagenome (GOLD analysis project Ga0334722, IMG submission 207210) | Sediment microbial communities from Yellowstone Lake, YNP, Wyoming, USA - C3_bottom | ecosystem: Environmental > Aquatic > Freshwater > Lake > Sediment | place: USA: Wyoming | collected...
CAAGCAGGCCGGGGTCGGCGGGGCTCCGGAGGGCGGGGCGGTTTCGACGGTCGAGGGTCGGCAGGACGCGGCGATGGCCGTCGAGGCCATGGCCGGGCAGCTGGCTCGAGCGGGTGGCCTGGGCCTCGGCGACATCCTGTACAACTTCCTTAGGACGGCGTCGAACGGGGGTTGAGGGAATGTCGATTGAACTGAAGAACTGCCCGCGTTGCGGCTCCCTCTTCGCCTCCACGGGCAAGCATCTCTGCCCAGCCTGCCTGGCCGAGGAGGATAAGGAGTTCGAGACCCTGCGGACCTTCCTCAAGGACAATCCCCGGGCCAGCCTGGAAGAGGCCGCTGAGGTCACGGGGGTGAAGCCGGAACGGATCCTCAGATTCCTCCGGGAGGGGCGGATTGTCACCGCCCCGGAGATGACCTGGCTGCGGTGCGAGCGCTGCGGGAAACCCATTGTCGCCGGGCGATTCTGTCCCGAGTGCGCCCGGCAACTCCGCAGGGAGCTCCACCTGGAGGGGCCGGGGGACCGCTCGGACCGAGCTGACCAGGACCGGATGCATGTCGCCGACCTGATTAAGCGGGGCAAGAGCCAGCCCTAAGTGACCAGAGGAAGAAAGAGAGGCAAGAAGCCTTGTTTTTGGGCCACAACCGGGCCGAACGGACCGACCGAGGCTCGAAAGGCCGCCTTTCCAAATCCGATACCCTGGGTGGATGAATAAGGGTCTGGGCTGACTCTTAAGGAGGGTTCCCGATGAAGATCTCCCAGAAACAGATTCAAGACCTCCTCAAGACCTATTCCCAGCGGGCCCCGGAGAAGGTCGGGAGCGAGGCCGCGTCCAGGAAGAGAGAGGCCGCCAAGGAAAACGGCCCGGTGGACAAGGTCATCGTCTCCGATCAGGCCCGGGAGGTTCGCAAAGTCAAGGAGGCCATCGCCAAGCTTCCCGACGTCCGTTCGGAGAGGGTCGAAGGGTTGAAGAAGCAGGTCGCGGAAGGCTCGTACAAGCCCAAGGCCGAAGATATCGCCGAGAAGCTCATCGGTCGAATCCTGGGCGACCGCGTCCGCTGAGCGCGGCGGTCGAAATCGCGACCGTCGCGACCACCCCCGACCCTCCAGCCTGTCGATACAGAAGGTGGGCGGGTTGATTCAAGAACAGGTGGACCGGATGACCGCCGTCCTCGAGCAGGAGGCCGAGGTCTACCGGGCCCTCGTGGAACTGTCGGCGAAAAAGAGGGACGCCCTGGTGGCCGGGCAGCTTTCGGCCGTGGACGAGGTCGTCCGGGCCGAAGAGGCGCTCCTGTGGAAGGCCGGCCGGGTCGAGGAGACCAGGCAGATGGTAGCCACCGAGCTGGCCGACCTCTTGGACCTGAAGGACGACCAGCGCACGTTGGCCAGGCTGATTGAGGCCATCGGTGAACCGGCCGCAGTCGGTCTCCGGCGTCGGCAAGACGAGATCCTCAAGGCCGTGGCCGAATTGAAGACCAGTAACGAGCTCAACGGCCGCCTCATCGAGCAGGCCCTGGCCCAGGTCCGCCTGACCGTGGGTCTCCTGGCCAAGAACCGCCCGGGCGGTCCGGCCTACGGACCGGAGGGGCAGGTCGCCGTCGGCGACACCCCGCTCAAGCTCGACAAACAGGTCTGACCGGGCGCGCCTCGACCGGGAAGATCGGCGCGCAAAATCGACCGGCCGCCGAGCCGGCAAGTCGCCGGGACAAGGGATGGTCCCGAAGGCAGGTGCTCACGGATGAGATCAGCGTTCATGGGGCTGGAGACGGCCCGCCGGGCCCTGGAGGCCCAGCAGGCCGCGCTGCAGGTGACCGCGCACAACATCGCCAACGCCAACACCCCGGGTTACTCCCGGCAGGTGGTCGCGATGACCCCGACTGACCCGTACGCCGTGCCCACGCTCTCGCGCTTCGTCGGAGCGGGGCAGGTGGGTACGGGCGTTTCTGTCTCCGATATCACCCGGGTGCGGGACGCCTTCCTCGATGCCCAGATGCGCGACGTTCAAAACACCGTCGGGGACATGGAGGCGCGGCGCGACGCCCTCCAGGAAGTGGAGATCATCTTCAACGAGCCGTCCGAGTCCGGCCTGCACAGCGTGATGGACGCCTTCTGGCAATCCCTGCAGGATCTGGCCAACAACCCCGAATCGCCATCCGTGCGGTCCGCCGTCCAACAGGCCGGCGGCAATCTGGCCAGTGCCTTCCAGACCACCCATCGCCAGTTGACCGACCTTCGGGACAACATCGACAGCGTGATTCGGGCCCGGGTCGAGGAGATAAACGACATCGCCAAGGAGATTGCCCAGGTCAACGGGGAAATCGCAAACGTCACCGCGGTCGGCGATAAACCCAATGACCTCCTCGATCGGCGCGATGCCCTCCTCGAAAAGCTATCCCGTTACGTCGACGTGACCGTGCAGCCGGAGCAGAACGGGGCCGTCTCCGTCTTCGTCAACGGTATGGCCGTCGCCAGTCCTTATGGCTTCAGCAAAATCAACGTGGTCAACGACCCGGCCAACCACAATTACGCCAAGCTTTATTGGGACACGGCCGGACCGAACCCGCCCGAGGTCCAGCTCAAGTCGGGGGAGTTGAACGGCCTCCTCACCGTCCGCGACACCCTGATCAATGGCTATCTGACGAAGCTGGACAGCGTCGCGACGGCCCTGGCGACATCGATCAACACCCTCCAGACCAGCGGCTACGGCCTCCCGGGCACAACCCCGCCGCCGCCGCCCTTCTTCACCGCCCAGGGCGGCGGGCCGGTCATCAACGCCGCCAATATTCAGGTCAACCCGGCCATGGGTCTGTCGGATATCGCCGCGGCTTCGAATGACGGCAGCCCGACCCCGGATAACCCGGGCGATGGCTCCAACGCCCTCAAGATGGCCGCCGTCAAGAGCACCCCGGACCCGACCTACCTCGGGGGCTTCAGCCCCGACGACTATTTCCGGGCCCTCATCGGCCAGATCGGCCTGGAAACCGGGGAAACGACGCGCATGGCCGAGGGCCAGGGGCTCCTGGCCAAGCAGATCGATAACCAGCGCGACGCCGTTTCGGGGGTCTCCCTCGATGAAGAGATGATCAACATGGTCCGCTACCAGCACGCTTACCAGGCGGCGGCGCAATTGATTTCGGTGACCAACGACATGCTTGACACCCTGATCAACCGACTCGGCCGGTAGGCCATGGGACGGCGAGGTGAATGACCGATGCGGATAACGACCAACCAGATGGCCAGGAACATCCTCTTCAATCTGAACGATAACGCTCAGCGGAGCGACAAGCTCGAGCGGGAGATGTCCAGCGGGAAGCGGGTCACCGTGCCCTCGGACGATCCCAACTCGGCGATCAAGATCCTCCATCTGAGGACGGCCCTGATGGAGGCCGATCAGTACCGTCGGAACCTTGAGGACGGCCAGGGCTGGCTGCAGACGACCGAAGCCGCCCTGGACAGCGTCGAGCAGATCATCGCCGATGCCCAGACCCTGGCCGTTCAAGGGGCCAACAGCTCGCTCCCAGCCGGGGCCCGCGACGCCCTGGCCAAGAATGTCCAGGAGCTCTACAATCAGATGCTCGCGCAGGCCAACTCGATGTACGGCAACCGCTACCTGTTCGGCGGCTGGAGGACCCTCAACCCGCCTTACACCGAAGCGGGCGGGGTGGTGACCTACAACGGTGACGCCAATGATATCAAGCGGGAAGTGGGCTTCGGCCAGACGGTCGCGATCAACCTGCCGGGCGGGAAGGTATTCGGGCCGCCGCCCGGGGCCACCGACGACGTCTTCGCGACCCTGACGAAGTTGCGGAACGCCATCGGCTCCGGCGATATCGCCGCCCTGACCGGCCAGCTCTCGTCGGACCTGGCGGCCATCCATGACAACATGTTGGCCCAGCGGGCGGAGATCGGCGCCCGGATGAACCGTCTCGAACAGACCAACCAGCGTCTCCTGGACGCCAAGACGAATTTCTCCGACCTCCTGGACAAGGAGCAGAACGCCGACATCGTCGAGGTCGTGATGAATCTGAAGATCCTCGAAAACGCCAGGAATACCACCCTGGCCGCGACGGCCCAGCTGGTCAAGACGACCCTGCTCGATTTCCTGAGGTAGCTGATTTCCCAGACCTGCGGAAGGGGGCTCCCAGATGCTCGTCAGCACCGAGCGCTTCGGAGAGTTGGATATAGAGGAAGGAAGAATTCTCACCTTTGACGAAGGACTACCCGGATTCGAGGACCTCAGGCGGTTCGTCCTGTTGCAACAGGACGAGACCTCGCCGTTCGTCTGGTTGCAGGCGGTTGATGACCCCAGGCTGGCCTTCGTGGCCGTGGTCCCGACGGATTTCTTCCCCGGGTATCGCCTGGAGCTGTCCGAGGAGGATCGGCGCTACCTGGAGCTGCGCAGACCCGAGGAGGCCGCGGTCTTTGCCATCGTCGTCGTCCCCGACGACCCGCGCGAGATGACCGCGAACCTCAGGGCACCGGTCGTCATCAACCCCGAGACCAGGCGGGCCAAGCAGGTCATCGTCAACACCAGGGGTTACGGACTCAAGCATCGGCTGCTCGGCGGGGTCAGGCCGAAGCGCCGCCCGGCCAGGATGGGCCGGGGCGAAGACCAGCCGCTCCTCTCGGCTGCTGCCTTGAAGTGAAGCGCCGCCGGGAATGGCGGCGCCGCGCCGGAGGGGGAGTCCCGGCCGGCGCGGGCTGGGGAGGATTCACCGAGAGCCAGGGAGGGCTGGGAAGAGATGCTGGTCCTGACGAGGAAGCTGAAAGAGAGCATCGTCATCGGGGACGACATCGAGGTGACCGTGGTCGACGTCAAGGGCGACCAGGTCAAGTTGGGGATCGTCGCCCCGAGCCACGTCAGCGTCCACCGACGCGAGGTCTATGAGGAGATCAAGCGGGAGAACCGCGCCGCCGCCAAGCCGCGGGTGCAGAACCTCGGCCACCTGACCGAGCTCGTCAAGAAGGGCCGGACCTGAATGGCCGGCGAGCCCGCCGCGGGGACCCCGGGCCGAAGCCGGGCCAGGCGCAATCCGGCGTGGGAGCCCGAAAGCCCGCGCGACGGCAAGCCCGAATGAAGAGGCGCCTCCTCATCGAGGCTGATCGACACGGACAGGTTATGGGAGCAATCTAAAGGATTGCTCCCTTTCTTTCGATATAGGAAGCGGAAGACCAAAGAAGAGGTCTTTCGGTCCCGGGGTTATCCGAGAGCCATGGTCACCGCGCTACCGGCCGGGCGCGACGGACCGGGGCGGAGGGGAACCTGGGGCGGAGGGCAAGGAAGCCCGAAAACATCAAGGAGGATGAAGAGTCAATGAGGATCAACCAGAACATCGCCGCGCTGAACGCGTGGCGGAACCTGACCCGGACGGACGAGGCTCTGAACAAGTCGTTGGAACGTCTGTCCAGCGGCGTCCGGATCAACCGGGCCGCGGACGACGCCGCCGGGCTCGCCATTTCTGAGAAGATGCGGTCCCAGATCCGCGGCCTCAACCAGGCCCAGCGGAACGCCCAGGACGCCATCAGCTTGATCCAGACGGCTGAAGGTGCCCTCAACGAGTCCCACGGGATCCTGCAGCGCATGCGCGAGCTGGCCGTCCAGGCCGCGAGCGACACCCTGACCTCCAGCGACCGGCAGGAGATCCAGAAGGAAATCGACCAGCTGACGACGGAAATCGACCGGATTGCCACGACCACCGAGTTCAACACGAAGAAGCTCCTCAACGGCGGGGCCGGGGTGATTGTCACCGCCAACAACGGTAACGTCGGGTCCCTCGAGGCCTCCGGCGACACCGTCGCCGGGACCTACACCCTGAGCGCTGCGACCCTGGCCACGGCGGCCTCGGCCACGACCACGGCGACCTTCGCCACCTCCACCACCGCCCTCGGCGGTACCGGCGGCAGCATCACCATCGCCGGCGAGACCTTCAGCTTCACCGCCACCAACACGGTCCAGGATGTGCTCGATTCGGTGAACGCCAAGACCAGTGTCACCGGCGTCCAGGCGACCTTCACCGCCGGCGCGGGGATCACCTTCCAGACCCTGTCCGTCGGGTCGAGCGCCAGTTTCACGGCCTCTTCAAGCGGGGCATTGAGCGGAGTGAACGGTGCCACCGGCACCGACGCCCAGATCACCCTGACTGGAGCCACCACATACAGCGCCAGCGGCAACCACGTCACGGTGACGTCGGGCAACGCCAAGGGCCTGTCCTTCGACCTGAAGGCGGCCGGGGCGGCCACGATCACCGTCGGCGCCTCCAACGCCCTGACCCTCCAGATCGGGGCCAACAAGGACCAGACGGTGTCCGTCTCGATCAACAGCGTCACCGCCACCTCCATCGGCGTCACCGGGCTGAACGTGACGACCAAGGACAACGCCGCGGCCGCCCTCTCCACCATCGATGCGGCCATCACCAAGGTCTCGTCCGAGCGGTCCAAGATCGGCGCCGTTCAGAACCGCCTCGAATACACCATCGCCAACCTGGGCACCGCGTCGGAGAACATGACCGCCGCCGAGTCGCGCATCCGCGACGTCGACATGGCCCAGGAGATGGCCAGCTTCACCCGCAGCCAGATCCTGATGCAGGCGGGCACGGCGATGATGGCCCAGGCCAACATGAAGCCGCAGGCCGTGCTCCAGCTTCTGAGGTAGGCCGTCAGCTGAACCCGCACCAATGAGTGGGCCGCCCGGGGCCGGTCGGAACGCCGGCCGGCCCCGGCGCCCAGGGTGAGGTCCGTCCAGGGCAGGCGGGGGACTTTTCCCACGGGAATTCAGGATGGTGATCGCCGATGTCCATCACCAGGCTCCATCCGATGCCGATAAAGGAACCATCCCCCCACGCGATCCGCGTCGCGCCGGCCGAATTCGTCGGGCCGCCGCGGTCCGACCCGCGGGTGGAACCGCGGTCCGGGTCGTCGGACGAGGCAAACGGACGGGAGGCCCGCGAGGTTTCCCGGGAGGAGATCGAGCGCTCCCTGGAGACCCTCAACCGGGCCGCCGAGACGGCCAATGAGAAGCTGAGTTTCGTCCTCCACGACGCGTCCGGTCGATTGATGGTCCAGGTCATCAACGCCAACACCGGCGAGGTGGTCAGGGAGATCCCTCCCAGGGAGGTCCTTGACGCCGAGGCCAGGATCCGCGAGATGATCGGGCTCTTCCTTAACCAGACGATCTGAAAAACCGCGGGGTTGAACCCAACGAGGGGGAGCGGCCATGGCCGGTTTATCCGTCAGCGGCCTGATCTCGGGCCTCGACACCGATTCCCTGATCGCCCAACTGATGGCCATCGAGCGCAAGCCGGTGGTCGATCTTCAGGACCGCAAATCCAAGCTTCAGGCCCAGTCCGACGCCTGGCGCGACATCAATACCAGGCTTTACAATCTCCAGAGCAGGGCCTATGACCTGAAACAGGCCTACTCGTTTTACAGCAAGAAGGTGAGCTCGAGCGACGAGACGATCGCCACGGCCACCGCTTCGACCGACACCGCCCTGGGCGTCTACACGCTCAGCGTCGCCCAGCTGGCCCAAGCCCATGTCGTCGCCTCCGGCCGTTTCGCCAGCCCAAACGCCAGCCTCGGCTACTCCGGGACGCCGACGATCAACGGCCAGACGGTGACGATCACCGCCGCCGACACGCTGAACTCCATCCGTGACAAGATCAACGCCACCCCCAGCATCGGGGTCACGGCGAGCGTGGTCCAGGTCGATGCGACGAACTACGAGCTGGTCCTGACCAGACAGCAGACCGGCTCGACCCAGATCGCCTTCGTCGACAACAACGCGGTCCTGACCAACCTGGGTCTCCTCGTCGGCGGGGTGGCCAACACCATCCAGGCCGCCCAGGACGCCCAGCTGACCGTCAACGGGGTGACCGTCACCCGCAGTACCAACCAGATCAGCGACGTCATCCCGGGGATGACCTTCAATCTCAAGCGGGCCGGGACCCCGACCGCGCCGCTCCAGGTCAACCTGGAAGTCAAGAACGACGCGGACAAAACGGTCGCCGCGGTCCAGGCCTTCGTCGACCAATACAACTCGCTGATGGACTTCATTGCCGATGAGACCAAGTACGACCCGGATAAGAAACAGGGGGCCGTCCTCTTCGGCGACGCCGGAGTCTACCAGCTGCAGTCGTCGTTGCGCCAGTCGGTCACGGCGGCGGTTCCGGGCCTCCCGGCCACCCTCAATAACCTGGCCCAGGTGGGCATCACGACGGGTGCCTACGGCAGCACCGACGGCAAGCTCGGGAAGCTCACCTTCGACGCCCAGAAACTGCGCGACCAGCTCGGTGCCGACCTGGATGGCGTCGCCAAGCTCTTCGGGGCCCAGCGGGTCAACGTGGCGGCCACCTCGGCCCAAAACCTGACCACCGTCACCGCCAGCTCCACCCAGGCCGGGAACTACGCGGCGGCCGACGTCACCAACGGTGACACCTCGTCGGCTCGCTTCGGGACGCCCGGCGGCGGCTGGATGGGGGCCACGGTCCTGAATGGGACGGCGACCGAGTATCTCACGATCAACTTCCCGACCAGCCAGACCATCGACGAGGTGAGGGTCTACACCCTCGACTCGACGACCTATCCGGCCGCGTCATATGGAATCAAGGATTACAAGGTCCAGTACTGGGACGCGGCCAGCTCGACCTGGAAGGACGCGGCCACGGTCTCGGGCAACACCCTCGGGACGGTCTCCTCGACCTTCGACGCGGTCACGACCACGGCCGTCCGACTGGCCATCACCGGCACCAACGCGGCCGACGGGTACGCCCGGGTCCTGGAGGTTGAGGCCTATCAGAAGAACTACGGGGCCGCGGTCAGGACCTACGACCTGGCCAACGGCTACACCAGGTCCGGCGGGATCATCCCGAGCCGTCAGGACGGGGTCACCAGCGAGGTCAAGCGGATCGACGACCAGATCGACCGCCTCGAGCAGCGCCTGCAGCAGCGCGAGGAGAGCCTTCGACGGCAGTTCACCGCCCTCGAGACGGCCCTCGCGAAGATGCAGTCCGAAGGAAGCTATATGACCCAGCAGCTGAGCCAGCTCGGAGGCTGGTAAGGCGGGGGCGAGTCCGGCCGGGCAGGCGGGACACTCACCAGCGAGGACGGGGTGTTGGACAAACATGTTCACAAGCCCTTATGAACAATACCGCTCCACACAGATCGAAACGGCCAGCCCTGAGAGACTGCTCATCATGCTCTACGACGCGGCCATTGCCGCGCTGAGCGTGGCCCGGGTGGCCGTCGCCAGCAGACACCGGGAGGAGGCCAACCGGGCCTTCCAGAAGGCTCAGGCCGTGATCTCCGAGCTCCAGGGCAGCCTCGACCTGAACGCCGGAGAGGTGGCCAGAAACCTCTTCGCTCTTTATGACTACTTCAATCGGCGATTGATCGAAGCCAATCTCAGACAGGATCAGGGGATCCTCGACGAGGTCCTCGGGCACCTCAGGGATCTCCGCCAGACGTGGAAAGAAGCCAGCGTCCTGAACGCTTCCGCAGGGCGTCCGGTGAACCTGGCCAACGTCAGCGGTTGACCGGTTGACGGGCGGCTGGAGCCTCGAGCCTGATTCGGGGGGATGATCTCCCTTTGACCTCAACGTGCCTGCGCGAAATGACCGAGCGATACCGCGAGCTCCTGGAGATAAGCCGGGGGATCCCGGCAGCGGCCCGGGCCGAAGACCTGGGCGGTTTGTTCGAGCTGCTTGATCGCCGCGCAACGGTCTTGGCCCGTCTCCGCGAGCTTGAACCAGGGCTGACGGCCGGGCCGCGGCCCCCCGCAGAGGCCGGGAGACTGGCCGAGCTGATCAGGGAGACGCTGGCCGCCGACCGCCTCGGCGAGCAGGCCATGAGAGACCGACTGGGTCTCATCCGACGGGGTCTCGACGACATCGAACGCGGTCGAGCCACCGGTCGAGCCTATCGATGGGCCAACCGCCGGGCGCAGCCGACCGCTCGCTTCATCGACGAGGTCAGGTAGGAGGGCTGACCTTGGCAGCCACAAGAGAGGTCTTCAGCGGAGGCCCCGTCGCTTTCGTCGCCGGGGCCTCCGGTCGCCAGCAGGGCGAGGTCGCCCGCTTCCTGGCCGAGTTCGGTCTCAGGAACATCGACGACCTCAAGGCTTACATTCACCGCCTGGAGACGGCCGTCAACCTGTCGACCATGGTTGAGGCCTTGCCGGCCGGGGCCGGCGAGGGGGTTTCGATCGTCGACGCTACCGGCCGCATCCTCAGGGTCGATGCCGAGTTTGCCAGGCGCCGTGGCCTTCCCCCGGAGGCCCTGACCGGTCGGGACATCAGACGGGTCCTCGAGGAAATGGGCGAGATGAACCCCGGGCGGGCGCCGCTCCCATCGGCCGTCGATCCCGATGCCGATCGACCGGGGATGGGTCTGACGGTCATCGTCGGCGGGTCGAGGGAAATCTCCAAGGCCAAGCTCCTCGCCCGCCGGGCGGCGGCAACCGACCTGACGGTCCTCCTCACCGGCGAAAGCGGCACGGGCAAGAGGCTGTTCGCCAGGGCCATTCATGAGCTGAGTCCGCGGGCGGCCCGTCCCTTCGTTGCCGTCAACTGCGCCGTCGTTCCCGGGACCGCGACCGAGGTCGAAATGTTCGGCTATGCCCCCGCCGTCTTCACCGGGGCCAGAAAGGACGGTCGACCGGGGCGGTTCGAGGCGGCCCAGCGGGGGACGATCTTCCTCCACGAGGTCGGCGATCTGACCCCGGCCCTCCAGGCCAAGCTCCTTCGGGTGCTCGAGGAGGGCGTGATCGAGAGGATCGGGTCGGCCGCCCCGATCCCGGTCGACGTCAGGGTGATCGCGGCCTCCAGCCGGAACCTCTCGGCCATGGCCGAGGCCGGCCGCTTCCGTAAGGACCTCTACCAGCGCCTGAATGTCCTCAGGATCCATCTTCCGCCGCTCCGCGAGCGACCTGAGGACATCCCCGTCCTGACGGCGTTCATTATGGACCGCTACAATCGGAGGTACGCGAGGTTGAGTCCGAAAGCCCTGACCGCCGGGGCGATGGCCCTCCTGACCCGTTACAGCTGGCCGGGAAACGTCAGGGAGCTGGAGGAGACCCTGAGGACGCTCTTCGCCCTCGAGGGTGCCCGGGAGATCGGGCCGGAACACCTCCCCCCCCATCTTCGGGAGTTGATCCGCGTGTCGCCCGGCCTTGGTCGGAAGACCCTGACCAAGGTGGTTGAGGAGGTTGAGCGGGAGATGATCCTGGAGGCCCTCCGGGCCACCGGTGGCAACCGGGCCAAGAGCGCCAGGCTCCTGGGGTTGCCGAGATCGAGCTTCTACGAGAAACTTCAGCGTTATGACCTGGCTCGAGAAGCCCCCCGGATTCCCTGGGACGCCGCCGGGGATTGACCCCGGCGGTTGCGTTTTTCCCTGCTCAAAAGGATTCTCCGCTAAAGTCGGAGGCTTGATTTTTCGACTATGAGGATAGACCCGTGAGATCGTGGCGGGTCAGTTGACCCTCATCGCAGACCCATTCGCGGGTGCGCCCAAAGGAGGTTGCCGACGAGAGATGAGAAGCGAGCCCACCCAGGTGGCCACCGAGGATAAGTTCGTCGTTTTCCAGCTCGGCGAAGAGGCTTACGGCGTCGATATCAA
>Ga0334722_10006451_pt1 | contig 11607 bp, 27 predicted proteins | sample C3_bottom_MG_FD_207210 | JGI IMG/M metagenome (GOLD analysis project Ga0334722, IMG submission 207210) | Sediment microbial communities from Yellowstone Lake, YNP, Wyoming, USA - C3_bottom | ecosystem: Environmental > Aquatic > Freshwater > Lake > Sediment | place: USA: Wyoming | collected...
TAGCGGAGCGAACGGTGGCGAAGGCCGCCCCAGTGGCCGTCCCCGCAGCGCCCCGGGCGCTCCCCGAGCGATGGGTAGTCTGAGACGTCTTTCCCGAGACCAGCGCGACAGCGCGCCCCGGCTCATCGGCGGTCGGAGTGCTCTGCAGCGAGGACGCGACGAAGGCCGCGCCCCGGGTCGTGCCTGCGCGCTCGGACGTTCCTTCCGCCGTGGACGAGACCTGAGAGGCCCCGTAGCCGGGATGTGAATGGTCCGGCGAGGCGACGTTGCGCCCGATCCCGATGCTGGTGCCCCGGGCCGACCCGGCGTGACTCCCCGTACCGGTGCTCCGGGCCGAGACCAACGCCGAGCCGGACCCGAGGACACGCTCATCCGTCCGGGGGACGGTAGTGCTCGATACCTGGGACGCCGCCCGGGTCGTTCCCGAGCGCGTTCCGCTCGCCGTGCTCTGCCCTGCGGCGGAAACGCCGCCGCGAGCGACACCGCTGCGATCCGTCGTCTCCGAGGAGCGCCCGACAACGTAGGCGCCCCCGCGAGCGAGGGTGCGTTCCTGCGAACTCCCGGACGACTGCCCAGCTCCGAGGACGATACCTCGCGCTGTACCAGCACGATCCGTCGTGACACTTGCGCTACCAGCGACCAGCGCGGACGCGCGAGCGGTGCCGGTGCGTTCCGCAAGGAACGTCGCCCTGCTCGCGGCTATGGCTGCGCTGCGTGCGTTGTAGGTGACGCTCTTAGCCGCGATCGCCGCCGAGGAGGCAAGGACCACCCCGTAGGCCGTCCCTGTCTCATCCTGTCCCTGTTCGGATGTGAAGGTCGAGAGCGATGAGGTAAGGGCTGCGCCCCGGGCGGTTCCGAGGCGGTTCGCCGCGAATGCCGTCTGTCCCGAACCGAGCGCGGCGCCCCGACCCGTACCCGAGCGATCGGGCGTGATGCTACTTCGCCCGGAGGCAAGAGCCGCACCCCGGGAGGTGCTCGCCTTGGAACTCGCCACCGCAGCGCTAGTGGAGAGTTCGGCTGCGAGGCGGGCGGTCAGGCTGCGGGTCGAGGTGCCGCTATCTCGCCCGGAGATCCCCGCGGTCCCCCGGGCGGTGCTCGCTCTCGTGGCGGCGATGCTCGAGGTTCCCTCGCCGATGGCGGATCCGCGAGCCGTGCTGGCACGAGCGGTGGTCTGGACGGTGAGTGTGGCCGTGAGCGCCCCACCGCGGGCGGTCCCCGAGCGAGCGGCCGTGATCGCGGTCTTGCCGCTGGATACCCCGGCGCCTCGGGCCGTGCCGGTGGAGGCTTGTCCTCCCCCGAGCCAGAGCCAGATGGACGGGCCTTGTGCGGCCATCTAGGGCTCCTTAGACAGTAGCGCGAGAGGTGAAACCGTAGACATAGAGGGCGCCGAGACTCGCGGCGAGGGTAGCCGTCGCCGGGAACCCTGTCGCTGCCGAAGATTGGAGATACATCGAAGGTTCCAGCGACAGGTGGATGCGTCGGAACAGCGTTGCCGTCGTCCCGCTACAGTGGATCGCCAGATAGCCCCGCATCGGAGGGATGGTGATAGCCCCCGTGCCGAGCGACTTGATCTCCACCGCGCACGCCCCCCACTGCGCCGAGGTGATGGTGCAGGATACGGTCGTGTCGTTATCGGGCCGGTAGTAGGTGTGAGTGCCCTGGGCCGGGGTCGCCGCCGTGATGTCCGACAGTTCCACGTACGACGCCGACTCGGCAGCACCGGCCGAGGTCGAGGCTACGCCGAAGGCCCCGTAAGTCGCGTTGTTCGCGGAGCCGAACGCGGCCAGGGTGGCGAGCGGGGTGACCGAGTTCCCCGTCCCCGTGGCGTTCTGAACGATGCCATCGGTCGTCGCGGTGTCAACGTGATAGAAAGCGTCCAGCGACCAGGCTGCGCCGGTCTGCGTGTTCCCCCCGCCGAAGTTGATGACGAGCGTTCCGGTGTAGTCGGTGGTCGGGACGGCGGACCAGATGGATTGCCTGTTCGCGTTCGTGTTGAAGGCCACGGTAGAACGGGAGGTGAACGTCGGGCCGCTGTCGATGCTGCTCACCACGTCGGCGGTCGCCTTGGAGTTCTCCACGCTCATCAGGTAGAGCACCCCGGCCTTGAGCGTGACCGAGGCCGTGGTGTACGAGGTCGCGTCCGTCGAGTCCGAGCCCGAGGTGACGTTGGTCCCGTGGACACCCGGCGTTGCGTACTGGTTCGAGTTGACGGTTCCCGCACTCAGCGTCCTGGGGGATGACTTGAACAGGTTGAGGTCTTGGTCGTAGATGGCGGTCTGGATGTAATCCGTCCCAACGGTCGCGCCGTTCAGCCAGAACCAGCGGGCAAGCGAGTAGGGCTTGGAGACGAAGAACGGGGCGTAGTGGATGCGGTTGGTGGCGGCGTAGGTGCCTGATGCTGCGGCTGATTGACGGGCACCGGAGAACAGCGGCTGAAGGGAGCGCATGGAATATGTCGAGAGGAACACGGGATCGGGCATGACGATGTTCGCGGGTGTGTAGCTCATACGGCCGTCGTCCTCAAGTTCATACCGAAGTAGGGCAGGAACGCCCTGGCGTAGACCAGCGGCACCATCGGGTCCGGTAGCGCAGGTCCAGCCCCGAGCCCGGTCTGTTCCATGACGCCGCTCGCCTGGTATAGCCCCAGGGCGTCCGCCGACGTTAGGAAGTTCCGTGTGGAGTCATCCGCCATCGCCATGTAGTAGGAGCCCGGTTGCAGCACGAGGTCGGTCCAGGTCGTCGTGTTGTTGATCGCCGAAGCCGTCGTGCCGCCGGCCACTCCCGTCAAACGCTGGACCGCCGTGAAGTCCAGGTTGTAGATCCCGAACGCGATGTTGTGCGCCGTGGTCAGCGTGCCGTTGTACCACCACCACTCGTAGACGGTCCCCGCGATATCGGTGGTGAACGGGACGTAAACCGCGAGGTTGGCTACCCAGTTCGTGTTCGTCGTCGCGTCCGTAAGCCCCACCCGTTCCGTGTATTTCAGGTCATGGCTACCGATGCTCCAGAACGACGGCTCGTAGGCTCCCGAGGGCGTGTAGCTCATGTCGTCGTCGTCCCGTTGTAGATGCGGGCGAGCTCGCCCTTCCACCACTCGCGCGAGTTGAAGTCCATCCCCGCGCTGATGAACGGAGCCCAGGTATCAGCCTCGGCCTGGACGTTCGCGAGCAGGTTGAACCCGCCGACATCGGTGAGGAACCGCAGGGTTCGCCCACAGTAGTAGTAGTCCTCGCCGTAGCAGCGGAGGAACGCCTGCGCGATGGCCCTGCGTTCCGCTGTACTCAGTGCCATCAGGCGCTCGTCTCCTCGATGTAGTGAACCTTCGCGTCACCAGATGCCGAGTACGCCGCAGCGGTGATCGCCGTCACCAGGCTCGTCACCTGCAGCGTCACCGATTCCCCTGGGTCCAGGCGGAACATCGCCGTGGTGGCCGTGCCTCCCGATGGGTCGATGAACACCGCCACCGTCTGACGGTTGACGATGATCAGCCGCAACCGCGTCGCCGCCGCCGCCGCGATCGTGGTAGAGGAGTTGGTGATCGTGACCTGGCCGGCGGCCCCGCTCGTTCCCCCGATGGGGACGTAGCGCGGGACGTGGACCGTCGTAGCCGCGATGGTCCGCTCATCGGTGGCGACGTTGGTACCGGAGCCCGGGGTTACCGCTATGTTGTCAGCCATCGGGGCCCCCTGCTAGACGGCGGTTGCGTACCACACGCCGTTCGTGCTACCATCGGCCCATGGTCCGGATGTCGGAGTCGGAGCGCTTCTGGTCCAAGGTCAACGTCCCCTCCGAGGAAGGCTGCTGGCTGTGGAAGGCCCGTAGCGTCAACGGCAGCGGCTACGCGACCTTCGGCAGCGGGCAGCACACTATCGGTGCTCATCGCTGGGCCTACGAACAGCTCCGCGGGCCGATCCCGCCAGGGCTCCATCTCGACCATCTGTGCGGCGTCCGCCTCTGCGTGAATCCCGATCACCTGGAGCCGGTCACTCCAGCCGAGAACAACCGACGGATGCACGCCGCACGAACCACTTGTCAGAACGGCGGCCATCCTTGGACGCCCGCAAACACTTATTGGTACCGGGGCTACCGGCTCTGTCGGGATTGCCGACGGGAGGCCGACCGCAAGCGTTGGCCTCAGCGTTCCCAGGCCCTCAAGGGCGTTCGATGGTCGGGACCGACATGCAAGAACGGCCACGCACGCTCGGACGACAATCTCTACGTCAATGCTCGCGGGCACAGAGCCTGCCGCCCGTGCGACCACGAAAGGATGGCACGTGCTCGAACCGCACGGCAGCCGTGAACCTCAAACAGCCGTGGCGTACCAAACCCCCGACGTTGCGTCGAGGTTTATCGTGAGCGTGTCCGACGCGGCGAGCGTGATCGTGGAGCCGAACGGCAGGTAGCCGATCAGGTTGTCCGAGGTCGAGTCGCGGAAGACCGCGGAGTTGGCCGCGAACCCCGCGCCCGAAGCCGTCCAGGTCGGGTCTACGGTGTTGTCCATCACGGTCTTGTTGCCGGTCGCGTTGTAGGTGAGCGTCTTGTTGACCAGCGGATAGCCGGTGGTAGCGGTGTAGCCGTTGCCGTTGGCGACCTCATCGCCCACATCGGCGAACGCCTCGTCCGCGTCCACGTCGAAAGACGTGGTAGCGGTGTGCAGCGTGGTAGCGATGGTGTCGGTCAGCCAGTCGATCTTCTCCGACTCGCCCTCGGTCTCACCACCGAAGATGTTCGAACCCACTTTGCCGAAAAGTAGGAGTGTCGCCACGGTTCATTCCCCCTTCATGTAGAGGACCGCACCTTCCAGCGCGGCCACGTCGTCGTGGAACAATCCGAGTCCCTTGTTGCATGTTCCGCAGAGCAGACCGCGCACTTCTCCGGTCTGGTGATCGTGGTCCACCTGGGTCGCGGGCTCCTCGTAGCAGATCGCGCAGAGCCCGTCTTGCTCTATCAGCATCCGCACGCGATCGGCGTGAGTGAGCCGGTACCGAGTCTTCAGGAGATAGCCCTGCATGTACCCGCTCTGGTAACTGTTCTGACACCTGCGGCACAGACGGTGTCCGGAGTTCGGGTTCACGTAGGTGTTCGCAGAGTTGTATGGATGCCCGTTGGGGCACGCGGTCTTGGCCGCGTTGTGATTCGGCCTCAGCGGCTCACCTGCACGCTTCCGGCGCTGGTAATCGCGAGCACCCTCCAGCGTGCAGGTACGGCAACGCTCGTACCCGATCATCCTGCCGCTCTTCCGCGCATACGTGTTCGCCGCGGTACGCGGATGACCGCACTTGAAGGTCTTCACGTCCTCCAAGACAGACTGCGCCACTGACATCCCTACTCTTGCCCTCCGACGCCCAGGAGCCCTGCGCGGTGAAGTTCCCACCCGCAGGACAGGCATCGGCCGTCTACCCGCATCGCCCCGGTGATGCAGGTCTCAACCGCGTGGACCTCGCCGCCGCACTCATCGCAGCTACCGCGCCGGGGACGCTCTGTACGCGGCTGACTCAGATCCTGATGGAACAGGTCGATACGCTCGCCGTATCGGCGGTTCGTGTGCTCGACCTCGCGCCGAGCGTAGAACGGCTTGTCGTCCACGGTGATGCGCTGGGCCTCCACGTCGCGCATCCGCTCGGAGATGAGCGGGTTACGCTCCAGGACCTTCATCATCGCGTCCAGGATCAGCGTGTCGGTCACTTCGGGTGGCCGTTCGCCGCGGCCTTGGCCTTGTTGTCGAAGGCGTCGAGCTGGGCTTTGACGTCGGCCCGGTCCATGTTGCCGCACTGGATGCGGATGAGCAGGTCGAGTTGGTTCACGATGCTCTGAAGCAGCGGCGCAAGAGCCTCGACTATCGGGTCCGGGGCTTGGAGCCGAACCCCCCCGGGAAGGTGGATATCACTCATCCGTTCCCCTTTCGGTCAAGGGCGCGCGCTTCCTCCCCTTGGGCGAGCCGCCGTGACCTACCCGCAAGGATAGGCCATCGTGCAAGATCGCCTCGAGCACCAGGTCCATGCGTTCGGCGAGCCAGGCATCCAGCGCGGCGCGTTCGAGCTTGGTCAGGCCGGGGGCCGGGTTAGAGCCGTGAGCCCCGGGGGCGCAGACCTTCCGCGCAGACCTTCCGCATGGCGCGGACGGCCGCGGGGTCGGTGCGGCGCAGGAAGGCGGCGACATTGGCGGGGTTGCCGTGCCTGTTTGACACGGAGCCCCCTCACGGATGGCCTGACGCGGGGGGATACGAGGAAGCGGGGTCGCTACGGCGTGTCGGTGAGGCCCCTTCCCGTGGACCCCCCGCGCAGCACGAAAGCCGCCCCCGAAGGAATGGCCAGTTGGACCGAAGGACTAGAGACAGTCCTCTAATCGTCGGGATTTTGACACAGCCACGCACGAACTACAAGCATGGGATTCAAGGCTGGAATGAGGCCATCTGGAGCAGGTAGCGGACCTCGGCATCCTTGGCGAACTGCTCCGCTCGAGCCTGGGCGCGGCGGGTCAGGTAGTCCGCGCGTTCTCGCCCCGTCCGGCGCCAGTAGCGGTAGCAAGGGGCACAGCGTCCCTTGGCGACCAGCCTCAGCTCCTTGCCGCCGCATCCGAGGCACAGGGGCTCGTTCACAAGTCGAGCGCCCCGAACAGGTTGACCACATACGCCAGCCGCTGGTCGGTCCGGGAGACCTCGCCAGACTCAAAGCGCCGGATGAGTTCATGGGCATCACAATCGAAATGCCGCCGAGCCTGCTGGTCCAGGGCCTGCAAGATTTCCTCCTGCCTCAGGATCCAGACTGGTTCCTCCGGTGTCCCGACATTGATCCGGTGGCGATGGCAGATGCAGACGCAGGGCTCGATCGTGACCGACGACTTGAACGCCTCGTCATCCGCCGCTTGAGGGATGGAGGTCCCGTCGCATCTTTCGTGGTTCGAGGTCGCACACTCGATGCTCTGCTTCACTCCTGCCGCCCCACGGCTAGCCGAATCTCCCGGAGCGCGGATGGGCCCAGCCGGGGCTCCCCGAGCAGGTCCGCGTCCGACATTGCCCTCAGACGGTCTACGTCCAGCAGGGCGGCGTGGCGCAGAAGCTGGAAGACTCTGATCGACAATCCTCCGAAGGCTGGGTTCCATTCGTCGTTCGCTGGTCCCCTCACTCCTGCCCCCTCCGTAACCGTGCTCCCTGGTTCGCCAGCGACGCCGTGAGCTCGTCTGAGGCCACGATAGCGTCCCTGGCCGGCGTCGTGGGCTGGCGGAACCCCGGCCCCGGGCCGACGTGGACCTCCAGCCCCTGGCGGATCTTGTCCAGCCTTCGGGCGCACTCGGCGACCTCGTTGGCTATCCAGCGGGCGTAGTCACGCCGGGATGCGGCGCGGTCGGACTCCACCGCGAGCTCCGGGGCGTAGCCGGTCACACTGCCGTCCGGGCGGACCTGGCCGCTGCCTGAGGCGTGGACGGCGTCCCCCCGGGGGGGCTCTAGGCCGAGGGAGTGGAGCCTGCCGTACATGGGAACAATAGCCAGCGCATCCTGACAGAGGGCTCGCACGAGCCGCTCGAGCTCCCCCGGGGAGGCCAGCGAGGTCTTCGGCTTCACTCGCCCTTACCCGGGACCGTGTAGAGCACGTCGAGGCCGTCGTGGACGCGTTCGGCCGCGCGGAGCGCATCGCTCACGCGAGTGTAACTTTCGCCCGAGTCCGCGATGATCTCGCCATTTCCGGCTTTGCGTTGCCATCTCCACTGCTTCGCGCTGTCTCGATAGATCCGGACCTCGTCGCTCATGAGCCCTCCTTCATGCACAAGACCATGGTCCCCAACCGCCGGAGTGCGCCATCTTGATCGCTATCAAGACGTTGGCCCGAGCCACAAAAGCCGCGCGGGGATGGATCGTCGCTTCCTGGTTGATCCGCTCCCACTGCGGCGGGGAGAACCACCGCTCCTTGAGCTTGGCCTTCACGCGCTCGTTCCAGTAGAGGTCCCGGTGCTGGGCCACGCCGAGGTTGTCGTTGCCGTTGGCCCAGGGCCACAGATGGGATTCGCAGGTGAAGACCTCGATCGCGAACGCCGCTCCCCCCGGAACGTCCCAACGGCGAACGGCGCAGCGGATGAGGCCCTTGACGAGTTGCGGCGTCCACTCTTGCCGCGTGATGCGTTGCCATCGTTCCTCGTGACACGGACCCTCCGTTGAGGCTAAGGCGGCGCTGGGCTGGATCGCCAGCGCTAGATTGAGGCTTAGAGCCAAGGTGAGAAGTCGTCGGGAACCCTTCATAACGCCCGCCGTCTAGAAGACGTTGCGCGGCGGGACTGTCATCACCATCCTCTCTGGATCAGGGTTGGAAGATTTTCAGCGGGGGGAACGTCTGTCGTCCGTCGTCGATAGGGCATCACCTCCCTCGGCGTAGGCTGCGGCGTAGTAATCCATCCACCTTTGCTCGCACTCCGCGCAGCCTTCCTCGGCGGCGTCGGGATCGTCGGGAGCCGCAGATGTGGCAGCCCTCAAGGCTCATTCGGGTGTCTCCTCTAGATTCTGAACAGCCACCACCAGCCCCGGCGGAGGCACGCAAGACAATCGGTACGCGCCGTGAATAGTCCATGCTTCCGACACGGCCGCGCATAGCGAATCCGGTACACCGCCCCGGACCTACGATCGCGCAGGAACATATCGGGGCTCATCGCCCCTCCTCATCGGGTGTCTCCTCTAGGAGGGTGTTCCCCTCCTCATCCGAAGACATGAACAGGACCTTGTGCTCCCGGAACGCAACGAAGAATGGGAAGATGCCTCGCCCCACGCACTCGGCATAGAAGCACTCGGGGCACCGCAACCCCGCGCTAGTTCCTACGACCTCGTTCCACAGGTCGTCCTCCGCAGCCCACACGATTTCGTAGCCGCGTCCGCAGGACTGACACCGCTCTCCCTCGAAGTGCTCTCCCTCGAAGTCCTCACTCCTCATCTTCGGGTGTCTCCTCTAGGCGGGGCGAGCGGAGGCACGACTTGCATGTCACGGGGTCCTTGGTTCTCACGTCCATGCCACGCACGGGCCAGCCGCAAAGCGTGAAGTGATATCTCTGGCGATGGATCGTTGAAAGACGACGCCCCCCGTTAGACGAACGCAGTTGCACGTTGCGGCTCATGGTGTCTCCTCTAGGAGGGTGCGGGCGATCGGCCGCTGACATCCGACACCGACGCTGCTTGCTCCCCCGCCGAGTTTGGGTGTCTCCTCTAGGCGCTCGAAGCGATCGGGTTTGAACCACCCGGTCCTGACCCACCGTCCGGTCACGACCTCTCCCGCATACTTAGAACCGCCGCAGCGCGGACAGACACTCACGTGGATATGGAACACATCCCCGAACGGCGCTCGCATCGTGTTACCGCAGGGACAGACCCAGAAGTTGTCCCAAGCACTCATTCGGGTGTCTCCTCTAGGAGGGTGGCAAGCACCGAGGCCAGGGGTCTTACCTGAGACGCCCAACAGTCTGACGAGCAGCCTGTCGCAACGGAGTTCACGTCATGTTCCCGCAGGGCGTTGGCGAGTGCGGTCGCTATGTCCAAGACTGGCCGACCCACGATGATGGGAACCTTGTAGCGCGCTGCCCGATGCGCCAAGTCCAACTCCACAATCTCGTTTCTCTTACTGTCGTATCTCACGATGTCTCCTCGTTCCCTTATCGCGGTGAGGTCGTCGGGGGTCATCGGACGTGCCCCACGGGTTCGGAGCCGGTCACCGGAGAGCGGTGATAATCCGCGTGGTGCCTGGGCCTGGTGCAACGGTCCGGCTCGTCTCCCGTCGCTCCGCAACGAGGGACGTAGCAGGCAGCACAGATCGTCATCAGCTCGTCGGGGTTGCGGCAGTTCTCCAGCACGTCCCCAACGCGGAACGTCCACCACCGATGGTCCGGGTGATACGGGCACGCCTCTACGGAGTCGCGGTCATATCCCCCGTCCAGCCAGAATGGGGACCGAGCCTTCTTGCCGATCGCGGTGAGGTCGTCGGGGGTCATGTCACATCTCCGTGACGGTGTAGTGACGCTCTATGGTTACGGTCATGCCGCTGCGGACGACGACTTCGTGGCCGTTCTCACAGGCAATCTCACCCGTGGCATCATCCTTCCATGGCCCGATCTGTGCCGCAAGTACCGCAGATCCATAGGTCGTCGGGGGTCATCGCCACAGCACCCCGGTTCCAGCGCAGGCGCGGCAGGGGTAGTGCGCGGTGCTATTCGCGGACCACGTCTCTTGGTCCCCTGCGACCCATGGCGGGCGGATCGTCGTGCCGTGACCGTTGCAGGTCGGGCAGCGATAGGGCTGCTTGATGTCTGCGTCGGGCGGCATCGGGTCGGGGGTCATGCCAACTGCTCCTGAACGTGATTGGGCGTGGCGACGAGATGCGGGAGTAGCTGTGCTTCTAGGTCTGCGATGTGGCGGCGTTGGTCTGCGACGACGATCATGAGGTCGCGGTAGGTCTGATGGTCCCGGCGAGCGCTGGCCTCGATATCTCGCTGCCAGCGATGCTCGGCGTCGTACCAGCCGAGCACGAGGTCGCGGTCACGCTTAGAGCAGCGGGACAACGCCGCCTTGAGATAGGTCCGGGAGACCCATGAGATGCGGTACCCCGCGCTTCGGAAACGCCTCTCGGTGTCGGGGCTCATGCCGCATACCCCTGCTCGCCGCACGTCGCGCACTCCCAGCCGGTGAACCACGCGGGCTCGCTCGGGGGGACCTGTCCTAGGCCCTCGCGGATGCGGAGCGTGGGGGACTCGGCGTAGAGGCAGAAGCGCCGCCAGGCGTGAGTGTGGGTCACGCGGTCTCCCGGATGTGCGCGTAGACCTCGGACTCGGCCTGGGACGGCTTGCGCTGCCCGATGCTGTGCCAGCGGCAGACGCAGTGGCCGTACCAGCGTCCCCCCGAGCCGACCTCGACGCGGTCGACGTCATGATGGTCCGCTGGACCCATGCCCAGGATCGCGCGGACGTCGGTGCCCTCGACCGGGGGTGGGGGGAGCTCGGCCAGGATCGCGCCGAGGCGTTGCCGGCGGCGGCGCTCGGTCTCGGCCTCGCGGGCTTGCATCACGCGGTCCAGGTGCTCGGCGGCGTCGAGCCAGGTCACGCCGACACGCTCCAAGACACTGTAGGGCTAGCCGCGATTCCCCCGGTGCCGACATTCGGCGCGATGTCCGTGCGGGTGCCGACACGGACCAACTCGTTTCGCCACGCCCATACGATGAGTTCCGAGCGGGTACGGACCCCCAACCGCCGGCGTGCTGAGGCCAGGTGGAGTTTCACGGTGCTGTAGCCCATGCCCAATCTCGCGGCCAGCTCGGCGTCGGTGGCGCCGGTCAGGGCTAGCTCGATCACGAGGCGGCGTTGCGTGGGGGAGAGGTCGCGGTTCACGGCGTCCCCTCCCACACGATCTCGGCGTTAGGCCCGGAGTGCAGACGCCAGATGCGGCCGGCGAAGGATGGGACCAGGCCGCGGCGCCGTAGATCAACGGCGGGTTGGAACGGGTACACGCCGGGCTCGTGGTCGATGTATCGCCAGGTCTCGATACCCGGGAAGAGGGAGCCCGTATAGGCCCCCACCGAGGCCCCCACCGAGTCCCCCACCGAGTCCCACACCGAGGCCCCCACCGAGGCCCACACCGAGACC
>Ga0334722_10006452_pt1 | contig 11607 bp, 10 predicted proteins | sample C3_bottom_MG_FD_207210 | JGI IMG/M metagenome (GOLD analysis project Ga0334722, IMG submission 207210) | Sediment microbial communities from Yellowstone Lake, YNP, Wyoming, USA - C3_bottom | ecosystem: Environmental > Aquatic > Freshwater > Lake > Sediment | place: USA: Wyoming | collected...
CCGGCGCCCAGGCGCTCCAGGTGGACGAGCGCGCCGGCCGGGTGTCCGTGAACGGCAGGCAGCTCGCCGAGGGCGACTGGATCACGGTGGACGGGAGCACGGGGAAGGTCTTCGCCGGACAGGCGGCCCTCGTGATACCCACGCTGAGCAGTGACTTCCTGCGCCTGATGCACTGGGCCGACCGGATCCGCCAGCTTCGCGTGCGGGTCAACGCCGACACGCCGGCCGACGCCCACCGGGGCCGCGACTTCGGCGCCGAGGGCATCGGGCTCTGTCGTACGGAGCACATGTTCTTCGACGGCGAACGGCTCACGGCGATGCGGAAGATGATCGTGGCGCAGGACGCTCCCGGACGCGAGCGCGCCCTGGCGCGGCTCCTCCCGATGCAGCGCTCGGACTTCGAGGCGATCTTCCGCGCGATGGAGGGTTACCCGGTCACCATCCGGCTCCTTGACCCGCCGCTCCACGAATTCCTGCCCAAGGAGCCATCGGAGATCACCGAGCTCGCCGGCGAGCTGGGAATGGCCACGGAAGCCCTCCAGGTGGTGATCGACCGCCTCCACGAGGTGAACCCCATGCTCGGCCTCCGCGGCTGCCGCCTCGGCATCATCTACCCGGAAATCACCGCGATGCAGGTGCGGGCCATTTTCGAGGCGGCCTGCACGGTGGCCGCACGCAAGGGGCGGGTCATGCCCGAGGTCATGATCCCCCTGACCGCGAGCGTCGTCGAGTTCCGCAAGCAGGCACTCATCGTCCGGCAGGTGGCCGAAGAGGTGTTCCGCGAGCGCCAGATCACCGTCCCGTTCCTCCTCGGCACCATGATCGAGCTGCCTCGGGCGGCGCTCACCGCCGACGAGCTGGCGCGCGAGGCGCAGTTCTTCTCGTTCGGGACCAACGATCTCACCCAGACCACCTGGGGCCTCTCCCGGGACGACGCGGGACACTTCCTGCCCTACTACCTCGAGCACGGAGTGATCGCCGACGATCCGTTCCAGGTGCTCGACCAGGCCGGCGTCGGCAAGTTGATCCAGATGGCGTGCGAGCTCGGCCGGCGCACGCGGCCCGACCTCAAGCTCGGCCTCTGCGGCGAGCACGGAGGCGAGCCCGCTACGGTGGCCTTCTGCGACCGGCTCGGCGTCAACTACGTCTCCTGCTCACCCTTCCGGGTTCCCATCGCCCGCCTTGCGGCGGCCCAGGCGGCGCTCGCCGCACGGGGCACGATGGATCGGACGCGAGCAACCGTCTAGGAGGAGAAGTCCATGTCCGCACCGGCGGTGGGAATAGTGATGGGGAGCGACTCCGACTGGGAAGTGATGCAGCACGCCGCGGGGCGGCTCACCGAATTCGGTGTCCCGCACGAGAGCCGGGTGGTGTCCGCGCACCGCACGCCGCAGCTGACCATCCGGTACGCGGAAGAGGCGCAAGGCCGGGGGCTGCGCTGCATCATTGCCGGCGCCGGCGGGGCCGCCCACCTGCCCGGAGTCCTTGCGGCCCTGACGGTCCTCCCCGTCCTCGGAGTGCCGATGCCCTCACGCCATCTCCAGGGACTCGATTCGCTCCTGTCGATCGTGCAGATGCCGGCCGGCGTTCCGGTCGCCACCTTCGGGATCGGCACCGCGGGGGCGCACAACGCGGGACTCTACGCCGTCGCGATCCTCGCCCTGTCCAACCCGTCACTCTCCGCTCGCCTCGAGGAATTCCGGCGCGCTCAGGCGGCCCGGATCAGCGAGATCAAGCTTCCCTCTCCTGGATGATGCCCCTTCCGGAGGATGGCTACATGCTGTCCGTTGCCTTTGCAGCGCTCATCACCCTGGGTGCGGTAGACGCGGCGGCATCGATGCCGACCGCCCAGTACCCCGACACCGTCTGCCAGGTGCTGCACCCTGATCGGGTCCCCGCCCTGGGCCGAAGCAGCCCGCTCGACTCGCTCACGTTCACGGTGGGGAACAAGCCGGTCAAACTGTGCTACGGGCGGCCCTCGTCCCGGGGGCGGGTGATGCTGGGGGGAGAGGCGGTCCCATTTGGCAAGCTGTGGCGGACCGGCGCCAACGAGCCGACCATCTTCTACAACACCCTCCCGATCATGATCGCCGGAGTGAAGATCCCTGCCGGGGTCTACTCGCTCTACACCGTGCCCGGCGCCACGCAATGGGAGATCATCGTCAACCGGTCGATTTCCCAGTGGGGTGAGGAGCACAACTACACGCCGGAGGTGCAGGCGAAGGAGGTTGGACGTGCGACGGTGAGGAGCGAGGTGGTTGCCGAGCCGATCGAGACCTTCACCATCAGGGCGGAGCCGGGGGCGAAGGGCGCGGCGACCCTGATCCTCGAATGGGAGAAGACCCGCATCCGGATCCCGCTCAAGCCCGCGTAGCCGCCGCCTTCGTCAGGCTCCGCACACCTTCGACCAGCCGGTCCACCTCATCCGTGGTCGTGTAGCAGGCGCATCCCGCACGCACGAGACCCTGCTCCGAGAGACCCAGCCGGGCAACAACCGTCGTGGCGTAGAAGTCCCCGTTCGACACCCACACCCCGCGGCCAGCGAGCGCCGTCGCGACCTCATCGGAGCCCCGTCCTGCGACGGTGAAGGCGACCGTTGGCGTGCGGGGAGCCGCAGGCGGCGGGCCGTAGGTCGTGACGCCAGCGATTTTCCCGAGACCTTCCCATAGCCGTTCGAGCAACGCCTGACCCCGCTCGTGCAGCGCGCCATAGCTCACGGCCAGCCGTTCCCGGCGCGACTTTCCCGGACTCAGCGAGGCGAGAAACTCCACCGCCGCCCCGGCCCCTGCGATACCTTCGTGATTCAGCGTGCCCGTCTCCATCCGCTCCGGCGCCGTCTCGGGCGCCGGCGCCAGCTTCGGCGCGTCGAGGGCCTCCAGCCGCTCCCGCCGGCCGTAGAGAATACCGAGGTGAGGGCCGTAGAACTTGTACGACGAGCAGGCGAAGAAGTCGCATCCGATGGCGCGGACGTCTACGAGATTGTGCGGGGTGTAGTGGACCCCGTCCACGAAGGTGAGCGCCCCCGCCTGCCGTGCCAGGCGCACGGCGCCGGCGACGTCGCTGACGGTGCCGAGCGCGTTGGAGGCCGCCCCGATGGCCAGGAGCCTCGTTCTGGGAGAAAGGATCCGCTCCAGTGCGGCCCAGTCCAGCTGGCCCGACTCGACCAGCAGGGGCACCCGGTGGATGGTCACCCCGCGCTCCCGCTCGAGAGCGGTCCACGGCGCCACATTGGCGTGATGGTCGAGGTCGGTAATGATGATCTCATCGCCGGGGCCCCACCCGCGGCCGAGTGCACGAGCGAGATGGAAGGCGAGGGTGGTCATGTTGGCGCCGAACACCACCTCGTCGTCCGAGGCGCCGAGCAGATCGGCGAGCGCCACGCGCGAGGCGGCGATGATCTCGTCGGTTTCCTCGCTGGAGGGGTAGCGCCAATGGGTGTTCGCGTTGTGGTGGTAGAGATACTCCGTCATGGCCTCTGCCACCGCGGTCGGGACCTGGGTCCCGCCGGGTCCATCGAAGTAGGCAACCGGATGGCCGCGATGCCGGCGCTCGAGTGCGGGGAAGCGGGCGCGAATGTCGGCGGTAGAGAGGGTCACATGGTCCTCGGCCAGTCTCTGATGGAGCCTTCAGAAATCAGGTTATGACGAATGGCGCAACGCACATAAAGACAATGGGTTCGCCCTTAACATTCGACAAACCTTGGACAAGAATCAATGTTGTTCAGCCCCATTGGCGGCCATCCGGCCCCGCCGAAACCGAAATCCCTGCCGACCCTAGCTTACGCCGCGCCGCCCTCCCCCACCAGTCACGGCCCACCCGGTCGAGGCGCCCCGCCCCCTCCGGAGCCACAGATGAAGGAGGCTGGTAACACGAAGCGGCGGGATCGCCGGTGAGGCAGTCCCGCCGCTGGGTGATGGAGGCGCAGGGAATCGAACCCTGGTCCGAGTAAGCTTCCAGAACAGCGTCTACGTGCGTAGGTCCGGCTTTCTGCCGTCGCCGCGGGTCGGTGCCGAACCGACCTCCCCTTGGCCTAGCTCCGTGTTACTCTCGCCATCGGCGTCGGAGCGACGCGTCAGGCCAGCCCGGTTTTGCGATTCGACAGGAGGCGCTCCAGGCGGGCTCCACCAGCCGAAGGCGCGTCAAGCGAGTCTAGCTCAGCTTACGCGGCCAGTGCCAGTTCAGTATTGGCAGTTGAAACGTTCCAGATGGTTTTACCAGGACTCTGGACCTGGGCACGCTGCCATCCCTTCACCAAACCCGTCGAAGCCAGTCGCCCCCGGGTGACCGGAAATATACTACGCCGTACCCTCCCCCGCCCGTTCCACCCGGTCCCGCCCGCTGTTCTTTGCCACGTACAGCGCCGCATCCGCCTGTGCCGCCAGGTTCGCCAGGCTCTGGGTGGTTTCCGGGCAGCCTGCTACCCCGAAAGAGGCAGCCAGGGGCCAGACCCTCCCCTGCCAATCCCAGGATGTCGTCGTCAGTCGGATCCTGATCCGCTCCGCGATCCGGATTCCCGACTCCAGCTCGGTCCCGGGCAGCCAGACAGCAAATTCCTCGCCGCCGATCCGCGCGGCGGCATCAACCCCCCGCACCTGCCCCTGAATGATCTTCGAGAAATGGGCAAGCGCCGCGTCGCCTGCCGGATGGCCCAGGGTGTCGTTGAGCGACTTGAAGTGGTCGAGGTCGGCATAGATCAGCGAACCCGTCCACGCCTCGCCCTGGCGAGACATGACCTCCTCGAGGCCCCGGCGGTTGAGGAGCCCCGTGAGCTGGTCCGTGGTGGCGCGGTTGCGCTGCTGATCGGCCTTCCGCGCACGGTAGAGTCGAGGGCCGGCATGGTCGAGCGCTGCCGCCAGCTCTGCCTCCGCCGCACCGGCGGGGGGGCGGCCCCCCGGCGGCCAGATCGCGACCGCCCCCACCACCTCTCCCGCCGACCTGATCTGCCGCAGCACAACGGCGTTCGGGTGGTGCCGCCTGTCGGCGACCCCGCCACCGAGCGGATCGCCCTCGAGCACTCCGTCGCCGCGATGCCCGAGGGCCACGTCGCGGAGGGCGCTCCCCTCGGGAAGGTACGTGTCGAGCAGCCGCCTATCGCCCTTGCCCGACACGCCGATCACGCGGACGCGCGGGCCGGTCGCCCGTGGGTCCCGCACCAGCGTGTCGGCCAGCTCGCGGGCCACGACGACGACCTGGGCCTCGAGCGCCCGCTCGAGCTGATAGGCGAGCCGCAGGCCCACACTGCCAGCCGACTCGGGAGACGCCTCGTCGGCCTGGGCCTGGGCGAGCGCGACGATCTGCGGCCTTCGCCGGACGCCGTCGAGGAGGCGCTTCAGATCGTCTTCCGCCAGGGCGATGGTGGAGGCGTCGGAAAGGATCGGCAGAAGCAGCCCGACCGCCACGCCCGCCGCTGCATGAAAGACCAGGATGCCGCTCTCCATCCGCTCGACCCCGCTCTGCCCCTGGTCGCGGGCCCGTTCCAGCCGGCGGTCCACCGCCACGATTTCCGCCACCCCCAGCCGCTCGGCATCCACGATCCGCTCGGCGCTGGGACCCTCCTCCCGTGGATCGATCTCGGCCACCCATATGCCGAGCGCGTCGTGGGACCTCCGGAGCCAATCGAGAGCGGGATCAGGAAGGAAATGGGCGCCGACACCTGCCGCGAGCGCCCGCGCTGCTCGCCGGCGGGCGAGCCACCATCCGGCGGCCGCGCCCGCAGTCAGGGCGAGGAGCGGCGCCAGGGCCCTCATTCTCTGAGCCAGCCCCGGCGACGGAACCACGAATAGATGAGGAGCGTCAGCGCTCCCATCGACGCGAGGATGGCGGGATATCCCCACCGAGCGCGCAGCTCGGGCATGAACTGGAAGTTCATCCCGTAGATGCCCACGATGAACGTGAGCGGCAGAAAAAAGACACTGAACACCGTCAGAACCCGCATGACCTCGTTGGTCCGGTGAGTGGCGAGGGAGAGCTGGATGTTCAGCACGGTGTTGGTGTCGTCGAGCAACTCGTCGGCGTAGAAGTGATAGCTCTCGACATTCTCCTGAACATCCCGGAAGAGCGCGGCCCCACGCCCGGAGGCCGGAGTCATCCGCTGCACTACATCGAGGAAGCGCCACAGCAGCCGTGTGATGAGCGTCAACTGCCGCCTCAGTAGATGGACCTCCTGAAGCGACCCTGCGAGCGCCGCGCCCGACCTTTCTCCGGGCTCGAACAGTGCCGCCTCGAACGCGTCGGTCCGCGCCTCCAGCGCCTCCAGAGGAGCGGCGTAGGTGTCGGTGGCCGCGTTCAGCAACCTGGCGATCAGGCGCGCCTGCAACGTCTCCCGAGCGCCCGCCCCGTTCTTGATCCCCTCCTGGGTGATCCTGTCTTCCAGCCGCGAAAGCCACGGCTGCTCCGCCCGGTGGATAGTGATCAGGAACGTGGGAGCGTAGAAGATGGCGATCTTGCGGGTGACTTCCCGCATGGTGGAACTGCGCTTGTCGGCGTGCTCGTCGTACACCCGGATGATGGCGAATGCGTAGTTGTCGAACTGCTCGAACTTGGGGAGGTGCTCCGGGTCCAGGCAGTCCTGTGCGGAGGTCGGATCGAGGGTGTAGCGGGCCGCAATCTCCGACAGCTCCTCGGGCGACGGAGCGACGACATCGAGCCACACAAAGCCCGCGCGCTCCTGCTCGACGACCGTGCGGGCGGTCACGCGCGGCAGATCCGGCTCGCCGCTGCGGCAGCGCCGAACCCGTTGTCGATGTTCACGACCGTGACGCCCGCGGCACACGAGTTGAGCATGCCGAGGAGCGCAGCGAGCCCTCCGAACGAGGCGCCGTATCCCACGCTGGTGGGGACGGCGATCACCGGCACGGCGACGAGCCCGCCGACAACGCTCGGCAGCGCCCCCTCCATCCCCGCGACCACGATGATGACGCTGGCGGTCGACAGCAGGTCGCTCGCCGCGAGCAGGCGGTGCAGCCCCGCGACGCCCACGTCGTTCAGCCGCTCGACGCCGTGCCCGAACGCTTCGGCCACCGCCGCCGCCTCCTCGGCCACCGGCAGGTCGCTGGTGCCGGCGGACACCACGAGGATCGTCCCTCCCCGCTGCGCCCGCGGAGAGCCGTCGGGTGGCGCCTGGTAGGCGACGCGCCCGAGCGGATTCCACGCCATGCGCGGAAAACGCGCCCGCAGGCCCTCCGCCGTGGTCTCCGGCACGCGCGTCCCGAGAAAGGAACCGGCCGCCGCCTCGAGGCGCTCGCAGATCGCGATGACCTGTTCGGCCGTCTTGCCCTCGCAGAAGACCACCTCCGGTTGCCCCTGGCGGAGGGCGCGGTGGTGGTCGATGCGGGCGAACGGGAGATCTTCGAAGGGAAGGTGCCGCAGCCGGCTCATGGCCGCATCGGGCGCGAGGCGCCCGGCCGCGACCTCGGCCAGCAGAGCCTCGAGCTGCTCGGCTCTCACGCCACCGCGGCGACCGGTTCGAGGTAGTCGAGGAAGATGGCCTCGGCCTCCGCGACCGACTCGATCGCGAAGAGGCGCTGCCGCAGATCGCTCGCGCCATGCAGCCCCTTGGTATACCACCCGAGGTGCTTCCGGAATTCCATGACGGTCTTCCGCGTGTCGCCCTGGAGCCGCAGGGCAAGGCGGGCATGGGCGAGGGCAACGGCGAAGCGTTCCGCGGCCAAGGGCGGCGGCGGGGCGGGACGCCCCGCCAGAAGTGCCTGGCCATCGCGGAAGATCCAGGGGTTGCCGAAGGCGCCGCGGCCAACCATTACTCCCGCGCAGGCTGTGTGCTCCCGCATGCGAACCACGTCCTGTGCGGTGAAGACGTCACCGTTCCCGATGACCGGGATGTCGAGCGCCTCGACGACCCGGGCGATCTCGTCCCAGCGGGCCTGGCCCGAAAACATCTGCGTACGCGTCCGGGCGTGGAGCGTGAGCGCCCGGGCGCCCGCCTCCTGCACGCGGAGAGCAATGCCGACGGGATCGCGCGAATCGTCGCTCCACCCGCTCCGCGTCTTGACGGTCACCGGCAGGTGGGTGGCCCCGACCACTGCCCGGATGATCCGCTGGACGAGCTCGAGGTCCCTGAGACAGCCCGAGCCGCCGTTGCGGTGGACGACCTTCTTGACCGGGCATCCGAAGTTGATGTCGATGAACTCCGGCTTGTAGTGTTCCGTGATCAGGCCCGCGGCCTCGGCCATGGCGTCGGCGTTGGCGCCGTAGATCTGGATGCCGATCGGGCGTTCGATGTCCTCGAACTCCGCACCCTCCAGAGTGGCGCGAATGCGGCGGCGAATGGCCTCCGACGAGAGGAACTCCGACAGGACGGCGTCCGCACCCATCCCGCGGCAGATCTGCCGGAACGGGGCCTCGGAGACCCCGGCCATGGGAGCCAGGATGAGCGGGAATGGATGTGCCGAAGCATAGGGCAACTGCATGGGGACAAAATACTTGGAGGTTGAGGACAGGGCAATGGAACAGAGGATCTCGATGCTGCGGACCCTGCTGCTGGCACTGGCGTGCCTGACTCCCGCTTCTCCCGCGCACGCGCAGAGCGACCCGGTGCTTGCTTCCCGCGCCGAGTACGCCGAGGCGGTGCGGGCGTACCAGGCGCGCGACTACGAGGCGTTTCTGCAGCATGCGAGGCGCGCCGAAGAGCTGCGGCCAGACCATGGCGGCGTCGTCTATGGGCTCGCCACGGCCTATTCGTTGACGGGCGATGACCAGAGGGCGATCGAGACGCTCCGCCGTTTCGCCGCGCTGGGCTACTTCGCCGACGTGGCCGCCGACTCCGACCTGGCTCGGCTTCGCGGCTCGGCGGGGTACGACGACGCGCTGCGGGCCCTCGAGGCCAACCGCCTGCCTGTGGTCAAGAGCACGGTCGCGTTCACCCTGCCCGAGCGCGACCTGCTCACGGAGGGTATCGCCTACGACGCCGCAAGCAGGGCGTTCTTCGTGGGGAGCGTTCACCGCCGGAAGATCGTCCGCGTGGACCGCTCGGGCCGATCCGGGGACTTCGTCCCGAGTGGGCGTGACAGCCTGTGGGCCCCGATGGGAATGCAGGTGGATGCGGCCCGCCAGGCTCTATGGGTCGCGGTGAGCGCGGTGCCCCAGATGCTCGGATTCGACTCCTCGGACGCGGGGCGCAGCGGGCTCTTCCGATACGATCTCTCGACCGGCGCACTGACAGGAAGAGTCCTCATCTCCCCCGACTCCGCCCCCCACCTCCTCGGGGACCTCACCCTGGCGCACAACGGCGACGCCTATGCCAGCGACAGCCGCGCTCCGGTGGTATGGCGCCTGCGCGTTGGCGCCGACACTCTCGAGCGCCTCGCCGAGTCACCTCTCCTCCTCTCGGCGCAGGGCCTCGCACTCAGCGAGGACGAACGCACGCTCTTTCTCGCCGACTACTCGCGCGGCCTGCTGAGAATCGACCTCTCGTCACGGCACGTCTCACTCCTGCCTTGCCGGGAGGGCATCGTCGCCCTGGGCATCGACGGCCTGTATCGCGTGGGGAAGACGCTGGTCGGGATCCAGAACGGGATGGAGCCGCATCGCGTCGTGCGCCTGACGCTCGACGCGCGGGGAGACAGCGTGATCGGCCTGGAGGTGCTGGAGCGCCTTCACCCGGCCCATGCCGAGCCCACGCTGGGCGTGGTCGTGGGACGGGATCTTTACTACGTGGCCAACAGCCAGTGGGAGCTCTTCGGCGAGACGGGGGAGGTGGCACGACCGGACGAGCTTGCCCTCCCCGCCATACTCCGGCTCCGGCTTTGACACTCCCCTCCGGCGCATGTAGGTTGCCGCCGCCATGCAGCTCATCGACCTCTTCAGTCCCGATGCCATTTCTCTCGACCTGCGGGCGGCGACCAGGGACGCACTGCTTGCGGAGTTGGTCGGGCTCCTCCAGCTCGATGATCACTCCGGCGAGACGCTGCTCCGCATGCTCCAGCGCCGGGAGGCGCTCGGCTCAACCGGGGTCGGGCGCGGAATCGCCATTCCGCATTGTCGCTCGCTCGTCGTCAGCCACCTGCGCCTCGCCTACGGCCGGCGGCGCGAGCCGGTGGACTTTCAGGCGATCGACGGACAACCGACCTCCGACTTCTTCCTCATCGTGGCGCCTCCGTCCGAGGTCTCCAACCAGTACCTCCCGGTGCTCGGCAAGATCGCCCAGTTCGCCAAGGAAGCCGATGTTCCGGAGCGGCTGGCCACCCTGGCCTCGCCCCGGGAGTTCTTCGATTTGTTGAGGGAAAAGGGAGTGTAGAGGGCGGTCAGGCGCCCGATTGCTCGAGAAGGGCGAGGTGCGCCTCCATCTCGGCGTCCATGAGCCTCCGGACCTCGTTCAGCCTGCGAGCGTATTGCTGGAGGGCGCGATCAGTGTCGGTCTCCGGCTCCCAGGCGGGAACCGGCTTGGGCCGCCCGTCCTCGTCCAGGGCCACGAAGACGATCACGCAATGGCAGCGCCTGGTCTTCGTGGCCTCCTTCGGGTCTCCGGCGTAGATGTCTATTGCGATGTGGAGGCTCGTGCGCCCGGTGTGGATCACGAGCGCCCGCAGCTCCACGATCTCGCCGACGCGGATGGGCTTGAGGAAGTGGAGCCCGCCGACGTAGAGCGTGACGCAATACCCGCCGGTCCACCCGGCGGCGCAGGTGTACCCCGCCTGGTCGATCCACTTCATCACGGCGCCGCCGTGCACCTTGCCGCCAAAATTGACGTGGCCCGGCTCCGCCAGGAACCGAAGTGTGACGTTGCGCGGCCCGGTCACTCCCATTCGATGGTGGCGGGCGGCTTGGAGCTGACGTCGTAGACCACCCGGTTCACGCCGTCCACCTCGTTGGCGATGCGGCTGGAGATCCGGGCGAGCACGTCGGGCGGAAAGGGGAACCAGTCGGCGGTCATCCCGTCGCGACTGGTGACGGCACGCAGCGCGATCACCTGGTCGTAGCTCCGGAAGTCGCCCTGCACCCCGACCGAACGAATGGGCAGCAGCACCGCAAACGCCTGCCAGATCTCGTCGTACAGCCCCGCCGCGCGAATCTCCTCGATGTAGATGTGATCGGCGCGCCGCAGGATGTCGAGCCCCGGCCTCGTCACCTCGCCGATGATCCGGATCGCAAGGCCGGGGCCCGGGAAGGGATGACGCCCCACCATCTCCTCGGGCAATCCCAGCTCGCGGCCCACCTGGCGGACCTCGTCCTTGAACAGCTCGCGGAGCGGTTCCACTAGCGTGAACGGGAGGCGCTCGGGAAGTCCGCCGACGTTATGGTGGGTCTTGATGGTGACCGACGGCCCGCCCATCGGGGACAGCGACTCGATGACATCCGGATAGAGCGTGCCTTGCACCAGGTAGCGCACGTCGGAACCGACCGACCGCGCTTCACTCTCGAAGACATCGATGAAGGTGTGGCCGATCCGGCGGCGCTTCTCCTCGGGATCACTGATACCGGCGAGGCGGTCGAGAAACGCGTCCGAGGCATCGACAACGCGGAGGTCGATGCCGAGATGGCGCCGGAAGGTGGCCTCGACCTGGTCGCGCTCGTGCAGGCGGAGGAGGCCGTGATCGACGAAGATGCAGGTGAGACGGTCCCCCACGGCGCGGTGCACGAGCACGGTGGCCA
>Ga0334722_10006453_pt1 | contig 11604 bp, 8 predicted proteins | sample C3_bottom_MG_FD_207210 | JGI IMG/M metagenome (GOLD analysis project Ga0334722, IMG submission 207210) | Sediment microbial communities from Yellowstone Lake, YNP, Wyoming, USA - C3_bottom | ecosystem: Environmental > Aquatic > Freshwater > Lake > Sediment | place: USA: Wyoming | collected...
GGACAAGATGCGCCCCGACTATCTGTTACACTGAAACTGGCCCACTACCGGCGGCGCGCCGGCCCTTGTGACGTCGAGGTATTGAACGTAGGCTGGGATGTATCCGCTCTCGAGGTCTACCTTGCCCAACTCCGTACCCGCGATCGAGGAGATTCTCGCTGTACTGCGCGGTCGTGGCTTGCCTGCCCGAGCGGCACAGGCCTTTGGCGATGTTAATACGCGGTTCGATCTGATCGACGCCGTTCGAAAGGGACTGCCGAAGCAGGTGCTCACCGCCGTGGCGCGGGCGGCGACGTCGAACACCCGCGATGCTCTCGCCGTGCGTCGCTGCATCCTCCCCGACGCCACGTGGAAGCGTCGGTCCGTTTGCCTCCGCCCTGACGAAAGCGACAGCACCGTCCGGCTCGCGCGGCTCGTCGCATTGGCTCGCCACGTGTGGCACGAGGACGCGACCGGCGCGGTCCAGTTCCTTTCGACTCCTCGCTTGGAGTTGCAGGGGCGCTCGCCGATCGAGTATTGCGATACGGACTTGGGCAGCCGTCTCGTGGAAGACCAGCTACTTGGCATTCTGTACAGTCTTTGTGCCTGACGCGCTCTCGCCGCGGCAGGCCGTCACCTTATGCGATTTTCAGCGGCCGCCGTCGGCCGGTCGAAAATAGGAGCGGCGTAGGGTGCACCGGACCGCACGCCCGAGAAGCACAGCGTGAGTTTCGTCCGTCGCCCCTCCCCTCTTCTCCAGCATCTGGACTTTCCGGCGCTCTGGCAAGGCCGGCGAATCACAGCACTAAGGGCCTCTCGGGATTCCCCCGAGACTTAGGTCCGCCCTTTCACGTTCCGTCTCCTCCGTCGACCGTTGCGCGGCGGCAGAGTCAATCAGTCTCGCAGTGGCCGAAAGATGCTTCACATCGAGCTTCGGCAAGCCTCTGAAGAACTGTGGCCACTCGTCCCAGATGAGCATTGTGAGACCGTAACCTCGTACCCACGCGCGTGCATCACCATTCCGTTGCGCCTCGGGTCAAACGATTGCTGTCAAATGACTGGGCGAGGGGAAGAGGCTATCGGCTCGTTATCGCGACTGTCGATCTACGGTGAGGCGTTTCTTCCGGCTCGTCGGGCGAGGCAAGCCGCGCCTTGCGCGCATCGAGCAGGCGATGCGAGTCGACGCCAGACGTTCGAGTCGAACGTGATTCTCAGCATGGGCCTCGGTTTGGCGTACACGCTTTGTTCGCAATGCCGCTTCGGAGGAGTCGCGCGGGGGAATTGCGTGCGACACTCGTTCGGGTAGGTCGTGTTAGGGTCGGCGGCCCAGACTGAGGTTGCCGATCTCGTGCACGTCGCCATTGTGCCTCCCGCCACACAACGCCGTATTCACCAGCTGCGCAGCGTGATCTCGTCATCCCCGACATTGAACGTCGGGGAAATGGAAGCTAGGACGGCGGGCAGTCTTCACACTCTGGGCACTGCAGAAGGGCCGTGCGCGCTGAGCACGCACAACTGGACAGGCCTGCGGCGTGACTCTCGGCACGAGGTACCTGCTGAGTCTCACGGCAATAACACTGCACTGCAGATCGTGGCAACGGTCTTAGAAGTGCACCACCGTACATCGCGTTGCCAGCACCCGCACGCGCCATGCACTCCAGAACGACGATGCGTCGCGGAGCACCCACGCACCAATCCGCCACGCCCCCACATCGATTGCATCGGCGCCCGGCGCTATTGCGGCCATCGGCGCGCCGCTTGCAAGCAGGACCATAACTGGGTGCGCGACACGCGCCGTCCGCGCTCGTGCGATGCGCGTGAGCGTCCGTTGATCCTTCAGACTGAGTGAAAGCGGACCGCCAGGGTGCGTGTGCCAATCGCCCAGGTAGCTCCAGGTTCTCCCCGATTCCGTGTACAGTCGCGCCACTTCGCGTTCGTGAAAGCTGTGATCCGGGACGAAAGAGCGCCGGCGGTGGCGAGCGTCGCGACCGGGCCCGACCATCGCCGTCACGACGATTTCTCCACCAGCCTCGTCGCGGTAACCGAGCAGGATGCCCCCGGTTTCCAGCGGATCCGATCGTTCCGCCTCCACCTGCAACTGCGAGAGGACGTGGCGCGGGAACCAGACACGGCACTCATCGTACCGCGACGCATCGCTGTCGACGCTCATGGCCGGCGCGTACACGCGGTGCACGCGGGATGACGTGGCAGCCGGCGAGACGTCCATTGGGGCAGAATGCGCGCCCCACTCGGATCCCGAAGTGCCAACGCCGCAACATCCCAGGTCCGCTCAGCGTCGCCGCGCCGGACGTCGCCCGTCAGCACTTCGACCGCTGCACGAACGCCCTGCAGCGCCACTTCGCCAAGATCGAAGTTCGCGCCAGTGTACGTGGCGTCCGCGCATCCAGGCGGGTGGACATCGCCATGGCTCTCATCGGAGAGCAGCGTCGCAAAGGCCCCTCGTTCAGTAGGCTCGTTCCGCCAATGCTGAAGACAGCTCCAGCATCCCTCCGTTTCTCCGGGGAGGATTCGAGCGACGAGCCCACCCCAGCCACCCGGAGTCGCCTGAACGCCGAGGTATGGAAGCCCGCGGTCACGTGCGAGATTCGCGAGGAACTGCTGCACGCCGTACTCAGCGGTCGCGTCGTACAGGAGCGTGCATCCGCTCAAGGCTTCGGTGAGCACTGCCTGTTCCGACGGAGCTGGCTCACTACCGTCCGCAGGGACTTCCCTCGCGAGACCGATCTGGTGCACGTGCGACGTGACGCGGACGTAGGGATAGTTCGCCACGATGAGATGGCGAAGTGCCTCCGCCTTTCGCCGACCCGCGAACGGCAGCCCGAACGGCCACCGTGTCGTGGTCGCCGGGTCCACGGTGTCGTGATCCAGCAAACGCAGTCCGCCGATACCGGCCCTCGCAAACTCGAGCGCACTTGGCGCACCGATACAGCCAAGTCCGAAGACGCCGATGGTGTGGTGCCTAAGCGGTCCGAGTTCAGGCACGCGCACCGCCAAGTCGCCCGGGGCGTATCTCCCCGGACGTGCGAGAAAGTCGACGCCTGCAGCGACGACGACGGACGCTGCGCCGCGGCGCGCCCGGTTCTGATGGTTGCTCGACGGCCCGCCGAGCGCCGTTGGCCGGCATCTCACGGCAAACGCCCAACCGTCACCGACGGCGTCGGCAGCGCCACGCCATCGATGCTCCTCGGGAAACAGCACAGCGCCGACCTGGATGGTTGCGTTGCCGCGAGTTGCGTAACTCTTCGGGTGTACTCCAAGCGCGTCCGCCGCACCAGATGCGCGGTAGACGGATTGCGCGACGGCCATAGCAGAGTCAGCTCGCACGGGTCCCGCTCGACGTGCCCAACGACCCTCTATGCGACACGCATACCGTTCCGCCAGCCGGTCGGGTGCCCGCAAGACCACTCGCCCGCGCTCGTCGCGTACCTCGAGAAGTGCCGCACGCAGAGGAAGCCCGATGTCGCTCGTCGACTTGGCTCCCTCGATACCGAGCATGACCGAGCCGGCCCTGACGTCCGGAGGGACACGCTCTGAACCACTTTCACCGGCCGCGACGAGAACGAGCGTATCCTCTTGGTACGAGTAGTAGTCGCTGAAGGGTTCTGGGACGTGCTGTTCGTGCGGGGCGGCGATCGCGGGGTCGTTCGTTTCGCCAGCATGGAGCACCTTCGGCAGCTGGTCCCGCAACACATACGCAAGGCGATCGCTCGCCGGCCTCCAGTACGTGGAACTCCGAGGTAGCAGGCAGAGGTTCTTGCCAATCGGGTGCTGGTGATGCTCGAGATCCAGTCCAGGCGCGACCACGGCGAACGGGAAGGATGGGTAGCTATCAGGAAACGTTGCGAAAAGCTGGAGGCTCCTTTCGGGTAGCGGTACCGTCACACGGAGCCGAAGGATGCCGGCAGCGAATGCGTCATCGTCCCGCGACCGGGGGTAACCAAGCTCGTCGAGGGCTCGAAGCTCGGCTTCGAGGCGCTCGGGATAGATCTCCCACCAATACTGTGACGATGCTCCCGCAGGGGGGCAGGCCACGCCTTGCCCCCCTGCAGCGGCCACGTCATCACGCGATCTGACTTCCATCCCTTAGCCGACCGGACGCGGATTCGGTGGCTTCGGTGGATCGATGGGTCCTGGATGGGGTGGATGGGGTGGATGCGGTGGATGGGGTGGATGGGGTGGATGCTCGGGCCTGTCCTTGTCGGTCATATTCGCCTCGGGTGGAAGAACCAGTTGCCGGTCAGATGAACACGCACTATCATCCATCACGATCCGGTATGTACTCGAATCTAGAAACAATCGTGATGGAGCGCAAGACGTTTGGGTAATGGGGGCGGGGGGCGAACGGAGTCTAGCGGAGGTCTCGGGAGGGCACCCATATGAAGGAGCAGTCGCTAGGGGTACGAATGGTCGCACTGCGCGAGGAGAAGGGCCTATCCCAGTCGGCTCTTGCCCGCCTTGTCGGTACGTCACAGTCGGCCATCAGTCAGATCGAGAGCGGGGAGCGCAACCCGTCATTCAGCACGATTCGGGAGATTGCCAAGGCACTTGAGATAACTCCGGCTCACCTGGTAGGAGCGCCGGTCGAGGAGCTCCAATCGCACGAGCTCGCGCATTTCCGACTCTTGCGGAGCCTCTCGCCTGAGGCACAGCAGGAACTTCAGCAGTTTGCCGCGTATCTGAAGCAGCGGCACCACCGCAAGCCGTAGCGGCGCTGACCGCAAAATGTCGACGCGCGGCAGCGGCGTTCTCGTATCGCGCAACCGAAATGGTCGCCAGAAGGCGCGGCTTTTTCGGCAGTATCGCCTGACCAACGGCGAGCGCGACCGTCGGCGTTGCGATCTCGAGAGAATCCTAGCGGAGGATAACCTCGAGGTGTGTGAATCGGAGTTAGGCGAGTGTGGCTACGCCGCGTGCCTCGTTCGCGATGCGAGCCACGGCGGCGGCATCATGATCGCGCGCGATCAGGATCCGGGCCGTCGGCGCTTTTCGCTGGCGCATGAACTAGGTCACTTTCACATCCCGACGCACCATCAAGTCGGATTCGCACTCTGGTGCGCGGATGCAGACATGCGTGCGCGCGATAGGGACGCCAAGCGGCTCGAGTGGGAAGCCAACGATTTTGCGACGGAACTCCTGATGCCACTTCGGCTCTTCGCGGCCGACGTGGGCACACGCGAAGTCAGCTTCCGCACGGCCAAGCTTCTGGCCGCTCCTGACATGTACGACGTCTCGCTCACCGCGACCGCCTGGCGAATGGTGCAAACCACGCGCGACGCGTGCGCTCTCGTCGTCAGCACTCACGGACAGGTCGATTGGGTCGTGCGCTCAGAGGCATGGCGCTTTCCGCTTGCCGAGCGTCGCCGCCCCGTACCCGTGGGCAGCATCGCGGAGGCGGTTTGTCGAGGCGAGGCGCCTGGTGCTGCACCAGAGCCGCTTGCCCCGGAGACCTGGCTCGCAGATGCGGAAGGCGGGGCGCGGGACTTCAACGGGGTCGAGTTGTTCGAGAGCACACATGCGGTCCCGCGGGTTGGACAGGTCTTGTCGCTGCTGTGGGCCGTCAGCGAGGAATGAGACCCGCCGCGGTCGCGCGGGATTGCCGTCGGCTCCGCGAACTCCTTCGCGCGGCTTCGTTACCACGATCGGCGGCTCGGATCGGTAAACAAGTCGCTTGTATTGACCACACACGGCACGAACGACAAATAGCTTCCGGCCGGACGCCTTGTGCTTTCCACCGCACATTCACATGACACCACGCATGATTGACTGGGCATACTGGCGCAGCGCCGTATCGGATGGTCGAGCCACCTTTCTGGTCGGCGCCGGCGTCTCGACCGACGCTCCGTCGAATCTTCCTCTTGCTCCAGGCCTCGTTAGTGCCGTCGTCGCCCGCAGCGGAGAGGCACTCAACCTGCCGGCTCCCGTGCGCGTGCGACTCGGTCGTGCGACACACTCGCTTCGACCCGAAGTCGTCACCGACGTTCTTGCGGAGTACCTCGGCTGGCGTGCCCTGCAGCCGCTGATGGTACTCTCGGGCCGGCATCCGAACGGGTGGCATCATGGACTCGCCTGGGCGCTCGGCCGCGGCTGCCACGTCATGACGACCAACTTCGACACGCTGATTGAGTCCGCGTGTCAGATAGCGCAGGTTCGGCCGTCGAATGGCCCGACGGGGATGCGCAACGCTTCAGCGAAGACGTCCACACGGCGCACCGGTTCGCTCACGAAGCTTCATGGATCGTTGGATACCTCGGCGACAGCGCAGTCACTGCGCACCTTGCGACTGGCCGTTGGGCAAGTCGGGCTGGGATTACCACCGCGCCTGTTCCGCAAAGTACGCACGCTCATCAGTGACCGGCCGTTGATCGTCATCGGCTACGCCGGGCGCGACGACTTCGATCTCGCTCCGGTGCTTCTGGCGCTCGAACGCCGCGCGCCAACACTTTGGCTCCTTCACGATCCCCGTGTACGGTCGCTCGCGGCGTTGCGGGGCGCCCAGTGGCGGCGGCGCGATGCCGCCCCACTTCGTCGCCTTCGCGACCGGTGGCCCAGTGCCCCACTCGTTGTGCTGGGCTCGGCGCGACGCGCGCAAGGCCTTCTCGGACTGGCCAACCGCGAACCAGCGCGCCGGTTACACGCGATTGCCGCCGCAAAGACGCGTGCACCGCTGGCTGCACCTCGAGACAGCCACCGCTACCTCCACGGCTTGGCCCTGGTGTACCTGCTTGCCCACTCGCGCTCGTTTCGCCTGGCACGCACAGTGTTGCGTCTTTCCTGGCCTCCAGTATCCTCGACACCGGTGGGCAACGCCAGATTCGCGATCGCGCACGCGCTACTGGCTGAGAAGGAGGCGCGTGACCTCCGTCTGGCCGAGCGGCTCGCCTCCGAAGCTTGCAAGGTTGCACTTCACGCTTCGGCGCAGACACGCAACCACACGATCGTCGTCCAGGCGTTGGATCAAGTGGGCGTAGTGGCGCGACGGCGCGGTAAGTACAAACGTGCGGACAATTACTATGCGCGCGCACTTCGCGCCGCTCACACGTTCGCGTGCCCGCGGTGGCTCGTCGTGCAGGTCATGGCCCACCGCGCCGTGGTCCTCGACTACCGAAAGCGGTACGTCCTGGCAATGCGCTACCATCGACACGTAATGGACTTCGAGCGCCGCCATGGCGACCTTCGCGGTCTCGCGATGAGTCATAACAACATCGCGCTCGTCTACCAGAGCCTGAGGCGTTGGGACGCCGCGCGTGATCACTTAGGGCGCAGTTTGGCTCTAAAAGCGGATCTCGGCGATGATCGCGGCACTGCGCAGTCGCTGCACAATCTCGGGCATATCGAGTACCTCGCCGGCAACCTGACGGACGCCGAAACAGCGTTCGCGAGGAGCCTTGTCCTCTACAGCGGTCGAGCGCGCGATCCACACGGGGCGGCACTCTCGCAGATCGGACTGGCAACTCTCGCGAAGCGCCGAGGGCACCGTTCGCGAGCGCTTTTTCTGGCCTTGCCCGCCAGGGACGTCTTCCGTGCGAACAAGGACCCTCGAAACCTCCGCTCAGCCACCGCCCTGCTCCAACGACTTCAGGATCAACGACCTTCGAAGATCAGCGGCAGGACGTCCAACGTCCAGAGAAGACGACACGAAGTCTGACGATTCCAACGGACGCCGTCATGCAGGTAGGATTTCCCGGTACCGCTGCCCATCAGGTCCGGCCCAGAGCCGTCAAGTAACCGCAAATGAGGATCACTGTGCGCCGGCGTGTCGCGATTCGTCGCGCTGCTCGCAAGCTGTGGCGGTCACAGCGACGCGGGTGGAGGTCGAGAGACAACTGGGCGCGGAACTAGCCGCTGATGTTCTGTCTATTGATCGAGGTCCGTCCGACGAAAGCGATCGCATGGCTTACGCTTTGAAGGACGAACATCGCTTCGGCTCTACCGAAGTCGGCTGACTTATGATGCGCTTCCGCCGCAACGTCCTTGAGCGCTTTCACCACAGCCGAGTACCGGTCCGCCCGCTCGGAAGGGACAGCCGGCATTAACTGCCGAGCGAGTTTCGACTTGTCGGTCTCGTCCAGGTCAACGAAAAGGCCGTCTATGGCAAGCCGGCATTCGCTCACGACGGCGGTGTACTCTCCGTCCGAAAGCCACTGCCGGGCCTTTGTCAGGTGGCGCACGGCCTTCTTGAACTGGTCGCTGCGGACTTCTGCAAACGGCACTTCCAGAACGGCCGTCTGGCTGTGGTTCCAACCGTCGAGGATCGCCACCCAGGTGTCACGGGGGACGGTCGCCAGCACCACCGTAGTCTCGGAATCAAGCCACTCTCCCGACGCGACGAGAGTCGGCCACAACTGCAAGTGAAACGTCGGCGCGCTCCCATTGCGCAATTCTTCAATACGCTCGACCCGCATTCTGTCCAGCTCGCACACCGTCTCGATGCGGTGTTCATGGCCGTCAGAGCGGACGAACCGCCGCGGGCCCGCCCACTCAATGCTGGCAACGGTGCCGCCGTGCTCCTGCAGGCGCAGTTCCCCACGCAGGTCCCGAAGCTCGAAAGCGTCCGGGATTGACGCGTTGAACGGACTTGACCCGGGTTTCCCCAAGGTGACGCCGAGCAAAATTCCCAGACGCGGGTAGATCGGTGACGCCGATTGCATCTGAAGCACTCGGACGCGACCGATGATCGTTGCATTTACCGAGATCACCTGTTCGCCGTAGCTCTGAGTCATCGTATGTCGTACCTCGTTGTTGGAACGCCACTACCGTCTCGTCGCGAGTGAGCGACCCGTGCAATCGCACCTACAGGAGTCCTTCATCGCTTTCCTGCCGTCAAGCGACGTGCGCGAGGCCGCGACTCGATTAGCTGCGTCACCTGGAATCGTTTCGAAATCTACGTTCGCGACGCCGACGTTCACGAGGAGTTCGCACGGCGCTACTGGGAGCCTCTTTCCCGGCCATCCCCCGTGACCAGCGGCACCGAGTGCTCCCGCGCCCAAGCGGTGACAGTGCGGAGGAAGTGACGGCCGGGATCGACGAACTCACTCTGCATAACGCCCCCGCCTAGTCAGACTCAGGTTCGACTGCGTGTGCGGGTCGTCTACAGGTCCGCGACATCATCTTCGATCTGTTGGAGCGATACCCTGGCGTTGTCTTGTGACCGATATGCCTTGCGAAGCTGGCTTACAATCGTCTTCTGTCGAGCGATCGAGGTCGGCGACGGAATCTGCAGATCCAGAAAGTCCTCGATAGTCTCGATGCGGGTCCGGTTGGAAACGCCCGTGATCGACCCTTCAATGATCTCCTGGACCGTCGTCGATCGCAGCAAGCACGTGAGATACTCTGGGAGGACCTTGCCGGCCACGGCCTTCCGGAGTCGCAGGGTGAAGAACTCCCTGGACACCACCATGCCCGAACAGTCCCTTCCAACAACCCCTACGGCACCGCGCACAACGTCAATTCCTGACAGGAGGATGTCATTGGTGCGGATCTCACGAAGGTCACGCGGGGCATAATCCAAATCCTGCTCTCCCTTGGCGCGAACTCGACCGTCCTCACTGCGGACGTACGCGTAGGGATAGGTCTCCTTCTCATCGGGAATTCGCACCACAGGCACGAGGAGGCTACTGAGACGGACCGGCAACTTGAGCCCGGCCACGAGTTCGCGCATACGGCGATAGGCGAAGTCGAGGCGCTCGGAAGGTCTCGTGGGATCGAGATCGTAGAAGAAGACTCGCCGGCCGTATTCGGGGACAGACCGGCCCATTTTCCGGGCTGTCTTGGCATCCAGAACGCGGCTCTTATAGCACCCAGCGATTCGTTCCTTCCACGACAGGTAGGCAGGGACAATCGCCTCGAGATCGTTGATTTGGCACGCGCCACTAGAAGTGTAGCCAATAATGTCAGCCTTGGCATAGAAGACCGGTTCACGTTGCTGCACACTCGGGTCGGGCTTCTTGGTGAGAATGAGGATCGAGGTCTTGGCGGTCGTCCGGGCGAGGAACTGGAAGGCCTCCCGAGGCAATGACACGACCGCTTTGATGAAATAGTTGGCGACGATGAACTCGCGCGCGGTCTTGTACTCAGCAGTATTCAGGATCGCTTCATCGACAACAATGCCTACGACACCACCCTTCCATTCCTCGCTGAGGTTGGGGTCGCGAACCGGCTTCAGGTAGTCCAGAATGGCGCTGAGAAAGAGCGCACCACCCTTCGCGGTCTTCCCGGCCGGCTTGAAGGTGAGATTTCCCGCGCCAATGGCTTCGTTCATCTCGGCCAGCTTGGCAGTTGCGGCATCGCGGTATTTCTTGGCCTTCGCGATGGCCGTGTCCTTCTGGGCTGCGGCCGCATCAAGCATCTTCTGGTCCCACTTGGCCACAGCCGACTGGTACTCCTTCTTCTTCTCCTGCTCGATGCACTTGTGGGGAACGACGCGAAGGCGGGCGTTGGTCCAGATACCGGCGAGGCGATCCACCTCCTGCTTGTAAGCAGTTGTGCCTGGGGCTGTGCGAATCGCTCCCAGGTACCCTCGGCGAGCAAGATCTTTGGCGGTCTCGCGAAAGTCGATGTCTCCGAGTGGCGGGTTGGTTGCGACATTATCAACATTCTCATCGAGCTTCGGCGGATTGTGCCCGGGGAACACTTCGCACGAAGCCAAGGAAAGTCCGTTCCCCGACTGGACACTGGATTTGCCATCCCCGTGAAGGTACATGTTCATCTTCGCGATGGTGGCGATCCAAGGGTCAATATCGGTGCCGAGCAACTGCTGCTTACGGATTGCCTCTTCGACTGTCTTCTTGGACTTGCTCGTGACTTCTCCGGCGCGGTCCAGCATGTAACTCATGGATTGGATCAGGAATCGGCCGGTGCCGCATGCCGGATCCAGAACAACGTCAGTTGGCCGCGGTGCGATCATCTTGATGGTCGCCGCGACAGCTGTTTCCGGTGTGAAGAACTGGCCGATGCGGTGGTCCTTTTCAGCGCCACGCGCCAAGGCCTCGAAGACCGCCCCAATAAAATCCATGCCGGAGTCGGAGAGAGGATACGCCTCAAAGATCGGCAGCACCGTCGTAATGACAAAATCGTCAGGAAGGTCCACCTTTTCGTAGTGAGACATCATGCCAGACCCCTTGATGTCCGAGACTTCGCCAATCTCGTTGACCAACAAGTGGTGCAGCGTCCGCTCCCTGTATTCGTCGCCATTCTTGGCGCTGGCTGGCATGGAGTCCTGGTATTTCAAGAACCCTTCATGCGTCGCGCGACTTCTCGGCCCCTTCTTGTCTTCGTAGAGGGCGGCAAAGAAGATGAAGATCAGAATCTTGTGGGCACGTTGGCCGGTAATGCCGCGTTCGTGGAGCTTGTTCTCGAGCTTGATGATGTCCTTGCGGAGCCGTTCCTGACGGACCCCGACAAGGCGCAACACCTCGGCGTCAATCTCGGCCACCTTCTCGCTCCAATCCGGGAAGAGGCTGCCGCACAGGATCTGAAGCGCATTGATGTCAGAACTGAAATCCTTCCAGAGTCCGACCGCAGTCAGAAGCCCCGTCAGCGGATACACGTCCTTGGGGTGGGACGCCCAACGGGCAAGCAGAATCTGCAGGTCATTCAGTTTGATGA
>Ga0334722_10006454_pt1 | contig 11603 bp, 6 predicted proteins | sample C3_bottom_MG_FD_207210 | JGI IMG/M metagenome (GOLD analysis project Ga0334722, IMG submission 207210) | Sediment microbial communities from Yellowstone Lake, YNP, Wyoming, USA - C3_bottom | ecosystem: Environmental > Aquatic > Freshwater > Lake > Sediment | place: USA: Wyoming | collected...
GAGGTGGTCGCGGTAGACCTCGCCCATCTTGAAGAAGGTGGGGAGGAGGGACGCCTGCTGGTCGGCCGGCAGGATACGGACAAATTTTTCGGAGGTGGTGATGAACTTCTCCCACTCCTGCTGCTCGAGGTAGATGTCGCCCAGGGCCTGCATGGCCGGGATGTGGAGTTCGTTGAGTTTGAGGGCGGCCTCGAACTCGCCGCGGGCCCGGCCCAGGTCCTTCATGCCGTCGCGGTAGACCGAGCCGAGGTCGTAATGGTGCTGGACCTGGTGCGGAGTGTCGTGGTCGAGCCGGAGCAGGTTGGTCAGCGCGACCTCGGCCTCGGGCCAGGCCTTGCGGTTTAAGTAGATGCGGGCCAGCCGGGTCCAGGCCGGGAGGTGATCGGGCGCGACCTGCACCGCCTTGGTGTAGTGGGCGACCGCGGAGTTCTCCTCCTTGATCTGGTCCTCTAAAATTTCGCCCTTGCCGTACAGGCCGTCGGCCGCGGCCTTCTTGTTGGGCGCGGAGTGGATCAACTGGTCGTAGGCGACCAGGGCCTTCTTCCATTCGGCCTGGCGCTTGTAGAGCTCGACCAGGTTGAAGAGCGTGTCGTAGTGGCCGGGCTTGAGGGCCAGGGCCGACTCGAAGGCCGCGACCGCGCGGTCGATACGGTTAAGTTTAACCTCGGTCAGCCCCTGCCGGCCGAGCAGCATAAAAGTCGCCTCGGCGTCGTCCGCGACGCGGACCACGGCCAAAAGCCGCTCGGTGAAGAGCGCGGCCTGCTCCCACTTCTCCTGCTTGAAGTACAACTCGGAGAGGCGCTCGAGCGACGGCCGGTAATCGGCCTGGCTGTCGACCGAGGCGTGGTAGCGCTCCATCGCCGGCGCGACGTCGGCCGCCTGCTCCGCGCACCAGCCGGCCTTGAACCAGATTTCGGCCCGCTGGGGCGGGGTCTCGTCGCGGAATTTTTTGACACGGATCTCGTACAGCGGCCGGGCGGGCGCGAAGGCGCTACGGCCGAAATAGATTTCCGAAAGCGGGATGACCGCGGGCAGGTAGTCGCGGCTGATCTGCAGGGCCTGCTCGTAGGCGCGCGCGGCCTGGTCCAGGTCGGTGAGCTTGTGCTCGTAGATGTCGCCGGCGGCGGCGAAGAGTTCGAGCTTGCGGCCGGGCTCGGCGGTGATCGACTCCTCGCGGAGGACCATCGACGCGGCCTCGGGCCACTGGCTCCGGCGGGTGAACAACGCCCCCGCCGCGGCCACCGGGGCCACCGATCGGCCGTCGACCTCCATGCCGCGGTAGTAGAGCTTGAGGGCGCGGTCGTCGTCCTTGAGTTCGGTCTCCGTCACCTGGCCGGCGCGGACCAGGAGACTGACGGCGCGACCAAGGTCGGCGATCACCAGTTCGGCCAGGGCCGCGCTGCGGTCGACGAACTCGGCGTGCCGGCCGGTGCGCTCGTAGAGCGAGCCCAGGGCTTCGTGGGCGGGAACGTGGCGGGCGTCGAGGCCGCGGACCCGCTCCCAACTCGCAATCGACGGGTCGAGCTGGTTCTCCTTCTCGTCCCACAAGGCGCCGATGCGCGCGAAGTAGTCGATGCATTTGGCGGCGTCGGCGGCGAAGATGGCGGCCAGGCGCTCCAGGGTGTCGATCAATTCCCGCCAGCGGGCGGCGAGGTCGAAGAGGCGCTCCAACCGGAAAAGTATGGAGACGCGCCGCGGGTCGAGGTCGCGGGCCCGGATCAAATGGTCGATGGCCGGGCCGGGCTGGTTGAGTTTTTCTTCGCAGACCGCGCCGATGCGCTCCTGCAGGGTGGCCTGGTCCGCGGGCGCGGTGACGCGGGCGGTCTGGGCCTCGAGGATGTCGACCATCTCCTGCCAGCGGCCCTCGCGCTCGAGGATCCGGGCCAGGCGGTCGAGCGACTCGGTGCGGACCGGGTCGAGGTCGAGGGCTTTCTTCAAATAGGCGACGGCGCGGTTGGGGTCGTGCAGTTTGGTGTCGGAGACCTCGGCGCCGCGCCAAAGGATGGCGATCTTGTCGTTGACCTGGGGCGCGGCCGCCTCCCAGGCGGTGAGGGCGGCAAAGACCTCTTCCCAGCGCTCGCGGGCCTCGAGCAGCCGGACCCGGTCGGCGTGGCTTTCCAGGCGGCCCGGCGCCAGGCGAAGGACCGCGGCCTGGCACTTGATGGCCTCGTCGAGCGCCTGGAATTTCTCCTCGTATAGCCTGGCCAGGGTGAGGTAGATGTCAACCTGGAGCGAGACCTCCTTGCGGAGGGGCAGCTCCTGCAAAATCATACGGATGAGTTCGCCCCACTGCCCGGCCTGGCGGTAGAGCTGGGCCAGCTCGCGGATGACGGGAGCGCTCTTCGGGTCCTTGGCCAGCACCTGGCGGAAGGCGGCGATGCCCTCTTCGTTGGCATGGAGTTCGTCGCGCAGCACCCGGCCAAGGCGGAGGCGGAGGGGCAGGCCGAGGTCGTCAGCGACGGACTTGATGATACGGGCGAGAATGTCGGCCCGGGCGCGGGGGTCGTGGGCCCAGGTGGCGGCCAGCCAGCCGCCGCGCAAGGCGCGCAAGCCGCCCGCGGCTTCCTCCAGCGCCCGGAAGGCCTGCTGCATGGCCGCGGGGTCGACCTGGCCGTTCGGGCCCGGCGTCTCGGAGCGCGCCCAGGCGGCCTCCCACAACAGCGCCGGTTTCATGCCGTCGCCGACCCGGCCGGCGAACTCCTCGGCCAGGGCAATGTAGCGCGGCCAGAAGCCCGCGAGCTGGGCCAGGTCGAGCATGGGCAGGAAGAGGTCGGGCACGTCGCTTAAGGTGACGCGGGCCTTCTCGTAGCACGACCAGGCTTCGTTCAATTCGCCCTTGATTTCCTGGACGGAAGCCAGCCGGATGAGCCGGCCGGCGCGGAGCCGCTGGTTGCCGCCGAGGTCGATGAGCGCGGCCTGGGCCGCGCCGTAGGCCGCGGCGTCGCCGCCGTAGAGCAGGCGGGCCAGGGCCTGGCGGGCGAAGGCGTCGCCTTTTTCCGCGGCCTCCTTGTAAAGCGGCAGGGCCCGGTCGCGCTGGTCGAGCCGGATTTCCAAAAGCCACGCGGACTCGGCGCGCAACTCGGAGCGCAGACGCTGGTCGTCGCCGGCGCCGTCGGCCACCCGGCTGAGCGCCCCGACCAGGTTTTGCCAACTCGCCTTGCGGCGGGCGATGCGCGCCACCGCCTTGAGCGCGGCCCGGTCGGCCGCGTCGGCCTTGACCAGCTCGCCATAGGCGGCAAAGGCGTGGTCTTCCAGGTTCAGCCGCTCGAGGTACAACTGCCCGAGCCGGTGCTGGTAGTAACGCTTGAGCGGCGCGTCCTGCACCAGCTTGATGGGCGCGGCCACGATGCGCGAGAGCGGCTCCCAGTCGCGGTTCAGCGCGTAGAGCCGGCCCATTGACTGCAGGATGGGGAACTGGCTGGGCGGAATTTTGAGCGCGGCGCTGTAGGCCGCCAGGGCCAGCGCGTGATCGTCGAGCTTGTGGGTGGCGAGTTCGGCCTTGAGGAACAAAAGCCCCTGCTGTTCGCGCTGGTCTCCGGTGCGGGCCAGCTCGCGGTCGAGCTCGGCGATGGCCTCGCGGATGGCCCCGGAACGGATGCCGGCCTCGATCAGCCAGCGCCCGGCGGCCACGCTCTCCGGCTCCAGCGCCAACCACGCCCGCGCCGTTTCCATCGCGCCGGCGGGGTCGTTCAAATCCTCCACCAGCACCCGGGTGCGGTCGGCGAGGAAGACGGCCTTTTCCTTCGGGTCGGTAAGCTGGCCGGCCAGGCGCAGGTCGAGTTCGGCCCGGCGGGCCGGCTCGGCCCCGTCCTGGGCGCGTTCGGCCGCGGCGTAGAGGGCGGAGAAGTTCTCCGGCTCGGCGGCGAGCACGGCGTCGATTTCGCGGGCGGCCCCGGCCGGGTCGCCGGCCCCGTCTTCCAACAGCCGCGCCAGGGACCGGCGCAGGCCGGGTTCCGGGCCTTCCGCCTGCTCGAGTGCAGCGGTGAGTTCGGCCAAAAGCTTCGCGGCCTCGGGCCAGCGCTTGCCGGCCTCGGCGATCTCGAAGCGCGGCAGGGTGGACAGCGGCTCGTCGCCCGCGGGCAGACGCGCGTACCAGGCGGCGGCGTCCTCGGGTTTTTTGAAATGGAACTCGGTAATCTGGCCCAGGCGCAGCGCGGCGGAGCGGGCGAGGGCCTGGTCCTGGTCGGCTTCGGCCAGTTGGTGGAGGGCGGTGTAATCGGCGGCCGCGTCCGGCCAGTTGCCGGAGCGCAGGGCGAGAGTGAGCCGGAGCCAGATGGCCTCGCGGCAGGCGGGGTTCTGGCCGAGGACGGCGGTAAGGTCGGCCTGGGCCTCGTCCATGCGGCCGAGGCGGATGGCGAGCAGGCGGGCGCGCTCGAGGCGGAGGGACTCGGGGTCGAAGCCGTCGCCGCCGGCGGCGATGGACTCGCCAAGGACCGCGAGCAGCGGTTCCCACTCGCCCGCTCGCCAGTGGATCTCGAGGCGGTGGAAGCGGGCGAGCCGCTCCCAGAACGGGGCCGCGGTGACGGCGGCAAAGTGGGCGACGGCCCCGGGCAGGTCGCCGGCCGCTTCGGCGGCGGCGCCGGCGCGGTAGAGCAGGCCGGCTTTTTCGGCGGGGTCCTGGATGAGCGCGGCCTGTCCGGCCAGGGCGCGGGCCAGGCCGGCGTGGTCGCCGGCGGCAAAGGCGGAATCTTCGGCCTGGCGCAAGGCCAGCAGGTCGAGGGACGAGCCGTCCATGACTTTACCTTTCCTCACGGATACGTCGGGCTCTGCTGGCGGCCTCTGGGTTTCTTCATGCCCGCGGCAAATGCTGCGGGCCGGGGCTGGCGAACGGCCGGCGAAACGGGCGGGAGAGCTATTGCTCGGTCAGGAGCTGGTATACCACCTGGTAGAGACGCTCGGCGAATTCCTCGGGCGAAGAACCCGCTCCCTTGTTGATGTATTTGGCCGGCTGACAATATTTCAACACCTTTTTGAAGGTGTCGTCGCACTTGTAGGAGGTGAAGAAGAGGATGGGCGTCCGCTTGCGGGCGTAGCCCTTCTCGATGGCCCGGAAGATCACCGCCGCGTTGATGCCGTTGAGGATCGGCATGTTGACATCGAGGATGGCGAGCGAGATGGGGTGGTTGCCTTTGATGCGCTCGACCACGGTGGCGATGAATTCCTCGCCGTTCTTGCAGGCGTCGACCGACTTGGAAATCTTTTTGTCCTGCAGCATCCGGCTTACGGTCTTGAGCAAAATGGCCGAGTCTTCCGCGGCGACCACGTTCTGCAGGGTCTTCATCTGCTTGTTGGCGCTCGTCGGACGCGCCTGCTCCTCGTGCAGGATCAGCCCGCAGGTCGAGCAGTGCCGGATCTCGTCGCCATCGGTGAGCATGACGAAATATTCGACGTGCTCGCCGCAACTCGGGCAGAAAAGTTTTCCCTCTGGCGCCACGTGTCTCCTGTGCTCCCGGATGCGGGATGCTGGTTCAATGATTGCGCATCGAAAGACGGATGTCAAGAAACTCGGAAGGCAGACCGGGCCTGCAATCAAGCATAACCATTGGAAAAACCGGGGGGCGCCGGGATGGACTCCAACCCCGCGAAAGGCAGCCTCGGGCGTGGCCGGGGCCGCCAAAGAAGAACAAAAAGTTCACGGATTGAACGGATAATCCGTTTAATCAGTTCCATCCGTTAACTCTGGTCGGTTCAATTATACCAATAGGCTTAACCGGGGTTTGGGGCGAGAGGTTAGCGTCGGACCACGCTGACCGCCTGGCTCAGGATGAAAAACCCGCACGCCACCAGGATGATGGTCGCGCCGGTGGCCGAGTCCCAGTAGTACGAGCCGATCAGCCCGATCACGCCGGACGCGAGCCCGATGCCGACGGAGGCCCAGAACATCCCGCGCACCGAGCCGGCCAGGTTGCGGCCGGCCGCGGCCGGGACGACCAGCATGGCGGTCACGAGCAACAGCCCGATGACGCGGATGGAAAGCGTGACCACCAGGGCGAGGAGCAGGGCGTAGCCGTACTCCAGGGCCTTGACCCGGATGCCCTGGGCCTTGGCCAGGCGCTCGTTGATACCAATTAGTATTAGAGCGTTGAACCAGAGCGAGAGGAAGACGATGGCGGCGAGAAACAAAAGGCCCATGGCCAGGATCTCGCCGTCGCCGACGGTGAGCACGTCGCCGTAGAGGTAGGACTGCAGGTCGCGGGTCAGGCCCTTGCGCGCGCTGATGATGACGATGCCGAGCGCGACCGCGAAGCTGAAGAAGACGCCGATCACGGTGTCGACCGAGAGCGACGACAGCCGGCGGACCGAGATGATGGCCAGGCCGACGACGATGCCGAAGGCAATCAGGGTGTAGAGCGGGTTGATGCCAAGCAGGACCCCCAGCGCCACGCCGGTGAAGGCGGAGTGGCTGATGGCGTCGGAGAAAAAGGCCATGCGGAAGTTGACCACCATCACGCCCATGGCGGCGCAGACCGGGGCGACCAGAACGACCGCCAGCAGGGCCCGCTTCATAAAGAGGTCGCCGGCCCAGGCAAAGGGCAGAGCGTGATCCATCAGGTGATAGAGCGCGTCCATCATTTGCCCTCGGGGTGGTCGGGCCGATCGGGGTGATCCGGATCGTAGGCGCAGGAGAGTTCGGTGTCGCCCTCCCACTGGTGGTCGTGGAGCAAAAGGCCCTTGTCCGAGCCGAAGCAGGTGGAGAGGGTCTGTTCGGTGAGCACGTCGGCGGTCTTGCCCTCGGACAACACCACCCGGTTCAGGCAGATGACCTGGCTGGCCAGGCGCGTCACCATGCTGATGTCGTGGCTGACCATGAGCAGGGTCAGGTTGCGCTCGCGTCGGAGCCGCTTGATCAGGTTCATGAACAACTCTTCGCCGCTCCGGTCCACCGCGCTCGCCGGCTCGTCGAGCAGGATGATCGCCGGGTCGTCGATCAGGGCGTGGGCCAGAAGCACGCGCTGAATCTCGCCGCCGGAAAGGTTGCCCAGCCGGCGGCCGGCCAGGTGCGAGGCCTCAACCCACTCCAGGTTGGCCTGCGCCTTCTCGCGCATCTTGCGGCCGTGCCACAGCCAGACCGGCGGGCGCTGGCGGGGCAGGCAGAGGAAATCCATCACCGTCACCGGCATGCCGCGGTCGAACTCCAGGTGCTGCGGCACGTAGCCGATGTGCGGCCGGCCGTTGCCGGAACGGATGTCGATGCGGCCTCGGTAGGGGATCATGCCGAGGATGGCGAGCAGCAGGGTGGTCTTGCCCGCGCCGTTGGGACCGATGAGCGCGGTGATCTCGCCCTGCCGGATTTTGGCGTTGACCCCGGAGAGAATCGACACGCGGCCCATCTCCACGAACAGGTCGTGGACCTCGATCATCGCCGGCGGCTTTTTCGGTTCGTCCATCCTCACCTCGCCGCCGGCAGCAAGGTCCGGCGCAGGGTTGCGAGATCGCCCTGCATGATCGTTTCGTAGGCGCCGGGCAGCAACTCGCCGGTGTGGCCCGGGTCGAGTTCCGCCACCGGCACGCCCGCCTCCCGGCCCAAAGTCTCCGCCAGCCGCGGCGAATACTGCGGCTCGGAATAAATCGCGGCCACGTGCAGGTCCCGCGCCCGCGCCGCCAGCCGCGACAACTCGCCCGCCGAGGGCTCCTGGCCGGGCACGGTCTCGATCGCGCCCACGATCTCGAGCCCGGTGGCGCGCGCCAGGTAGTCGAAGGCGTTGTGAAAGGTCATGATTTTTTTGTTGGGCGCGGCGGCGACGGTGGTCTTGAATTCGCCGGCCAGGGCCTCGAGCTTTCTGATATACGCTTCCGCGTTGCGGCGGTAGCGGTCGGCGCCGCGGGGGTCGGCCGCGATCAGCGCGTCGGCAATGGCGTGGACCATGAGGGCCGCGTCCATCGGGCTGGCGAAGGTGTGGGGGTTGACCCCGCCGGGGTGGATGTCGCCGCCGGCCTCCGCGGCCGTCACGTAAATCGGAGCCACGGCCTCGCCGGCGCGGACGATCTTGAGTCCGGGCTTGGCCTTGGCCACGGCCTGTTCGAGGAACTCTTCCAGGTAATAGCCGTTGACGATGAAGAGGTCGGCCGAGTTGATGGCGCGCAGGTCGCCGGGCGTGAGCTGGTAATCGTGCGGGCTGCGGTTGGGGGGGATGAGGATGTCGAGCTCGACCGTCACGTCATCGCCGATGACGTTTTTGGTGAAGCACCAGATGGGGAAGAAACTGGTCAGCACCCGCAGCCGGACCTCGGGCTGCCGGTCGGGCTTTTGCGCCCGCCCGCAACCGGTCGCAAAACCGGCGGCCAGAATCAGGATGGTCAGCGCCGCCGTTGTCTTTACCGAAAACCGCATCCTCGCTCCTTCATCCGTGGTCAATTAACGAATTTCCAACACTAAGGCACGAAGGTCACAAAGTCCACTAAGTTTAGAGGGTTTATCCCAAGATTTTCTCTTTTGTGACCCTTTGTGTCCTTTGTGCCTTGGTGTTGAATCTTTCTCACCCCGGCCTCAATGCAGCCACGTCGGCCGATGGTCGTCATCCGGCGGCGGCGTCACCCGGTAGGGCCGCTGGTGTTTGCGCATTTTGAATTTGTACCAGTAGGCCTTGAGGTCCATGAAGCGCCGCAGGTAGAAGTAGCCGATGATCGCGCCCGAGAGGTGGGCGACGTTGGCGATGGCGGAGGAGCGGTTGCCGCCGACGTAACTCGCGGTGGCCATGAATTCCATCACCATGAAAATCGCCACCAGCCACTTCACCTTGATCGGCACCATGAGCATGAAGTAGACGACCGCGTTGGGGTGGATGAGGGCGAAGGCCATGAGCAGCCCGAAGAGCGCCCCCGACGCGCCCAGCACCACCGCATCCGGGGCGCCGGTCAGATAATAGAACGGCACCGAGATGATGCCGGCGCCGACGCCGGTGAGGAAATAATAGAAGAGGAACTTGCGCCGGCCCCAGACCTGTTCGAGCGGGCCGCCGAACCAGTAGAGGGTGAGCATGTTGAAGAGAATGTGGGCGAAGTCGCCGTGCACGAACATGTAGGTCACGAGCCGCCAGACCTGGGCCCCGGGATAGACCATGATCGGGATCAGGGTGAGCCAGTCGTAGACCGGGCCGCGCAGAAAAATGCCGAGCAGAAAGACCACGCCGTTGGCGATGAGCAGGCCGCGGGTCGCGGGCAGCAGCGGGGTATTGAAAAACCCGAAGCCGCCGCCCATGCCCCCGCCGCCCGGCTGCTGATTTCGTGAGTATCGGTTGTATGACATCCGCCGTCCTGGGCCGGAATTCCAGCCAAAATAATTATAATCCTTTTTGGCGGAGTGGTGATTGGGTCCGGCAATTCTACAATCGCCAATCCCCAATCGTCGGCTCACTCCCAGGCAATATACGAGGCCCCGGCCCGAGGCAGCGCCACCACTTCCGCCTCCGACATCAGCGCCTCCGCCCGGGCCATGAGGGCCGCGGGGTCGTGGAAGAAGTCGAGACCGCAGTTGGTCAAAATGTTCAGCCCGTCCATCTTTTCGGTCAGGAACAGCCAGCCCCGCCCGGCCTTGATCAGCTTGAGCAGGCTGATGGTCCCGGCGGCCTGGTCCGGGGTCGGCACGAACCTGCCCGACGTCCGCTCGATCAGCCCGAGCGGCGCCCGGCGGATGATCGGCCGGGCGATGGGCAGCAGGCGCTTGGGCATCCGCAGGTCGCCCATGCCTTCGGGCGCCTTTGACACGCTGATGAACAACCCGCCGGGCTTGAGCGCCGCCGCGGCATTGAAGCACGCCTTGAACGAAACCCGCAGGTCGAGGTCGAGCGGGCTCGATCCCGCAATCACCACGTCCGCCGGACCTGACGGCCGGACCGCGGCCATCCCCGCGTAAACCTTCGTGCCCGCCTCGTGCGCCGCGATCGGGTCGCCCGCGACCACCGCCATCACCCGCACCGGGTCCAGCACCGCGTTGACGATGAACACCTTCGGGCCGAGCAGCGCCCCGCTCTCGTCCACCGCCCGCCGGAACCGGCACCGCGACCGCGGCATCCCCGCCGAGGAGATCCGTTCCGGCTTCTGGAAGGCAGCGTTGTGCGTGCCGCGCACCGGCTCCCAGCCGGCGACCCCCGGCATCAGGTTCTTGTAACCGCCGCCGAAACCAGCCTGCTCATGGGCCTCGATGCACCCGATCAACACCACCGTGTCGGCCTGGGCGACCAGCCGGTTCAGCGTCACGTGCACGCCGTCGGTCGGGGTCCGGCCCAGGTCGGCCAGCGCCGGCGGGTCCATGCTGTGGTTGACCACCCGCACCCGGGCCATTGCCTCCGGCCCCAGCCGCGCCGCCAGTTCCGCCGGGGTCATCTCGCGGTGGGTGCCGAGCGCGACCAGCGCCGTGATGCCGCTGTCCGCGACTCCCGCCGCGTTCAACTCGCGGAGCACGGGCAGCAACATCGCCGCCACTGGGGTCGGCCGGGTCCGGTCATCGACCACCACGCAGGCAGTCGGGCCGCGCCGGGCGAACTCGGACAGCCGGGGCTGCCCGATCGGGTTGGCCAGCGCCCGCTCGATCTCCTCGCGCAACTCCGGCAGCCGTTCCGGCCGGTTCGGGATCAGGGTTTCCCGCAGCCGCCATCCCGGAGGCAGGTTCAATTCGATCTCGTCATCATGGCCCCAGGGCAGGCGCAGTTTTCTGCCGGTCATGTTGCCTACCCCCGATCAGCCCATCATCACCTTGAAGTGTTTCTGCTTGGAGGTCGTGACATCGACGACGGTGGGCTTGCCGTTGTTCAGCGCCTCGTGCAGCGCGGGTTTCAGGTCCTCGGCCTTGTCCACCTTGAACCCTTCGAGCCCGACCGCCCGGGCGATGGCCGCCAGGTGCGGCTCGGGATACTCGGTGGCAATACGCCGCGCGTCGGGCTGGAAGTCCATCACGTTGCCCAGCGCCGAGTTGTTCATCACCACGTGGGTGATGGGCAGGTTGTAATGCCGCGACATCTCCAGGCCGTAGAGTTGCAGCATGAAGCCGCCGTCGCCGCAGACGCTGATGACGCGGCGGTTGGGGTAGTGGAGCTGGGCCGCGAGCGAGGCCGTCACCGACCAGCCGATCGGGGTCACGCCGCCCGGCGCGATCACCTGTCCGGCCCGCTTGCTCTGGAAATACTTGCCCATGAAGATGCGGTTGTTGCCGCCGTCCATCACCACGATATCGTCCGGGCCGATGCTGTCGTTCAGGTCCTTGATGAAACGCTCGGGCGCGATCGGCGTGGCGTCGCTGGTCATGGCCGGGTCGAAGAAGAACCCCTTCTCCGCCTTGGCTTTCTTGATGGCCGCGATGCGACCGGCCACGTCCACTTTGGGCCTGCGGGCCTTCACCGCCTCGATGATCATGACCAGGCCGAGCTTGGCGTCGGTAGTCGCGCCGAACTCGATCGGGTAGGTAAACCCGACGTTGAGTGGCTCGATATCGATCTGGATGATCTTCTGCTCCAGCGGCCGGATCCAGCCCGAGGCGGGCAGCATCTTGTTGTTCTCGGGCGCCAGCCCGGTGCCGACCGCGAAAATGACGTCGGCGACGCAGATTTTTTCGTTGGCCACCTTCTGGCCGAGGTTGCCGGTGGGGCCGAGGGCGAGGTCGTGGGTCT
>Ga0334722_10006455_pt1 | contig 11602 bp, 10 predicted proteins | sample C3_bottom_MG_FD_207210 | JGI IMG/M metagenome (GOLD analysis project Ga0334722, IMG submission 207210) | Sediment microbial communities from Yellowstone Lake, YNP, Wyoming, USA - C3_bottom | ecosystem: Environmental > Aquatic > Freshwater > Lake > Sediment | place: USA: Wyoming | collected...
ACATGATTATCAGGACCGCAGCGATGAACAGGGCCGTATTCCGCATATATGTGTTGCCGGTCTTTATCATCTCAGGTCATAGTCCGTCAAAAGGTTCATAGTTGAATGCAAGCGTGTTGCGAAACGGGTCAAGATCATTTGTCCTGGTTCTCTTGCCCGGCTGCGGCCCCTGTCTTACCCTGTCTAAGCAGCCTCAGTTCTTTGAGGAGATCTGCCGCTGCACCTGACTGAGGCGCGGCCTTGACGCTTTCCCGCGCATACTCTTCCGCCTTCGTGATGTCTCCCATACGCCGATATCCCATGGCCAGCCTTAAAAGGCGCCAGGCCTCGCCGCCTGCGAGTTTTCCCTTGAGGGCTTCATATCTGCTTACTGCATAAGGATAGTCCCCTTTGAGGAAGGCGGTGTTGGCGGCAACGAGCTGCGCCTTCCAGGATTCCGGAGCCGACAGAAGGTCGAGTCTTGCCGCTGCATCCGCTTTTTCAATCAGCCTGGGAGAGCTTTCCCCGTAGCCGTATAACTGCCGGTCGGGATTGATTATGCTGTTGCCGTATCTGCCGATCACCCCGGCGTCTCCGGGCGTGTCTTTGAGATAGAGCAGGGATTCATCGTCCCAGTATACCAGACGCCAGTTCGGGAGAGAAAACAACCTGTCGTTCAGAGTGCCTTTTTCTGAAGCGCTGTACGGCAAAAGCGCAATTGTAATATCATATTTCGCAAGTATGTCCTGCCATCCAGGGCTTACGGACATAACATGGTTGAACTCGTCATAAAATTTTTTCCGGAAAAATCTTCCGTCAATGTACGGTTTCAGATCAGGGTATGAATTCCATATGATATATCCTCCCCAGGCATGATTGTTAAAGACATTGCCCTTTATTCCGTTCGCCTTCACGAATCGGAGCGCGCCTTCGGGATACGGAACCCCGTCGTATTTCCTTGTAAACTGCTGATGCGTTGCAATGAACCACAATATCCATAATATGAACAACGCGGGAATAACCCGGGCGACAAGGGAAAAGAGTGCGGCGGCCTTTTTCCGGCCTTCGAACCTCTCCGAAAGGTCAGTGAGGTTTGCCGCTATTAACGGTCCTGAGACGAAAACAAAATGCGGGATCCCCCTGTTTGCGGTCCATGCGATGCAGGCGAATATTGCGCTTAGGGCCAACCAGGTTTTGTCTATGCGCCGCCAATTGGCAAAAGACGATGCAGCGAATATCGCGAAATACGCCCAAAAATAAATGAACCCGATTTCTTTCGAAGGGAATATTTCTATTACCCCGGCAAACTGTTCTTTCATTACAAATAGGGGCCAGAAAACGGTTTTATATCCGAACGGGTTCAGCATTGAGGCCGCGATTACCAGACAGAATATTAAAACTATACGCCGCATATCAGCCCTGCTCATACCGTTGCCGAGGCGCATTTTTATATATTCCATGGAGATGAACACGGCAGGCACTATAATGCCCCACAGACTCTCGGCATGAATATTAACCCAAAAAGCCATTACCGCAGGCATAAACCAGGCGTACCTGCGGTCGCCTCTCTGATACTTATGCAGACTGAACAGGAAATACAACAGGAACACAAAAGAGAAGTGCTGGGGCCGCAACGCAAACCGGTGTTGGGACGCCATTACGCCCAATGCAATTAACCCGGCTGAGATTAATCGGTCTCCTGTATACAGTCCGACGGTCTTATACAGGAGGAAGAAAGAAAAAACGATCAGGAACATCTGGAGACCGATGATCCCGGCCTCGCCGGAAAAATTGTAGACCTTGTAGATTATTGCCTGAAACAGCCATTCATGATTCAAATAAGGGAAATCGGGCCAACTGCAGTTGAAATAATGTGTCTTTAGAATAGCGCCTTTTTCAAAAAAATATTCGCCGCACTTCAGATGGGCCCAGATGTCGGTGTCGGACATCCGCCTGAGGGAGAGGAGAACCGCAGGCAAAAAGGCCGCGAAAAGGAGAAGCCGGCCTCCCCATTCCCGCACCGGTCTTTGAAGGCTGTTCGGGATTCTAAGAACGTGCATGCCGGGGAATATTCAAATCAACTTGCCGCCCTGCGGATCAAAAATCCTGAAAGACAAAAATCCTGATTTATGCAGGGCATATTTGAACATGGTCATAAGGACCCCGATCCCGTATTTCATGCTCCTCCTGAAACTTATGGAAGAAGCATCGTCGAAATATTTCGTGGGGCAGCTTATCTCACCTATCTTGTAGCCGAAGTAGACCGCCTGAGCCAGCATCTCGTTATCGAAGATGAAGTCGTTAGAGTTTTCATTGAGCGGAAGCGCTTCGAGCACCTGACGGCTGAACGCCCTGTAGCCCGTATGATATTCCGATAATTTTACGCCGAGGAATAAATTCTCTATGAGGGTAAGAAACCTGTTTGATATATATTTGTACAGCGGCATTCCGCCTTTTAAGGCGCCGCCGCCGAGTATCCTCGACCCCAGGACGATATCAAAGTGACCGGATACTATCATGGAGGCCATCGCCGTGACCAGACGGGGAGAATACTGGTAATCGGGATGCAGCATTACAACTACATCTGCTCCCCTGGACAAAGACTCCCTGTAACAGGTCTTCTGGTTCCCGCCGTAGCCGAGGTTTTTCGGATGTACTACCGTATGTAAGCCGAGCTTTGCCGCCTGTTCGATTGTATTATCGCGGCTGGCATCGTCCACAAGGATGACTTCGTCCACAACGTCCATCGGCACCTCTCTGTATGTTGCTTCGAGCGTCTTGGCCGCATTATAGGCCGGCATTACAACAATGATCTTTTTGCCGTGAAGCATGGACTTGTCTACTGCGTCCGGCCGCTGGAGGACATTCTTGCCGGTTCGGAAAGATTTCTGATCTGCGGGGCGATTTCCTGGTTCCCAAGAGACTGCAGTTTGATGCCTTGCGTAATTCTTACAGAGTCAATGGTCCCGTTGTCCTTAAGGATATCGGAGGCCATATCGGATGTTACGTCGAACGGGGAGATCGATACAAGTTCGGGGACGACGTACAACTTGTCCTCACCTATGTATAACTTGACGGATTTATAAAAATCCTCCAGGCATCTCCCTACATAGCCCCCCCCTATCAGTATGGAGTCAGCCCTGATCTCATACAGGAATTTAAGCAGGACCCGCATATCTTTTTCGCCAAGCGCGCCGCGTGTGGGTTTCTCGGAGTATAAATACAAAACAGATTCGGACTCATTGCTGATTTCATTTATATAACGCATGAATTCATTATTGCCTTTTTTGAATTTATAGCCGGAATAATTTTCGTAGCCGCCGGGCAGTATTAAAACCACGAGTTTCCTCTCGGTAGAAGCAAACTCGAGAAAATCCCTCAGCATCTTTTCCTGTAGCTGCATTATTTTCTTTTTGTTTGTGTACGATGTCTCCCCGATCAGCCTGTCTACCGCGTTACTGCTTGCCGTTCTGTCCTGCGAGCCCGCATCATCCGAATGGGCGTTATTGGTAAAAAAAGTATAATATGCGGGGTGGACTATGATATACACGGCCCGCTTGTCAAGATATCTTGCATAGGCTGCGTAATCCTTTTCATCGACATTCCTGAGGTTTTTAACCATAAAGTCCGTGTACGAAGCCTTTACCCATTCAGGATTCTTCTCCGTTACCCTGTTTCTTTCTTCTATCGCCTGAAGGACTGCGTCCGCTTTTATCTTGGCCTCCCCTGTTTTTGCGGCGCCGTCGTCGTAGGGCGACTGTATATCAACGGACAGGGGAGTTGAGACGCATCCGTAAATGCACATGGAAAGCAGCAGAAGCGCAGCGCTCGCAGTCTTGCAGGCACTTCTACCAAACCGTTTATTGGTAATAACGGTAAACAATTATCCGGGTCTTTCCTGTTCTTTCATATACTGAAACAACTGCACTCTTTTGTTGATCTGATCCACCACATAGATCCTGTCGTTTTCATCTATACAAATCGAGGACGGAAGCATGAACTGAGCCGGGTCTGTCCCATTGCTTCCGACCGACATAACTGCCCGGGCTTCGGAATCAAAGACCTGGAAATTTCCAAAAGCCGAGTCCAGGACGTAAATATGCCCGTCGGAGTCGAGCGCTACGCCTTTAGGCCTTGCAAAATGACCCTCGGAAGACCCTACGGAACCGATCGATTTCAGATATTTTCCGTCGGCATCGAATATCTGAAGTCTTGCGTTGCCTCCGTCTACCACATATATTCTCCCCAGTCTGTCTACGGCTACACCGCAGGGTATATTGAATTCGCCTTCCGACTTCCCCTTCCGGCCGATCACGGATTTCAAAACTCCGTCAAGTCCGAAGACAAATACGACATGTTTTTTTGAGTCTGAGACTATCAGCCTCTTTCTCTTTTCATCCGCAGCTATGCCTGCAATCGCCCCGAGCCTGCCGCCGCCGAAATCGGAGACCTTTCTGCCGGAGGCATCGTACACATATATCTTTTGAAGGATATTATCGCCCACATATATCCTGTCGTCGGTCAGCGCGATGCCGGAGGGGGCTTTGAGATCATCTTTTCCGATTGCCTGTGAAGAGCCTTTTACCAGGTCTAATGCCAATACCATGCCCGTATCCGTAACATAAATTTTGCCGCCGTAGGCGGCAATGCCGAAAGGTTTGTTGAACCTGAGATCGTCCCCGGCCCCGGGGAAAAAGACTTCTGATCTCCCTGCCTTTGATCTCGCATCGCCGCCTCCCCTGAGCATATCCACGAACCTGATCACGGGTTTGCCGGGAGACGCAGGCCAATAGATTTCAGGCATCTTTTCAGCTGTTGTCTTCGGCATGCATGAAAAAACAAGAAAAAGCGGCAGGAGAATTATAAAAGTTCTTTTTGTCATCAGCAGAAACAACGGTCAGTTGAACTATTCTTCATGAGTAATGATACCAGAACCTGATTGAAGGTTTCAAACTGCAGGCTGGGGGGTGAGACGGCCGGCGGGGTTACGGTCTAACCGGTGTTCTGCTTGACTAAAATACCCCTTCCCCATGATATTAAACATGATGAGAACAGCGACCGGAAGCCCGGACGGATACTTTCCAAAACCTGCAGCGCTGGTAACAGGAGCGTCACGCGGTCTGGGCCGCGAAATCGCGCTTTCATTGGGCCGTAAAGGCTATCGCGTTGCTATAAATTATCTCTCTTCCTCTGAAGAGGCGGTAAAAGTTGCCGAAGAGGCGGGCTCGGAATCGCTTCTGATAAGGGCCGACGCCGGGGATATGAAGCAGACGGAATATATGATGGCTCGTATTGCAGAGGTATACGGTAGTCTTGATGTTGTCGTCAATAACGCCGGGATTGTCCGCGACAATCTGCTCCTTAAGCAGACCGAAGCGGAATGGGACTCGGTGCTCAGGACGAACCTGAAAGGATGTTTTAATGTTATGCGCGCGGCTGCGCCGCTCATGATGAGATCGGGGGGAGGGCATATCGTCAACATATCGTCATATTCCGGCCTTAAAGGCAAGGCCGGCCAGCCTGCCTACAGCGCGTCCAAGGCCGCTCTGCTCGGTCTGGGCCGGGCCGCGGCAGTGGAACTCGCCGAATATAATATAAGGGTTAACGCCGTGCTGCCCGGGTATATGATGACTTCTATGGGGAAAAAAGCGATGAATGCAATGGAAGGGGCGAAGGAAGACAGCCTCATAGGGAGGTTATCCGATCCGCGTGAAGTTGCGGAGTTTGTGGTCTTCCTCCTTAAAACCGAAAATATTACAGGTCAGGTTTTCAGCCTGGACAGCAGGATAGTATGAGCAGCCCTTCCGGCGCGGAACCGGAGACTATGGCAAAAGGGTTTTTCATCACCGGAACCGATACGGGAGTGGGAAAGACGGTTATTTCCACGGCGGTCGTCAGATTACTGCATTGTTCAGGCATAACAGCAGGCGCAATGAAGCCTGTTGAGACCGGTTGTGAAAAGGCCGGAGATCTGCTCATCCCTCATGACGCGACGCTTTTGAAGCGGGCGGCCCGAATGGATGAGCCGGCCTCTCTTGTTGCTCCATGCTGTTATGAGAGTCCTCTTTCTCCCCTCGCTGCATCGGAGGCGGACGACTGTAAATTGCCGGACATTGCTAAAATTATGGCTGCCTTCTGGGAGCTCTCGGCAGCTTACGAAGTCATGGTGGTTGAAGGCGCCGGAGGGTTGATGGTCCCGATCAGAAGGGACTATTCCATGACCGACCTTGCCGCGGAACTCGGTTTGGCGCTTATAGTGGTTTCAAGGCCCGGACTGGGCGCCCTTAACCACACGCTTCTTACAATCGGGCATGCCGCAGACAGAGGACTGAAGGTCGCCGGGATAGTTATAAACTACAGCAGGCCGCCTGAAAACAGTCTTGCTGAAAAGACAAATCCCGGACTGCTCGCACGGCTTACACCTGTCCCGGTAATAGGTATATTCCCTTATCTTGAGGACATTCATGAAGAGATAATTGAACAGGAAGCGCTAAAGCGCCTGGCTCTTGATGAAATCAGGAACTACTGCGGTCACTGACCGTATTGTGCCGGCATCGTCTTGAGCATTTCAGCCCTTGCCTCTGCCAGAGACTGATCAAACCCTGCAGTCCACTTTCGGGACGGTCCCCACAATTTGACCTCTGAGATTACCTCGGAATAGACCTTGTATTTGGGCAGCTCTTTTGAAAACATGCCTTTTCTTGTAAAGATAAGGGCCTGCCCGTCGTTATATGCCAAAGACCACTCAGGGTCTTTGTAAAGTCCTCTGACAAGCGGAACAATTTCACCGGTCAATTCGCTGACGGCCGGCGTTATTATCGTGGATATACCGCGTTTTTGTAAGGCGGCGACCCCCTTTTCCGTAAAGCCCATAATATTGTAGTATTCGTCCATTGTCCTGTTGACAAGCATCCTGCCGTCTATGAAGAACCGATATTTCGGCCACAACTGCCTCTCCAGATAGCCGCCGAACCGGACATAGTTGAACACCTGCGGAGGCAGGTCTTCAGCAGCCATGAACGCGGCCGCAGCAGCAGGAAATAACCCCTGCCTGAAGATTTCCCGTGTACGGAAAACATTTCCGCGGCTGTCGCCGAGCACCGCCATCAGGCACAGGGCCGCGAAAAGAATATCGGCTGTCCGCCCGGCTTTTGGCGCATGCCGGAACCTGTCCGCAAGAAATATGGAACCCAGAAATGCGGCAATCGGCGCAAAGAAAAAAATGAACCTCATCGAATTAAGCGCAGCAGCGCCGGTTGCAGCGAGCAGCAGCGCCTGCGAGTATTTCCCGTTTCTGAAACAGGACACCGCCGCCGGGATTGAAAGGACCGTCAGCGCCCAGTAGGAGATCCATGACGGCTGCCGGAAGACATGCTGCAGTATACTGAAGGGCGAACCGAATTCCATGATGGTTGCGATAGCCGGCATTGATGAGAAAGAAGCAAGACTCCCAATATAAGCCTGCCAGTGGTTGGGGTTCAGATATGAAGAAATGAACGACATAATCAACAAGGCCAGGAGGGGTTTTCTGAAAGGCTTCAGTCTGCCTTCGAAAAAAGAGCAGACAAAATACACGCCTATGAAGCCTACGCCTATTACAAATCCACCGTGCATATTCGAGGCAATAACCGTGGCCGGAACCAGCACAAATATGCTCCTCTGTTCATCCTTTGCCACAGCCCGCTCGATAAGAAATATTACAAGGAAAGCAAAGAGAAAAATGAAGAGATGCGGCCTGTCGGAATCCTCTACCGCCACCTTTGTTGTAAGGACGAAAAGTGCGAGAGCGGGCAGACGGACTCTGCCGCTTTGAAGTCGAACCAGGACGGCGACCAGGAGCATCAGGGCAAGAAAGAGCGCGCCCCTCAGGGCCAAGATGCCTTTGAAGCCCGCATATTTGACGACAAGCGCGTATATCACCTGGCTCAGCCAGTACTGTGTGAGAATAAACCGGACCCTTCCCGGATAGTCGGGATCATCGTGACCGGCGGTGTATGTATAGAGGTCTTCGGCAGGGATAGAGCCCGAGTTCAGTATCTGTTCCCCGGCCTTCAGGTGCCACCAGAAGTCATCCGAATTTATCGGGACGAGGGCGACCCAGAAGGCCAGAGCACACAGGACGGTAATGAGAAAAATATCCGACCGGACGCCGCAGGTTTCCTTCAAACCTGAAGCGTTGCCTGTGCCTGGTTCACCTCGGTCCATTATTCCCGACCCCGCGGTTCCATCGGCTCCTCCACTGCTTTTGCAACGGCGCAGGAAACGCGGTCAAATTAAATGTCCAATCGTCCGGAGCGGTTTCAGATTTCCGGCTTTCGACGCATAATGAGGCGGCCGCTCTTTCGCGCTATTGGATTTACTTTGTAACAAGCCCCATGCTCTTGAGTGCGCTTCTGAGTTTTTCCTTGTTGGCGGAGGCCATTTCGCAGAGCGGAAGCCTGAACTGTTCTTTGATCTTCCCCATCATTGCGAGAGCCGTCTTTACCGGTATCGGATTGGTCTCTATAAACATGGCTGCGTTAAGCGGTTCCATCTTGTAATGCAACGCCCTTGCCTCATCGAACTTCCCTTTTTCCCAGAGCGAACACATGTCCGAAACAAGCTTCGGAGCAACATTGGCGGTCACTGAAATTGTGCCCCTGCCGCCGAGGGCCATCAGAGGCAGTGTTGTGAAGTCGTCGCCCGAAAGCACGGTTATCTTGTCGCCGCAGAGCCTTATAATCTCGCTCGCCTGCTTCATATCGCCGGTGGCCTCTTTCAGAGCCACTATATTTTTTATCTCAGCCAGACGCGCTACGGTCGAAGGCAGCATGTTGACCGCCGTCCTTCCCGGCACATTATAAAGAATAATAGGCATCTTTACAGCGTCGGCAACCGCCTTGTAATGTCTGTAAAGTCCTTCCTGCGTCGGCTTATTGTAGTAGGGCGCGACTATCAGCGCTGCATCTGCCTTCGCCTTTTTCGCCTCTTTTGTGATCATGATAGTCTCGTCCGTGGCATTGGCCCCTGTGCCCGCAATTACCGGCACCCTGCCGTTTACTGTTTCGACCGTAAACTGAATGACCCGGTAATGTTCCTTGTAATCGAGCGTTGCCGATTCGCCTGTGGTGCCGCACGGTACTATCGCGTTTGTGCCCTGTTTGATATGCCAGTTGATGAGGTCGCCAAGCGCCTTTTCATCGACCTTGCCGTCCTTCCTAAACGGCGTGACTATTGCAACAATAGAGCCTTTAAACATGATGTCCTCCTGTGAAATCCGTTTATATAAAGAATATCCGTCCGCTGCCGCTATATCGCAACAGTACCTTCAAAGACCTCGACCGCAGGGCCGGTCATGTAAACATGATTATTTTCTTTCCACTCGATTACAAGTTCGCCGCCCGGCAGCGATACGGTTACAAGCCTGACGGTCAGTCCGTTGAGGGCAGCTGCAACACCTGCAGCCGCCGCGCCGGTGCCGCAGGCCATGGTCTCGCCGGCGCCCCGTTCCCAGACCCGCATCTTTATCCTGTCCCGCCCCATGATCTGAATGAATTCAACATTTGTACGCCTCGGGAAGAGTTCGCCGGTCTCGATCAGCGGCCCGTATTTTTCAAGGGCGACAGCGGCGACATCCTCAACTACAATTACGGCGTGCGGATTTCCCATGGAAACGCATGTAACTTTAAACTCCGTGTCTTCAATCTTCAATGGGAAATTTCGTACCGGTCCGTCCAGGTTCACGGGTATTAACCTGCCTTCAAGCACGGGTTCTCCCATATCAACCCTGACCATGTCGCCGGATCTTTCGGGTTTTATTATTCCGGCTGCGGTTTCAACTGAAATTGTATCGACTGTCGAAATGCCCCTGTCCCAGATGTATTTGGCAAAGCAGCGGATGCCGTTTCCGCACATCTCCACTTCGCTGCCGTCCGCATTGAATATCCGCATTCTGAAATCGGCCTTGTCCGAATCATACAGGAGCAGCATCTGGTCTGCCCCGATCCCTAGTCTCCTGTTGCACAGTTTACTGCTCAGCTCTTCAAAGGCCGGCAATACGCCTGTGACGCTCCGGTCCCTGCAGTCGATCAGGATAAAGTCATTCCCAAGGCCGTGCATCTTTGTGAACGGCATTTTCATTTCAGATATCCGGGCAGTATTTCGTCGCCGACCAGTCCTTCATATGTGCCGCGTTTTCTGATCAGGCTGTGCGTTTTGCCCTTCACCAGTACTTCGGCGACCGACGGCCGGCTGTTGTAATTCGAACTCATCGACATGCCATATGCGCCGGCGCTCATCACGGACAGGTACTCGCCTTTCATGAGCTTCCCGATGCGTCTTCCCTTTGCAAGGAAATCTCCGGACTCGCAGATCGGGCCTACAATGTCCGCTTTTATCTCGGGACGATTCTTTTTTACCACAGGCAAAATATGGTGATAGGCGTCGTAGAGCGTCGGCCTCATAAGATCGTTCATTCCGGCATCTACAATCACAAACTCCTTGCCAGGCCCTTTTTTCAGGTACAGCGTTTTTGTAACGAGTATCCCGGCATTTCCCACTATCGACCTTCCGGGTTCCATAATGAGCTTGATCTTTCTGCCGTTGACCAGCGGCAGCAGCCTGGCAGCGAGGTCGGCCGGGGCAGGCGGCTTCTCGTTCAGATAAGGGATCCCCAGACCTCCGCCTATGTCAAGATATCTGATTGAGAATTTGCGCCGGCCGAGCTCGTCGACGAGCTCGAGCAACCTCTTCATCGAGTCCACAAAAGGAGACAGAGTCGTTATCTGCGAGCCTATATGTTTTTGCACCCCGACAACCTCTATATTGGAAAGTCTCGATGCCAGCCTGTAATTCATAAGCGCATCATCTATGGATATCCCGAATTTGTGCTCCTTCATTCCGGTTGATATGTAGGGATGGGTCCCGGCGTCTATATCCGGGTTTACCCGAAGGGATATCGGGGCCTTCATCTTCATGAGACGCGCCACCCTGTTGATCTCCCTGAGTTCGTCTTCGGACTCAACATTGAACATCAGGATTTTGGATTTGAGGGCATACCGAATCTCGTCCTCTTTTTTGCCGACCCCGGCATACACTATCTTCCCGGGATCTATGCCCGCCCTGAGCGCCCTGAAGAGTTCTCCGCCGGACACAATATCAGCGCCGCAGCCCTGCTTTGCGAGCAGTCTCAGTATCGCGCCGCTGGTATTGGCTTTCAGCGCATAGCAGATAATATGGGGGAAGGCCTTGTAGGCGTCATTGTAGGCATTATAATGCCTGAGGACAGTGTTATAACTATAGACATACAACGGCGTACCGTATTTTTCCGCAAGCTCCCTTACAGGGACTTCCTCGGCGTATAATTCCTTGCCTTTGTACTGAAAAAAATGCATCATTTTCTCCGGTCGGCTTTATTGTGAAATTATATATTACATAACGCCTTCCCTGAAAATCAAAGACTTTAAGCCGGTTGGGACCCGTACTCAGACATTATCCGTTATCTCATCGGAACTGCTTCCCCCGTTGCCTCACATAAAAATCTACACGAAAAGATAATCGTTGCCTCATGTAAAAATCTATTCAAAAGGCATGTAAGTTTATCATAGTGAGTGGAGTGGGGAGAAGGCGACTTCGCAGGATGCCC
>Ga0334722_10006456_pt1 | contig 11600 bp, 8 predicted proteins | sample C3_bottom_MG_FD_207210 | JGI IMG/M metagenome (GOLD analysis project Ga0334722, IMG submission 207210) | Sediment microbial communities from Yellowstone Lake, YNP, Wyoming, USA - C3_bottom | ecosystem: Environmental > Aquatic > Freshwater > Lake > Sediment | place: USA: Wyoming | collected...
TTGCCGTTCAGCGCTCCTGAGACGGTGAGGTCTCCTCCAGACGTACTCATGTCCAGGTTGAATTGCGCCGGGACGCTCACATCAAACACGACATGGCCGCTCCAGTGTCCCCAGGATGACCGGAAGGTGACACGGACCGTATTCCCGTCCTGCGTCATTTTCAGCCGCTCGAGCTCACGGTCATCGAGCCCGTCGACGCTGACATAGACTTCATTCTTGTCCCACGTCTTGATGCGAACGTCGCCCATGCTCGTCGAGAGTTCCAGTGTCCCGCCTTTGCTCACGATGAATGATTTCGACCTGGTCACCTCTGTGTCGCGGGCCGCCGCCAGAGATGTGAGCACGAGGACTGACAGGAGGAATGCGAGGATGCGTGTGCTGATTTTCATTGCTGTATCTCCTTCAGGGCCGCCGAGGCCCGGATTCGAATGTAGTTGTTATCATCGGACTGCATAGCTTTCTTCAGTACTCGCACCACTTCCCGGCCGGCCGGTTGACCGGAGAACTTCGCGAGATCCAGCGCATTGACGGCCGCAATCCGCATTCCGGTGTTTTGCGCTTTTGTCAGTACGTCGAGGATTGCCCGCGCGGCCTCCTGGTCCGGCAGGTAGTACTGAAGCGCGGAGAGCGCCTGCTTCCGCACTCCGAGATTTTTGTCGTACCGCAGTGCAGTGATGAGCGCATTCTTCACCTCGTCTGTCACCGCCGGCCGGCCCTGGATCCGCTCAGCGTTCCCGGCAATCATATTCACCGCGCGCAGACGCGCACCTGGATTCTCGTCGCTCACGAGGGCCCGGGCCAAAAGATTCTGCACCCGGGTGTCGTTGAGGCTGCCGCGCATTCGCAGCGGCGTGACCGCGTCAAACGTGAATTCCACTTCGCCCGTCTGCGCATTCCGGTCGACGAACCGGAAATTCAAGATCTGCATGTCATTCTTTTCGAATGTTGCCGCAGGGAAGACCGTCTGAAGCATCCCCGTCTCCGGCGCCGAGCCGGCGGGTGTGCGGGTCGCCAGCGAGCCGGTCAAGAATCCGACGGCCAGCAGCAGAGCGCCCGCCAGTGCGACTCGCACGGGAGGCGCAAACAACCGGTTGACAAAATCGGCCGCATCCTCCATTACCGACCGTCGTGTGGTCCTGCGGCGGAGCATGACGCGTCGCTCGATCCGGGCTTCCTGCAGGTCCGCCTCACCGACCGTCATCGGACGGTACGCGCTGACCATCCGCTTCATGGCCCGCAATTCTTCCAGTTCCTTCCTGCACGCATCGCAGGATTCCAGATGCTTCTGCAGCAGATGCTGCTCATCGTCCGTGAGTTCGCTATACGCGGACAACGACAACATTTCACGATACATCCGATGGTCCGTGTGCATCTCCATCTCCGCTTAGTTAAGGAGGTCCCTGAGCGCGTCGCGCATCCGTGCTGTCGCCTCGAATAAGTATTTCTTCACCGTTCCTTCGCTGCATTTCAGAATCGCGGCAATCTCGTTCAGCTTGTGCCCCTCGTAGTGTCGCATCGTGAACACGAGCCGCTGGCGCGGCGGCAACGCCTGAAGTGCCCGCTCGACCCGATCGCTGATTTCGACGTCCTCTCCGAGGCGTTCGGCTGTCCGGTCGTCCCGCAGGCCGGCCGGATCCTTGTGCGGCTGATCGTCGTCATCCCCCCGGGCCTGATCGAGCGACGAGTGCGGGTGCTTGCGCGACCGCGACCGGTGCGAGAGACAAACGTTCGTTGTGATCCGAAAGAGCCAGGTAGAGAACTCACTCCTCGACTCGAACTTCGGGAGGCCCCGGTACACCCGGAAGAACACTTCCTGGTAGATGTCCTTGGCATCTTCCGAATTGTCGACGTATCCCGCGGCGATGGTGAGCACGCGCTTGTCATAGCGTTGAACGAGGACCTCGAAGGCATCCAGATTGCCTCGTTGGGCCTGTTGAATCAGCTCAGCATCGGTCGATTGAGTCAAGTCGGATTTCCCACGGTTCTCAGACATGGTATTAGACTCCCGGATCTTCTGTTTGGTTGGGGGAAAATAGCGTTGTTCCGGCGTCAGATGCAAGTGACGTGTGCCCATGATTCACCAAGAAGCGATCTTCCTGCAAAATGCCGACGGAAACGAAAGATTGTTTTTATGTGTCAGGTTCATTAGTTTTAGTCGTCCATACCTGACGGGGGATCCTGCGGCCAGGGGTTTTATTTCAAGGATGCCTCGCAATGGGTATTTCCGCAGGAGAACCGGTGCTCGATCGAAGCGGGCTATGATATTCGCACGGTGCAGGAGCTTCTTGGCCCATTCACCCCGTGAGATATGCCTATGCAACAGCACTACCATGTCTATGTCCTAAGGTCTCTCAAGGACAAACAGTTCTATGTTGGATTTACCAAGAATCTTCCCGCGAGAGTTGAGGCTCACAACGATTGCTTGGTTGCGTCCACCAGAAGCAGATTGCCTTTGGAACTTGTCTATTGGGAAGGCTGAGGAACTATCTCACGGGGTAAGGATGTGCGAACGACGATGATTTACACCCATGTCCTTAACCGCGGCCCGGCCGGGGTTCGCAGCCCGGTAGACGTGCTTTGAACCCATTCCGGGAGGTTGTGTTATACTGATCCGCATAAGATGCCGTGATAAACCGCCGGACCAGAAGCAAGGAATTGAAAGCACAGGAGCTAATATGTCTTCGGCAATAAATTCGAAGGCGTGTTATGCGGACAGCAAATAAAAACTCCGCATGTTATGCGGATCAGCCTAATTATTGTTAGCCTCCCGAACCAGTGCGTGACGAAACCTACAGGCAGGACTTGATGGCACGAAAGAAGAAAAGTGAGACCAAGCGCCCGATCGAATCCTACGAGCATCGGGACAAACAGCGCGTCAACAACCCGCCCGTGGGACTGGTGACGCCGGACACCGACCCGGACGCGGGGGCGAAGAAGACCTACGCCTACGACCCGCACCTGGACCCGCAACTCCAGTGGGCGGGCAAGGCGGAGCACACCTCGTTCGAGGTTCCCACCGTCTCGCTGCACGTCCACGAGCGCATCGACCCACGCACGATCATCGAGGCGGCCAGGCGCCGCAACGGCAACGGCGCGATGGTGCAGGGGTCGCTCTTTGCGTCGTTGGAAGAGAACCCGCCGCTGCGCCAGGCGGTGGAGTTCTACCAGCACGCCCACGGCTGGTCGAACCGGCTGGTGGCGGGCGACAGCCTGCTTGTGATGAACTCGCTTTTGGAAAAGGAGGGGATGGCGGGCAAGGTGCAGATGATCTACATCGACCCACCCTACGGCATCCGCTACGGCTCCAACTTCCAGCCCTTCGTGAACAAGCGCGACGTGAAGGACGGCAAGGACGAGGACCTCACCGCCGAGCCGGAGCAGATCCGCGCCTTCCGCGACACCTGGGAGCTGGGCATCCACTCCTACCTCACCTACCTGCGCGACCGGCTGCTCCTGGCGCGCGAACTCTTGACCGAGAGCGGCAGCATCTTCGTGCAGATCAGCGACGAGAACGTCCACCACGTGCGGGAATTGATGGATGAGGTGTTTGGGGCGGGGAATTTCTGCGGTCTTATCTCTTTTGTAAAGGCAAGTGCTCAGACGTCTTTCCTACTGTCTTCTGCTTCTGACTATATCATCTGGTATTGTCGCGATAGGGTCAAAGGCAAGTATCGACAATTGTTCCATCAAAAAGAAATCGGCGAGACTGGCGCATCGAATTACACGAATGTTGAATCACCAGACGGGCCACACTGGCGGCGCATGTCGAAGGATGAGAAAGAAGACATTGGTTTGATCCCCGAAGGCTGGCGAATATTCAGCCTTGATAACTTAATGGGAACAAGGCCACCGAATCCGACCGACCTAGGCCCGTTTGAGTGGAATGGAAAGATTTACAACGAAGGACGCACCAAGTGTTGGAAGACAGATGAGCCGGGTTTGCGCCGTCTGGGTAATGCTGGTCGCCTGATGGAATCTGGTAATGGCCTCTATTACAAACGCTACATCGATGATTTCCCCGTCTTTCCGATGACCACTAATTGGACGGACACGGCTAGTAGCTTTATGGCGGACAAGCTATATGTCGTACAGACTACGGTCAAGGTCATCCAACGCTGCCTCCTCATGACCACCGACCCCGGCGACCTGGTGTTGGACCCTACCTGTGGCAGCGGCACCACCGCTTACGTGGCCGAGCAGTGGGGCCGGCGCTGGATCACCTGCGACACCTCGCGCGTGGCGCTGACATTAGCCAAGCAACGCCTGATGACCGCCGTCTTCGACTACTATGAACTGGCGCATCCCGAGGAGGGCGTTGGCAGCGGCTTCAAGTATAAGACCGTGCCGCACGTCACACTCAAATCCATCGCCAACAACCCGGACATCCGGGAAGGAATGACGCGGGCGCAGATTGACGCGGCCATCGCCCGTCACGCGCCGCAGGAGACGCTCTACGACCAGCCCTTCGTGGACAAGAAACGCACCCGCGTCACCGGGCCGTTCACGGTCGAGGCGGTGCCTGCTCCGGCGGTGAAGTCGGTGGAGGAGCTGCTGGAGGGCGCGCCGCAACCCGCCGACGCCTCCATCGCCCGCTCCGGCGAGACGCTGCGCCAGGGGGAATGGCGCGACGAGCTGCTGCGCACCGGCATTCGCGGCAAGGCGGGGCAGCACATCCGCTTCGCCCGACTGGAACCGCTGCCCGGCTGCCGCTATCTGCACGCCGACGGCGAGACCCGGCCCAATGACGAGGGCGCAGACCGGGTGCGCGAGAAAGGCGCCGCCTACGCGGCCCAACGCATCGTAGTGTCCTTCGGCCCGGAGCATGCGCCGCTGGAGCAGCGCCAGGTCGCCCAGGCCATCGAGGAGGCGCAGACGCTGGTGCCCAAGCCCAAGCTGATCGTCTTCGCCGCCTTCCAGTTCGATCCGGAGGCATCCAAGGACATCGATGAGACCAACTGGCCGGGCGTGACCCTGCTCAAGGCACAGATGAACGCCGACCTCCTGACCGACGACCTCAAGAAGAAGCGCGCCAGCAACGAGTCCTTCTGGCTCATCGGCCAGCCGGACGTGCAGGTGGAGCACATCGCCAAGGGCGAGGACAAGGGCAAGCTGCGCGTCAAGGTAGCGGGCTTCGACTACTACAACACCAAGACCGGCGGCATCGAATCGGGAGGCGAGGACAAGATCGCCGTCTGGCTGCTCGACACCGACTACGACGGGCGCAGCCTCTACCCGCGTCAGGTCTTCTTCCCGATAGCGGGGGCGAACGAGGGCTGGGCGCGGCTGGCCAAGAACCTCAAGGCCGAGATCGACGAGGAGTTCATCGAGGCCTACCGGGGCACGGTGTCGCTGCCCTTCGAGGCGGGGGAACACAAGCGCATCGCGGTCAAGATCGTGGACGACCGCGGCATCGAGAGCCTTAACATTATCGCGATTGCGACATGAAGATTAAATCCGTTCGCATCCAAAACTTCCGCTCGATAAAAGAGCAGACCGTTGAGCTTGACGACTACACATGCTTCGTGGGAGCCAATGGTTCGGGAAAGTCTAATGTACTTCATGCTCTCAACGTGTTCTTTGGAGAATCGGACATACCTGGTCTCGACACGCGTGTACTTAAAGAAGAGGATTTTCACGGTAAGAACACAAGTGAGCCCGTCGAGATAACCATCACGTTTTCTGACCTATCGTCTGAAGCCAAAGGAGAGCTCGCACATTATGTGCGCCACGATCAACTGGTCGTATCAGTCGAGGCGCGATTTGACGCCACTACCGGCAGAGCTGATGTTAAGCAGTATGGTCGCCGAATGGTGATCAAGGACTTTGCACCGTTCTTCGAGGCTGAAAAGGCGAACAAGAAAGTCGCAGAGCTGAAGGAGATATACAGCAAAGCGCGAGAGACATTCTCAGATCTGCCATCTCCAGGCACGAAGGATGCCATGACCCAGGCTCTTCGATCGTACGAGGAAGAACACCCAGAGAAGTGCGAGGAGCTTCCGAGCGGTGATGAGTTCTACGGAGTAGCGAAAGGGAAAAACCATCTCGAGAAGTACATCCAGTGGGTGTACGTGCCGGCCGTCAAGGATGCGTCAAGCGAACAGGCTGAAGCTAGGGCTACGGCTCTCGGGAAGCTCCTGGCACGTACAGTTCGTTCCAAGGTGAACTTCAGGGACCCACTCGATGCTATTCGCAAAGAAATGCAGGAGAAGTACGGAAAGCTCCTCTCCGATAGCCAGGAACAGCTAGCGGAAATATCTAAAGCTCTGGGAGATCGCCTCGTGGAGTGGGCGCACCAGGACGCGACGCTTCGGTTGAAATGGTATCAAGATCCCGAAAAGGCGGTACGTGTCGATGAGCCGTTCGCTCAAGCCATTCTCGGCGAGGCAGGCTTCGAAGGGGAGCTTACGCGCTTCGGCCACGGGCTTCAACGCTCCTTTCTTCTGGCGCTTCTGCAGGAACTTTCTGGTAGCCACGTGGAGGCGGGTCCGCGGCTGATTCTTGCATGTGAAGAACCTGAGCTTTACCAGCATCCCCCGCAGGCCAGGCACCTATACAACCTGCTGCTCAGTCTGAGCGAACAGAACTCTCAGATACTGGTTGCCACCCATAGCCCATATTTCGTGTCCGGGGAAGGATTCGAGAGCGTGCGCATGGTTCGCAAGTCCAACGGCACATCGGCGATCACAAGGACGACACACCACCAGGTGTCAAATCGAATCGCACAAGCTCAAGGAGAAAATCCGATAAAGGCCAGTGGCCAATTGGCCAAGATCCATCAGGCACTCCAGCCGGGACTCAGTGAGATGTTCTTTGCTTCCAGGATCGTGCTCGTTGAGGGTCTCGAGGACACGGCTTATCTAACGACGTACTTTCACCTTCTGGATTTATGGGACGAATACAGGAGACTCGGGTGCCATCTGATACCTACTGATGGGAAAAGCGAAATGCTTCAGCCTTTGGCGGTCGCAAAATGCCTTCAGATTCCTGCCTTCGTTGTGTTCGATTCAGACGGAGACAAACCCGATAAGAACGGCAGCAGAGAGAAACACAAGAAGGACAACATGGCAATTCTCCGTTTATGTGGCCTTGCTGATCCAAAAGCGTTTCCGGAAAAGACATTCTGGGGAGACGGCGTAGTCGTGTGGCCTTCGGATATAGGTCAAGTCGTCGAGGAGGAAATTGGCAAAGACGACTGGGATAAGTTTCGATCGGAAGCTGACACCAAATACGGGCACGCGGGGAAGTTGCGGAAGAACATGCTTCACATCGCATCGAGCCTCCAAGTAGCCTGGGGAGCTGGGAAAACGTCGGCTTCTCTTAAGAAGCTGTGCGAGAAGATCATGGAGTTTGCTAAGAAACAATGAACAGCAGCAACGCTAACCGTGCTCGCCTGCGCCTGACCGAGCTGGCTTTCGCCATACGCCACGGTCTGATGCATGCCTGCTTTGACATCGGCCTAGACATTCTGTGGGAAACCATGACGGAAGACTTGCCGACGCTCACCACGGCGCCGCAAGCCTACGTATCGGGTGAGGAAACCTGATGGCTCGGACCACGATCGACCGCCTCATCATCAACTCGCCCTACGAGGAGCCGCAGCGTCACTGGCGCTACGATCGCGAGACGAGGTTGTTTGATCTGGTAGAAGGCCGCCGCCCGGCGGGCTACGTGGTGGCCTCGGGCGAGTCCAAAGCCTTCGACGATCCCGGCATCTTCGTCGAAATCCCCCTGGTCAATCAGATCCGCCCGCGCGTCAAGGCCTGGCGCGAGGCGGGGTATCCGGGCGTCACCAGCATCACCAAGCGGCTGCTCGAACACTGGCGCGACCCGGAGGAGTTCGACACGCGTCGCTTCTTTTTCTGCCAGCTGGAGGCGGTGGAGACGCTGATCTGGCTCACCGAGGCGCCCGCCGCTGAGCGCGTGGGAATCGAGATTCCCGGCGACGGCGGGGCCTTCGCGCGGCAGTGCTGCAAGATGGCGACCGGCTCGGGCAAGACCATCGTCATGGCGATGGCGATCGCTTGGCAGATTCTCAACAAGGTGGCCAATCCGCAGGACGCACGCTTTTCGAAGAACGTGCTGGTGATCGCGCCGGGGCTGACGGTGAAGAAGCGGCTGGCCGTCCTGGAGCTGGCCGCCGAGGGCAACTACTACGGGACGTTCTCCATCGTGCCCTCGGCCTTGCTCGATAAGCTCCGGCAGGGGAAGGTGCTGGTGCGCAACTGGCACGCGCTGGCCTGGGAGAGCGAAGAGCAAGTCAAGAAGCGGAAGAGCGTGGACAAGCGCGGCGTCAAGAGCGAGGAAGCGTATACCCGCGAGGTCCTGGGCGAGATGGCGAATGCCCACAATCTCCTGGTCATCAACGATGAAGCGCACCACGCCTGGCGCGTCAACTGGGAGGCGGAAGGCAAGTACCTGCGCGCCCGAGATCTGAAGGACAGCGCCCAGGAAGCCACGGTGTGGGTCGGCGGGCTGGACCGGCTGCATCGCTCGCGGGGCATCCTCACCTGCTACGACTTTTCCGCCACGCCCTTTACGCCGTCGGGCAAGAAGAGCAGCGAAGAGGCGCTCTTCGGCTGGATTGTCAGCGACTTCGGCTTGAATGACGCCATCGAATCGGGGCTGGTCAAGACCCCGCGCGTGGTGGTGCGCGACGACGCCGTACCCGACGCCAAGACCTACAAGTCCCGCCTGTACCACATCTATAACGACCCCGAGGTCAAGGATGACCTTAACCGCAAGGCGAACCCGGAAGAGCCGCTGCCCGACCTGGTGCTGAACGCCTATTACCTGCTCGGCTACGACTGGCGGGAGGCGTGGAAGGCCTGGCGCGAGGCCGGGCTGGCCACCCCGCCGGTGATGATCACCGTCTGTAACCGGACGGAGACGGCGGCGCGGGTGAAGCACGCCTTCGACTCGCGGCGCATTCACATCGACGAGCTATGCGACCCGGAACGGGTCCTGCACATCGACTCGAAGGTGCTGGACGAGGCCGAGTCGAAGGAAGAGGCCGCCGCGACGGTGGAAGTCTCGGACGAGACCGATGATGCGGAGGAGCAGGACGCGCCGGTCGAGCGCAAGCTGACCAAGGCGGAGCATGCGGAACTTCTGCGGCAGACCGTGGACACGGTGGGCAAGGCGGGGCAGCCGGGCGAAAAAGTTCAGAAGGTCATCTCGGTTGGGATGCTCTCCGAGGGCTGGGACGCCAAGACGGTGACGCACATCATGGGACTGCGGGCCTTCACCAGCCAACTTTTGTGTGAGCAGGTGGTGGGGCGCGGCCTCAGGCGCACGTCCTACGAAGTCAACCCGGAAACGGGACTGTTTGAGGCGGAGTACGTAAATATCTTCGGAGTGCCCTTCACCTTCTTGCCGCACGAAGGCTGTGGAGACGGCCCGCCTCCGCCCCCGACGCCCAAGACCGCGGTCGAACCGGACCCGGCCAAGGCGGAGTTCGAAATCCGCTGGCCGAACGTCGTGCGCATTGACCGCGTGTTTCAACCAACGTTAAGTCTGGATTGGTCAAAGGCGCGGCCGTTGAAACTGGACGCGGCCCAGACGGCGCAGGTAGCCGAACTGGCGCCGATTCTCGAAGGCAAACCAGACGTGACCAAGATCAGCCGCATCGAGCTGGAGCGGTTGGCGCGTGAGTTCCGCACCCAGCGCATCATCTTCGAAACCGCCCGGGACGTGTTCGACCAGATGAAGCAGAGCTGGCAAGGCAGCCGCGAGCTCTTGCTGGCGCAATTGGTGCGGATCGTCGAGGAATTCATTCGCTCCGACCGCATTGCGGTCAAGCCGCCGCTCTTTTACCAGGACGAGTTGCGCCGCCGGCTGATCATCACGCTGAACATGTCGCGGGTCGTGCAGCATGTGTGGGAGGCGGTGCGGCAGGAGAACACCGAGCGGCTTACTCCGGTCTTCGACCGCGATCATCCCATTCGCTCCACGGGCGAGATGCGAACCTGGTACACGGGCAAGCCGTGCGAGCGCACGCGCCGGTCGCACATCAACGTCTGCGTCTATGACAGTACGTGGGAGGCATCGGACGCCTTTGCGCTGGACGACAATGATGCCGTGTCGGCCTGGGTGAAGAACGACCACCTGGGTTTCGAGGTGCTGTATGTCTATCGCGGCGTCGTGCGGAAGTACCGGCCCGACTTTCTGGTGCGGCTGGCCAACGGCGACATACTCGTGCTCGAAACGAAGGGTCAAGACACCGAGCAAGACAAGGTGAAGCGCCGTTATCTCGACGAATGGATGCAGGCCATCAACGCCCACGGCGGGTTCGGGCGCTGGCGGTGGGCGGTGGCGCAAAATCCGGGCGAGATACGAGACATCCTGATGCAACGCGAGGAAGCGAGGACGGGAGGCTAACAACCGGTTGCAGCGGACGGTCCGCTGCGCGGCCCGCCGCTGAACCGGAGCGTTAGTAACTATGTTGCAAACAATTGAGCCTCACAGTTGAATGTGGTAGTTTTGTGGTGAACCAACCAGGTGCATCACAACCACACCAACAGGAGGCTCCGGCACTTTGATCCTGGAGGTACGACCAATGAAAACAATCTTAACCGTACTATTCACATGCCTTGCATATGCTCAGACATCTGCACAAATCCAAGTCGGAATGTGGACCGACAAGCCTTCCTACATCTACGGTGACACTGTCGCGATGACAATCACAGCATACAATCCAATCGCAGATACGGTCGTACTGAATTTTGGCTCTTCGTGCCAGGTTAGCTATACCATCGACGATTTCAATTTCATCGACCACGTAGGATGCGCTACCGTCCTTACGTCGAGGACAGTTCCTCCGTTCGGCACAGTTCAATGGGATTTCTTGAAATATCCATACCATAATTCTGGTTCGCCGCACCTTGCCCTGGGTGCTCATGCCGTGACGGGGCAAGTGCTTGGTTATGCAACGTCCGACACTCTCATCATTTTCGTGACACCTCCCACCTCGGTCTCCAACAGGCACGCCGAGGCCAACGCTTTCCTCTTGGAGCAGAATTTTCCCAACCCGTTCAACGCCACGACAACGATCCCATTCACCCTGTCGACCGCTGGAAGGGTACTGATTACACTTTACAACAATGTGGGCCAAAAAGTTCGCACCTTGCTTGACGACTATCGCGCCGCAGGTTCATATCGCGTAAGAGCAGAGCTTAACGAACTACCGAGCGGGTCGTATTGGTGCCGCCTTCAGATGGGCACACGAAGTCAAACGACAAAGCTTATACTGTCAAAATGAACTGTGCCGCCGAACAAGTCGCTCGCGCCGACGGATCCAGCAGTAGTGGTTTCAATATTGCGAGGGGGAAACGTGTTTCGATCAGTGCATACTCAAGGTTCACAACGCTGCAGCTTACTTGTCCGCCGTCTTTTTCGCGGAACTCCGGTCCGTTAGGCGGCCCCGGAAAGGAGCAGCAGCATACATGGAAACGCGACATGGTCTTCTGATGCATCTTTCATGCTCGCTGGCATTCGGCTTGATAACTGGGACTGCGTCACACGCTCAATACATCAGCTTCTTCCCGCCGACAGAGGGTCTCACGTTCTTTGGCTCTCGCGTTCCAGCTCGTGTAGTGCGGCGG
>Ga0334722_10006457_pt1 | contig 11597 bp, 10 predicted proteins | sample C3_bottom_MG_FD_207210 | JGI IMG/M metagenome (GOLD analysis project Ga0334722, IMG submission 207210) | Sediment microbial communities from Yellowstone Lake, YNP, Wyoming, USA - C3_bottom | ecosystem: Environmental > Aquatic > Freshwater > Lake > Sediment | place: USA: Wyoming | collected...
CAGATGCCCCCAACCCTTCTGCTCGGCCAGCGTACGTCTCTGCGCGTCGCGCGCGTTCGCATGGTGCTCGCGACCATGGCCGCGATGGCGGCCTTCTGCGTCAGCGCACCCTCGGTCGCTGCCCAGGTCCGGACCCAACCGTCGTTGAAGGTCGGCCTCCTCTCAGGATCCCTCCGCATCGACGGTGTCCTCGACGAGCCAGCCTGGGCCGCTGCCCCTGGCGTCGAGAACCTGACGATGTCGGAACCGACACAGGGAGGAGTCCCGACGGGCCGAACCACCGTCCGGGTCCTTGTCAGCCGCAGCGTCGTTGCCATCGGCATCGTCTGCGCCGATCCCGATCCCCGGGGCATCGTCAGCCACACGAAGGTCCGGGACGCCTCACTGGCCGCCGAAGACTACGTCAAAGTGGTGCTCGACACGTCGAGAGACGGCCGATTCGGGTATGTGTTTGCCGTCAACCCGGGCGGGGCGCGATACGACGCCCTGGTCGATCCCAGCAGCGGCTCCGAAAACGCCAACTGGGACGGGCTCTGGGAAGCCGGCACGCACATCGACGAGAGCGGGTGGTCGGTCGAAATCCGCATCAAGATCGCGACGCTGAGTTACAAGAAGGGCCTGAGGACGTGGAACCTGAACGTCGAGCGGCGCATCCAACGCCTGCAGGAAGTCGATCGGTGGGCGGGCGTCGGCCCTGACTACAAGGTGACGCAGACAAATGTCGCGGGACTGTTGACCGGTCTTCCTGACTTCGATCTCGGCGCCGGATTGAGCGTCCGCCCCTCGGTCGTCGGAAGCGCCGGAGTTCCACGCCCGGACGCCCGCGTCAGCCGGTCGCTCGAGCCCAGCCTCGACGTCACCAAGCGAATCGGGACCAACCTGTCGGCCTCCGTGACGGCGAACACCGATTTCGCCGAAACGGACGTGGACACGCGACGGACCAATTTCACACAGTTCCCCCTTTTCTTCCCCGAGAAGCGGACGTTCTTCCTGGAAGGCTCCGACATCTTCGCGTTTGGCCTCGGCCTCGGCACCTCAGTTCTTCCGTACTACAGTCGGCGCGTGGGGCTCCTGTCCGGCCAGGAGGTGCCGATCGCGGTTGGCGGCAAGATCAACGGCCGCCTCGGCCAGACGAATCTCGGCGCGCAGGTCGTGCGCACCGAAGGCGTGTCCGGCCTGACTTCATCGACGACGCTCGGCGTTGTCCGGCTCAAGCAGAACGTGCTGGCGCAATCGTCGCTGGGGGTGATCGCGACATTCGGCGATCCACTCGGGAGGTCCGGAAGCTGGCTGACCGGAGCCGACTTCACGTACAAGACCTCAAAGCTGGCCGGCAACAAGAATCTGTTCATCAACCTCTGGGGCATGACGATGGGGCGGGACGGATTGGGCAGGGACCGGACCGCTGCAGGTGGATCCGTGGAGTATCCGAACGACAAGTACCCGTCCTGGATCAGGGTCAGACGTGTCGGGACCGGCTTTGATCCATCCCTGGGATTCATCGATCGGACTGGCGTCTACGTGTTCGACTCGAAGCTGTCGTATCATCCGCGCCCTGGACGGTGGAACATTCGACAAGTCCTTATCGACTTCCATCCCACACTGGTCTGGAACTTGAACGGACAGTGGGAAAGCTGGCGCACGTTTCTGGCGCCAATCTCAGGGCTGTTCGAGAGCGGCGACAGCCTGGAACTCGACCTGGCGCCGACAGGCGAGCGCCTGGAGAAGCCCTTCAAGGTTGCCCCCGGCGTCGTGATTGCTCCGGGCGAGTACCAGTTCACCCGCTACCGCGTCTACGTGATCACCTCGCCCAAGCGCAAGCTCAGGGGCGAGGCGATGTGGTGGTTCGGGACCTTCTACAACGGCACGATGGACCAGATCATCCTCACGGCGAACTGGAGCCCGACGCCGCTGCTGACCGTGGAATTCTCGGGCGAGCGCGACATCGGCCGCCTCCCCGCCGGGCACTTCGTCGAGAATCTGATCGGCACGCGACTCCGGTTCAACGTGTCGCCCAACCTCGAAGTGTCCAGCTACGCGCAATACGACTCGATCAGCAAGTCAATCGGCATGAACAGCCGGATGCGTTGGACATACAAACCGCTCGGTGACCTGTTCGTCATCTACAACCACAACGTGCACGACGTCGCGGACCGCTGGCAGCTCGACTCCAATCAGCTGATTGTCAAGTTCCAGTACACGTTCAGGTACTGAGGAAAGGGCTCTGTCTCGTGCGGGCGCGCCGTTGTCATTCGCGCCCGTCCTAAACGAACCGCCGAACTCTGCAAGTCGAAGGGTCGGCGGCCAGCCCGGGCTGTCGAGTCACCGCGGTGCTCGTCTCGCCTGCAGCTGCCGCTCCAGGTCCGCGCGCCATCGCTGATTGGCCAGCGGAGAGCCGGCGCGTCCTTGCGCCGACGCCACGTGCAAGCCCCGATCAACTCTGCCCTGGGCGTGACGTTGGCCGGCCCTGTAGCCCTCGATGTACGCCGCCGAAACGCCTATCGGTTCGCTCGGGAGGTCATTCGCTGGGAGAGCTCTCACTCTCACAACAGGTAGTGCGAGCAACGCCAGCACGGCGACCCCCACGCAGAGCGCCGGCGAGACGCTGCGCGCGGGCGCCGGTGTCTCGAGCAATCGGATGACCCGTTCGGCGATTCCACCGATACCGACGGCGCCGAGCACCGTCGCGGGACCGATTGAGCGCGACCACCCGGCGACCTCCACCAGACATCCTGCCATGGCGTCGGGATCCGAGAGCCGACGTGCCGCCCACGCGTCGCACGCGGTTTCTGCGAAGTGGTGCAGTTCGCGCCGAACCATCCGGTTGAGAGGTTGCACGAACAGCGCACTCTCGAGACACGCCAGCGCAGCAAACCACCAAGGATCGTGCCGAGCGATGTGCGCGACTTCATGCGCGATGAGCGCGCGGAGCTCACGGCGCGTCAGGTCGGACATGGCGCGATGGGGAAGACAGATTTCGGACCGACCGAGCGCGACCGGACTGCCGGCGTATTTCGACCACGTCAGCCGCACGTGCCGTCGCCGCCCGCGATGCCGGAACAGGTCCGACACGACCAGAAGAAGCGATGCCTCTGCCGATTCGCGAACGCCCAGCCGGCAAACGAAGAGCATGTGAGCCACACAGTCGCGGAACAGCAGCAGGGCGCCAACCGCGAGCCAGGCGCTCACGACCACGGATCCGGTGTCCGCTGACAACCAGGACCACGTCGTGACGTCTCCGATAGATGGCGGCGCCAGCGGCGTCGCCCGCTCGCCGATTGCGATGCCCCACGCGCCGACACCCGACAGCCCTGTCGCTGTAGCCGTTAGAAGCGGCAAGAGCAAGGCCGCGCGCCAGATGGTCTCTGCGCCGTCAATCCGGCGAAGCCGCCGGCGGAAGAACATCAGTGGACCGCAGAGCAACGTGCTGTGGACGAGGTACGTGACGAGCCAGAGCACCGCGCTCATGACGGCTCTCGCTTGTGCAACAGCTTTCTCAGTTTGGCCAGTTCCGCGTCATCGATCTCCGAGTCGCGCACCAGATGCGCGACGAGTTCAGCGGCGCGTCCGCCGAACAGCCGGTCGATGAGGCTCCGCGCCTGGTTGCGCTGCACGTCGAGCTGCGGCACTTTCGGCGAGTACACACGCGCGCGGTCACCCTCGCGGTACATGATGAAGCCGCTCCGCTCGAGACGGCCGAGCACAGTGGCAACGGTTGTGATGGCAGTATCGCGCTCGCGTTCGAGCTCGGCGCGGATCTCTGCGAGTGTCGCCCGCTGCCGCTCCCAGAGAATGCGCATCACGGCCATTTGCAGGTCGCCGACAGGCCGACGGGTCGTTTTCGCCATATGCGAACGGATCTGTACTACGCGTGTAGAGCAGAGGTCAAGTCTGGGCCTATTTGGGTAGTGGTCTAGTTTGAATATGTGTCACCGTGCGACCCGCTGGCATTCGTGCGACAATGGACCATGCCTACCCGAGCAAGCAAACCGAAGCGCCCGCGCGACACCAACCAACTAGCTTGGCAGATCGTCCAAGAAGCCACGGGACAGGCCCCTATTGAGACAGAGAAGCCAGACACCCGCAATCAGGCCGCCGTCGCCCTCAGTAAACTTGGGGCATCGAAGGGCGGTAAGGCCCGGGCGGAGAGCCTATCCAAGAAGCGCAGGAGCGAGATTGCGAAGAAGGCGGCGGCGGCGCGATGGCAGAGGCCGTCAGCCGATACCGTCAAGCAGCGGTAGTGGGGTGGGAAGGGGTGGGTAGAACAGCCCAACGATGATCCATTTGCTGGGATGGCCATGAACCGTCCCAACGAAGAAGTACGTGTCCTTCTGTTGGATCATCTCAATTTCAAACCTCTGCCTGAACTTCGCCTCCCAGCCCTCATCCCCGTACTTGTCTCTCCAGCTTCGCCAAGCCTGTCCCATTTCCCAATCGGTACACATCAGCGAATGGCTTGGGCACTTGGGGTCTTGGCAGACGAACTCGTACTTTGCTGTGAACGGCACTTTCTCGAAGTTCGTTCCCGATGGCTTGTCGAAGAGCAGTCCCTGGCCTAGCGCCTGAAGTTGGGCATGCGTCCACGATGCAGTTGTTGACTTGAGGACGAACCGGCGAATCTCTGCTGGCTTGAACAGCCCTAGTGTGGGGTGCTTGTCGGCATCCCGCCTTCGCGAGAGATCGCACAGGCTCGCTGAGCGTAACGGGAAGAGAATGTCCTTCCGGGCCTGCCAGTGATTTGTTGTTGGAAGGGGTTGCGACAGCACGGTTACGGAGTCGGTCTTGAGCTTACGGCTTTCAATCCTCGAATCGCTACCCCTGCTCACCACTGCGTTTATCCACTGGTATTTCGCGAATCGCTGGTCCGAGTCTAAGAAACGGTATGGCACCGGGAAGAGGCGAATCCACTCTCCGTCGTCAGTGATCCCGGCGGTGCAGGAGACCTCAACGCCACGTATGGATGGCGTTGGGTAGGTCCGCACAACAACAAGGATCTTCTTCGTCTCCAGGGCCTGTGGCATGGTCAGCCTATAAGTCGAATCCCCTTAGCCCCCTGGCTTCCAGGGCTACAAACAGTCGGTGGCGGTGACATTCGCGCGGATCCACCTCGACGCACATGAAAGCCACCGGGTGCTCGACGCCGTTGAAGAATCGGTGCAGGTTGCGGCCCGCGTATGGTGGGACAACGTACTCGTCGTACCAAGCCCAAATGACATCGCGGCTTCCCGTATCTATTGCCTTTGCCCGGATGTCGCGGGGCACGCCCAGGTCAGGAAGATGAACATACTGTAGCCCGCGCTCCTCAACAGCCCGCTTCAGGTTTGTCCGACTCAGCTCCGGCCTGTACATGCTGACGGGGTTTTGCCGAATGTCGGCAAGCGTCCTAACCTCATTTTGGACCAGCGCGTCGAGCAGCTCAGGCAAAGACCGGCCCGCGTACCCCATCGTGAAGAAGTCCGCCTGTTCACGCGATCGCGTCTGGTTCCAGAGAACGCGGTTTCGCGCCTGTTGTGCAATCGGCGCGCTTGGTAGTGGGAGTCGGTTTGCTCGCAACATTCGGAAGAGTCTATCCCAATCGCCAGTGGATGATTCCGTGGGTATCACGTCTACGCTCAAGCGGAAGATCTAGTTCCATTCGATGAACCCATTGATTGTTCGGAAATGCCTGTGGAAGTCCGGCACGTGTACGGACTTCGGTCCATGTCAACCCACCGGTTCCGGCATCTTTGAGCACCTGCTCCACCTTTGCCCGGAAATCCTCATAGGTGACCAGTGTTCTCCGGGGCCTATTCCAGTACGGACTCTTGCACTTCGGGCAGACGGAGGGGTCCACTTCGGTATCGCGTGGCGCCCACTCATGGCCACATCGATCGCATTGGCACCCGAGAACGGTAATTGGAACCCTGGCCATTGATCCCCCGCTTTCATACCTACTATGTAATATATTACTTTAAGGTATATAGTCATTTCAATGGCATAGTGGCCGATTGTCCTTGGCATATCTTGCACGAGTAAGCATAATGTCTCGTATGAATCGCCTGGATACAGCACGCCGCGCCCAAGTCCTCAAGGCTCTGGCAGAGGGCATGTCCCTTCGGGGAACCGCTCGTCTGACGGGAGTGGCCCGAATGACCGTCGAAAAACTGCTCCGTGACCTTGGGGCGGCTTGTGCGGCCTATCAGGATCGCGCCCTCCGCAACCTCTCTTGCCGCCGGGTCCAGTGCGATGAAATCTGGTCCTTCTGCTACGCCAAGCGGAAGAACGTCACGCCTAAGATCGCCGAGAAGCACCCGGACGCGGGGGACATCTGGACGTGGACGGCCATCGACGCGGATTCCAAACTTGTCCTGTCCTGGCTGATTGGCTCACGAGACGCGGGCGCGGCATACGAGTTCATGCAGGACGTGGCGTCCAGACTGCGGCACCGGGTCCAATTGACCACGGACGCACACAAGCCGTACCTGGCGGCCGTCGAAGACGCGTTCGGCGCGGACGTTGATTACGCAATGCTCCAGAAGATCTATGGCGCGGACCCGGCTGGCGAAAAGCGATACAGCCCGGCGCAGTGCATCGGAACCCGTTGCGACACCATCACTGGCGACCCCAACCCGAAGCACATCAGCACGAGCTATGTGGAGCGCCAGAATCTCACCATGCGAATGCATATGCGCCGGTTCACGCGCCTGACGAATGCTTTCACGAAGAAGGCCGAGAATCACGCGCACGCCGTGGCGATTCATTTCATGTGGTACAACTTCGCCAAGATCCACCAGACGTTGCGTGTGACCCCGGCGATGGAAGCGGGCGTTACCAACCACGTCTGGACGGCAGAGGAAATCGTCGGGCTACTCGGCCGCGCCTGAACTACAATCGGCCCGACATGAACCAGCTCTACTACGGCGACAACCTAGACGTACTCCGCCGCCACATCACCGACGAAAGCGTAGATCTGGTCTACCTTGATCCCCCATTCAACTCAAATGCCAGTTACAACATCCTGTTCGGGGAACAGGACGGAACGAAGGCCGCATCTCAAATCAAGGCGTTTGAAGATACCTGGGAGTGGAACCAAGAGGCCGCGAGGGCATACGAAGGAATCGTAGAGTCTGGCGGGCGCATTTCCCAGGCGATGCAGGCGTTCCGTGCGCTGCTAGGCGACAGCGATATGCTGGCCTACCTGGCCATGATGGCACCGCGTCTTGTCGAATTGAGGCGCGTGCTCAAGCAGACGGGAAGTCTCTACCTGCACTGTGATACGACGGCCAGTCACTATCTGAAGCTAGTGCTGGACGCCATTTTCGGGCCTGCGAATTTTCGCAACGAGATCATCTGGAAGCGGACAAGCTCCCATAACGACGCTCGCAGATTCGCGCAGATCAACGATTGCATTCTGTACTACGCCAAGACGAAAGACTGTACGTGGAATCCGCAGTTCAGTGCGCCCAGCGAACACTACATCTCGTCGCATTACAACCAAAAGGACAAGAACGGCCGACTATACCGACTTCATTGCATTACTCGCTCAGCCAGTATGGGACCTCGGCCTAACCTCGCGTATGAGTACGACGGTTACACGCCGGAGTGGGGCTGGCGAACAGTAAGGGAGAAACTTGAGGCAATCGACAAAGATGGCCGGTTGGTATGGGTGAAGGGCCGAAAAGGCAACCGCATGCCCTATCTTGTCAGATACCTCGATGAACAAGAGGGATCTAGCATGGCCGCGCTGTGGGACGACATCGCCCCGGTTAACTCGCAGGCCCAAGAACGACTCGGATACCCGACGCAGAAACCAGAAGCGCTTCTTGAGCGAATCATCGCAGCGAGTAGTAATGAGGGCGACACGGTTCTTGACCCCTTCTGCGGCTGCGGGACTGCAATTGCTGCGGCGCAGAAGTTGAACCGCCAGTGGATAGGCATCGACATAACAAACCTTGCCATCACACTAATCCGCGGTAGATTGACGGACGCCTTCGCGGGGGCGGCGGCGTACGAGGTAATTGGCGAGCCTGTTTCATTGCAGGATGCTAAGAACCTCGCGCGGGACGATCCATACCAGTTCCAGTGGTGGGCGCTGGGGTGGGTGGGTGCGCGTCCCGTTGAAGAAAAGAAGGGCGCCGACAGGGGAATCGACGGGCGGATCTACTTCCACGTCGGCGACAACAAGACCCGACAGATCATTCTCTCGGTCAAGGCCGGACATGTCACCGTCTCTCAGGTTCGAGATCTGCGTGGCGTGATAGACCGCGAGCATGCCGAGATCGGCGTGCTGCTTAGTATGGAGGAGCCGACCGCACCAATGCGGAAGGAGTGCGCCAGCGCCGGTTTCTACGCGTCGCCTTGGGGCAAGCACGCGCGGCTGCAAATTCTGACCATCGAGGACTTGCTGACCGGAAAGACGATTGACCGGCCACCCGCGCAGACGAGCGTCACCTTCAAGCGGGCACCAAAGGCACAGCCGATGGTTAGGGAGACAAGTCCTATGCCATTCGGCGAATCGGAAGATTCAAACTAGACCACTACCCCTATTTGCGTTGCGCGCTGAGATACTGCGCGACCAGGGCGCGCCGTGCCGCGCCGGCTGCCTCGTCGGCGCCGACATCGCCATGGAGGATGGTTCCGTCCGCGCCGATCACGTAGACCACCGGCATGCCGATCACGTGGTACGACGCCGCAATGGCTTCGCCGTTGAGGAGGAGACCATAGGTGTACCCGCGCTCTCGCAGGAGTTGTGCGGGATTGCCGCCGCGCTCTGACGTGCTGATGCCGAGTACAACGACGCCGCGGGGAGAAAACTCCTCGTGAAGTCGTTGCAACTCCGGCAGCACCCGATGACACGGCGCACACCAGGTGGCCCAGAAGTCCATCACTACCACGTGTCCGCGAAGATCAGAGAGCCGGCGCGTCTGACCCTGCGGATCCTTCAACGTCCATTCGGGCGCCACGGAGCCGGCCGGCAGGAGCGCCGCGGCTGCGGCGGCAACCTTGCGCTCCGCAAACTGCTGTTCTGAATTCGACGCCCCGGTTCCGGGTGGACGAGCGAATCGAGAATCTGGAATGACCGGGTTCACGTGATACACACGAGTGGCTGGACCCACTTGATGCGGCAAGAGCAACCCGCCCACGTTGCGGTAATCACCGATCGGCAGATCGAGTTCGATCTGTTCGCCCGTCGGCGAGCGCGCCCACTTGACGCGCCTGACCTCGAGGCCGGTCTTCACATCCAGAAATACGTGGGCCACCGCGCCGTTCGGTCGGGTGAGCTCGAGCTTGTTCGCCGACCTGCCTTCGATCGCCGCAACCCCACGCAGCCGGACCTTGTAGCCCTTGGCCTTGTAATCGGCGAACTCCAGCATCCAGTCGAATTCGTCTGAGAGTTCCGAGATCTCTGCCGCCGACATCTTCCTTGGCGTCGTGAGGCCCTCGATCGAAGTGAGCCGCCAACCGGCAGTGCCGTCGAACCACCGCGAATCGGTTTCGGGGCTGGCGTCGGACCAGGCGTCGACCCGGATCCGGTTCGGCTTCTTCCAGAAGGCGTCGAAGGAATAGTAGGGCGATCGGCTGCTCACAGTGAGCGATTGGAGGGCGGCCCAATTTGCAGCGCCGCCCGTGGCCGCCACGTATTGCCCGATGATGTCGTCGACCGTCTGCGCGGATGCGTCCGCCGTCAGGAGGACGGCCAGCGCGAGTACGGCACATGCCGTGAGATTCTTCATGAGGCTCACCCCCGGACAGTGATCTTGCCGACCGTGTTCTACAATCATAGAGCACATGTACTACACATGTAGAACGCAGATCAAGCCTGAATGGGCTGTTCCGATCTCGTTGCTGCTGGTGTCACTTCGGATGGGGCAATGGCGACCGCACGACGCCACGCGTCACGCAGGTTCGTTGAAACTTGGCTCCGCGGGCTCGGTCACGGCGTAGTCCCGCTCCCACCCCTCGTTCTCCAGCTTGATGCGCTCAATGGCCACCGTATTGGCGCTGGCGTCCAGGTCGGGAAGGGCCTGGTACTCCGACACCCAGCAGCGGTAGACCTTGTAGGCCAGGGCGAGCTGACCGGCTTCGTTGTAGACCTCGATGACGATGTCCTTGCGATAGTCCTTGAGCGACGCCTCAGAGCCAAGACCGGAGCCGTAGTTCCACGTCTTGTTCGCCCACTTCTCGAACTCGGTGTCATGCGTGACACCCCGTTCCATGGTGATGGCCTCGTACTTGGTCTGCCCTGGTGACTTTCTTGGGCTGGAAGGGTCTCCTCCCTCCCTGCGTTCGACGACCTCCGTGGTGCGCTTCAGCGCGCCGACCCTGCTGACGCCCGCAACATAGCGCCCGTCCCACTTCACCCGGAACTTGAAGTTCTTGTATGGGTCTCGGCGCTGCGCGTTGACACTGAACTCAGGCACGACGTTTCCTTCCTTGCGGGGCGTATTATCGCAGAATTGACGCAGTCGTTGAGGCCGGACACCTCGTGAACGCGTGAGGGCGGCGCTCCGGCGTCGCCCTCACCTGATCGTGCAGTCGCAGGCCCGCGTCGATTACGGGCGTTCGCGTATCACGCGCCAGCGGCGCGGCTCAGCGTCGGCATCGCCATGCCTTCCTTGTTCGGCGTCTCGAAATAGTCGTTGCGAGCTGCGCCCGCCGTGGCTTTGTCGAGGAAGCTACGCACAGCCTCCACCGACGGAGCCTCCCACAGGCAAACCGCTTTGCGGCCGTCCGGGGACGGGAACGTGTGGATGACCTTCAGACCAGGGGGAAGACCGGCGGTTACAGTTTGCGCGGTTGCCCAGAAACTCGGAGCATCGTTGACGTTGTGGTTGACGACGACGTACATGAACTCCTCCTTGCGCCATTTGGGCGAACCAAATCAGCCCTGACGCGGTGACTTGCGTCGAGGTAAACGGTGGGGCACAAATTACCCCGTCCATGAGACGCTCGCGCTGAGCAAGACGGTTCGGTTCGCGCCACCTTCCTGACGCGCGGTATGATGGCGCGACATGAAACGCTCATTCCACCCGATCGCCGCCCTCTCGCTCTCGCTGGCCATCGTCACTACCGTCGTCCGGCTCGTGTTCGCCGCTGACGCGACCGACTGGCCCCGGTTCCGCGGTCCGGAAGGAAACCCGGTGTCGACCGTCCGCCTGCCCGACACCTGGTCGAAGACGGAGAACGTCGAGTGGAAGGCCGCCATCGCCGGGCGCGGCTGGTCGTCACCGATTGTCAGCGGCAACAGGGTGTTCGTCACGGCGGCCACAACGGACGGCGCCTCGAAGAAGCCCCAGATCGGCACACAGTATTCCAACGAGTACGTGGCCGAACTCCAGAAGCAGGGCCTGTCCATGGCGGACATCGAGGCCAAGGTCATGGAGCGGGACTTCGAACTGCCCAACGAGGTGACGCTCCACTACTTTCTCTACTGCGTCGACCTCAAGACCGGCAAGGTGACCTGGAAGCAGGAGTATCACGCCGGCCGTCCGCCCGGAGGCCGCCACCGCAAGAACAGCTTCACCTCCGAAACGCCCGTCACTGACGGCAAGCTCGTCTACGTCTACGCGACGAGCCTCGGCCTCTGGGCCTACGACATGAAGGGCCGCCTTGTCTGG
>Ga0334722_10006458_pt1 | contig 11597 bp, 10 predicted proteins | sample C3_bottom_MG_FD_207210 | JGI IMG/M metagenome (GOLD analysis project Ga0334722, IMG submission 207210) | Sediment microbial communities from Yellowstone Lake, YNP, Wyoming, USA - C3_bottom | ecosystem: Environmental > Aquatic > Freshwater > Lake > Sediment | place: USA: Wyoming | collected...
CGACGAAGTCAGTCTCGATGGCGAGGTTCTCGACATCACCCGGGTCGAGCCGGCTGGCAAACGGGTTATGGACGTTGTCTGGAATGAGCGTCGTCCAGGGGGTGTAGGGGTCGCGACGACCGCGGTTGGCTTCGATCAGGACCCGGCCGGGCTCCAGCCGGAGGACCCGCGAAGCGGTGTAGGCGCGTACCGGGTTGGCCAGCGCGTCCTCGGCGCGGTCGCTGGGGGAGCCTCGCCCCATCATCATCCAGAGGAGCATCGCCCGGTTGGCGTGGACCACCCCCTTCATCAGCACCGGGAGGGCTTCGACCACGGTGACCTCGAGTCCGCCTTCACGGGCCAAGGTATAGGCCAGCTCGCAGCCGACGACGCCCCCGCCGATCACGGTCACCCGTCGTGTCCCGTTGGGTAGGCGCAGATTTTCGGCCAGGAGCGCGCGGGCCTCGGCGTGAGGAACTCGGTCCAATCCGTCCACGGCCGGAACCGTCGGAATCAGACCGGTACAACAGATAATGGCGTCATAGCCTTCCACAAGCTGCTCCGGGATGGCCTCGGCCCCGTACCGAAGGTCCAGTCCGGCCTCCTCCAGTTGGTCCATCTGGTACTGGAGGTTATCGAGGTAACGCCGGATGTCGTGCTTGATGGGAAGCCTGGCGGCCAGCCGGAGCTGTCCACCGACCCGGTCGCCCTTTTCGAAGAGGGTGACCCGGTGGCCGCGGAGAAAGGCCGTCCTGGCGGCCTCGCAGCCCGCGGGCCCGGCGCCGACCACGGCCACGCGCTTGGGTTTCACCACCGGGACCAGGTGCCGCACATCCTCGAAGCCCGTATAGGGGTTGACCGAGCAGGCCGGATGACCGCCGTGGATCAGTTCGTGGAGGCAGGCTTCCTGATCGCCGAGGCAGTGAATGATTTCCTTTGGTCGGCCGCCCCGGACCTTCTCCGGCCATTGCGGGTCAGCCAACAGGGGGCGACCGAGGGCAACGAAATCAGCCAAGCCCTCGGCTAGCACCCGTTCTGCCACCTCGGGCTTGCCCAGCTTGCCGACGGCGATAACCTTGGCGGCAAGGCCCTTCCGGGTCAGGAAGCGCTTCAATTCCCCGGCCATCTCGCGGACGTACGGCATGTCTTCAAAATAGGCTGGTGGGTGCGGATAGAACCAGTTGTCGTAGCACCCCTTGTCGACGTCGAAGGCATCGACGCCGGCCTCAGCCAGGGCCTCGCAGAAGGCCAGACCCTCGTCCACGGCACGCTCCATCCCGTGAAACCGCTTCTCGAAAACCTCATCGCCGTAGGCCTGCAGCAGGGCCTGGGTCAGGCCGAGACGGTAGACCACGGGGAAATCCCGCCCGCAGCGGTCCTTTATCTCCTTGACGACGTCGAGCCCGAAGCGGAACCTGTCGCGGTAGCGGCCGAAGCGCCGCCGGTTCCACGGGGCTGAGGTCAGCTGGTCCATGAGGTAACCTTCATGGCCGTGGAGGTGCACCCCGTCAAAACCACACGCCCTCGCGTTGGCGGCGCACTGCCCAAAGCTCCAAACGATGCGCCGAATGGCCCGATCGGAAAGCGGGGCGTGGGGGACCTGAGGGATGTAGAAGTTGCGGTTCCACGAGGCCGATCTGGGCAGCTTCAGCTTCAACGCGGGCTCGGGCGAGCCGACCCGGCCGACCCCAGCCGAGAGCTGGATGAAGATCTTCGCATCAAAGGGATGAACAGTGGCCGTTAGGTCCCGCCAGCCGGCCAGCCTTGTCCGCGAGGTGCCGTCAATGCGGGGAAGGTAGGTGGTGCCATTGTCCTCGGAGACGGATGGATCGATGCCGTATGAGACTGGAACCATTCCGGTGATGAGGAGGCCGGTGCCGCCCCTGGCCCGCGCGGCGAAATAGGCAATCATCTTCTCGAGCGGCCGCCCGATCGGGTCGGCCATGTTCACGTTCCCCAGAGGGGCCATGACGATGCGGTTTTTCAGCTGGCATCGACCGATGGTCCCCGGTTCGAACAACCTCTCACAGGTCATCTTTGACCGTTCCTCCCTGCATCCGGGCAGATGACCGCCCGCCCGCGAGCCTTGTCTCCCCTGTAATTATTCGTTTCCCGCCTGGCTCCTGCCGTCGGGCGAGGAGATCGGGAGAGTCGGCAGGAAAAGTTGCCCCGGACGTTGAAGAGCGGCCCAAACGACGCAGGGGGTGCCAGGCCATGGCGATGAAGGACATCTCCGCAACACGCCTCGAGCGAGCCCAGGAACTGTTGGTGGCCAACGGGATCGACCTCATGATCCTGACTTCGTCGGTGGACATGCTCTACCTCACCGGTTTCACCGACGAACAGCGGGAGAGGTTGATGTTCCTGATGGTCCCGAGGCCGCCACGGGAGCCCGTCTTCGTCCTCCCTTCCCTCTATGAGACAGAGGTCAGGACGAGGACGCCGATCAAGGACATCCGGGCTTGGGGCGACGGCCAGGACCCCTTTGCTCCGGTGCTCGATGTCCTGGGATCGCTGGGCCGTCAGGAGCCGGTCATCGCCGTCGACGAGGTGATGTTCGCCCGCTTCCTGCTGCCCCTGGTCAAGCGGGTCAGGGCGGCCTGGACCTCGGCTGCCTCGGTCATGGTCAAGCTCCGTCAGACCAAGGATGCTCAGGAGATTGCCGTCATGAAGGAGGTCGGACGCCTGACCGACGAGGTGATGGCCAGGGCCGTTGCCGCCTGCCGCCCTGGAATCGAGGAACTGACCGTCGCCCAGCTGATCCGGAAGTCGTTTATCGAGCTTGGAGCCGAGCCGACGGCCGTCGTGCCCATCGTTGCCACGGGCCCCAACGGGGCGATGCCGCACTACCGCGCGGGGCACCGAAAGATGGCCCGCGGCGACCTCGTCGTCATGGACTTCTGCGGGTCCATCGATGGCTACTGGTCGGACATGACCAGGACCATCGGCATTGGCGAGGTCTCCGAGGAGGCGCGCCTGGTCTACCGGCTGGTCGCCGAGGCCCACCGCGCCGGCGTCGGGAAGTGCCTGGCTGGGAACACCTGCGGGGAGGTGGACGCAGCCGCCCGGGGGATCATCGCTGCCGGCGGCTACGGTGAGTCCTTCATCCACCGGACCGGTCACGGCTTGGGCCTCGAAATTCACGAGGAGCCGCAGATCGTCGGGGGCAACCCGCAAGTCCTCGAACCGGGCTCTGTCTTCAGCGTTGAACCGGGAATCTATCTGCCCGGACGGTTCGGCGTGCGGATCGAGGACTGCGTCGTGGTCAACCCCGACGGCCCGGCGACGGAACTCACCCACTTCCCACACGATGAGTTGATCATCGTTTGACGTGTCAACCGCGGAGGCCTGGTGCCGATTGCCTCAGACGACGGGCTATCGGCGGGCAGGAAGGCATAATAGTCCAGTAGAATCAAACCTCAGAGCGCGGGAGTGAGCCTTCGCGCGCTGTCGCCGGAGGTATGAAGATGGTCGTCGTCACCGGGTCCACCGGTCACATCGGCAACACTCTGGTCCGAGCCCTCCTGGCCGGTGGCGAGCGGGTCAGGTGCCTGGTCCTGCCGACGGAGAACCTGACGCCGCTGGCCGGCCTCGACGTGGAGGTGGCCATCGGCGATGTTCGCGACCTCGACTCGCTGGTGAGGGCCTTCAACGGGGCGGACACCGTCTATCACCTGGCCTCGGTCATCGCCCTTTCGCCGGGGCAGGCCGGACTGCTTGAGGCGGTCAACGTCCGCGGGACCCGCAACGTCGTCGAGGCCTGCCGCCACCGAGACGTCGGGCGGCTGGTCTACGCCAGCTCCATCCACGCCATCGCCGAGCCGCCCAGGGGCACGGTCATCGATGAGACCATGCCCATCGACCCCGAGCGCATCCGAATGGTTTATGGCAAGTCCAAGGCCAAGGCAACGCGGATTGTCCTCCGGGCCGTCGAGGACGGCCTCGACGCCGTTGTCGTCTGCCCGACCGGGGTTATCGGCCCGAATGACTTCCAGCTCTCAGAAATGGGTCAACTCATCCTCGGCTACGCCCGCGGGCTGGTGCCGGCCTACATCGACGGGGGATACGATTTCGTCGATGTCCGCGATGTGGCCGACGGTCTCATCGCCGCCGCCCGGTACGGTCGCCGCGGCGAGGTCTACATCCTGTCGGGCGAGATGCTCACGGTCAGGCAGCTCATGCTGATGTTGGCCGAGCTGACCCACCGGCCGGGCCCTTTCTTCAAGGTCCCGGCGTGGCTGGCCGACTTCGCCGCCTGGGTGGCCACGCCAATTGGGCGGTTGACCAGCCGGCGGCCGGTTTTCACCACCGAGAGCCTGCTGACGCTGCGGTCAAACTCGCTGACCACGCACGCCAAGGCCACGCGCGAGTTGGGCTGGCGCCCGCGGCCGCTGCGCCAGAGCCTGGCCGATTCGCTGGAATGGTTCCGCCGAGCCAGGTTGCTCCGCACCCCGAGTCAGCCGATCGTAGGATGAGCCGAGGGCAGTGAGCCGGCCTGATCGGCAAGCTCCCGCCAGACCCCGTCGACGGTCTCCGCGGCGGTCACCACCAGCTGGACCCCGGCGTTGGATAAGGCCAGGCCGGGCGCCTTGTCGGCAACCTCGTCCCGGCTCGCCAGGACGGTCACCCCTTGCTGAATCAGCCAGCGGGCGATGGACAGTCCCCGCTGCCGCTGGGTCTCCCGGAACGGGTTGGGCACGGTGCGGACTTGCGCCGGCCCCCCGTCGCCCATGTCGGCCAGGATGAACCAGGGAGCGTCGCCGAAGCCCTCGGCCAACCGGCCCTGCCCGTCAATCACCGGCACCGCGACCCGGGTCCCGGGGGCCGCCAGGGCCTGCGGCTCGGCGTGGATGAAGACCCGCTCGACCCCGGGGACTTTCCGCCGGACTTCATCTTCGATCTGCTCGGTGATCTCGTGGGCCCGGACCAGGCTGCCCGTGTGAACGGCCACGGCGGCCTCGACGAATTTCAGCCGCCCGGCGTTACGACCGGTGAGGAAGTTGACGGCGGTCACGCCCGGGACGGCTTCGATGACCCGTTTGATCCGGTTGTAAGAGGCTCGATCGAGGCCCGCGTCGAGGAGAACCCGGACTGATTCGATGAGGACCTGCCAGCCCGAATAGACGATGAAGACGACGATGACCAGGGCGGCCAGGTGGTCCAATCTCAGGCCCAGGGCGCTGCCGAGGATGCTGGCCAGGACCACCGCCGAAGAGTAGACGTCGGTCATCGAGTGGTAGCCCTCAGACGTCATGCTGGGCGAACCGGTCTGACGGCCGACCCGTGCTTTGTACCAGGACAGGGCGTAACTGACGGCGGCGCTGAACGCCGCGCCGGCGGCGGTGACGGGGATGTTCGTGGGGCCGGGGCCGCCGCTGGCGAAGGCCTCCCGGGCGATCTCCGCTCCGGCGGCGAAGATGGTCAGGGCGACGAACAGGGAAACCAGGTTCTCGGCCTTATAGAGCCCATACGGGAAGCGGGCCGAGCGGCGCGCGGCGATGGCCACCCCGCCCAGGACGACCAGGGAGGCGACGACGTCGATGGCCGAGTGGAGGCCGTCGGCGGTCAGGGCAAAGCTGCCGTAGACCTTGCCAAGCCAGTATTTGCCGATGGCCAGAACGACATTGCTAAGGGTTGAGACGACCGCGGCCGTCGTCACCGCTCGCTGAATGGCGGCCTGCCTGGCCTGGCGTTCAGCCTTGGGGTCCATGGGATTGGGCCTCCTTTCGGTGAGCCACCTCACGAGGACGCACCGACGTGCGCCCTAGGCGTCAATCGAAGGTTTGCCGCCCGGTGGGGCGCGAACCATAATCTCAAACAGGCAGGCGCGGTCCCCAAGACGGTTTCATCAGATAAGGAGTGGTGGGATTGTTCTATATCCTAGGCTTGCTGGCTCTATTGATCATCATTGGCATCGCTTCCTACAATTCGCTGGTGGTCTCGAAGAACCGGGTCGAGAACGCCTGGTCCCAGATCGACGTCCAGCTGAAGCGCCGGACCGACCTGGTCCCGAACTTGGTCGAGACGGTGAAGGGATACGCCGCCCACGAGCACGACACCTTCGAGATGGTCACCAAGGCGCGGGCCCAGATGGTCAACGCCGGGAGCGTTGCCGAATCTGCGCAGGCCAATAACCAGTTGACCCAGGCCCTGAAGAGCCTCTTCGCGGTGGCCGAGGCCTACCCCGAGCTTAAGGCCAACCAGAACTTCCTGATGCTCCAGGAGGAGCTGGCTGGCATCGAGAACAAGATTGCCTACGCGCGTCAATTCTATAACGATAGCGTCCTCCGCTTCAACGCCGCCATCCAAAGTTTCCCGACCAACATCTTCGCCCGGTGGATGGGTTTCACCGAGAAGAAATACTTCGAGGCTCCCGAGGCCGACCGCGAAGTACCGAAGGTCAAGTTCTGATCGACTCTGCTACCCCAGCCTCCGCTGAAGGACGGTCGGCCCCAAAGGAGGGCTGCCTGTGTACCAGCAGATAGCGAGCAACGTCAGGCGCTCCTGGCTCCTGATGTTCTTCTTCGCCTTGCTCATCGGGCTCATCGCCTACGCCTTCGCTCAGATCAACGGGATGGGCTACTCCGGGGTGGTCCTGGCGGTGGTCATCGCTATCGGCATGACCTGGGTCAGCTACTATTACAGTGACCGGATGGTCCTCTCAATCAGCCGGGCCAGGCCCCTGGCCAAGGAGGACAACCCCTACCTCTATAACATCGTCGAGGCCCTGGCCATCGGGGCCGGCGTCCCCGCGCCGAAGGTTTACGTCATCGACGACACCGCCCCCAACGCCTTTGCCACCGGGCGCGATCCGGAGCACGCCGTCATTGCCGTGACCACCGGCCTCATCCAAAAGCTGGACCGGCTCGAACTCGAAGGGGTCATCGCCCACGAGATGTCCCACATTCGCAACCGGGATATCCTCCTCATGACCATCGCCGTGACCATGGCCGGCGTGGTCACGCTGCTCTCCGACTGGATGGTCCGTTACACCTGGCGGAGCGGGCGGGCGCGGCGCCGCGACAACCGCGAGGGCGGTGGTGGGGCCGAGGCCATCATCCTGCTGGTCGGTCTGGTCCTGGCCATCCTCGCCCCCTTCTTTGCCATGCTCATTCAGCTGGCCATCTCAAGACAGCGCGAGTACCTGGCCGACTCCTCGGCGGCACTGTTGACGCGCTATCCGAAGGGGTTGGCCGATGCCCTGCGAAAGATCGCCGCCGACCCCGAGCCCCTCGAGGTGGCCAACAAGGCCACCGCGCACCTCTACATCTACAACCCGCTCAAGGATGCCGAGGGTTACATGGACCGCCTCTTCGATACCCACCCGCCGGTGGCGGAACGGATCAGGCGGCTCGAGGCCATGGAGCGGTGAAAAGGACAGCGCTAATGAACCCCGTCGACGGCATCGTCTGGGAGTTTCTCAGGTCCGGGCGGTGGCCTTGGCCGGTTGAACGTCAAAGCTCGCGGTGATCTCGGCCGATCGGCGGGCGGCCGAGGAGACCGCTTGCCGGACGATCTCTTGCAGGCCTTTTTCGACCATCACCCTGAGGGCCGCCTCGGTGGTGCCGCGGGCTGAGGTCACCCTGGCCCGCAGGGAGGCCGGGTCGGCGCCGGTCGACTTGAGGACGGCCGCCGCTCCCTGGAAGGTCTCGACGACCAGGGTCCGGGCAAGCTCAGGGTCGAGGCCGGCCTCGGCCGCGGCCGCAATCAGGGTCTCGACGAAATAGTAAAAGTAGGCCGGGCCGGAGCCGCTGACGGCGGTGACGGCGTCAAGAAGATCTTCATCGACGAGGTGAACCGAACCCACCGCCGAGAAAATGGCGATTGCCGGTTGCACGGCTGCCGAATCGGTCCCGGCTGGCACCGCTACCGCCGTTACCGAGGCTCCCACCTGCGATGATGTATTCGGCATGACCCTGGCCAGATTCACCCCGGCGGGGAACGCGGCCCTTAGAAACTCGAGGGGTAGGCCGGCCACCGTCGAGATGACCAGCGCTCCCGGCAAGACATGGGGGGCCACCTCGGCCATGGCCGCCGCCGCGTCCTGAGGCTTCATTGCCAGTAAGACCACGGAGGCTCCGGGCACGAGTGCGGCTTTGTCCCGTCCGGTTTGAACCCCCAGGGCGGTGAAGCGTCCCAGTCTTTCATCGGACGAGCGGTTGCATACCCGGATCTGACCGGGACGGACAACGCCGCGCGCCAGGAGCCCGTTGACCAGACTCCAGGCCAGGTTGCCTGCGCCGATGAAAGCGATGGGGCCGAGTTTCTGGGGGTCGCGCCCAACCCTCATCTCGACTTGATTCTCATTCATTTTGAGCCCTCCTGGGTTCCGGGGCCACGATCAGGGAGCCCTGGAAAAACATGAAGCGCCGTCCGTTAAAGGACGGCGCTTTGCCGCGGTACCACCTTTGGTCCGTTCCGGTCATGGAAAGACGTTGCCGGAGACGTCGCTCAGGCCACAACGTGATGGCCGACCGCGATAACGGGCGGGACCGCCGTGGATTGGACGGTGGCTCCGGGGCGGGTTCGCGGGTTCCGCGGTCGCCCATCCCACCTTCCGGGCGGCTCTCTGGTCGCGGCGTCCCCCGCTACTGATCCCCATCTCAGCCTGGTCGGCTTCACGCCGACCGGGATTGATGATGTTATTAATTACAATACCGCCGATTGGGGGGGCTGTCAATAGGGTTCGCTACCGGCTCGCTGCGGCCCTCAATTCCCCGGGCGCATGGCCGGGTCGCGAACGTAGGCCTCGAGCCGGTCCATGGCCTCGCGGATGCGCGGGAGGGCGGTGGCATAGGAGAAGCGCAGGTAGCCTTCGGCCCCGTCGCCGAAGTCGATCCCCGGCGTGGTGGCCACGCCAACCCGCTCCAGGATGTCCGAGGCGAGGGCATAGGAGTTCGGGTGGATGTGGCTGGCGTTGGCCAGCACGTAGAAGGCCCCGGTCGGCTCGACCTTGACCCCGAGGCCGATCTCCCTGAGGCGGGACAGGATGAACCGGCGTCGCTCGTCGTAGGCCGCGGCCATTTGCCTCGTGAACGGTTCGCCCTCGCGGAGAGCGGTTATCGCTGCCCGCTGGCCGAATGACGAGGCGCAGATGAACAGGTTCTGCTGGAGCTTCTGGACGGGCCGGACGAGGTCTTTGGGCAGGATGACGTAGCCCAGGCGCCAGCCGGTCATGGCGTAGGCCTTCGAAAAGCCGTTAATGACCACCGCCCGGTCGGTGAACTCTAGGATCGTGTGCTCGCGCTCACCATAGACGAGGCCATGATAGATCTCATCGGAGATGACCAGGGGGCCGACCGCAGCGACCGCGGCCAGGTCGTCCGGCCTCAGAACGATTCCGGTCGGATTCGAGGGCGAATTGACCAGGATGGCCTTGGTCCGAGGGGTGAGGGCCGCCCGAAGGTCCTCCAGATCGAACCGGAAGCCGTTCTCTTCGGTGACCCGGACCTTCACCGGAATGCCGCGAGCTGACCGGATGGCGTTGGGGTAACAGGCGTAATGCGGGTCGGAGATGATGATCTCGTCGCCCGGGTCGCAGATGGCCATGAAGACCAGGATCAGGATGGGAGAGGTCCCTGATGAGACGATGATTTGCTCCGGCGAGACGGTCACGCCGTACTTACGCCGGTAGTGCAGGGCGATCTCTTCCCGCAACTCCGGCAGGCCCATGCTGTGGGTATAGTGGGTCTGGCCGAGGTCGAGGGCGCGCTTGGCGGCGTCGATGATGGGGCGCGGGGTCTCGAAGTCCGGCTCACCGGCGGCGAGGTGCAGGATGCTCCGGCCGGCGCGCTCCAGGGTCTGGGCGCGCTCCAGGAAGTCCATGGCAATGAACGGCGGGATGTCACGGGCGAGGGCGGAGACGGTTCCAGCCCCCGAGGGGCTCCGGTCGAAGGCCGGGGTCGTGTCGGGTTCCATCTGGTTGGGATGCCTCCTGCTTTTCGACGTCAGGGCCGTGGGTATGGTCACTCAGTGAAGTTCGCCACGGCCGCTCCGAAAGCCTCCTCCGACGTCACGAGAGCCTGTTCCGACGGCTCCGACTCCGCCCCCAAAGATAGGCGACGGTTCCCGCGAGCAGGACAAAGACGACCACCTCGGCTGTCCGGAAGGTCGAGCGCCAGGCCGGCTGTTCCCAGAGGGCGACGACCCTGGTCCCCGCCCAGACCAGAACCGTGGTCCAGGCCGCCGTGCCGACCAGGGAAAAGGCGACAAAACGGACCAGGGACATCCGAGCGAGCCCGGCCGGGACGGAGATGAAGGTACGAATTCCCGGCAGCAGCCGACCCACAAAAACGGCGGTCTCGCCGTGACGCCCGAACCACGCCTCGGCCGCGGCCAGCTCGCGGCGCCCGCGCGCCCAGTGGTCCAGGAGCAGGGGACGACCGCCGTATCGACCGACCGCGTACGAGAGGAGTGAACCGGTCATCTGCCCGGCGGTGGCGACGGCCACGACCGTCCAGAAACTGAGGCTCCCACGAGTGACGAGGATGCTGGCCAGCGGTAGGACGACCTCGCTCGGGACGGGGACGCAGGCGCTCTCCAGGACGAGGGCGAGGAATACGGCCAGCGGGCCGCCGGCAATGACGATGGCGATGATCCGTTCAGTGAGCAAGTCGAGCAATGGGTTCAACCCTTTCCATGCCCGTGTGAGGGCTTTTGGCCGCGGTTCCGGTCGGACGTCGATTCAGGGACGGCTGGCAATCGGATGGTGAAGCGGCTTCCCCGGCCGGGCGCGCTCTCGACTTCGATCCGCCCGCCGTGGGCTTCAACGATGGCCCGGGCGGTGGGGAGCCCAAGCCCGAAGCCGCCCCGGCCGCGGGCCCGGTCGGCCCGGTAGAACCGTTCAAAGACATGGGACCGCTCCTCTTCAGTTATCCCCTGACCGTTGTCGGATACGCTGAGGAAAACCTCAGCCCCGGTCCGGCCGACCGCGACGACGATCTTCCCGCCACCGTATTTCAAGGCGTTGCCGACCAGCGCCCAGATGGCCTGCCTGAGGTAGGCGCGCGGGTCGTGCGGGTCAGGGTTTCCACCGGCTGGAGGGCCCGACGGGCGATGGCCCGGCCGCCGATCAGCGCCGGCGCCAGGCCGGCCAGGGCCACCAGGGCGAACACCTTGGCCAGGGTGGCCAGGAAGTCGTCCTCACGGTCCAGTGGGCGGACAACCTGGATTTGGGCGCCGCCGGTGAGCTTCGCCCCCGCCAGGAGGACGCTGTCCTGACCGAGCAGGGCCCGCGTGGCCGGCCCCACGTAAGCCGGAACCGGAGCGGTTCCCTCGAGTCCGCGGGAGCGATTGACGACCCGACCGCCAGAGTCCGTGATCTGCACCCATACCGGACCGCCACCGAGGACCGCCGTGAGGGCCGGGTCGTCGAGGTCCATGTGGCTGTAATCTCCCTGCTCATCGGCACCGCCGCCAGTCAGCTGCTCGACGCTGGTCAGGGCAGCCTCGGTCTCGCGGGCCGCGGCGGAGAAGAGGACGTAACGGACTCCCAAAAAGGCCACCGCGCCGAAGATCAGCAGGACGACCATGAGGAGAGCGGTATACCAGAGGGTCAGGCGCCACGTGAACGAGCGCACTCCGGTTAAACCTCCCTCAGGGTGTAGCCGATACCCCGC
>Ga0334722_10006460_pt1 | contig 11593 bp, 7 predicted proteins | sample C3_bottom_MG_FD_207210 | JGI IMG/M metagenome (GOLD analysis project Ga0334722, IMG submission 207210) | Sediment microbial communities from Yellowstone Lake, YNP, Wyoming, USA - C3_bottom | ecosystem: Environmental > Aquatic > Freshwater > Lake > Sediment | place: USA: Wyoming | collected...
CTGGCGGGGGCGGTGGTGCGCCGCCGCAGCCCATCGTGGCCGACGGCGAGTCTCAGGGCTGGTACGATCCGTCGCGCGACGCGGGTTTCGTCCGTCGTCCAGGTAACAGTTACCTCGAAGACCAGGGCGATGCGTACATGCCCGGCGTTCTCGCTCGGCAGCACGGCCTGCGCAAGTCCGATGAGATTCGCGCCACGACGGGACGCGACCACCGCGGACGCATCACGTGCGTGGATATCCTGTCGGTGAACGGCCGCGATCCGGCCGATGCCGTCCGGCGGCCCGAGTTTGCCACGCTGACAGCCAGCTATCCTGACCGGCGGCTGACGCTGGAGACTGGGCGCCCGGCCAAGTCGGGTCCGGAGCTGACGCGTCGCTGCATCGACCTCATCGCCCCGATCGGCTACGGCCAGCGCGCCCTGATTGTCGCACCGGCGCGCGCCGGCAAGACGATGCTGCTGCAGGCAATCACGGAGGGCGTGGCACTCAAGCATCCCGACGCCACGTTGCTCATCCTCCTCGTGGACGAGCGCCCGGAAGAAGTGAGCGAGGCGATCTCGTGGGGCGTGGGCGAAGTCATCGCCTCGTCGTTCGACCAGCCGGCGCGCCGGCACGTCGAGGTGACGGAGATGGTGCTCGAGCGCGCGCGACGCCTGGTGGAACTGGGGCGTGACGTGGTGATCGTGCTCGACTCGCTGACGCGCATGGCGCGTGCGCACAACACCGCGGAGCGCGGCACCGGACGCACGATGTCCGGTGGCCTGGACACCTCGGCGATGGCCAAGCCCAAGGCCTTCTTCGGGTCGGCCCGCGCCATCGCGCCCGAGCACGGCGGCGGTTCGCTGACCATCATCGCCACCGCGCTCGTCGAGACGGGCTCGCGGATGGACGACGTGATCTTCGAGGAGTTCAAGGGCACGGGCAACTGCGAGATCAAGCTCGACCGCTCGCTCTCCGAAAAGCGCATCTTCCCGGCATTCGACATCGCCAGCTCGGGAACCCGTCGCGAAGAGAAGCTCTACAAGACCGGCCAGTTGGACGCGATCTACGCGCTGCGCCGAGGCCTGCAGCAGATGCCGCCCCAGGCAGGCATGGAGTGGCTCATCAAGCGGATCGCCAGCACGACGGAAAACGACGCGCTGCTCGCCGGGCTGGTGTAGCAACGACCCCGTGACGACGGCGAGGGCACGAAACTGGCGTCTCGTGCCCTCCTGCCTTATGCGCGCTCTGCAGGCACCAGCAGCGTGGCGTCGGTGTCCGGCCGCTGCGTGGGTTCGAAGCGCCGGGCTCGCCGGTTCCAGCGCAGCATGCGATAGTCGTGCGCCGCCGCCCACCGCTGGGCATCGGCCGCCGACAGGCCGTGCGTGGACATCCAGTACTCGTCGAACTCCGCCAGGATCACCGGCCGAAACCGCGCCACCGTGCGTTCCGCACCAGCCAGCACCATCAATTCGGCGCCTTCCACGTCGAGCTTGATGAAATCAAGGCGGTCGAGGCCCGTCTCGTCGGCCCACGTATCCATGGGGCGCATCTGCACCGTCAGGTGGCCTTCTCCGGCCGCCACGACCGCCGCGGTACCCGACTCGGCTCCCGTGAGCGCCGACCGCAGCCACATGTCCACGGGCCGCTCCTCGTTGCCGAGGGCGAGGGCGGAGACCGTGACGTTGACGAGACCGTTGGCCTCGATCGCATGGGTGAGGCGTGCGCGGTTGGCGGGAACCGGCTCGAACGCAACCACCCGCCCGGACACACCGAAGTGCCGCGCGAGCGGCACCGTCCACGCACCGACGCTCGCCCCGACGTCGAGGATAAGCGCGCCGGGTGGCAAGTTCGCCACCGCCGCGGCGCGGACGGCGTCGTCCCAGAGGCCCAGCCAGACGGCACGCCCCTCGGCGGCGTCGCGCACATCCCACGTCAGCAGGCTGCCATCCTTCATGCGCACGGTGCACAGCGCGTCCGCCTGGCCCCGCCATGGAAGGAGCAGGCGGCGGAGCAGATCCACCACCTGCCACTTGCCACGGAAGTGCGGAAGCGCGCGACACAGGCCGGCAGCCGCGTCGAATACGCGCGACCCCAGCGTGTTGCTCACTTTGCCGCGCCGAGCTGTTCGAAGAGCGCGGCGATCGCCCGCATGCCCTTGTTGAAGTTCTCGACGCTCATCCACTCGTCGGGCGCGTGCGCATTCTCGCCCGGGAGGCCAAATCCCATGAGCAGCACCGGCACGCCGAGGATGCGCTCGAAGTCGCCGACCACGGGAATCGAGCCACCTTCCCCGGTGACGACGGGCGCGCGCCCGAACGCCGCCGCGAGAGCCTTCTTTGCGGCCTCGAACAGCGGGCCCTCGAGGTCGGCGCGCCACGGCTTGCCGCCGTGCAGGTGCTGCACGGTCACGGTCACGCCCTTGGGCGCGACCCTCGCGACATGCGCCTTCATCAGCGCCTCGATCGTCGCCGGATCCTGGTCGGGGACGAGCCGGCAGCTCACCTTGGCCATGCTCACGCCGGGCAGCACCGTCTTGGCGCCCTCACCGGTGTATCCGCTGAGCATGCCGTTCACCTCGCAGGTGGGACGCGTCCACAGCTTCTCGAGCACGGTGTACTGCGGCTCGCCGCCGAGTGCCGTCGCGCCCACTTCCTGGCGGAAGTGCTCTTCGTCGAACGGGAGGTCGCGCATGCCGGCGATAACGGCGGGCGGGAACGGCCGGACGGCATCGTAGAAGCCGTCGATGAGGATCTTGCCGCTGGCGTCGTGCATCGTGGCGAGGATGCGCGCGAGCGCCATGGCCGGGTTCACGACGGCGCCGCCGTAGCTGCCCGAGTGCAGGTCGCTGGCCGGGCCACGCACCGTGATCTCGAAGTAGGCGAGCCCGCGCAGCGAACTCAGGATGCTCGGGATGCCCGGCGCGAACATCGACGAGTCGGAAATCACCACGCCGTCGCAGGCGAGTCGCGCCTTGTGCTGCTCGATGAATGGCGCGAGGTGTTCGCTCCCCACTTCCTCCTCTCCCTCGGCGATGACGATCACGTTCACCGGGAGCGTGCCGCGCACGTCCATCATCGTCTCGAGCGCGGCGACGTGCGCAAAGAGCTGGCCCTTGTCGTCCACGCTGCCGCGGGCAAACAGCTTGCCGTCGCGCACCGTGGGCTCGAACGCGGGCGTCGTCCAGAGCTCCAGCGGCTCGGGCGGCTGCACGTCATAGTGGCCGTACACGAGAATCGTGGGCGCGCCGGCCGGCGCCTTGCGCCACTCGGCGAGCACCACCGGATGCCCGGCGGTCTGGCAGGTCTCGGTGGTGAAGCCGATGCGTGCGAGCCGCTCGTGCACCCACGACGCGGCGCGCTGCGTGTCGGCGTTGTGCTCCGAGCGCGCGCTCACGCTCGGGATGCGCAGGAAGGCAAAGAGGTCGTCGAGGAGCTGCGCTTCACGGGCGGCGAAGCGTGCTTCGAGATCTGCGGGAAAGGAAGTCATCTGGACTCCGGTATGGACGGCGTTGAATGCCCGGGCCAGCCGCCGCGCCAGTCGCGGAGCAGCCAGGCGCGCTGGCGCCCGAGCAGAAGACCGTGGGCAGTGCGCGCCACGGGTGGACCTTCATCGATGCGACCAAAATACGGCGTCAGCGCCACAATGGGCGCCGGCTCGGCCTCGGATTCATCGAGGATGAGCACCAGGGCATCGCCGGGAACGGCGCGCTGGCGAAAGCCCGGCCACAGATCGTACTGGTTCGGGCGACCATCCAGGTTGGTGGAAAAGACCCCGATGGAGTCGGCGCCGCGCTGCTGCAGCGTCCAGGCAAGCTGGGCGGCGTCCTGATACCGGTCGGCGGCAACCCAGACGTGCATCGCGGCAGCGTCCCCGCGCGACGTCACCTGCGCGGTGCGGATGGCCTCGGCCACGCCCTCGCCGACACGATCCCACCCGTACGCCTGACTCACCGGATCGCGGCGGGGGCGCAGGCCGAGGCGCGGCGCCAGCAGCGTGGCGGCATCGATGTAGACGAGAACGACGAGCGCGCCGCCGAGCCAGAGGCCGCGGCGCAGCCAGGCCGTGCGCTGCGCCTGCGCGGCCTCCACGGACAGCAGCAGCAGCGCGGGAAGCCAGGCGGAGGCCGGCCAGTTTGCCTCCACGTTCTTGCGCATCGCGCTCCACGCAAAGAACAGGAACACGAATACGCTGACCGTCGCGAGCACTCGCCGCGACGGGTCGCCGCGGTCGCGCAGGGCGCGCCAGATGGCACCGACGAACAGGACGAAGAGGATAGGCGACGCAAGGCCGGCCTGGCCGCCCACGAGGTTCAGCTCGCGCGACAGCACGCCGCCGACGCCGCCGCTCTTGGGTGCGCCCAGCCCGTGTCCGAGCTGAAACGCAAACGATGTCCACTCGTGCGTGGCGTTCCACCAGAGGTTGGGCGCCAACACGAACGAGGCGAGTGCGACTGCCAGCCAGGGACCGGGTTCGCGGAGTCGCACGCGCAGCGGTGGGTACAACACGCACGACAGCGCGACGGCAGCCGGCACGAGGACGGCGGTGTACTTGGACAGCATGGCCACGCCGATGGCCATGCCCGCGACGGCCCACCACCGCAGCGCCGCGCGCGAACCCTCGGGCGCGCCCAGCGCCTCCACGACCGCATGTAGCGTCCATGCGAGCGCGCAGAAGAGCGGCGCGTCGGGAGTGGCCAGTACGTAGCCGGCCGCGGCCAGTGGGAGGCAGGCGAAGATCAGCGAGGCCCACCACGCGGCCTCGTCGCCACCGAGCCGGCGGGCCGTGCGCAGCAGCGCCCAGCCAGCCAGGAGGCCGGCCATCACGGCCCCGAAGCGAACGCCGAGGACGGAGTTTCCGCCGGGCGCCACGAGCCAGGCGATGGCCGGCGGGTGGTCGAAGTAGCCAAGGGCAAGTCGCCGGCTCCACTCCCAGTAGTAGGCTTCGTCGCTGGTGAGCGGCACGAGCCCGGCCATCACGAGGCGCACCACGGTGCCCGCCACGAGGAGCTGCACGGCACGGGCGTACCCAGTGGTAGGCTGCCCCGGGGCAGGAGAATGAGGCGTCATCGACAGTAGGTCACGGGCGGTATCCGGTGAATCTACGCGCTCGGGCGTGCGGCCGTGGGAGGCCGAGCACGGCAGCCCTTCGGCCTGTGCTCTCCGCCGAGCCCAGCCTGACCCCGGACGGCGGGGGACCCCGGCCCGGTGCGGCAATTCAAGCGGCGAAGCACCATGCCCGATACTGGATTATGCGACGCGGCTTGTCCTGCGATCGGCCCTCACGGGTTCCCACGCCCATTTCCCTCCGCCACCATGCGAAACTTCTCCCTTCGAGCGAAGATCCTCTCGCTGCCCGTCATTGCTGGCCTCGGCTTTCTCGTCGTGCTGGCAACGTCCGTGTTTCTCGGCGGCCGCGCCCGCGCGGCCCAGGAGCTGGTCGAGTTCGGCCACGCTCCCGCCATGCAGCTCAGCCGTGACCTGGAACTCGGCCTCGAAGGCCTCCAGCGCGCCATGCGCGACGCCGTGGGCACGAGCGACACCAACGCCGTGATCCACACCGACTCCATCGGCAAGCGCTTTCGCGCGGCCGTGGGGGAGTTCCGCAAGCTCCCGACCGCGAACGCGGCCGCGCTGGACCGCATCCAGTCGTCCTTTGACGAATACGAGACGCTGTCGCGCCGGACGGCCATCGGGATGGTGACCGGCAAGATGGGCGACGACATGCTCCCCGCGATGTCGAAGATGAAGACGCTGTACGTGGCGCTCCGCGACACGCTGGTCGTCGGCACGAAGACGGAGCAGGCCAGCATGAGCGCGGCATTCGCCGCCGCGCGCAAGGCGCAGAGCACCACGACGTGGGCCGTGGTGATCGTCCTGGTGCTCTTCAGTGGCGTGCTGGCGGTGGCCGCCATGGCAATCCTGCGCGGCGTGGTCGGAGTGGTGGGCCAGATGTCGCGCGCGGCGTCGGCCATCGCCCAGGGGCGCGTGGACCAGGAGGTGGAACACGACTCGAATGACGAGCTGGGCGAACTGGCAAAGGCGTTTCGCGGGATGATCGAGTACATCGGCGGCATCGCGCAGGCGGCGGACCGGCTGGCCACGGGCGACATGACGACGAAGGTGAAGGAGCGGTCGCCGGACGACGTGCTGTCGCGCAACATGAACCGGGCGACGGGCACGCTGCAGGAGATCGTGGGCGAAGCGCATGCGCTCATCGAGGCGGCGCGGCATGGCGACCTCGGGACGCGCGGGCACCCCGACAAGTTCCAGGGCGCGTACCGTGAGCTGATCAGCGGCATCAACGAAATGCTCGACGCGCTCGCACAGCCGATGGAAGAGGCGCGCGCGGCGCTGGAGCTACTGGCGGCCAAGGACCTCCGCTCACGCATGACGGGCGACTACAAGGGCGATCATGCCAAGATCCGCGACGCACTGAACTCGGCGCTCGGCAACGTCGACACGACAATGACGGCGATCCAGGCGGCGGTGGTCCAGGTGAGCAGCGCCTCGACGGAAATCGCGTCGGGGAGCCAGGAACTCGCCTCGGGCGCCAGCCAGCAGGCGTCGGCGCTGGAGCAGGTCACCGCGCGCATCAAGCAGGTGGAGGATCGCACCAAGCGCAGCGCGCACTACGCCGCGGAAGCGCGTGGCATCGTCGCCTCGGCGCAGACCAGTTCGCAGAAGGGCGCCGACAGCATGCACCAGCTGGCCGCGGCCGTGGAGGGCATCAAGTCGGCGGCGGACAAGACCGCCCGCATCGTGAAGACGATCGACGAGATCGCGTTCCAGACGAACCTGCTGGCCCTCAACGCCGCGGTGGAAGCGGCGCGGGCGGGCGACGCCGGCAAGGGATTTGCCGTGGTCGCCGACGAAGTCCGCAGCCTGGCGATTCGCGCGGCCGAAGCGGCCAAGAACACCGCGACGCTGATCGAGGAATCGGTGACCGCCGCGGAGACGGGCGTCCACCTCAACGTCGGCGTGCGAGCGCAGCTCACGGAGATCGCGACGGGTGTCGCACGAGCCGCCGAGGTGATGACCACCATCGCCGAGGACGCCATCGCACAGGAGCACGACCTGTCCGAGATCACGGCGTCGGTGGAGCAGATGTCGGCGCTGACGCAGCGCACGGCGGCCAACGCCGAGGAATCGGCGAGCGCGGCCACCGAGCTGTCGGCGCAGGCGGGCGAGATGTCCTCACTGGCATCGCAGTTCCGGCTCACGCAGTCGATCGGTTCGCACGAACCGCCGCGATTCAGCGGGGGCAGCGCCCGCCGTCCCGCGCCGCCGTCGATGCGACGCCGGCCGGCGGCAGGCCCGAGTGCAGCACAGCTGATTCCACTGGACGACGACGATCGCGGGTCGCTCGCCGACTTCTGACCGCCGTGATGGCAGACGGCGCCCGGGAGGGTGCCACGGCCGGGTTCGCAGGCCGACACGTTCCGACCCGGCGATGGCCGGCCGAACGATGCGAACAGACGACACCCCCGGCGCACCAGCGCCGGGGGTGTCGTCTGTAATGCCTACTCGAAATCGAGGGCGAGGTTCATGGCCGGCGCCGAATGCGTAAGCGCCCCGACCGAGATGCGCTCGACGCCCGTCTCGGCGATGGCCCGCACGGTCTCCAGGCGCACGCCGCCCGAGGCCTCCGTCAGGACGCGCCCACCGGCGATGGCGACGGCCGCACGCAGCATCTCGAGGCTCATGTTGTCGAGCAGCACACCATCGGCGCCGGCAACGACGGCGGCCTGGACCTGCGCCAGGTGGTCGCACTCGACCTGCACGAACGTGCGGGCAGGGACGAAGTCGCGTGCACGGCGCACCGCCATTGCGACATCGCCGTCGAGCGCGGCGAGATGGTTGTCTTTCACCAGCACCGCATCGGCGAGCGTTTCGCGGTGGTTGGCACCACCCCCACAGCGCACGGCGTACTTCTCCAGGCGGCGCCATCCCGGCGTGGTCTTGCGCGTGTCGACGATGCGGGCGCGCGTCCCGCGCACGGCATCGACGTACTGCGCGGTCAGCGACGCCACGCCGGAGAGCCGCTGCAGGAAGTTCAGGGCCGTGCGCTCGGCGGCCAGCAGGCCACGGGCGCGCCCCGTGAGGAAGAGCACGGTGGTGCCCGACGTCACGCGCCGGCCATCCTCGACGTCGACGCGAATCTCGACCTTGTCGTCGCACTGGCAGAACGCGGCGAGCGCAAGCGGCACGCCGCAGAGGAAGCCGGACTCGCGCGCCACCAGCGCGGCGCGCGCGCGGCGCGTGGGAATCACCGTTGCAAGCGTCGTGATGTCGTTGGACGCCTGATCCTCATCGAGCGCCGCCTTCACCAGGCGTGCGGTCTGGCTTTCGGACAACGGGAAGTCGGGTGCGCCATCGGCAAACGCCGGTGCATCCAGGGCGGAGATCCGCCGGGGGGGAACCCGCCCGGTGGTCATTCGCCCGGATCCACGCCGTCGCCCGCCAGTGCCGGCGCGCCGCCGCCGATGGCGACCATCCGCTCGATCGCCCGTCGCGCGCGCCCGGCGATCTCGTCGGGCACGGTGATGCGATGCTGCAGGTGCAGGAGCGCATCGCGCACCTTGGGGAGCGTGGTCACCTTCATGTAGGCGCACGACGCGCGTTCGTTGGCGGCAAAGAACTGCTTGCCCGGAAACGCCTTCCGGAGACGATGCAGGATGCCCACCTCCGTGGCGACGATGAACGCGTCAGCGCCACTCTCCGCGGGACGTTTCATCATCCCTTCCGTGGACAGGATGTGCACGCCACGCGGATCGACGTCGCCCGCCGAGACCGCCTCGACGACGCTCGTGGCGCAGCCGCACTCGGGGTGGATGAGGAACTCGGCGCCTGGGTGCAACGTGCGCTGCAGCCGGATGTTCTCCGGGTCGATGCCCGCATGCACGTGGCACTCGCCCATCCAGACGTGGATGTTGGCGCGCCCCGTCATGCGGCGCACGTGCGCACCGAGGAACATGTCGGGGAGGAACAGGATCTCGCGGTCGGCCGGGATCGCGTTCACCACCTCGATCGCATTGCCTGACGTGCAGCAGTAGTCGGTCTCCGCCTTCACTTCCGCCGTGGTGTTGACGTACGAGACGACGACCGCATCAGGATGCTCGGCCTTCCACTCGCGGAGCTGCACCGCGGTGATGGTCGCGGCCAGAGAGCATCCGGCGGCGAGGTCGGGCAGGAGCACCGTCTTGGAGGGCGAGAGGATGGCGGCCGTTTCCGCCATGAAGTGCACGCCACAGAAGACGATCACGTCCGCATCGGTGCGCGCGGCCTCGCGCGACAGCCCGAGCGAATCGCCCACGTAGTCGGCGAGATCCTGCACCTCGGGACGTTCATAGTTGTGGGCCAGGATCACGGCCCGGCGGCGCTCGGCCAGGGCACGGATTTCGTCGACGAGTGCGGCGTTGGCCGCCACCTCGGGCTGGGCGTTCAGCATCAACGAAAGGTAGCCACCCCCCCGTCAGGCGGCGAGGCTGGGGTGCTGGCGCCAGACGCGTTCGTCCGCGATCATCCAACCGTGCAGATTCTGATTGCCTTGAGCTCCTCCTTCATCGCCATGTGCTACCTCACGGCGATGGTCGTGCTGGTGGGCACCACCACCTTCCATTTCCTGGTGTGGCGGCAGACGGCGCTGCCCGCCGGCCCCGTGCGGACCGCCGCCGACGAGCAGGTATTCGCGCTGGTGACCAGGGCGGGCATCGGGAGTTCGCTGGCGCTGCTGCTGCTGGCGGTGCCCCGGGCGGCAGGCGTGTCGGCGCTACTCGACGACCGGTTCTCGCTGCGCAACCGCATGTCCACCCTGGTGCTGCATTCAGAGTGGGGCATCGGATTCGCTGCCGTCGTAGCAGCGGCGGCGCTCTCGCTGGGCGGCTACGTCGCGGTGAGCCGGCGCCACAAGTACGGGTGGCCATTCATCCTGCTCGGCCTGCTGCTCCTGGCAATCGGCGCCGGCCTTCAGGGACATCCATACGACGCCTTCGGGAGGCTCTCGCTTGCCCCGCTGTTCGATGGCTTGCACGCGATCGGCACGGGCGGCTGGCTGGGATCGTTCCTGCTGCTCGTGCTCGCGGAGCGCCGCGTGCCCGCCCACACGGCGTCGCCGTGGACCGACCCGCTGGGTGCGATGATCGAGCGCTTCTTCCGGGCGTCGGGTGCGCTCGCCGCGATCGTCCTCATCACCGGCTTGTTCAGCTCGTCAACGCACCTGACGGGGTTTGACGACATCCTCGGATCGCAGTACGGACGGTTGCTCGCGGGCAAAGTCGGGATCGTCACCATTCTGATGAGCTTCAACGAGTACCACCGGCGGCACGCTGAGCGCCAGGCGCGCACGGCCGAGCGACCGCGGCTGGTGCACACGCTGCGTTTCCAGGCCGGACTCATCGGCCTGGTGCTCGCGCTGACCGTCCTGCTGGTGGATGCCACCCCGCCGGGCGTGAACGAGGTGCGGGCCGAGGTGTTCCGCAGCGCCCCGAAGGGAGAGATCGAGCGCGATGATATCGAGATGCCGCGCTAGCCGCCGGAGCGGTGCGCTACAACTCGATGTGGCGTCCGCGCCACTTGTGCTTGGGACGCGGGAAGTCGCGGCGAAAGTGCCCGCCGCGTGACTCGCGGCGCATCAGCGCCGCCATCGCCACCAGCTCGGCAGCCTGGATCATGTTCGCTTCTTCCGTGGCGCCTTCCGGCAGGCGTGCCACCAGCGCGTCGAGGCGTTCCACACAGGTGCGCAGGCCCTTGGCCGTGCGGTCAATGCCCGCGTAGTCCCACATGAGCACCCGCACGGCGTCGGCGGCCACCTGTGCGGCCCCGCGATCGTGCAGCACGGGCACGCGCCACTCGGTCCGGCGCGGCACGCGCGGCAAGTGCGTCTGCGTTCCGAGGTCGCGCGCCACGCGCTCGGCGAACACCAGCCCCTCGAGCAGCGAGTTGGACGCCAGCCGGTTGGCCCCGTGCACGCCGGTGCACGACACCTCGCCGCAGGCATACAGCCGGTCGAGCGACGACCGCCCGGCGAGGTCGGTGACGATGCCACCCATCATGTAGTGCGCGGCCGGTGTCACGGGAATGCGATCGCGCCGCGGGTCGATGCCGCGCGCCGCGCAGAGCGCAAAGATGCCGGGAAACCGCTTGGCAAACGTGCGCTTGAGCATCCGCGCATCGAGATAGACACTGCGGCCCGCCTGCTGTTCGCGGAAGATGGCGCGGGCCACGATGTCGCGCGGCGCAAGTTCGGCCATGCGATGCAGCGCCGTCATGAAGCGCACGCCGGACTCGTTCACCAGCGTCGCGCCCTCGCCGCGCACGGCCTCGGACACGAGCTGCAGCGGATTCTCCGGCGTGTCGAGCGCCGTCGGGTGGAACTGGACGAACTCCATGTCCGAGAGCGTCACGCCCGCGCGGTGCGCGATGGCGTAGCCGTCGCCGGTGGCGACCACCGGATTCGTGGTATAGCGGAACAGCTGGCCGCACCCGCCTGCCGCGAGCACCGTGGCATCGGCGACGATCTCCACGGCCTCGCCTGTCACGCTCGCCCGCACGCCACAGCAGCGCCCCGCGTGCACGATGAGGTCGAGCACGCGAGCGCTCTCCAGCACGTGAAT